>MDTC01171965.1_pt1 | contig 82965 bp, 79 predicted proteins | sample 811181 | NCBI WGS metagenome assembly MDTC01 (sample SAMN05326644, study PRJNA326480) | marine metagenome | isolation source: seawater | place: Pacific Ocean: North | collected 2011
GTGCAATGTTATCTAACTTGATTCCACCATCAACAGCCAATAGAGCACCACTACCTTGTTCAACCAACCAACGACGAGTCTGAGCAATTTTCTCATATACAGATTCAATAAACGATTGCCCCCCAAATCCAGGAAACACTGACATCAATAATACCATATCCAATTTAGGCAATAGCATGTCACGAATCTCAACCGACTGATCTGGATTAAACGCTAATCCAGCCCGCATCCCGTGATCACGAATTCGATCCACAACAGACTCAACATCAGTGACAGTCTCAGGGTGAAACGTGATGACCTGAGCACCAGCTTTAGCAAAAGGCTCAATGTATGACTCGGGATCAGTGACCATCAAATGCACATCGATAGGCGCCTGAATACCCGCTTGTCGCATGGATGCACAGACATGAGCACCAAAACTAAGATTGGGCACATAATGGTGATCCATGACATCAAAATGGATCCATTCAATACCAGCAGAAGTAACGGCGCGAACCTCATCACCCAATCGTGTAAAGTCTGCATTTAAAATGGAAGCCGTAATTAGTCGAGAAGGCCTCATTTCGTATACCCCCTTTCGTTATGCACGTGCAGTTTTAATTGTCTCATAGGCCGCTTTCACTTGCTGTGTTTTTTGCGTGGCCACTTTAACCATTTCTTCTGGCACACCTTTAGCGATTAGACGATCAGGGTGGTGCTTGCTCATTAACTTGCGATAAGCTTTTTTTAGATCGGTGTCTGATACACTTTCCTGAACACCGAGTAAAGCATAGGCATCCTGTAGCTGCTTACCGGGATTACGGTCAGGCCCGTAGCTATGACGCTGATAATTTCGCCCGGCTGTGTACTGTCGCTCAAGTTGCTCAAACATAGCAGGGGAAATACCTAGACCTGCCAACACTTGCTGAAGTGCCTGACGCTTTTGAGGTAGAACAACACCATCAGCGAATGCTAATTGCATCTGAATTTCAACAAAAGTATGCAGCAATGAGGGATTGAACACACAGGCGCGCTTGAGCTCAGCAACAGCGTATTGAACATTGAAATCCGGTCTTTTGCCCAAATGAAATTGATTAATAGCTTGTCGACGCATCCCATCATTCAGACGAAAGCGTATCATGACGGACTCAGCCACTTGAATTTCTCTTTGTGAAACACGACCATCAGATTTTGCCAAATATCCCAATATGGCAAAGGTAGCATTAAAAAATACAGTTTTCGTATCTCGAGAGCCACCTTGCCCTGGTAATGACATCCATTGCTGTAAGAGCCCCACATCGTATAGGTGACCAAGAACAAGGCCAACAAAAATCCCTAAGGGCGGCAGCACCATTGAACCAATGATAAAGCCTAAAATTTTACCTGACCAACGCATTCTTTAGCCCACATCTTATTAGCGTATTACAACTTCAAAGCTCGAACTATAGCTGAGAACCCCATATCTGTCACCTGATGTAGAGACAACCATCAGCAATCTCACTATAATGCAAACTTCACATAAGCATAGACAACCATTGATGACCATTACTTATATCACGACACATAATACACAACTGATAAATCAGGCAAAAAACTTAGCTCAAGAACTCAATTTACTTTACAACCCTAATCCAGAGGGAGCCAACGTATTTACCCTCAATCTCACACATGCAGGACTGGAATTAACCTCATTAGATCACCCCAAACAAAAACCCCTACGCATCGACTTTTTATCCGGTAGTAATTACCATCGCTATCGCTTCGGAGGAGGGAAACGTCAACTGATTGGTCGTGCGATCGGTCTGAAATCTGGGTACAAACCCTCGATCCTTGACCTCACCGCAGGGTTAGGGAGAGACGGCTTTGTTCTGGCAAGCTTAGGATGCAGTGTGACCTTACTGGAACGCTCGCCTGTCTTATATGCCCTATTGCGTGATGGACTTCAAAGAGCTCACTCCGCAACATGGTTTCAAACCTTATCATTAACTCTACATCATCAAGAAGCCCATAAATACCTAGCCTCTCTACCAGCTGAACAGTATCCCGAAGTCATTTATTGCGACCCAATGTTTCCGGAAAGCAAACAAACCGCATTGGTCAAAAAAGACATGCGGCTACTTCGAGACTTGATTGGTGACGACTTAGATGCCGACCTACTTCTCCCAAAGAGTCTTAAAGTCGCCACCAAACGGGTGGTCGTCAAACGACACTTACACGCCCCATTCATAAACCAAAGTACACCCTCGATCCAATTCAAAGGTAAAAGCAGTCGATATGACGTTTACCTCTGCTGACTACTTGCGATATAAAAGCATGCACACATTTACTGTTCCAATGATACCGATATTGCACTTAGATGTGTTTGTTGCACATGCAGGTAACAGATACCCGACGAAAATACGCTGCAGCTAGATCACGCTGAGAAAGAAGAACCACAGCCGCATGTGGTTTTTGCATTAGGATTACGAATCACAAATTGCGCACCTTCGATATTTTCGCGATAGTCAATCTCAGCGCCCTTCAGGTATTGAAGACTCAATGCATCAATCACCAAACACATCGAGATATCTTCATCGTTACTCGTAACCTTTTTTTCGACAACCGTATCGTCATCGTTAACTATTTCATCAAAAGTGAAACCATATTGAAATCCAGAGCAACCACCCCCGGTAATAAATGCACGCAGGTTTAACTTGAGATTTTCTTCTTCAACAACCAGTTGATGGACCTTATGTGCAGCAGCATCCGTGACGTGAATAATGGGTTCAGATGAGTTGGACATAACATTTCTCTTGATGCTGGATCGTTTATGGTTTCAGATAAAAAAGGTAACAAATTATGCACGTCCACTACCAATAAATCAAACTAACATATCGCCTTAAGGAAGTATTAACTAGTACAGATTATTGAGCCTATCAGCCAAGAATTGTAAAATGTTCAAATAACAACAATATGGAAAAAATTGAATTACTTTTTATGAGAAAACCAGACTCTGATACACGACTAGCCATCGCCATTCTATGTATACTATCGATGGCAGCCTGGCTGTTTTACCACAGTAGCCAGTCATCTATTATGGGGAACGAAGGTAATTGCCTTACGAATGGGAGTATGAGTATTATTGACCAAAATAAGCAGCGTGCTCCTTGGTGCCATAACAACCATACCTCACCTTATCGATTCAACGTACGAATTCAAGCATCATCCATACGCTACTAACTAAAACATCGAGGTTAATTCTTGAAACTTATCCTAGCTCTTCACATCATCGCCGTTGTTTGCTGGTTCGCTGGTTTATTTTACCTACCCAGGCTATTCGTCTACCATGCCAGCAACAGCAATGAAGCAACATCCAATGTATTCAAAATCATGGAACACAAACTGTACTATTATATCACCACACCATCAGCTGTGCTCACGACTGTTTTTGGCTCGATATTATTGTTCCACAAGCATCACTATTACGCCGGTCTAAATTGGATGCACCTTAAACTATTCCTAGTAGGACTTCTGTGGGTGTATCATATTTCATGCGGTTATTATGTCAGCGCATTTAAATATGACCAGCAACAAAAATCCGAACGGTTTTTTCGCTTTTTCAACGAAATTCCAACTATTTTACTAATCAGCATTGTACTGCTTGTCGTTATCAAACCTTACTTGGGGCCAAATATTTTTTGGTTCCTAAATTAGTTCAAAATCTATTTTCATGGCACCGCACTCTGGACACATCCAATCTTCTGGCACATCTTCCCACAAAGTACCGGGAGCAATTCCATCTTCGGGGCAACCCAACTCCTCGTCGTAAATATACCCACACAAGATGCACATGTACTTTTTATATGACATACTGTTACCCCTTAATTTAGCTTTTAACGCTTTCAAATTCCACTAGATACCACAACTCATAGGTGACTGACAAGTGAACACTCAACGATCCCAGCAACTCTTTAATGAAGCACAGCAATCCTTACCTGGGGGTGTCAATTCGCCTGTCAGGTCATTTGCTGCTGTTGGTGGAACTCCACGTTTCATTCAGTCGGCCAATGGAGCGTACCTCACAGACTGCGACAATAATCGATACATTGACTATGTTGGCGCCTTTGGCCCGATGATATTAGGCCACAATAACCCACAAGTCACCCGAGCTATTATTGACCAAGCACAACAAGGTCTAAGCTTTGGTGCCCCCTGCGAGCTAGAGGTTCGCCTGAGTGAACAAATCCAGCTTTACATGCCCCAAATCGAAAAATGCCGATTAGTTAATTCAGGAACAGAAGCCACCATGACCGCGATTCGCTTAGCCCGTGGTATAACCCACCGAAACAAAATCATTACATTTGAAGGCTGCTACCATGGCCATGCTGATAGTTTTTTAGTCAAAGCTGGCTCAGGAGCGCTAACATTGGGAACTGCTAGTTCAGCTGGTGTCACACCTGGTACTGCACAAGACACTCTGGTTGCAACATACAACCACTTAGACTCTGTACAATCACTCTTTGAGCAACATCGCTCTGAAATAGCAGCAATTATTATTGAACCGATTGCTGGAAATATGAATTTCATTACTCCGACTCATGAATTTTTAACAGGGCTCAGAGCGCTTTGCAATCAAAATGGGGCCTTGTTGATCTTTGATGAAGTCATGACAGGTTTTCGTGTTGCGCTTGGTGGCGCACAGTCCCTTTACCCAGTAGAACCTGATTTAACAACCTTGGGTAAAGTCATTGGAGGCGGACTACCTATCGGCGCCCTTGGTGGAAAGGCTATCTTGATGGATCATTTAGCACCTTTGGGGAATGTGTATCAAGCTGGCACATTATCAGGAAACCCGATTAGTATGGCCGCAGGTTTAGCAACTCTCAAGCAACTTACACCTGCCGTCTACAAAGATCTCAATATACTTACACAGAAACTAGTCAAGGGAATGACTGCGATAGCATCTAAGCATGGACAAAAACTATCCGGCCATGCGATTGGAGGTATGTTTGGTATACATTTTACAGATCAATCGACGCCTGCTAAAACCTATGCAGATATTACTAAAACCAAGCAGGACTTATTTAAGTTATTTTTTAAGCATATGCTTAATCACGGCATTTACTTCGCCCCCTCTTCATACGAGGCAGGATTTATCTCTCTAGCGCACACACCACAAGATATTGATCAAACATTAGACATATTTGACCGCTTCACCTGGAGTTAATCTTCAAAAAGTTGGCTTTCACTTAGATTCATAGGATAATGTCCATGGTTTACATTGAGAATATCAGCATTTATTCTATGTGAATCATATCATTACGTATTTGCAAGAGGACCTCTTGCTGACCAAAAGGACAATCCATGTTTAACGTTATTCGCAGCCTTACTATTACATTTTCTATTTGCCTACTCATATCCAGCACTTATGCAGAAGATCTGATGCAGGTTTATCAAGATGCGTTACAAAATGACCAGACATACCAACAAGCAATTTCAACCTGGCAGTCTGCAAAAGAAAATCTTCACATTGCCAGAGCCTTGTATCTGCCCTCCATTCAAACAGAATATAATTACAGTCAGAAGAACCAAAGAACCGATAATGCTGACAAACACACAGACACCAGCAATGCTTCGATAGCTCTTACCCAACAGATATTTAATGTCGCTGCGTGGATGGGTATAAAAGAGTCTAGCTACTCTGTAAAGGCTGCCACTGCAACCTATTTTGCCGCTCAACAAAGCTTAATGGAAAGCACCGCTAGCGCTTATTTTGACGTCATGATCGCCGCTGAGACCGTTATCTACGACAAAGCTTACAAGAGAGAACTCTACAACCAATTAGTAACTAACCAACAAAAATACAAAGTTGGCCTAATTTCAAGTGTAGATGTCTATACCACTGAAGCCAGCTATGATGCCCAAGCAGCCCAGCTGATTGCCGACCAGAATACGTTGCGTGACAATATCGAAGCACTTGCCGTTATGACAAATCATCGATATAAAACGCTTCAAGGCATTAAATCCAGCATCCCTCTATTGACACCAAAGCCTAATAACTTGGATCAATGGGTCAAATTAGCCATAAAGCAAAATTACACGTTACAAAGCCAACAATATATCACTCTAGCTGCTAAACAAGATATCAGAGTTGAAGCTGGTGGTGCCACACCAACTGTCTTTGGTACTGCAGCCGCTTTGCATGATTGGGCAGCACCAGATAACAAAAGCAAAGACTCCAACACACTCGCCCTCACTGTCGACTACTATCCATTTCAAGGCGGGCTTGTTTATGCAAACACTCGACAAGCAAGGTATGATTACGTGACACAAACTGGTGCGCTTGAATACCAATATCGACAAACAGTTCAAAATACACGTAACTCCTTCTTGGGTGTTAATGCAAACATCAGTAAGGTCAAAGCTGATCAACAAGGTGTTATTTCTGCACAGCGATCCCTTGAGGCAACTCAAGCAGGATACCAGGTCGGAACACAAGATATCGAAGACGTTCTATCCAGTATTTCTCAACTTTATTCAAGCAAGCAAACACACGTCTCTGATCAATATGCTTATCTTGGCCAATTAATAGAGCTTCAAGAAAGTGCTGGAACTTTAAGCACTGAAAGCCTACAAACTATCAGTAACTGGCTGAAGAAAAAAATTATCTTTAGTGAATTACTCAAAATTGATAGTCAATCCAACCCTACCTCACAGCCGTCTTTTTCAGCTAATAAATCTCAACACAGCCAAATAGCTAAGGCCAGCTCGACGTTGGAGACAGCACGCACTAAAAACATCTACACGATACAACTCTTTGCTTCTCACAAGGAAAGTGACGCTCAACGGTACATTAGTAATATAAAACAACCTAACGCTTTCATTACCCAAACTGGTAATTGGTATAAGGTAGCCTATGGGCACTTTAATTCCCAAGCTTTAGCAAATGATGCATTAAAGAAACTCCCCTCATCTTACCAAGGAGCTTGGGTAACAAAACTAGCCATCAACAAAACATTCAACAATGAGCACAACAATAGAATATCAAATAGCTAAGCATGAACCTATGACCGATGATTAACCATCGGTAGTAGATCAAATTTATCTCTTTAACACACTAGGTATCACTCGTGGAAAAAATATCACAACGCGTTCGTTATGTAGACGAAAAAAGACTAATACGTATTTTTATTGCTGGAATAAAAGCTGTTATCAATAACCAAGAGCACTTAAATGCAATTAATGTCTTTCCAGTTCCCGATCGTGATACAGGAACAAATTTAGCAATAACACTCAGCACAATGCTTATCTCTGTAGAAGAGATCACCGAAGAGTCTCTATCTAATCTTTTAGAAACGGTTAGTGATGCTGGATTAAATGGTTCAAGAGGAAATTCAGGTGCAATATTCGCCCAGTTTTTTGTTGGATTAAATCAATCATCTATACCACTACCCTGGAACGCTCAACAAGCAGCAATAGCAATACAATGCGGCTTTGACTATGCCACTCGCGCTGTAACAAAACCGAAGGAAGGTACCATCCTTACTGTAATGAAAACATTTGCTGATACTTTTCTAGCAGGCTCAGAAAATGAAACTGACTTTTATAGTCTATGGGAAAATAGTCTAAACGAGACTAACAAAACTCTTCAAAAAACTTCAACTCAACTTGACGAGTGTCGTCATGCTGGGGTCGTTGATGCTGGAGCACAAGGCTTTATTGATTTCTTAACAGGTATCAATGATTTTCTTTTAAAAGGCTCTCTTTACCACTACAAAATATTAAAACAATCCGATATTGATATTGTCATTCCTCCCGAAGCGCATGCAATTGATGATGGCTATAGATTCTGCACCGAATGCCTAATAGAGGGTGAAGATATTAATCATGACATTTTACGTAACGAACTTTTACAACATGGATGCTCACTGATCATTGCAGGCCATAACAAAAAAACAAAGCTCCATATTCATACCAATAATCCTACTGAGGTCTTTGAGTATTGCAGAAGCTTCGGCCGAATCCGAAATGAAAAGGCTGACGATATGATTCACCAGCAATCTGATTCGCAAGAAAAAGTTGCCATCTTAACTGATTCAGCAGCTGATTTTACCAAAGAGACTACTGAAAAATATCATATTCATGTTATTCCATTGGGAATTAATTTTGGAAGATCTAGCTATGCTGACAAACTGTCTTTATCTCCCAAGCAGTTTTATAAAAAAATATTTGAACACAATATTCACCCGACTAGTTCTCAACCATCAGCTGGCGACTTTAAGAGAGCTTATGAATATTTAAGTAGTCACTATCGATCTATTATTGCTATACATCTTCCAGAGAAACACAGTGGTACTCTTAATGCCTCTCGTATGGCAGCACAACAATACACACCGAAAAACTACTTGACTACATTTATAGACGCAGGAACTATAAGTGGTGGCCAAGGCTTAATTGTAAGCCTTGCTGCCAAAGCTGAAAAAGCCGGGTACAGTCATCACGATATCGTTAATCTAACAAACAAACATCAAAACAAGACTAAACAATATGCTGCTGTCCCTGATCTTAGCTTTGCTGTAAAGGGTGGGCGTATACCATCCTGGAAAAAAAAACTTCTTGCCTTCTTTCGAATAACGCCAATACTTTCATTTAATAATAAAGAGCGCATATCTGTCTCATCTCTCATTATAGGAAAAAAGCAATTTGCCAATAAATTTATTCGTTATATCCATAAATTGTTAGATAATAAAAAGCGGTATGAAATGATCATAGAGCACTGTAATAACTTTGAAGCTGCTAAAGAAATAAAAGGATATGTCGATAGGGAAATAGACAAAATTGACTCATGTCACATCATCGAAGCATCGCCTGTTTTAGGTATCCATGCTGGGCCAGGTTCTGTTGGAATTGCTTTTCAAGAAAGCATCTCTGTCAACAGAAAAATTTACGATAAGTCATCGGGCGTTAACTGCGATAAAAACGCACATCTTGTTAGCTAAGATGAGATGTATTTTGCTGTAATACAGGCAACCAGTCTCGAAACATTATGATAATACATGCAAAAAATCTATGAATACTCACAAACACAGACTGAAAAAGCTCTAGAATAGAACTACCCATCAGTAAGAAATTAGAAATTAATGATATCGGAATCGCTTGATTTTCATTAGTATAATTCTTCTCTAATCCAATCTCTCTAGCACTCTCAATTTGATTAATCACCGCCAAATTTGACACGATATGATCAGCGGGCAGCTTTGGTAAGCAGTGCATTTCCGAGATTAACTGAATGTACTGCAATCTTCTACAGGCATGCATTCCATCCATAGCTTTACCTCTATTTATCCTTATGAATAATCCATAAGCATATACCAACCGATCAATACAAGAGTTGATTTAGAACAACTTAAAACTAGTTAAGCCATGACTGAAGGTGCTCTAGAGTCTCAGGCTTCAATGTACCAGCCTGTTGATCTAACAAGCTTGTAGCTGTTAAGTACTGTATTCGCCCAGCGACATACTGGATTTTCGCATTAAATAAGTTCGTTTGCTGATCCAAAACATCCATCAGTGTCTGATTACCGGCATTATAACCCTCCCAGGTATTATTCAAGGCACTTTGATTGGAATCCACTGCTCTTTTTTCTGCCTTAAGCTGGTCAACACCGCTAACGATACTGCTAAATGCACTATTTGCTAGCACGATAGCATTATTATAAACACCGTTCCTATCTGCCTGAGCTTTTTGATATAACGCCATTGAACTAGCCACATCAGCGTTTATTGCACCGCCTTGAAATCCATCATAATCAACCGTTAATTCATATAAAAAATGCTCATCAGCATACTCAGGCTCTGTAGGATAATACGAAGCTCTGGCACCTATATTTGGAAAGTAGCCTCCTCGAGACTCCCCGATTTGAGCTTTAGCAACAGCAACACCCTCACTAGCTGCTTGAATGGCTAGATTTTGATTAGTCACTTTATCAATCCATACACTTAACTGATTGGGGGATGGGTACAATAATTTAAATTTTGAATTAAATCTGGGGGTTATATTGGATAATTGTCCCGTTAACTCTATTAACTGCTGCCGTGCGTTATCTAATTGTATTTTTGAGGTAACTTTTTGCGAGCGATATAAATCATAAGAAGCCCTAACTCTATCTAAATCTGTAATCGTTGCATGGTGCAATCGGTAACGCTCCTTAACAGCTTCCATTTGCTTTGCAACTGAGCGTACTTGCTCCGATGTGAGTAAGTAAATTTCATGTGTTCTAACCACATTCAGGTAACGATCAACCACCCTTTGCATTAAATCTTGCTGTGCGACTGACAAATCTAACACAGCCTTTCTTACTTGAGCTTGAGCTTTAGATACCCGTTTGATTGCAGCCCAATTAAAAATTGTTTGAGTACCGTTGACTGCAAAAGAATCGATATCGTTATCGGTATGATTAGATACTAAATTACCATTACCAGAGATCCTAGGAAAAAAAGCAGACCATGCCGCTCTTGTTGCTTCTTTCTCTGATAGGTATTCCGCTTGAGCTTGTAAGTACTGAGAGTCATGCGTTAGGGATTGATGATAGGTATCCAGTAGTGTAGTACCAAATACTGAGGGAATGCATACACTCAATACACATACAGCGATTAATTTCTTTGAAGTCATTGTCATTTTTCTATTTTACCTACTGCTCTCGGAATGCTCTTCCAAAGCTATCTTTGACTGGAGTGAATAAATAATTAAACAGCGTTCTATTGTCAGTAATTATCATAACCTGTACTGGCATACCAGGATATAGCTCTTGTGATTTTGATAAATTCATTAATTGATCCTCATCAAGCTCTATTTTCGCTTTATAGTAAAGCTCCCCTGTCGTTTCGTCAGTAAATGAATCTGCCGAAACACCAACCACTTCTCCCTGAAGTGTGGGAGTATTTCTTGTTTTAAAGGCAATTAAATCCACTTTAGCAATGAGTCCTTTGTGAACAATATCAATATCCATCGGGCTGACCCTTGCATCAATCACTAACTGCTCTTCAGGGACAATATCCATCAATGTCTCACCTGGCTTAATTACACCCCCAATCGTGTGTACCTTCATATCGACAATCGTCCCATCTTGAGGAGAACGAATCTCAGTCTTCCTCAAGACATCGCCCTCAATAATTTCTTTCTTCATTAAATCTGCAATTTTTTGATGGGAGTCACGTAGCTGTGATAATATCTCTTTTAAACGATCCGCCTTCATAGTGTGTATCTTGGTCTTAGTTTCTCCAATCTTCTGATTCAAAACTGCAATTTTTGAAACCGTTTCTCCTTTGACACCCTGTAATCTTGCCGCAGCTCTTTGAAGCTCTAGTAACCTTGGTTTTTCAATCAATCGTTTATCTGCTAACTCTTTGACTGCAACTACTTCCTCTTCGATTAGATCATACTGTTCAATTGTAGAGAGTAATTGTGCCTTTGCTCCTTTGATTTGCTCTTCAAGCTGAGTAATCTGCTGTTCTAGAATACTAATATTTCCCAAAAAGGAGGCTTGATTAGTGTCAAATATGGTTTCTTGTCCTCTCATCAATTCAAGCACTGTTTTATTCTTCTTTGCTTCAACTTGTAACTTTTTGTTAAAATGTATCGACTTTGCATTATCTCTCTCTGCTGATAATCGCGCCTCAATAGTCATCAAACGGTACAACTCGCCTTGCGTTAATTTAAATGCTGCATGAGATCGTGTATTTTCTAGAGAAACAAGTATCTGCCCCTTATGCACATTCTCCCCATCACGAACATTGATTCGATCAATTATACCACCCTCTAAATGCTGAATCGTTCTTCGATTGCCCGTAACCACCACTTTACCAGAAGCAATAGCTGCACTCTCTATTGGTGCCAAGGAAGACCAAAGTGCAAAACCACCAAAAAAAACTACCAGAATAATAATCCCAAACATCACGAAAAATCGACTGTTTGGCTTCTTAGAAAAATTAACTCCAAGCACTGATTCTATAGCATTTCTATCGTCCTTTTCCTCAATTGGGTTATTATCTATCATTATTGATCCCTCATTCTAGTCTATCTTTTATTGCTTTTGTTGTTGCATGAATTTTTCTAGCCCAGAAAATACTTGCTCCCTTGGCCCGAATGCCTGCACTATTCCATCTTTCATTATCATGACTTTATCTAATACATTAATAAAATTGGGCTGATGTGTCACCATCAACACAGTCACGCCACGTTTTTTTGCGTCCATAATAGCCTGCATTAACGCTGTGCTCCCCTGCTCATCCAAATTAGCATTTGGCTCATCTAGGACTAGAAAACATGGATTACCATAAAAAGCCCTCGCTAGAGCAACTCGCTGTTTTTGTCCGCCTGATAAACCATAATTACTAATTTCAGTATGATAACCCTTAGGTAATTCTAAAATCATTTCATGGCATCCTGCTAATTTTGCAGCTTCAACCACAATCTCATCGTCCTCATCCTGCATGCGCGCAATATTTTCTTTGATAGTGCCTGGTAGTAATTGAACCTCTTGTGGGCAATATCCAATATAGTGGCCGATCTCACTACGATCACAAAAAGCAATGTCACAACCGTCCATAGACACCCTTCCATGAGTTGCCTTCCAAACACCTAACAACAATCGCATTAACGTCGATTTACCGGCACCCGATGGCCCCATTACAACAACACTATCACCCGGTTGAATTTCAAGATTAATGCCTTTGATGATCGGTTGCTCTAAACCTTTAGGCTGGTAGTAAAGACGTTCAATAGTGACCCGACCCTTTGCTTCAGCCAAAAATGGTGACCTATCGTTTGCACTCTCCTCAACCAGATAAACTGTCAAACGTTGATACGCTTGCTTTGTAGTGATAAATCGACGCCACGTACTTAATACGGCAACCACAGGAGCCATAGCACGTCCAGTTAAGATAGATGCAGCTATCATAGCACCTGGCGTAAACTGATTTGCGACAACAAGAAAGGCACCGGCACCTAATATTGAAATTTGTAACATCATTCTTAAGATTTTAGCCAGTGATAACAAACTCACCGAACGACTAGAGACTATATTTTTTTTCTCTATAACCTCTTCATTTTTGGAGAACCATTTGCACAGTATGTTATCTAACATACCCATTGCCTGAACAGCCTCAGCATTTTTTAACGTTGAAGTTACAAACGACTGTGATGACATATTATCTTTTACAGAACTCTCTGATAAACGCCTTGTAACAATTTCATTCACGACAGACACAATCAATAATAAGACGACCCCAATGGTAGCGATAAAACCTAACAAAGGGTGCAATAAATAGATGACGAAAACATAAATAATAGCCCATGGCGCATCCACCATAGCCAGAATATCGTTACCACACAAGAAATCTCGTAGCTTAGCAATGTCTAACATAGATTGTTGAGTGTATGGATTGCCTTGTACAACTGTTTCAGTGCTTCGCACAAAGGCTTCTGGACTCAATTTATTGTCCAACCAATGACTGACTTTAATCAGCACTTTAGAGCGGACCGCATCTAGCACTCCCATAATGACTAACGCAAACATTGCTAAAATAGTTAAAAAGATCAATGTGTCATAACCCTGGCTAGCCAAGACGCGATCAAATACCTGCAACATATACAGTGGAATAGTTAACTGTAATAAGTTCACAAAACAACTAAAAATAGTTACTGCATAAAAAGAGGACTTACACTGAGCAAGAATCACTCTCAACTTAGACTGCTTCATAAACAACTCCAATACTCTTATTCATTCCATTTTAGAGATACGCATGAATTATGTTAGGTTGTTTATCTATAAAAAGCAAAAGATTAAATAATCATTAAGTTACAACTCCCCCAAAAAATATTGGCTGTTCTTGTTTAACGATTACCAGGCGAGAGAAAACATAGAATTATGTAAAAAAAGGAATGAATCTCATAGAAGCATAAATTAATATTTGACCTAAAATTAGCAAAATACTCTAAGGGTGGCGGTGAGCACTGATTGATTGTTCAGCCACACCATCTTTGTGCTCAATAAATGTATCAATAATTGACAGGTGCCGCTGTAGCGCGCCATGATTAGCCTCAACCACCTTTTTAGCCCTTACACCCATAGCCTTGCGCGCTTGCTGATCAGAAATTAACGCGACCATGTTCTCAATAATTGACTGAGGATCACTGACAATTAACAATGCGCACTCAGACAACAACTGCTTTTTTATCATATCAAAATTTTGCAAATACTGCCCTGTCATGACTGGAAGCCCCAATGCAGCAGGCTCTATTAGGTTATGCCCACCCACTGGCACCAAACTGCCACCAACAAAACTGATATCACTTACTGCGTAAAATTGCAACAACTCACCCATAGTGTCGCACAGGTAAACATCCGTTTTTTGATTAACAACCTGCCCTAAGCTTCTTCTCATCACAACAAGATCATGTGCGGTCAACAGCCGTCTCACAGCGTCAAAACGATCCGGATGACGAGGAGCAACTAACAATAAAACATCTGGTATCTGCTTCCTGATACTCTTGAGGATGGGTATCCATATTTTTTCTTCACCCTCATGAGTACTAGACAGAATAATAGTGGGTCGACCTCCGATACCGATACGCTCACGCAGCTTACTAGCTTGCAAAAAGATATCTTGAGGGATTGTTAAATCAAATTTGATATTTCCACTGACTTGGGCACGATCAGGCTGCAATCCTAATTTAATGTATCGTTGAATGTCTAGATCAGTCTGACCAATAACAACACTGACTTGAGAAAGCAGTCGCTTCACTAGTGGCTTAATACAATTGTAGCGTCTCTTAGATTTTGCGGATAATCGTGCGTTAGCAATGATAATGGGTAGATTTTTTTTGTAATGAACATTCAATAAATTGGGCCAAAGCTCAGTTTCCATAATGATAATGGCCTCAACACGGCGACGACGGATGAATCGATGTATACACGACGGCAAATCATATGGTAAATAAAAATGCGTCACATATTCTTTCAAACATCGTAAAACTTGATCTGATCCTGTAGGCGTTGTTGTCGTCATCACAATCCTGTGATCGGGATAATGTGAGCACAACGACTTCACTAGAGGAATAGAGGCAATCACCTCACCCACAGAGACAGCGTGAATCCATATTGCTGGTTGTTCGATTTGTACAGGGACATATCCTAAACGCTCAGACCATCGCTTGCGATAATGACTATTTCGGCGAGAACGCCATAACAACCTTAAAAATACAAAAGGTAATAGCAAGTAAAACAGGGCTGTGTATAAGAAAAGCATTCGTATCTAACCGTTTCAGAGGACCCTGTGGCACAGGATTGAACTACTTTGAACCCCTAAAAGGACAAAGAGTTCTAAAAAAACAACTGTAACCACCCAAAATATAATAAAAAAATATCCAAAAGGGTACGATATCTTGGCCATATTTACAACCTGGACTCGCGGCCATAAAACGGTTGGACACCTATTCTGTTCATGCTAATCTTGAACGCCAGATAAAGAGGGGAAGTACCCTTAATAGCATGTTTTTAATGATTAAAACAAAGATCTTAACAAAATAACCACTCACAACTAATAAGCTTGCACGAAATTATGACAAATAAGAAAAAAACCACCAGTTACGGCGCTGAAGATCTCGAGGTTCTTAGCGGACTAGAGCCCGTTCAACGTCGCCCTGGCATGTACACTGACACAATCAACCCAAATCACCTTGCACATGAAGCCATCGACAACAGTGTGGATGAAGCCATTGCAGGCTACGCTTCCAAAATAAATATCACTCTATACAAAAACGGGTATATTGAAATTACGGACGATGGTCGAGGCATGCCCATTGATAAGCATCCGACTCATAAAGTCTCGGGTGTCGAACTGATTCTTACAAGACTTCACGCTGGAGCAAAATTTTCCAGTAAAACCTATGAGTTCTCTGGAGGGCTTCATGGCGTTGGCATCTCTGTTGTGAATGCTCTAGCAAGTTCTCTTATTGTAAAAATAAAAAAAGAGGGCGCTATTTACGAAATGTCATTTAGTGATGGAAAAAAAATCACTGATTTAAAAAAAATTGATTCTTGTAAAAAAAATCATACCGGTACAACTATACAATTTTTACCTAACCCAAAATACTTTGACTCACCACACTTTGCTATTGTTGATCTTAGGAAGAACTTACGTGCAAAGGCAGTATTATGCCCCGGCCTTTCGATTACTTTCTATAATGAAAAAACTGGGAAAACTGATAACTGGCTATACGAAGACGGCTTAAAAACTTATCTTCAAGACACACTTACTGGTAAAGAGCTCATCCCTGAAACTGTCCTGGTCGGGAGTTTTGAGGCAACCAGCGAAACAGCTGACTGGGCTCTTGCCTGGCAGAACGATGGAGTTGATCTGATCACTGAAAGCTTTGTCAACTTAATCCCAACCATGCAAGGTGGCACACACGTTAATGGGTTAAGAACAGGATTACTTGAATCCATCAAAAGCTTTTGTGAAGCGCATAAATTGCTTCCTAGAGGAACAAAACTTGTTGCTGATGACGTATGTTGCTTTTGCAATTTTGTCATCTCTATTAAAATCAAAGATCCACAGTTTGCTGGACAAACCAAAGAACGACTCTCCTCACGTCAATGTGCAGCGTTCGTCTCGGGGGTTGTAAAAGATGATTTTAGCTTATGGCTACATAATCACGTTGAAGTCGGCACCCAAATAGCTCAAATCGCTCTTGATAACGCACAGAAACGTATGCGTGTCAGTAAAAAAATTGCAAGGAAAAAAATCACATCTGGACCAGCCTTACCTGGCAAACTGGCGGACTGTAGCGAACAAGATATACAATACAGCGAATTGTTTCTTGTTGAGGGTGACTCTGCCGGAGGCTCTGCCAAACAAGCGCGTGATCGAACCTTTCAAGCCGTTATGCCCTTACGTGGAAAAATTCTTAATACATGGGAAGTGGATTCTGAGCAAGTGCTTGCTTCCAACGAAGTACATGATATCGCAATTGCATTGGGTATCGATCCTGGTAGTAATGACTTATCAGGCTTACGATATGGAAAAATATGCATACTGGCTGACGCCGACTCAGATGGAGCTCACATTGCGACTTTACTATGCGCACTGTTTTTAAAACACTTCTCTGCGCTTGTTGAAGCTGGACACCTCTACGCCGCCATGCCACCATTATTTCGCATCGATGCAGGCCAACGAATTTTTTATGCGCTTGATGAAGATGAAAAACAAGGGGTCCTAGATAGACTTGAGGCTGAAAAAAATAAAGCTAAAATTAACATTCAACGTTTTAAAGGATTGGGCGAAATGAATCCTATGCAACTTCGAGAAACAACAATGAATCCGTCAACACGACGTCTTGTTCAGCTCACTACCAAACAAAAAAACAGTGAAACCATTATGGATATGTTGCTTGCAAAAAAACGTGCGAAAGATAGGAAGGCCTGGTTAGAAAAAAAAGGTGACCTCGCTGATATTTAATGTCTATCAAGACTCATCTCGATAATAAACCATCTTCTCAGTTGATACTGCCTCTAGTGGAATATCCCATGACTCAGTAGGTATTTCTTCAACCTGCTGAAACTCATAAGCCAATCCTAATAAGAATGGTTTTGAACAACGCTTTGATTTAATCGAAGCTAATGCACGATCATAATAACCTCCACCACGCCCGATACGTATGCATTGTTTATCAAACGCAACTAATGGCAAACAAATTACATCCAGCTCTGAATAATCTATCGGTTCTTTATTTTTAATCGGCGGCTGTATAAGACCAAAGACTGCTTCTTCCATTTTTTCATTTTCTCGGTAAGAGTAAAATAATAATGAATCATGATTAATTACAGGAAAATATAACTCGACACCCATACCAAATAATGGCTGCATTAAAAAAGAAGTCTGTACTTCATTTTCATCAGCATAATACAAAGCTACTTTTTTAGCTTCTCGGATATTTTTTATTGTGAGTACATTTCTAGAAATTAAAGCTGACGTGCGACACACGTCTTCTGGTGATAATTCTTTTCGAAGATATCGTTTAGTTTTTCTAATAATTGGCTTTGAAATAATAAGACCCTCCGCAGTAATGCAGTAGACCTGTATTTGAACCCAGTGGCTCAGGTGGGAGTCGACGGTATCACATCAGGCTTTCTGGAACAGAACATTGCTCAACAGTGATACACAATAAATCCCTTTACAAGTAATTATCGGTTCAAAATATTTATAACCTACTACTTTTACCGAAGAGGGCAATTACATTATATCGTAATTTCTTCTTCAACCGCTAGAAATTTTTCGATTCTTTTTTGTAAATCTTGCAGCCGCTTATTCATCACATTGATATAATTATTGTTTTGCTTTTTTAGTAACAATAATTCATGGGTAACATTTAGTGCAGAGACGACAGCTAATTGATCTGTGGTTGAAATACTACCCGAACGCTTGAGTTGTTTCATGTTATCTTGTACCACTCTTGCAGCCTCTTGTAGCTCTAAGACTTCACTGGTTGGGCATTTGATACTGTATTTACGATCTAAGATTTGTATGCTAATTAAATTTTCTGTTACCGTTGTCATAAAGAAGACTCCTTTACTTTCTGAATTAATTGCTTTAATTGCAGAACGGCTCGCTGTTTTTGAGTAGAAACAGCATCACGCTCCTTGATGACGTTATGCACCTGCCTGCGTAACGCCTTATTATCTTCCGTTAACTGCTCAATTGTTCTCATCAAACGATCGACACACAATTCAAGCTGATTGACCTCCGCACTACCATTCATAAACTCTACCACTTCCATTACCAACATCCCTGTAATAAATTCAACAACTAAACCATCTAATTTAATTAACTACAATAAGAATAGTCAGTTAAATGTACTGGGTCAATAACTTAACAACACACTGGTTGAGTTTTTTCTCTCAACCAATCGACTTCCTCTGGAGATAACATAGTAGAAACAACCTCAAAGACTTCTTTATGGTAAGTATTGATCAAATCAACTTCGCTAGGGCTTAGTAGACTCCATTCAATTAAATGCACATCATAGGGTACTAGCGTTAAATCTTTAAATTGATAAAAAGGGCCATGCCCTGTCTGACTGCACTCAGATGCACATACCTCACTGACATAACACAGATTTTCAATCCTAATCCCATAGTGATTTTCGATATACAAACCTGGTTCGTTACTTAAAATCATACCTGGCTGCAAAGCGACTCCAGAATAACCAGCTGAAATGCGCTGTGGGCCTTCATGCACACACAAATAACTCCCAACACCATGACCAGTACCATGACTAAAATCACAACATGCTTGCCATATTGGCCGGTGAGCGATCGCATTTAAATGCTCACCTGTGGTTCCAGCTGGAAAAATAGTATTCGCTAGTGCTAGATGACCTTGTAACACTAGTGTGTAATGCCTTTTTTCCTCAGCAGATGGCTCTCCCATGTGAAAAACACGAGTAATATCGGTAGTTCCAGATACATATTGGCCACCGGAATCGAGCAGCAATAAAGACGCATCAGTAACAGAGAGAGCGCTACTCTCACTTGCTTTATAGTGAATCACTGCACCATGCGCAGCATACCCCGCAATTGTCGCAAAACTTAAACCTCGACACTCAGAACATTCACGACGGAAAGCCTCTAACTTATCTGCAATAGTTATTTCAGTCTGGCCTTGCCAGGACCGCTCTAACCACATCCAAAAACGCACCATAGCAACAGCATCTAACTGGTGTGCATGTATAGCACCTTGTATCTCTACTGAGTTTTTACAGGCTTTCATTAATGTAATGGGTGAGGCTGCCAGCACAACACTGGCTTCTAACAGCAATTGACTCACCCACCAACTCGCAGAATTATCGATTAACACCGGACCCTCTATTTGTTGCCAATCAGCTGCCACAGTATTATAGGATTTAACCACTACGTTTATAGTATCAAAGTAATCACGCTGCTCCTTGGTTAACACCGTTGTATCCAGATAAATACAAGCTACTCCCTCTGTGATCAGCGCATAACTGACTACCAATGGGTTAAATTCAATATCCTGCCCTCTAAGGTTAAACAACCAACAAATAGCATCTAGCAACGTAACAATATGAGCTTTTACTTCCTGGTTGTGCATACATGCTCGTAAACGAGAGAGTTTACTTGACGCCGACTCACCAGCCAGTGATTCTGGGTGAAGTGTAATGGGCTTTGACTCTAAGGGTGGCTGATTTTCCCAGATCAAATCCACTAAATTATTTTCAATCGCGACTAATTCAATCTCATGGGTGGTTAGCACTTCCAGCCATTGTTGAGCGACTACAGCGGCCATTAATTTTGGGTCAACACCCACACGCAAACCTTTAGCGTGTTTCAACAGCCATACCAAAATCTCCGAAGTCGCTGTTCCTTGCTGCATTTTCATCAAGGAAAAACAATCATCTTCTAACTGCTGCTCGGCCTGTAAAAAGTAGCGGGAATCAGTCCATAAATAAGCATACTCTGCCCCTATCAAGACATCCCCAGCTGACCCGGTAAAGTCGCTCACCCAGGCACGACGCTGCCAGCATTCAGGAACATACTCATTATTGTGAGCATCCGTACCGGGAACATAGTAATAATCTATTTGATGCTCTTGCATTAACAGTCTCAATGCTGTCAATCGCTGCTGAATTGTGGAAACACGCATAACACCCTCTTACGTAAGATCATGAAAAAATGCAGTATAAGGTAAATAACGCGTGGATCCTATGCATTCAGTTAATGTTGCTTTGATAATCAGAAAAGATGCTTTAACATATTGTCAAATTGTCAACCCAACGAGCAAGGTATCCTGTGCGACACTATGATCTCATTATCATTGGAAACGGTCTTGCTGGCTCTGCGCTGATTCATGCCTTACAGCATCTACCCTTACGTATTGCCGTTCTGGATCAGCACCATAACTCACAGAATGATTCCATAATACCCACCAGCGAAAACTCTCGTCCGATCACATTAAATCATGCAAGCACAACTATCTTACAAACGCTTAATGTATGGCCAAAACTACAAAAACATTCGATAAAATTAGAACAGCTCTGTATTACGGAGCAGAGCCGACTAGGTCAAATTCACGTATCAGCTCAAGAAATGGGCCTGCCTTGTTTAGGTCATGTTATTCCCTTCCATTTACTCAAGCAGCAACTACATCATCAACCAACATCTCATCTGACTATCGATAACTTAACGTCAAAAAAATTAATTAAAATTGATAATAAAACCAGCGGTGTCACAGTCACTTATCAAGATAGCCTTGAGCAGCGTACACTGTTTGCACCACTACTCATTGCAGCCGATGGAGCACATTCCCATACACGAGACTTACTGGGCATCACAAGCAAACGTCATGATCACGGTGATCAATCATTAGTATTTAACGTCACGCTGAACCAACCAACATCATCGCCAACTACAGCTTTTCAACGCTTCACCTCTCTTGGTAGTTTAGCGTGGCTACCCAGCTGGAGAGCGACCCAAGCACGAGTGGTCTGGACAGTTCCCAAACGGCAGATCCAGATTATCAACTCATGGGACAACAACACCATAGCTCAGCATATTAATCAGGTATACCACGGTCGCCAGCCGACCATCAAAGATATCCAACTCACAGGGCAATTTCCTGTCAGCTCTCAAACCCACCCATCAACAGTGTACCAATCTGCTATCCTATTAGGTAATGCCGCCCATACGTTCTATCCTATAACAGCACAGGGATTTAATCTCACTTTACTCAGCATCGCCATGCTAGCTGAAACACTGACTAATAGTTTGACCACCCATCAACAACTTAACTACCCTACTCATCTCGCACACTATGAGCAATGGAGTCAAACCACTCAATCTCGTATTGCTCGGAACACCCAACGAATTGATCATATCTTTACAGTACCACTCATAGGACACCTGAGAAGCCTTGGAATGCTAGCCGTAAACCTTAATCCTATTGCAAAAAAATACCTACTTTCGCATTTCGTAGGCTATCATTCATCACTTCCGAAACTAGCATGCCAAATCAGCCTTGATGCTACGCAACAACATCCGCACGTTGCCCAACCTGCTGAAACCTTTTAGTATGTTACCGTCTTTGACTACACTCCTTAAAGGACGCAACTATGTGCGCTGAGATGTCGGTTATTATTGTTGGTGGCGGATTAGTTGGCTTGACGGCAGCTAAAGCTCTGGCTGACCAACAGATATCCGTCACTATCGTCGAATCTAAACCGCCTTATCTGACATGGCCTGACGACTCTGTGACATCACAAGTTTGCGCACTTAACGAAGCCTCAATCCACATACTGAATAACTTGCATATTTGGGAAAACATACCGATTACCCAAAAAACACCGCTTCACGAAATGATTATCTGGGATTGTCACCATGGCGGTGAGATCCATTTCAAAGCAGTGGATATACCCTCATCACAATTGGGATGTATTGTAGAAAATCGTGCTGTTACAAAAGCCTTATGGCAATCTTTGCAAAACCATCCATTCATCACGACTCACTGCCCCTCTGTACCGGTCAATATCCAGCAGTTTGATGATCATATTGAACTCACGCTACAAGATAGGCTAATTCTGAAAGCATCACTCATCATCGGCGCAGACGGACCATACTCTTGGGTGAGACAACAAGCCAATGTTACTACCCATCACCGCCCTTACTACCATGATGCGATGACTGCCGTGATTCAAGCAGAACGCCCCCATCAACACACAGCCTTACAACAATTCTTACCTCTAGGCCCCATAGGTATATTACCATTACATCATCCACAGCAATCATCTATTGTCTGGTCAACCACTCCCGATCATATGAATACCCTTTTCGAACTCAACCGAGAAGCACTGAATACTGCAATATCCAAAGCACTAGATGATCGATGGGGTGAAATTGAAATAATTTCAAAACCTACTCGTTTTCCCTTACACATGCGACACGTAACAGATTATTTCAACGAAAGAATCGTCTTAGTTGGCGATGCAGCTCATACGATTCACCCTCTCGCGGGACTGGGCGCCAACTTAGGACTGTTTGATGTCAGCGTCTTAACCCATTACCTTCAGGATATTCTCAATCATCATAACCAACCACGACTCAGACAAGCCTTGCAGCGCTATCAGCGCTGGTGCCGCCCAAGAAATAGCGTATACCTCAACAGTATGAGGCTTTTGAAGGATTGCTTCAGTGACAAAGCCGGTTTGACAAGACAAATAGCGAGTGCAGGTCTAAATATGGTTAACTCTAATGCATGGTTAAAAAAACAATTTGCTAATAAAGCCATGGCCAATCATGATGATAGACCTCCCTTAGCCAGGCCGACCGAGTAATTAGTGACGTATCGGTCATCTTATTTATTATGACTTCAGAATCATAACGGATTTTTCACCCAGCTTGTCGTCATTTGCATAATTATCAGCATCACATAATGATAATGTTGCTGAGCCAAAAACGATTAATGCGAACAAAGCTACGCATAGTTTTTTCATGTCGACTTCCCAAATAGCCTTACTTTAAAGATGATTACTTTAACAAGACTTTGTAACAGGAGTACGTCAATTTGCATCAATGTGTAACAAAATCAAATCGAATTTTGAATACCCAGACCAACTATAGATAGCTGTATCAGGCACAGTCTTAATATGACGAACAATACTTGTTATTTACGCCAGACCCCACTCTAAATATACTTCGTGGATAGAAAAACATAACGTATTATCTAATAATGCGGTGTAGTTGGATGCTTCATATTTTATACCGGATAACTGTATTCATTAGATCAAATGAAGTAGAAAAATAGGGTCAATGCTGATCAGTTTTTTAAGGTGATACAAATTATTGAGGACTAAACTCAACCTAATCAACTCACGCTGTAACAAGCGAAAGAAGTATTAACCCCGAAAAGAATGTATCTAGCGATCACAACCGTTTGTTGTCGAAACTGTGATCAGACTAACTGTGAATGAGAATCAGAGGAGAATCACTATACATAGAACCAGTGATATGTTAAAACATTTGACTTCTGATTACTGTTAATATTGAAATAGGTTTTATTATGAACAAAATATATGTAGGCAACTTACCTTATAGTGCTAGCGAAGCTGAACTTCGCGAACTATTTTCTACTTGTGGCACTATCAAAGACATTGCTTTTATTAAAGACAAATACACTGGTCAATGCAAAGGTTTCAGCTTCATTGAATTTGATGATGCAAGCTCAGCACAAAATGCCATTGAGCAATACAACGAACAGGACTTTAATGGACGCAAGTTACGTGTCAACATTGCGCAAGAACGTGAAGCTGGCGCCAATGGAAACCGCCGCACAGAGCGAGCTCCGTACTAAAGCCATATACGCTTACAAAGATATGAAAACCGCAGATTCATGCGGTTTTTTTTTACCTTGGAAGTTATTTAGTGGGCTGCTTTAACAATGGCATGAGAAAAAGCCAGGGAATGATCACTGAATTTTGAAAAACATAACTGAGAATCATTTAACAACACTTCGTCAAGCGGCAAGGACTGAGTACTTACTTGCCCATTAGATTGAAAGGTTGCCAGCACACAGTCATCGAAGGTTAGCAACTGCAAGTTAATATCACGGTTATGGGCAACAGGGCTATTTTTAAATGCCACGCCAGCATCGATACCATAACAATACATGTGACCATCACAACTTTCATTAACAGGCTCGTCATCCATTGACTCTGCATGGTGAATGATTTCAACAAGACCTAACATGGCATTAGGATCCAGTGCCTTACCTTCTCGATGCTGATACACCTCAGGGTAATCAAGACCTAAATGATAAATTGGGCTCACTATCATCTGAACCTCCCCACGCAGCGAACACCGAATAACCTTGATGCAATAATGACTTGTTACTGAGAATGGAGTAAGAGTATTAGATTCAGAATCAGAAAATGCTAAAAAACCTTTCAAGCTTTTATCTTCATCAAATGATAGTAACGCTCGATCAATCAGTGACTTTATTAACGAGGACAGCGACTGCTCTTGATCAACACTACTGTGTACTTGTAATAAAGACGAACAGAAGTTTAGTTCGCTTATTTGCGAGAAATCGACATCCCACCCTTCTTGATACACTACATGAATCACAATATCGTCCATTTAAAAAAAGATTAATATGCTGAACAATATAGCGGACGGATATTAAATTAACCTTAAAGGATAACCACTAAAGCGTAAGACATTGACCATAACTTATGTAGTAAAAAAGACTGTATAGAGAGAAGGAAAACAAGAGATCATCATTCTGTAATGACGTGGGGCACAAATAACGATACGAAGAAAATTACTTAACCACACGCAAATGAGGCTTACCATCAGGCGAGGGTTCATCAGGGCCAGACGGAGGAAAAGTATCATCATCGTCTTCTTCGTCAGTGAAAACCATCCCACGCCCATTTTCGTAAGCATACAATGCGAGTATCGCAGGCATAGGCAAAATAATATGTCGCGTTACACCAGAAAAACGCGCTTTAAATTCTACGTGATGATTCCCCATCTCTAAATCAATAATAGCTGAAGGTGTCATATCCAAGATTATTTGACCATCTTCAACATACTCTTCAGGCACTTCAACATTAGGGAGCAATGCATCGACCATTACATAAGGGGTTAACTCGCAGTCCAACAACCATTGATAGATTGCTCGAAACAAATATGGCTTACTCGAAGTCATCGAAGGCCCTAATTTCACGCTCAGATTCAGATAAACTGGCTTGGAACGATTCTCTCTCAAAAATACGTTCTTGATAGGCCTGAATACCTTTGGCATTTGGAGGCAATGTAATTCCTAACAGAGGGAGCCTCCAGAGTAATGGCGCAATACTGCAATCAACCAGACTGAATTCTTCACTCAGGAAATAAGGCTTGTCTAAAAATACTGGCTCTAAAACAATAAGTCCTTCTTTGAGCTCATGCCTGGCTGCGTCAACCTTTAGATCATCATCAGAATAAAGGATAGTACGCATTAAACTATACCAGTCTTGTTCAATGCGATGCAGCATAAGGCGAGACTTAGCTCGAGTAACCGGGTATACAGACAACAATGGTGGATGCGGAAAACGCTCATCCAAGTACTCCATAATCACTTGTGGCTCATATAACACCAGTTCACGATCTACCAATGTTGGCACAGTGTTGTAAGGATTTAGATGCAGCAAGTCCTCAGAAGGATGATTCACATCCACATTGGTAATTTCAACGGCTACAGCTTTTTCAGCCAAAACAATTCTTACCTTGTGACTATCTGGATCCATCTCACCAGAATATAAGTTCATCACCGATCGCTTTACTAGACTCATATAACTTCCCCTAACATCCTTGATAGAAACGAAAAAAAACTGCTTCCCATGTCCGAAGAGGAAGCAGTTGTGGCATAGGATACCTCTTATTAAAGATATGATTAACGCTTAGAGAACTGGCTACCCTTACGTGCTTTATGACGCCCAACTTTTTTACGTTCAACCACACGGGAGTCACGTGTTACGTATCCTGCTTTACGTAATTGTCGATGCCAGGTGTTGTCATTACTGGCTTCATTCTCCAGAGACTCTTCAATTGACTCTTGTACAGGCGCGGTATTTTCCTGCTCATATTGAATTAAAGCGCGTGTAATACCGTGACGAATCGCGCCTGCTTGACCACTGATACCACCGCCAGTGACTGTGACGTAAAAGTCGAACTGCTCTTCGCAACCTAAGGTTACTAATGGTTGACGAACAACGATTCGTGATGTCTCACGACCAAAAAATTGCTCTAGTGAACGGTTGTTGATGGTAATGTTACCTTTGCCAGGGCGTAAAAATACGCGAGCGGTTGAGGACTTACGACGTCCCGTTCCGTAGCATTGGTCTATTTTTGCTTGTGCCATGTGATGCCTCTTAGATAACTTCTAATGATTCTGGTTGTTGTGCTTGATGTGGATGATCTGTTCCAGCATAGACTTTCAAATTGCGAAACATATCGCGACCCAAAGGACCTTTAGGTAACATACCCTTGATTGCTTTTTCGATAATCATCGTAGGTGCTTTTTGCTGCAACTTATCGAATGAAATATTTTTTATTCCACCGGGATAACCACTGTGACTATAGTAGATTTTATCGGTGGTTTTGTTACCAGTAACTTTTACTTTTTCCGCGTTGACGATAATAATGTGATCCCCTGTGATTGCGTGAGGGGTGTATTCCGCCTTATGTTTTCCGCGCAAGCGCGAAGCCACAACACTGGCTAATCGTCCTAGTGTTTTATCTTCTGCGTCAACGACATACCATTTTTCTGTCGTAGATTGTGAATTTGCCATGTACGTTTTCATCATTGTTTCCGGGAGCCTTGAAATAAGAATTGGCAAAGATACTACAATACCGCCGGAATTTAAACAACTTTTTTCAAAATACCTCGGCGTGCAATGTGCTTGTTTCGTACGCAAAAAAATATACTGAGTCAAACATCGTTAAACGACGTTTTACTCACCTCATTCTAATGACACTTTTGGTAGAGACTTAACGCTCCAGGTCAAGGATGTATCCACTACACAATGAGGGATGTAAAATTCATAATAAATCGTTAAAAAACGTCTATTTATGTGTTTTTTTATTCGCTTTTTTAAAAAACTATGCTATTTTCTATGTTTTCATGGGTTATGTAACCCATTGTTATTAACCAGTAAAAAGAGGATGTTTACATGCCACCACGTAAAAAAGTAAAGAAAACTGCTGCAAAAAAAGCTGTTAAGAAAACAGCCAAACCTGCTGCAAAAAAGAAAACTGTTGCAAAAGCCACTACCAAAAAGAAGGCTGCTGTTAAGAAAGCATTGCCAACAACTGCTATCAAAGCAGCAATGAACAAAACTCAATCAATGACTCACATTTCAGAAATAACCGGTTTAAGCAAAAAAGAAGTTGCGTCTGTTTTTGATGCCCTTAGCAATCTGATGCATCGTCACCTAAAAAAGAATGCTGCAGGTGAATTCACCGTCCCAGGTCTTATGAAATGCAGTGTAAAACGCAAACCTGCAACTAAAGCACGCAAAGGAACTAATCCTTTCACAGGCGAAGAAATGATGTTTAAAGCAAAACCCGCCCGTAATGTCGTTAAAGTACGCCCCCTAAAACGCGTCAAAGAAATGGCAGAATAATCAGCCTGTTACACACCTTCCTCGGCTCTCGAGGAAGGTGACTTCACCAAACACTCAACACACCCCCAAATATTTAATATTTCCTTAAGGTTAAGGTGATATATTGACCTCATCTACGTAAAAACCATGGAAATCATCGCATGTCTGATCAACGACCCAACCCCACTGAAGAAGAAAGAGTCCATCGTTCAGATGAAACCTCGCAGGTGCTATCAGCCGCTCACGAGATGTGGCAGCCCGCTCTAGCCGCCACAGCATGGGCCTTGACCGGAAAAGCACCAACAACCACTTCAGATTATGACAACCTTACAGCCAGAGGGAAACTTGGAGGGACTTTTGAGGAACGATATCAAGAACTGAAAAAACAACAGACACTGCACCCAAATAAAGCGCATCGGGACAAGTGCTTAGGAGAGCCGCTCAAAAGGCTAAACGAAGAAAGAGCCTCACAAAACCTGGACAGTACTGCAACGCCCCAGTACTCAGAAGTGACCCTCAGAGAGGGTGTCAACCTTACGCATCAAAATAGAGTCGCGCTTGAGACCAAATTAAAAGACTATAATGAAACTGTTGCTCATACTAATTGGGCACTCCAGAGTCTTAGCGATTCTGAGAAAACTCTACTGAACTTTGATATATCAACCGACAAAAGCCCAGATGAGATAATCGAGATGGTAAAAGATGTCAATACAAAATGGCGCCCTAATTTTCCAATGTTACCAAAATATAATAAAGCTGGTTTTTTAGAACACGCTAAACGTACACATGAAAATGACAAAGTCAACTCATGGGGGATAAACAAAGCCTACTATCAAGAAAAAATTGACGCGATCACCGCACTAGAAGAAAAACTTAATGCGCGTCGCCCCGAAAAACTGACCGAGAATGATAAAAAAACCGCAGTAGAGGCGCTCATTTTATCCGAACAGCATCGGCAAGCAAACTATCTAGCCTTCCTGGAGAAGGCCAAAGCAGAAAGACAAAAACATCAACAAGAACTCATCACACTACTGAGCGGGGAAGCACAAGCGGCTGCGAGCCTTACCGGCCATGACACACTTGACAGGACTACTGACAAGAGCCTTTCAAGCCGCATCTTCGGAACGCATGATAAGCTTATTGAACATACACATTCTGGGGAAGTTAAAACAATGCGGTACGACCCTCAGGATCGCACATTTAAAGCAACAACACTCAGAGATAACCAAGGCAACCCGATTATACTCAGTAACGATGAGTTTAGGAAAGCCCGTGCGCTTTTCAATCAGACGCAAGATGATAAAAATACTCCAGAAATGAAACTCGCTGAACCAGTGAAAAATGGAAAAGGCCTGTGGATTAACTGCAAACCAGAGCAATCTACGGCATTTAATGAGTACATAAAGGGACATTTAAACCAAATTAAAGGAAGAGACCTTAGCGTTAGCGGACAGGTGGGACAAAATCAAAACGCAAGACTCGAGTCAACCACCTCTTTCAGCGCTTGAAAATGAAGTAAATGACCAACCTAACAAGGTATTAATAGGTGTCTAGCGCTTGCGCTGTGAAGACCGCTTAACCTCCATAGCATCCGCAGACATACCAATGCGATCACGTGTCACAAAGTCTTCATCCGAGGGCTCGTGCCCTATCACGGTAATACCTTGAGTTTGAGATTCAATCCAGATATCACGCATCATCTTTGGATGACCATCCACCAAATAAACCGAACCCCAACCTTGCTTCAATGCAATAGCCACCATTTCTCGCGCTGTCATATAACGCTGCCGAACAACCGTTCCCACAGCCTGAAAACCACCTGAACCCTCGTCATCCTCCCCCACTGAAAAACCACTACCAAATAACAAACGCCCAGGGGAACTGCTCATCGCATCACCGTAGTTGTGTATCATCCAACCCGTTTCTGCTGTCATGACTTCAACTTGATCCAATGGTTTGGCTTGCTGATTACCATCCGTTAATTGCACAAAAGGACAATGATCTAACAACCACAGGACGTCACTCTTAGTTAAACCCCGAGCGATTAAATCATCAGGGTCAATCTTCATATTAAATCGTGAGGCTAACTCCTGAATACTGCCTTCTTCAAAGGTATCATTGCTGTCAGCTTGACTATCTTTTGGCGGGTTATCTTCCATTGTATGCTCCCAATAAACGGATCTTAAATCTATCCTAACGTATTTTTGGAACTAACGTAACGATAAGCCTTAGCACAACGCATCGGGCAGCCTTGACAACTCCCCCCACCACACTGGGCATCTACAGATTCGACACGACCACGATCGATCCAATACTGTAACAATGGCTCCAAATCATGAGCATGTTTTTTAAAATGCATACTCAATTCAACCATACTAGCTGTGACACGGTCTTTTAAATAATTTCGCAGTTCAATCAAGATCATTTCACCCTCCTATGGCAATGATGCGGTTAATGCATATGCGTCCTTTCTCACCGTGTATTTCAATATAAAGAGTATCAAGGCCAGTAACGATAAAGAGAACACCAACCAGCGCAAGGAATTTGTGGGATGCTCGTACAACGTACCCAATTGGTAACATAGCACAGCACAAACATAAGCAAACCCAGTACTCCACACCACTGAGAACACTGCCCAGCGCATTCCAACTTCACGACGCATGGCTGCCATGGTAGACACACACGGGAAATAGAGCAGTACAAAAAGCAAATAGGCAAGCACACCAACCGCACCATCAAAGTGTTGATGCATCACTCCATAAATACGTTGATCAACATCAACCCCGGCTTCACTCGCCAACAAGGGATTTTTAATAGCATCACCCAAGGCCGATAGATTATCGGGAATACTCTGTAATGCTTGTCCTAGGCTAGTTAATAAAGAGGCATCCTCATCAGGACCACGATCCATCACCGGCAGGTCGGCTGTATACAAAGTATTTAAAGTACCCACCACCACTTCTTTAGCCATAATACCTGTTACCAAACCAACGGTTGCTGGCCAATTATCTTGAGTTATACCCATTGGGGCAAACACCGGTGTAACACCTCGACCTACTACAGATAATAATGAGTGCGAATTTGCATCACCCGTACTCAACTGACCCGTGTCTGTAATCGCATTCAAGCCGCCGATGACTAAACAGACAGGGATAATGACACGTCCTGCTCGTGTCACAAAAGCCTTCAGACGCTGATAAGTTAAACGTGACATTGCTGTCATTCGGGGCCAATGATAAGGAGGAAGCTCCATAACTAGTGGCTCTGGATCACCCGGCAATAGGGTCTTTTGTACAATAAAACCCGTCAACATCGCCGCAAGGATACCCAGTACGTACAACATGAACACCCACATCGCACCATGCTGAAAAAAAGCCGACACAAATACAGAAAAAATAGCTAATCGCGCACCACAAGACATAAAAGGCATCATGAGTACAGTGAGAATCCGTTCGCGACGTGAAGACAACGTTCGCGCACCCATCACAGCAGGTACATTACAACCGAAACCAACAATCATCGGCACAAAGGAATGGCCTGATAGACCTAAAGCTACCATCACACGATCCATAATGAACGCAGCTCTTGCCATGTAACCGGAATCCTCCAAAAAGGATAAAAATAAAAACATACCACCAATAACAGGAATAAAAGTTAACGTTGTGCTGATACCTATACCAACACCTTCTGATAATAATGCAATGCCTGCCGGAGAAACGTGTAATAGCTTGAGCACGCGAGCCATACCATCAACAAAGATAGCACTCCCAGCAATATCAAAAAAATCTTGGAAGGCACCAGCGACATTGATAGAAAAGAAGAATAAGGCATACATCACTGCAAAAAAGATGGGCAACCCTAAAAAACGATGTAAGACTATTCGATCAATACGCTCTGTGATACTTGCTTTTCTATCTTTAACAATATCAATGGCATCCTTAACACACTGCTCAATGAACCCATAGCGAGTGTCTGCAATCATGATATCGATATCCTCATCCAGCGCAAATAATGCTTGCTGTTGATGATGTTCTATGGATTTTTTAAGTGATACTGGTAGATCAAGTAAACACGTCTGATCACCGGCCAATAAACTCAATATCATCCATCGCGATAAGTTTTTTTGTTTCAAAAACACAGTATGTTGCTCTGTGACAATCGCCTCCACAGCCTTTTCAATAGGAGTAGGAAAGGTAACTGGAGAACGAGAAACATTAGAGACACTTTGTGTTATTACAGCCTTCTTAAGTTGTTCAAGGCCTTGCTTCTGTGTGGCTATAATCGGCACAACTGGACACCCCAAGCTCTGAGCTAAACGATCGCAATCCACTTGTTTACCAGCTGCTACTAATCGATCTGTCATGTTCAAAGCAACAACAACCGGAATATCAAGCTCTAGTAGTTGCATGGTGAGATAAAGATGACGCTCTAAATTAGTCGCATCTACAACATTCACAATCACATCGATAGACTCTGTCATTAATGCCTGACATGCGATTCGCTGATCTTCTGCGCCACCATGAGTAACGCTCAATGAATACACCCCGGGCAAATCAACCACCGCGTGCTGCTGTGAATGATAAAAGAAATCTCCTGTTTTTTTATCAACCGTGACACCAGCCCAGTTTCCAACACGCTGACTTGAACCTGTTAATTGATTAAATAAGGCCGTTTTACCACAATTAGGATTCCCTGCTAAAGCAATTTTGCAAGACTTAGTGTTCTGATTCATTGGATATCCATTCAATGTTCAATGCACTTAACTCAGCCTTCCTTAGCGTCAAATGATCGTTATTTAAACAAACAACAAGCGGGTCTCCGAGAGGGGCTTGTCTAAGCACTAAAAACTCAGCTCGCGGGCGTAACCCGAGCGCTAATAACTGCGAACGATAGGCAGGTTTACAATCAGCGTCGAAACTAATTACTCTACCTTTCATTCCAACAACCGTAGGATGATGACTCATAATGCAACCTGGTGTGATCTGCCCGTTAAGAAAGTGAGAACGATTCTCATTACTGTGCGCAATTATGCAAATAATGATCTTCACTGTCAAGAAAGGGCTCTCATTGTAAAAAAGCCCCTAGATGGGGCTGCAAATAATGATTAATACTCAGCTACTGAATTTGACGACTATCCAGATCAAAGACTTCGATGTTGCAAAGCCGGCAAACGATCGCGTACACCCTCGAGGTGGACATGTTCTAAATCAGCAACCAATACCCCGTCACCTTCTTGTAATTGCATTAAAATATCACCCCAGGGATCGATAATTTGCGAATGACCGTACATTTCCAGACCGTTGGGCAATAGTCCGTACTGATTAGCTGCTATTACATAGCAGGTATTCTCAATCGCACGTGCTCGCAATAATACTTGCCAATGTGACTTGCCTGTATAAGCTAGAAATGCTGAAGGAATTAGTAATACCGTAACACCCTGTTGAGACAATTCACGGTATAACTCAGGAAAGCGTAAGTCGTAACAGATACTTAAACCAACTCGACCTACCGGAGTATCCACAGCAACGACCTGCTTACCTGACACAAACCGATCTGACTCTTGTACTCGATGCGAACTATCGGTTTTAACGTGACATAAATGTATTTTATTATAATGAGCGATACACTCACCTGCATCATTATAAACCAGTGATGTTGAATAAGTACGCCCATCTGACATACGAATGGGCATCGCACCCACCACCAACCAAACACCGTAATCCTTAGCCATACGCATAAAGGCTGATTGCCCAACACCATCTCCGAATTGTTCGGTCAATGCTAAAATATTCGTTGGCTGCCCAGCACAATGCTCCGGCAACAATACAAGCTCTGCTCCGGCAGTAGCTGCCTGTTGGATGTGATTCTCTAATGACCTCAGATTCTCCTCAATAGAACCTGATGCATTACTTTGTATTGCAGCTACTTTCCCCATAACACTTTAACCTTTTTCAAAATTCTAATTTAATCATCATTGAGTATCTTATACTGAATTAGATAACAAATCCGTCAATATGACTCACTAGGTCATTAGCAACACACCGCTGAAGATCGAGCAGTCTACCATGAAAAAAATGACCGGCCCCTACTAACACCTGACCTTTTAAAGTGACAATCGGAGGATTGTCGACGAAGGACTGCAAATCTAACGGTGACACAACATCGTCTTGATCACCGAAAATCACAGACCACGGACACGCGACTTCTGTGAGTAGATCGAAATTTCCTAGACGTAATGCTGGCGCGACCGTGAGTAAGTAATTGATATCGTCGCGAGTGTCTGCAACGGACGCTGCTACAAAACCCCCAAATGAAAACCCCATCAATAAAAGCTGATGCCCTGGTAATATCTGTTTAACCCATGCCAAGACGGCATTTAAATCCTCCTGTTCGCCAATACCATCGTCGTAAACACCCTCACTGTCCATAACACCTCGGAAATTAAATCGAACCGTTGGTAATTGCTGCATCACCGACTTCGCTAATGTCGTCACTACTTTATTGTGCATAGTACCCTGATGAAGGGGATGCGGATGACATATAACGGCCACATAGGGTAATGCAGCCTCTGTGGGATAAGTTGTTAATATTTCCAACTGACCGGATGGCCCCAAAATCTTAGTGCATGCTTGCTTGTCATGAGAAAAAGCTTCCACTAGCCATGCTCCGTTAAGAACGTTAAGGCCTTCCAAGATGCCCACTCAACAACACTATTTAATGTTCTTATTCCTCTTCGAGGAGCCTGGTATTCATAAAGCACGGTATGGTCATTAAGCTGGCACTTTAAGGTATACATTAGTTTCTCTGAGTGTGGAGAAGTTATGAGGTCAATCCCTGACAAAATAATCTGACAAGTTGAGGAAAGTTCCTCACTAAAACGTAGTTGCGTGTTTGTTGCGGGCGTCACTAAGTGACTCTGCCAACGGCCGTAAGACACACGATCTAGAATACATACACTATAAGATAACTGCTCAACCATTGCTACGAGCTGCTCTGTGGCAGTTCGCCCACTGTCACTCACTAGATAAGGGGCAATAATTGGCTCGATCAACTGCCGCATTGATGCTAAAGCTGACTCTGACACAGCACTCAGCTTAACTTGAATGTAAGGAAAAGATGCCCGATACCCTAACTCTACATCTGTACCGTCGGAAAAATATGGCTCTATTTTATCAGCAATATCACTTTCACCAACACCCAATAATAAATAATTTAAACGCACACAAAATGAGGCATATCCCCGCTCGATCAACTGAGGCAGTACTACGTCATCGACTATTGGCAAACATTCTCTTGGTGGACCTGGTAACAAGAAAAAGGTGGTATCTTGCCAATCAAAGCGACAAGCATTTGCCGTACCTTGTGTATTCGTAATAATGGACGCCTCTTTGGGAAAGTAACATTGTTGACGATTTATCTCTGGCACAGGTTTATTAAACTTAGAAAAAATCTGCTGAATATGATCCCAGCTACCTTGATCGAAAAATAACTCCTGATCACACAAAGCTGATAATGCGAAACGTGTCCGATCATCTGAAGTTGGCCCCAACCCACCCGTCACAATAATAGCTGAACACTGCTGCTTGAGATAATGTAACGCTGAAATAATATCGGACTCGATATCATTCACAGCCATATGGATCGCTACTCTTATATTGGCATCTTTTAACCGTTGAGCAATATCGCGCGTATTGGAATTTTGAATATCACCAGCAACCACCTCGTTACCAGTTGATAATATTGCTACTGTGTTGTTCATTATCGAATCACCTAACTTTACTGCGGATTCTCTAGACTTAAGTAACCGCTTTGTGAGTCGTAAGCAAATATTTCAGCATAACGCCCCCACTCAATCACAACTTTTAATACCTCTTCAGCAGCTTGCTCGCTTAAATCACGCTCTAGCTCTTTTAAAAATAACGTATCATCCAATCGATGATCATCTTGTTGATCGAGAGACTCACGTATGTGTTTTGCTAGAGGGACATGTTCGAGTAATTGCTTAGCAAAAATTTTCTTCTGAATAAGAATGTCTGCCTCTGCCAAACTTCGACCAATTACTGTTAGCTGAATATCTCCTTGTGAAACTGTTGCAAATCGTAAAAGTTCTAAAGTCTCTGTAATTGAGAACAAATCATCCAGCTCCAAATGCAACTCTTCTGCTAATTGCGGTAAATCAACACTTTTATCATATTCAGGCGAACTCAACATTTCGAGAAAACCAGTAATTTCCGCTATTTCAACATTTGGTAATCGATAACCCGTCGCGATCGATTCCTCTTCCTCAACAAAAATACTTTGAGCATCATGACGATCGGTTGTCATGAGGGTATAAATGTGATCCACCATTGCACGGAATTCATCTGAGGTATCATTACGCGGGTGTGTTAGTGATACAGCCACTTCATCACGGACTTGTCCTGGATCACTATCGAAGACTAAAATACGATCTGCTAGAAAAACTGCTTCTTCAATATTATGTGTCACAATTAAAATCGACTGTATATTTGTCTTTTGAGAGGCCCATAAATCAATCAGATCACCACGCAGCTTTTCTGCTGTTAACACATCCAACGCTGAAAAAGGTTCATCCATTAATAACACTTCAGGGTCTACGACCAGTGCTCTAGCTAATCCAACACGTTGAGACATACCGCCTGATAATTCTTTCGGGTAGGCAGACTCAAAGCCATCTAATCCAACGACATCAATCGCCTCTAATGCTTTTTTTCGACGCTCTTGACGCTTAATACCACGTGCCTCAAGCCCTAACTCAACATTTTGTAACACAGTAAGCCAAGGCAGTAGTGCAAAGTGCTGAAAGACCATGGTAAGGCCATCAACAGGAGAAGTGATGGGTTCTCCGTGGTACACCACCTCGCCATCCGTTGCCGCAATCAACCCCGCTATGATACGTAGTAAAGTGGATTTTCCCGAACCTGATTTACCCAATAAGGCGATAATTTCGCCTTTACGCATGGAAAAGTTCACATCATCAAGCACCAATAATTCTTGAACACGACGTTTTTGAAATGACTTTTTTACTTGTCTTATCTCAATAATCGATGGGTTAACTGTGCTCATACTTATACCTCAACTGACCCTATATTTATCCACCTACCTGAAAACGTTTTTCTGCTAACTGATAGAGCGGCCGCCACAGCACATAATTAAATAACAACACCCACGACGACATTACAAAAATACCGAGAGCAATGCGTGGAAAGTCACCTAATGCTGTCATCTCTGCGATGTATGCGCCAAGGCCTACTGCTGCTAAATGCACACTCCCCCAATCAACCACTTCAGCGATGATACTGATATTCCATGCGCCACCAGCTGCTGTAATCATACCCGTAATTAAGTAGGGAAAGATACCTGGCAAAACAAAGCGGTACCACCATAACCAGCCTCGCACATTCAATGTGCCAACGGCATGATGCATATTCTTAGGCAATGCCATTACGCCGGCTATCACATTAAACAAGATATACCACTGTGTGCCTAATATCATGAGTGGCGATACCCAGATATTAACATTCAAATGATAATGTACAATCCACATTGCCACGATTGGAAATAGTAAGTTCGCGGGAAAGGCTGCAAAAAACTGTGCGATTGGCTGTACAATTCGAGAAGCTTTTGGATGCAGACCAACCAATACGCCGATAGGTACCCAAATAATACAACTCAGTAGTGTTAAAACAAAAACTCGTATTGCTGTCATCGACCCAAGAAAAATCACATGCAATCCTTCTTGATAAGCTACTGAAGAAAAAATAAATCGCCACAACACAAACAAACAAAACACAAGAATCAGTCCGACTAAGCTCCAAAATATCACTGTCATACATTGCTGCCAAAAACGACTTTCAAACCAACTCGTCCGTCTAACTGTACGCTGTCTGCGTCGAATATTAACAAAACGATCAGCAAACAATCGAACACAATGACCAATAAAAATAAAAAATTGTGTTCTGTGGAATAAGTCCAGTAACCATGACTGTGCCTCTTCATCAGCGCCAGTATCTTCAGCCTTAAATTTTTCTGACCATGCAACCAATGGTCTGAAAATAATCTGATCGTACAAAAAAATCACTATGAACATAGTGATAATTACAGCCCACAAGGCATGAGAGTTTGCCTGAGCAATAGCAACACTAATGTATGATCCCACCCCTGGTAGAAGAATTTCCTGATGTGCAACACTAATCGCCTCAGAAGCCACTAAAAACACCCAACTCCCTGACATCGACATCATAGCGTTCCACAATAGTCCGGGCATCGCATAAGGCACTTCAATCTTCCAAAAACATTGCCATGCAGAAAGATGAAACATTTGGGAGGCCTCTTTCAAATCATGCGGTACATTTCGCACACTTTGATAGAAGCTCAAAATCATATTCCATACTTGCGCGGTAAAGATTGCGAAAATTGCGGCACACTCTGGGCCGAGCATACTGCCTTTAAACAAGACAATAAAACCCACTACCGTAATACTTAAAAACCCTAAAACGGGTACGGACTGTAAAATATCGACTAATGGGATAATAATGCGCTCAGCACTCCGGCTCTTAGCCGCCCAGGTCCCAAAAATAAAGGTCACCAAGGTGGATAAAGCTAACGCCATCAACATTCTTAATACACTTCGCAAGGCATAGTAAGGCAAATGCCAAGGACTTAAGGAAATACTGAATGTCTGACCCATCTCATACCGACCCAACATGGCCGTGGTACCGTAAGCCACCAAGATCAGAACCGTCATGACTAAGAGCAACGCCAAGATATCCCAAGAGTTTGGAACCGGCCAACTGGTCACTTCATTTTTTGCATACGTATGCTGAGAGCGTATCGCCATAACATCAACCCATTGCCTCCATGGCACACAGCAATCATGCCACGGATGAAAAATAATAGAAACTCAGTATAAAAATCAATGATCTAAGGTAACCACCAAAGTCAGTATCGTCTCAAATTGACGCTATCAGGCAGCGAGCTATTCGTCATCTTCCATATCATCATCCATGGTCTCAAACCATCCATCTAGCACCGCTCTCACCTCTGTTACACCAGAGCGCTCTAATGATGAAAATAACTGCACACTGACATGAGCAAATGACTTCATGGCAGCCTGCACGGTCTGTAACGCTTGTCTCTGACCGGATCGTTTCAACTTATCGGATTTTGTTAACAACACATGCAAAGGCATCCCACTACTAGCAGCCCATGTTATGATTTCTTGATCCGCATCTTTCAAAGGGTGACGAACATCCATCATCAAAACCACGCCGCAAAGACTTTGTCGTGTTTCCAAATATTCATGCGTTACCGCCTCCCAACGCTCTTTGATTGGACGCGGTACTTTTGCATAACCGTAGCCAGGTAAGTCAACTAACGTATGGGCGTCATCCAAACCAAATAAATTAATCATTTGTGTTCGCCCTGGTGTTGAGCTAGTTCGAGCTAAACCTTTAATCCCTGTAATAGTATTTAATGCGCTGGATTTACCGGAATTCGAACGCCCCATAAAAGCTACCTCAGCACCTTGATCTTTGGGTAACTGACTGATTTTTGTGGCGCTGGTTAGGTACGTTGCTTGTTGATACTGCATCAAAAACCTCAAAGTATGGCTATCAAGATAAAAATTTTGGCGATTATAGCACCGATCATTTAAAACCGCTATCGATCAAAAAAAGAACACGCTGAGTGTGTGTTGCTTGAGATAACAGGGACAAATCGTTATAGTGTGCAGCTCGGTATGACTAACGGCCTAATTATAAAAATCAGTCTTTGTGTCAATAACTTAACAATAACCAGGAGATCACATCATGCTCAACCAACTCAAAGAGACGATCGCACAAATTACAGCATCAGGTAAAGGCATCCTAGCCGCAGATGAAAGCACCAGCACCATTAAAAAACGCTTCGATACGATTGACCTTGCATCCACAGAAGATTCTCGACGTGACTATCGTGAAATGCTTTTCAATACTCCGAATCTTGGCAATTACATCAGTGGCGCCATTCTCTTTGAAGAAACACTGGAGCAAAACACTTCTACAGGTGAGTCCATGGTCGATTTACTTAATCGTCAAGGTATCATTCCTGGAATCAAAGTCGATCTTGGTCTCATCAATCTGGTTAATTCTGATAATGAAAAAACGACTCAGGGTTTAGATGGCCTCCCAGAAAGATTGTCACACTACAAATCTCTAGGGGCACGATTCACTAAATGGCGCGCCACTTACGATATTACAGACATTAAACCTTCTATGCAGGCGATTACGACCAACGCCACTCTTCTTGCACGATACGCGGCCATCTGCCAAGAACAAGGAATTGTACCAATTGTCGAGCCAGAAGTACTCATGGATGGATCACATACGATCGAACGATGCGCAGAAGTAACCGAACTCGTTTTAACTTCGGTTTTCACTGCTCTTAGACATCATAAAGTCGCTCTTGAGGGTATCATTTTGAAACCAAATATGGTGATTGCAGGAACAGACTGCCCAACACAAGCTACGACCCAACAGGTAGCTACCATGAGCATTGATGTATTCAAACGCACTGTTCCGGCCGCTGTTCCAACAATCAATTTCCTATCAGGTGGTCAAAGTGAGGTTCAAGCAACGGTTAACCTTCAAGCCATGAATGCTCTAGGCGATCTTCCATGGAATCTAGGCTACTCATATGGACGTGCACTGCAAGCGCCAGCCATCGCAGCATGGGGTGGTAAATCTGAGAATGTTTCTGCAGGCCAAAGCGAGTTACTCAAGCGTTGCAAAGCAAACACAGCAGCAACCCTGGGGAAATACACCGCTGAACTAGAAAACGAAACAACATTGAATGTCTAAACATTCAATGTATTAAAAAAGGGGCTGTTAGCCCCTTTTTTATTTAAGCACTATACGGATAATGCCATTATAAAATACAGCGACTAAGATCTTCGTCCTCAACTAACTCACCCAACTGCTGATCGACATAAGCTGCATCTATCGTCGCAGAATCGCCGCCTTTATCGGTCGCCTCAAATGAAATTTGATCTAATAATTTTTCAAGCACTGTATGCAATCGTCTAGCACCTATATTCTCTGTGGTTTCATTCACCTGAAAAGACACTTCAGCGATACGTCGAACACCACTATCAACAAACGACAGACCAAAACCTTCGGTCTGCATAAGCGCAGCATACTGCTCAGTGAGCGACGCATTGGGCTCAGTTAAAATACGCTCAAAATCTTCAACTTTCAGCGCGTTTAGCTCAACACGTATTGGAAAACGACCCTGTAATTCAGGCACCAAGTCAGAGGGTTTCGATAGATGAAAAGCACCGGATGCAATAAACAAAATATGATCTGATTTAATCATGCCATATTTAGTAGTCACCGTTGTACCCTCAACTAGAGGTAATAAGTCACGCTGAACTCCCTCACGTGACACATCACCACCCGTGTCTGAGCGACGGACAATCTTATCGATCTCATCAATAAAGACAATGCCATTTTGCTCGACATTATCTATAGCTTCAGCTCGAACATCTTCTTCGTTAATTAATTTTGCAGCCTCTTCATCTGTCAGTTGCTTTAATGCCTTTTTGACAGTCATACGAGTTTTTTTCGTCTTTTTACTGGCCATATTTTCCATCATGCTTTGCAACTGTCCGACCATCTCTTCCATACCTGGTGGACCCATAATTTCCATATTGGCACCATTTGCAGACATCAGATCGACCTCAATTTCTTTATCATCCAGCTGCCCTTCACGCAATTTTTTTCGATACAACTGTCGCGTAGCAGAATCTTCCTTAGTGGTTACCGCCGTCGTTTCATCTTTGGGTTCATCAGCGAACTCACCACGCGCGGGTGGAACCAAAACATCTAAAACACGCTCCTCAGCTGCTTCTTCAGCAAGACTACGCTTTTTCTTCATCGCTTTTTCACGTGTCATTTTCATCGAGATTTCAATCAAGTCTCTAATAATAGACTCAACATCACGCCCCACGTAACCGACCTCTGTAAATTTAGTGGCTTCTACTTTTATGAAAGGAGCCTCGGCTAAGTCTGCCAATCGACGAGCCACTTCAGTTTTACCAACACCTGTTGGTCCTATCATCAAAATATTTTTAGGTGTAATTTCCTTTCGCAGCTCTGCAGGGACTTGCATGCGGCGCCATCGATTGCGTAATGCAATAGCAACAGCACGCTTAGCATCATTTTGACCAATAATATGCTCATCCAGTGCTGATACAATTTCACGAGGGGTTAGTGTCACTTCATTTTTAGGGAGTGTTGCAGTCGTCATTATTTGATTCTCTTAAAAAGTTATATGTCGCTATCCAGTTCTTCGATAACAAGATTACTATTGGTATATACACAAATATCTGCAGCAATCTTTAATGATTGCTCAACAATTTCTCGTGCTTCCATATCGGTGTTGTTGAGTAAAGCACGTGCTGCAGATTGTGCAAAATGCCCACCAGAGCCGATCGCCATTAAGCTTTCTTCAGGCTCGATCACATCACCATTACCCGTTAAAATAAGAGAGCTTTTGGAATCTGCCACTACAAGCAGTGCCTCCAAACGTCTCAGCATCTTATCAGTACGCCAATCTTTTGCCATTTCAACGGCAGAGCGCACCAAGTTACCTTGGTGCTTTTCCAGCTTAGCCTCAAAACGCTCAAACAAAGTAAAAGCATCAGCTGTTCCACCGGCGAAACCAGCAAGCACTTGATTACCGTAGAGGCGTCTGACTTTGCGTGCATTACCCTTTAAAACCGTCGAGCCCATGGATACTTGCCCGTCACCTCCGATAATCACTTTACCGTTTCGTCGGACTGATAAAATTGTTGTACCTCTGTACTGTTCCACATGCTTCTCCTATTCAAGCGATTAGTTATCATGTGGGGATAGTAATTTTTTTTTCAAGTCGTCTTCAGATGCTGCGCAGGGATTTTTCTTAGATAAGATGCAATATGTAACTTTTTGAGCTTTATTTGGTCAGGGGATGCATCCTCTTTTGTTTTGTAAGGCCCTACACACACTCTAAATAACTGTTTATGCCTTTTACCCATATTCACCACAAAAGCCTGATAACCTAATATCGCCAAACGATCAGCAAATACCTGAGCGTCTGCCTGTTGAGTAAAAGCGGCTAACTGCAATACATAACCATCGTGAATAGCTACTGACCTGACCGTTGTCGTCGACGATAACGGCTTACTAGTGACTGGCAACACCGGAGCTTTAGAAAGTTCCGTATAAAAATCAAATTGCGGATCAAATGAGGGCTCTACAGCCAACTTGGGCTGTGGAGCACGATCTTTTTCATCTACTTTTTCATCTAATAGCTGCGAGGCCTTAATGTGCTGCCAACGAGGAATAGCATAAAAACAAAGGACACTAGAGGCTATGACCAGAAGTACAAGCAAGACGGAGAGGTCAAACCAATAACGCTTCGATACTTGTTCGACCATGACCAGTCCTTGACTTAAGAGGACGCGTCCACCGACGACGTCTCAGTTTTTTTTGCAGGCGACGGGGACTCCTCTTCACTGCCACTAGTAGCCTGAGTTAATGCTGTAAAGTCTGGCGTCAATCCATTAACCAATATCTCCCCCGATTTTATGGTTGCGTTCATAGTTAACTGATCTGCCTTCTGTACTAACATTTTTTCCTCAACCAGACGTTGAATAGCTTGTTTCGCTTGAGTAATGCTGACAGACCCACCAACAACGGGTTGACCATTCGCTACATTGGTTCGATTTACTAACCAAGCTAATGTCTGCTGCATCCATAGATCTGGAACAGTGATGTTACAATCAGCTTTTAATAGAGGAATGATCGCAAAAATACTCTTGTCTTTGCTATCCGGCATGGACAAGTGGCCTTGCACGGATATTGGACCATTGGATGATTGATATGACAGCGCTAAACTTCCCTCAACACCATGTTTTAATACGCTCAACAAGGGAAAGACCATCTGATTCACCTGCAACGACTGCACGTCGTTATCTGCAACGTCTTTCATAAAATCACTCAAAGCTTGTGTATTCATCTGTTTCAATGAAAAATCCAAACTCAAAGGGCCACTCTTTTCTTTCTCGCTTTTGTACGATTTAATTGCGGCGTGAAGGAGAAGATTAGTGGTATCTCCTTGGGGAAGCACTTCAGACGATAGCAACCAATCATGAGACTGAATCAGGTGTTTACCGCTTTTAACGGTCACTTTATCGACCGCAACAGAACGCTTTCCAAAAACAAGTTCGCCACTTTTATTGAAATTGTTTGTAATGCTCACTTGATCCAGAGACAGGCTCATTGCTTCACCAGAGCTCAATTCGAAAACCACGGTTGGGATGACGATATTAGAACGGCCTTTTTCGCCGTTTACCGATACATTGGAGTGAATCAATGCATCCTTCATGGAGTAATTACCGCCCTCTAGTGGCAAAGATAGTTGATGAATCATCACTTCGGTCGATATTTGATTATTGAGATTGAGTGAAGATAATGCATCAATATCAATATTATCGCGCTCAACTTGACCGTTGATGACAGCTCTAGCAATCGCCCAGTGCCTGTTTCCAGTTGGAGACTTTGTCATCACAACAAGCCCATGATCCACCACAAGATCAACATCTAACGGTAGCTTTATCGGGCTTTTTGAGTGAGATAATTGCTGCCGCAGTACAGGATCTTTGATATCAGCTTTTAGTGTCGCCGTGCTATGAAACCAACCCCTTTGATAATCAGAGACAGACAATTGAATGGCAGGATTCTGCTGATTAGCTTGATCAACCCAGACTTTATATTGACCTTTAATCCACCAACCCATTCCATAGGGCACCGCAACCAGTAGAATAAGCGCTAAAAGTAGAATCAAAAAAACAACATATCGCAACGCTTTCATCAGTTACTCCTTTAAAATAATTGCCAATACCATATCACATTTTTTCAGGCGCACTAAGGCCTAATAAAGTCAATCCATTATGTAAAATTTGACGCACTGCTGCTGTCAATTGTAAACGAGCAAAACGCACTGACTCCTCCAGCACCAAGAACTTGGTAGCGTTGTAATAACTATGGAAATGATTAGCCAAGTCGCATAGATAGTTAGCCAATGTATGTGGGGAATAATCTAGCGCAGCTGCGGTTAAAATACGCGGATAATGCACCATTTTCTTAATGAGCGCTTGCTCGTGACTGCTATTTAATTGGGTTAAATCACCCGTAGCATCATCCGTAGGTACCGACAAATCTTGTTCATGACATTGTCGCCAAACGCTACAGATTCGAGCGTGTGCGTATTGGATATAGTAAACAGGGTTATCGTTGCTGTGTGACTTGGCTAATTCCAAATCAAAATCCAAGTGTTGCTCAGGCTTTCTCATCACGTAAAAGTAGCGAGCAGCATCGTTGCCCACTTCATCACGCAATTGACGCAAAGTGACAAACTGCCCGCCCCTGGTTGACATGCTGACCTTTTCTTTTCCACGATAAAGAATCGCAAATTGAACCAATAAAATCCTCAAACGCTCGGGATCTTGCCCCAAACCTTCTAAGAACGCACGGATACGAGCAATGTACCCATGATGATCCGCACCAAAAACATCCACAATGCGATCATACCCCTGACGGTATTTGTAGAGATGATAAGCCACATCCGAAGCAAAATAAGTCGATTGGCCATTTTCACGTACCAATACTCGGTCTTTATCGTCGCCAAAAGTGGTTGCGCGGAACCATACAGCACCCTCAGCTTCAAAGACATGACCCTGGTCTTTAAGTAACTGCAAACTCGCATCTAGAAGACCTTGATGCATCAACTCACTTTCGTAAAACCAGGTATCATGACATACACCAAATTCCACCAAATCTTGACGAATATCAGCTAATATTGCCTCAAAACTAAAACGCTTGAGCGCTTCAAAAGCTTCTTCTCCTAATTCATCGATAGCGCAGTCAATCAATCGATCGACAATTTCATCCGCATTATCCTGTGAACTCTCCGCTAAGATACCCTCAATGGACTGCACACTCGGTAGCATCGGCCAATCAGGTGTAGCCTCCAACCAATCACGCGCAATATCCTGAATGTAATCACCTTGATAAGCATTCGAGGGAAAAGTACACGGCAGTCCCTGCAAAGCACAAACACGCAACCAAACACTCAAAGCCAATATGCGCATCTGGCGCCCAGCATCATTGACGTAATACTCCTGATGCACTCGATAACCAACAGCTTTTAACAAACTAGCCACACATGAACCATACGCTGCACCACGCCCATGCCCAACATGTAAAGGGCCTGTCGGATTTGCTGAAACATACTCTAAATGGACTGACTGACCTTCCCCTTGTGAAGAACGACCAAACTCTTCCTTTGCAGAAATAATGTCAGGAATAATCTGACGTAACTGATCGGGTGTCACCGTGAAGTTAATAAACCCTGGTCCTGCCACTGCGATCTCAGAAAACAGGGCTTGTTCAGGTAATGCCTGTATGATCTTGTCGGCCAACTCTCGCGGAGACATGCGCGCGATTTTAGCCGTCATCAGCGCGATATTAGTTGCAAAATCACCATGTTTCGGGTCTTTAGTGGCTTCCACCTGAATCGTAGATAGGTCACACTTGTCACTGAGATCAGTCGACACAGATGTTAGAGCGGTGTGAATCATTTGTCGGATAGTTTGCACGTAATTCATGGCATCATGCTCGCATAAAAAAATAAGGCCAGAGTGTACCTGATTTCTCTGCATGAACAAACCGCAGGCCATAATGATAAAACAAAGTTCAATAAAAACAGCAAGTTGCTCGATTTAAGATTTCCTTAAGCTCAATTGTCACACTTTGATACAAAACTCATTCATTTTGACATCTGGCTGTTACGCAAGCTGCGTACACTGATCCATAAGTTACGCGACCCAGAGGACGGTCTGATGGCCAACCCAGTAAACAACGAAGATCTTCAACTTATTTCCGTGAGTTATAACTTAGGTCTCAAAAACGGCCAACAAAAATCTGGTTTTTTTAGCTTGCCTTTTAGCAAGCCTGATTCCACATACATCGAAAAAATAGCCGATGAGATTACTGAACACACCAAGAATAACTCCAACAGTATCATTGCACTCGCTCTTCAAGAGCACACAGGTTGGACTAAGACTGGTTTTCAAACTCGACTCCTTAAAGCTATCAACAGTAATGTTGATGCAAAAAAAACATTTACTTTGCAAGAAGGTACGAACCAAGAGAAAGCGTCTTTTAGGGCCATTACAAAACCTCACAATCCGACATCCTGGCAAGGCACATTTATCTTTGCACCTACCGACGTAAAGATCTCAGATCTGCATCACGAACACTATCGTGCTGATCATAACCAAGGAAAAGGAGGAGTAACCTCAACTTTCACAGCAACTTACTCCACAAACAGCGAAGACACATCAGTCAAGCATTCAATCCCTCTGACATTTCATGGAGCACACCTCTCCTCAGATAAAAAAGACGGCGCATATCGTCGCAATCTTGAATTAATGAACATGGTGCAGCATTTCCCAACAGGCGATTTTCTTGATTACGATGCGCTTAATGCAAAAGCACATGACTACTCCTACCGGTTTTTACTTGGTGATTTAAATTATAGAAACAGCGAACTCCGTATTTCTGATAGTACTGACCCATCAACTCCTCGTTCTTCAAACACACAGACAACTTCGTCTGAACAATCCTTCTCTCCACTAAAGGACCCCAACCCTAATATCGATCGCTTTACCCTCGATAGTAATGGCTTTAAGACTATATTTCCTGAACAGGCATGCTCTTACCTGAAAAGCTCTAAGATACGCGCAATGACACCAAAAAGACCCTCACAAAACAGTTCATCAGTCAAAACTGATGAACTGTGTATCCATGATGATACAGCCAGTGAGACTAGCCATAGCTCAGAAGAGCAGCGTGTCGAAACAGATACAGGACCACTCGACCTTATGGTCACACTGGGTGGCCCTGCTTCGAAAATAGAGATTCAAGAAGCTGTATATGTTGAAAGTAAAAGAAACCCTAGCGACCACAAAGCACTAGTGGCTCGTAGTAGCGTTACACGTCAAAAAACAAATGATTTCGATAACGTTAAATCCATGGTAAGTAGTGAACTCACCAACTATGGAACAGTTAATGAAACCATAGGTGAATTCTCTGGAGTTAAACAATACATAGAAAACCTAAAGGAAAATAATTTAAATAAGGAACACTTAGCGGCACTCTTTCATCTATTCCGCTCAATACAAGACATACGCTTACAAGAACAATTACTTGAACTTGCACTCAACCCTTCTGAAAAAGTAACACAATCCTCATCATACTTTTCTTGGTTGTACCCTTGGACCACCTCTCAAACTCCACCAAGACATGTTGGTGTAGATGGTATAAAAATTTCAGATAAGCTGATCCAGAACGCCAATGATTACTTGAATGGCGAAAAAAACAAAGATGATACAATTTCACAACTAATCCAAAATATGAACAACACTCTCCAAAATCACTGGGAAGGTAATAAACATTTATCAGAGATCAATACCTCATTTTCAAATTCAATGTGTAAGATGATCTCATATTTTTATTCGTGTTTTTGTTCGCGCCTTTTTAGTCAATCTGCAAAAATAAAACCAGAACCTAGAGAAACAGAAGATAAATTACGCAAACTACGAATAACAGAACTTCCTTCAGACAACACTAGTGACTTGGGTAATTTAAAACTATGTGGCTTATTTGCCCAGCCTACTACTACCAGAGCCGAAAACACCAATACCACAGCCGAAGACACTAATGTCACCTATAAAATCCCAAAAAAGGAAAGCTCCTGCTCTGTCATGTAAACCTACATTTCTAGATGGACCTTAGATGGACCTGAGATAACCTTCTGATATACTGCAACTCATGAATAACTCCACTCACATTCTCGTCGTTGACGATGACCAAGGTATTCGAGAATTACTTTGCGAATTCTTACAACAACATGGCTTTAAGGTACATGCAGCCAAAAACGGCGACCAAATGCGAGCCAATCTTAATGCGCACCCGATTGACCTCATCATCCTTGACATCATGATGCCAGGTGAAGACGGTATGACTTTATGCAAAGCCGTACGTCAATCATCTCAAGTGCCCATTGTTATGCTTACCGCTGTCACAGAGGACATTGAACATATACTCGCACTGGAAATAGGTGCAGACGACTTCATCAACAAACCATTTAATCCACGCACACTGCTTGCCAGAATCAAAGCCGTTTTAAGACGCTCCCAAGGCGAACAAGATATTGAGCCTGTGGACGAACACAAGGGTAAATCTTACTCCTTTGCTGGCTGGACACTCGACACAACCACTCGACGCCTTATATCACCCGACCAACTCGACATCAGTCTCAGTAGCGGTGAATTTTTATTACTACAAACCTTTGTGGATCACCCAGAGCATGTCTTAAGTCGTGACTTTTTACTCGACACCACAAAACATCGTGAAGCATCCCCCTACGATCGTAGTATCGACATTCAAATCTCTCGTTTACGTCAAAAAATTGAAGTTGACCCCAAAAACCCTCAATTGATCAAAACCGTTCGTGGGGGTGGTTATGTTTTAGCTACCTCGGTCAAGCGCTCATGAAGACATTAGAACGCATTGCAAAAGGAATGAGTGGAAAGTTTATCTTGAGCGCTTTAACAATTTTTCTTCTTTTACATTTTATTGTGCTTACAACCTACTTTCATCAAAACAATGAGGATAAACAATATCGCGAAAGGCAAGTTGTCATACAAAAAATTCTTAACATCGTTAACTCGATTGAGACCACACCTAACCCTCTTCGTCAACAAGCTGTTGCTGCTTTAGCAGATCCCTACATAAACACGACACTGGACAGCACACCTAACTCTGAATCCAAATTTCAGCATGTCTCCTATTGGTCAATCAACCATGCTCTTCATAATCAAAAACTGGGTAACTTCTCAATTTCGATCTTACTATCACCCAATCAATGGCTGAATATTCAAGCCTCTGTCTACAGCAGTGTTTTTCTCAAACAGATGCTATTCATAGTCATCGAAGTTATTATTTTTGGTTCTATCTTCATCTCTGCTTGGTCAATTTATCGCTTTACCAAACCACTCGCTAAGTTTAAACATGCTGCTGACCGGCTTGGAATTGATCTAGATACACAGCCACTCGATATTTACGGCCCGAAGATTGTCCGAGAAACAGCAACGGCACTCAATCAAATGCAGACACGGATTCAAGACCTTATCCGCGATCGCACCCAGATGTTAGCTGCGATCTCCCATGATTTACGCACTCCAATCACTAGACTAAAGTTACGTGCACAGCTCATTCAAGATCCTAAAGTGACACAAGCATTCACCCATGATTTGAGTGAAATGGAACAAATGATCAATGAGACGCTTGCTTTTGCTAAACACGATGCCACTCAACAACGCCTGCAACAAATGGATCTTTTATCATTACTAAGAACTCTGTGCGATGACGCTCAAGATCTGGGACACTCCGTGAGACTTCAATCTATTGAACACCGTATACCAGTTCTCGGGCATCCCTTGTCAGTTAAACGCGCGTTGAGTAATATCATTAATAATGCCACTCGTTATGCAACCAACGTCTCTATTCAAACAAGCATCAAACACCGATCTATCTTTGTCTATATCACGGATGATGGTCCTGGTATACCCGATGATGAGTTGGAACAAGTGCTTACTCCATTTTATCGTTCCGAACATTCTCGCAATCGTGAAACAGGCGGTACGGGACTGGGATTAGCGGTTACACAAGATATCATGAAGGCACATAACGGTTCTATAACCCTCACCAATCAGATTCCACACGGATTATGTGTCACATTGCGGTTCCCAAAGCCTCGCATTCAAGTTACAGAATAACCCTCATATTTTGGTAAGTAACCCTTCCCTGATACAATCGTATCTTAAAACTATCATTGAAATGTTCTGAAAATTACATTAGCTTAAATTAAAACCATTCAGAAACAAGATAACTCCCATGATAAGAATCGACCAACAAGCTTTTAAGCAGTTCATTGGATTGTTTTTCACAGGCTTAATATCATATTTCATTATGAATACGGCCAATGCCTATCTTGTTAATACTCTAGGGCAAGAGGCCTATGGCGACTTTTCGCTGACAATTTCGATGATATTCTCATTAACACCGATATTTGCAGTTGGTATCACCACACTAACAACGAAATATCTTCCTATCTATATCGGAAAATCTTCAAAGACCAACATGAATGTTTTTATGAAATGGAACATTCAAACTCTTAAAAAATCACTAGTGATAATATCAGTCATCATTCTTACTATTACAATTTTGCGATTAACACAGATCAATAACTCGATACCGTGTATCATTGAAAAATGTCATTCGTACCGGCACTTTGTTGGAGATCTGCAGTTTCTTGTGCCCGTAGCACTACTGCTTATCTGGAATAGTTCGCTACTCAATGCCACTAAACATTCAATTTTTGCGAATTTACTTGGATCTTCTAATATCACTTACGTGTGTGCATTTATCATATTCTTGGCAGAAATTCTTTTTACTTCTTTTAATAACAATACTATCCTCGTTAGTATTTTTGTAAGCTTCTTATTGCTTTGCAGCCTGCAGTACTTGGCGATCTATTTCCTAATTTTAAAGCCCCAACAATTGTCACTATCAGAAATTAAGTTACCTACCATCCACACAGAAACTCGTCAGTTTTTTTTCAAAAAAGGAATTGGGCTACTAGCTAATTCACTGTCGTACATAGCACTAGGCTTAATTAGCATGCTCATGATTGAGTGGCTTACAAACAATGAATCAGCATTAGGACACTACGTCATAGTCATGAAGATCTCTTCAATGTCAATGATATCAATCATTGCATTAAATTTTTTGATAAACCCATATCTATCAGGACTACACGATGAGTCGAGATTGAAAAAATTACAAAATCTCATTAATTTTAATCACCTCGTCAACCTTGTGTGGCTAGCCATATGTCTCAGTGTATTCTTCTCCTTTAAACCGATGATATTCCAAGCCTATGATATTAATTTTGAATACGCGACTTTCTCAATCACCTTATTACTCATTTTCAACTATGTATTTTTTGGTATACTTATTAAAGCTCAAAATATCTGCATGTTTAATGATCAAAATAAAAAACTATATCTTGTCTCTGCATTTCAACTGATTTTTCTTGCCGTTTTAAATGTGATTTTTATTCCACGATTTAGCTACGTCGGTGCTATTTACTCAACCATCATGAGTGAAATCGTATGCGGGGTAATATGCTGGCTTATTATGCGATCGAGCCAAATCAAGATCAAAATTATTAGCATCCTTTAAAAGACATGGCTTTTATTTTAATATTGATCATAGTTGTCTACCGAATGTTTTGATGACTTATAACAAACAAGGACGAACGATGATGATTTTAGACAAAAAAAACTCTAAGCAATTCTTGATGCTATTCTTGACTGGTCTGATTTCTTATTTTGTCATGAACACGGCGAATGCTTATCTTGTTCGTGTATTAGGACATGCATCCTACGGTGATTTCTCACTGACGATCGGTCTCATATTTTCTTTAACTCCATTTTTTTCAGTTGGCATTACATCACTGCTGACAAAGTTTCTTCCGATTTATATGAAAAACCCATCAGAAGAAAAGACAAGTATTTTCCTAAAATGGAATACAAAAGTTCTTCAAAGATCTTTTATCGTTGTTCTAATAGTAATCATAGCGGCGGTCTTCCTAAGAGCCACTCATCTTAATGAATCTATCAATAAACATATTCCATGCCTTGTCGAGAACTGTATCCATTATCGACATTTCTTTTTTGATCTTTTTTTTCTTATTCCTGTTGTCTTATTACTTATCTGGAATACATCGCTACTAAATGCCACTAAAAACGCATTATCAGCAAACATTCTTGGCCAAGGGAGCATCACCTATGTCTGTGCGTTGGTAATTTTTATTTTCGATATTTATCTAGAGAGCATAGGACACTATCAATTACTATCAGCTATCTTTATTGGATTTTTTATTCTTTGTATTGCCCAGTACTCGAGTATTTACTTTGCAATTTTGAAGCCAGAGATACTCTCAATTAGTCAAATTAGAAAACAAACAGTCCCTCATGATACTAGTTCGTTTTATTTAAAAACTGGGATTGGCTTAATGCTCAACAGCATCATTTACGTTGCCATGGGACTTATCACCATGCTAATGATAGAGTGGCTGTCTCCCAATGAGGTTGTTCTTGGGCACTACGTCATTATATCAAAAATTTCAGCCATCTATGGGGTACTGAGTGGAGCTATACGGTTTTTGGTAGCTCCCCACCTTTCTGGACTAGAGAATAGTGATCGACTATCCTCATTACAGAAATTCATAAATTTACAGGCAATCGCAGGATTGTTATGGCTGGCATTTTGTATAGCAGTGTTACTCTTGTTTAAAGGACCTATATTCAAGGCCTACAGTATCAACTTTGATCACGCCACCTTCGCTATCATACTATTAATGAGTGGAAGCTATCTCTTTAGCCTAACAGGAATATCAGAGAGTATTTGCTTATACAATGACATGAATAAAGCACTATATCCTATCTCTATTCTTCAGTTTTTAACAATTGGTATACTGTGCTATTTCATGATTCCTCTCTTCTCTTATTTAGGTGCTATTTATGCGTACCTGATCAGTGAAATATGCTGCTCGACAATTTGCTGGATTTTACTTCGTTATCATGGAATAAGAGTAAAAATTTTTGGATTTGTCTAAATATAAAAACAAAGTCAATAAGATTTCTCGAGGTATAGAACAACCTATACGGCATTAAAAATTTTTAACAGCATCCTCGCGTGCTTAAATAATATCACCATAGTGATCAACCATGAACAAACAAGAGACCCTTCAAGTCATCGGATTATTCATCAACGGTATTATTACGTTTTTTCTTTTGAATATCTCCAATGCTTATCTTGTTTATGTACTAGGAACATCCACCTTTGGAGACTTTTCACTGTCTCTCTCTCATTTTTCATCTGACTCCTTTTTTTGCTGTAGGATTAACCACCCTACTCATAAAACATCTACCTGCCCTTCAAGATAATAATGATACTTTAAATTTAAATATTTTCTTAAATATGGAATTTAAAGACTCTCTTAAAGTCACTACTTATACTTGGAATTTTATTAGTAATAACCATTATATTTCGAACTACCGAATTAAATAATATGCCTTGTTTAATATTTAAAAATTGTGAAGCATATCGTCGCGCCTTTGGTGACTTAAAGTTTATTGTTCCCATTGCGCTCCTACTACTCTGGAATTCATCATTGCTCTTAGCCACAAGAAACACATTAGCATCTCATCTGCTAGGACCATCTAGTATCACCTATTCATGCGCTTTCGTTATTTTTATCATCAACTTCTTCTTTGGTGGCGCCCAAGGGCACTCTATTATTTTATCGATTTTTTTCGGCTTCCTAATGTTATGTTTACTTCAATATATTGCAATAATTGCAATAATTGCTTTACTCATCATCCCAAAGGTTATCATCATTAAAGATATTACCCGACAAGTAATAACAAAAAAAATGAGTAGAGCCTACCTGAAAGATGGAGTCGGACTATCAATTAACTCTATCATCTATGTACTTCAAGGTTTAGCCCCCATCACAATCATTGAATGGATATGCAAAGACGATACCATGCTAGGAAACTATTTTATTGTTTTTTTATTAGCTCAATCAGCACGGCATTAGTAAACGCATTCTCTAAAATTATTAATCCAAAGTACTCAAATATTTATAACTCTAATCGCAAATCAAAGCTTCAAAAAATAATTAACTACCAGCTCATTTTTGGTGGACTCTGGATGGTGTTTGTTTTTTTTGACTTTCTTATCTTAAACACAAAGATACTAGGCTTCTATGGAGGGAGCTTTATTTTTTCCACTTTTTCTGTCTGCTTTTTAATGGTTTACAATTATTTTAGCGTAATGTTTTTCCATGCTGAGCAATTATGCCTTTTTAACGACCTTAATCACTTCCTCTATCCAATATCAATTATTGAGATAGCTCTGATGATCACCTTATGTTTTGTATTGATACCACATTTCTTTTATTTAGGCGCCATCTTTGCAATAGCTATTACTCAATGCTTATCAGCAATAGCCTGCTGGATTATTATTCGAATTCATCGCATTGAGATAAAAATACTTGGGATTATTTAAAAACAGTAAAAAAGGTTAAATATTAGAACTAACCACACTCAGCTATTACTACTTTTTATAATTTCACTGACGAATGTAATTACCCGTGACAGCATCCCTAATAACTGTCGGACTGTCACTGCTACCACACTCACCCTCAACGATCACATCAACTTGCTCATGAAATTGAATAACAACATCATTCGCTGATTTTGCAGGTGGATGATCACAAATATTCGCGCTAGTAGAAACAATGGGGCCTTCATAGGCTTCGCACAGTGCCTTGACAACTGGGTGCGAACTAATCCTCACCGCTAAAGTCTGATGATTACCGGTTAAACATCTCGGCACATCACTACGAGCAGGGCATAACCATGTCACAGGGCCTGGCCACGTTGGAAAAATAGATGCTTGTGCTTTTTCTGATAAGGGTTCAAGTAAAGATTCGACTTGATCAAAAGACGATGCCACTAAAATAAATCCTTTTTCAATTGAACGACGCTTCAGGTCTAATAATGCAATTACCGCATCGGCATTCCAAGGATCACAGCCCAAGCCAAAAACAGCCTCTGTTGGATAGGCAATCACCTGACCTTGCTTTAAAGCCGTCACACCATTAGCAACAGAGACTGTCTTTATCATAAACTCATCTCTTCTATACGTGAGCTTGTTTAGTCGGGCTTGCTAATCCCTGCTGTAACTGCGTATTAGCATCCATTAATGCGGTTTTTTTAGACTGGCGCTTCTCCAGTAAACGTTGAGATAACGCTACGTCCTGTAATGCCAGAATCTGTGCGGCTAGAAAGGCAGCATTAACAGCTCCTGCTTTGCCAATACTCGTACAAGCTACAGGTGTACCGCCAGGCATTTGAACCGTTGACAATAGTGCATCGAAACCACCTAAACTACCTGCATCTAAAGGAATACCAATCACAGGTTTCACCGTATTGGCTGCAACCGCACCAGCCAAGTGTGCTGCCAAGCCTGCTGCTGCAATAAACACCTCAGTACCTTGCTGTTCGGATTCTTGAATAAAGGCCGCTGTTTCTTTAGGTGTACGATGCGCCGATAACACCCGTGCTTCAAACGCTACACCAAGAGAGGTTAGTGTATCAAATGTATGTTGTAACACAGGCAGATCACTGTCTGACCCCATTAAAATAGCAACTTTAGCTTGGCTCATTATTTTCTTCTCCTTCTGGGTAAGGGATGGCATAACGACAGTCTTGCTGTGGGCACACCTTCTGAGTACCACTCCGCTTGGTCGTTTTTACCGTTAATATTGGCCACTGACAATCAGGGCACGCTTCATCAATCGGTTTATTCCAAATGGCATAATCACACTTGGGGTATCGCTCACAAGAAAAAAAGATTTTTCCGCGACGTGATTTACGCTGCAAAATATGCCCCTGTTTACACTTAGGGCAATCCACACCTGTATCCTGTGGCTTCTCTAGTGGTTCAATGTACCGACAATCTGGATAATTACCACAACCGATGAACTTACCATATTTACCATGACGCACGACTAATTCACCTTGGCATTTTGGGCAAGCTCGATCTTTAATTTTTTCCTGCATCGCCTCTTGATCACCATCGATACTACGTGTGTAAGAACAATCCGGAAAGGCGGTACACCCAATAAAACGTCCCGTCCGTCCGAGCCGGATCGATAATGGCTTACCACACTCAGGACATGTCTCATCAATCTTTTCTTGAGTGACATCACTACGCTGTACATCAGTTTCAGTTTTGTCAATCAGCGCTTTGAATGGCTTCCAAAAATCTTCGAGAACAGGTATCCATGCTTGATCACCGGTTGCTACGGCATCTAAACTATCTTCTAATCGTGCGGTAAATCCATAATCGACGTACTGTGTGAAATACTCGGTTAAAAAACGATTAACCACACGTCCGACATCAGTGGGATAGAATCGCTTCTGTTCCAGCTCAACATATTCACGATTTTGAAGTGTACTGATAATAGAGGCATAGGTTGATGGTCGACCTATTCCATGCTCTTCCAGAGCCTTGACAAGACTAGCCTCAGTATATCGAGGTGGCGGCTCTGTGAAGTGCTGGCTCGGAACAACATCATGTAATTGCACCTTATCGCCCTCTTCCATGGCTGGAAGGATTTTACCCTCACTATCATCTTTTTTCTTATCATCAACATCCTCAGAGTATACCGTTAAAAATCCTGGATGTTTGATCACAGAACCATTCGCGCGAAACACATGATTGTCTGTGGTTAAGTCTATAGCGACCGTATCCATGATTGCGTCAACCATTTGACTAGCAATCGCTCGTTTCCAAATTAATCCGTATAATTTAATTTGCTCCTTTGATAAAAACGCTGTTAATGACTCAGGGCGTCTGAAAGCTGACGTTGGTCGTATTGCTTCATGCGCTTCTTGTGCGTTCTTAGATTTAGTGGTGTATATGCGCGGCTCATTGGGTAAATTGTCTTTGCCATATTCTTTAAGAATAGTCTCCCGTATTTCAGTGAGCGCTTCTTTTGCCATATTCACTGAGTCTGTACGCATGTAGGTAATTAAACCAATCGTTCCATCTTCCCCACCAATATCAACACCCTCATACAATTGTTGCGCAATTCGCATCGTCCGTTGTGCAGTAAAGCCTAATTTCCTTGAAGCCTCTTGTTGTAGAGTGGAGGTAATAAAAGGAGGTGCAGGGCGTCGTTTACGCTGCTTCTTGGTGATGGTTTTGACTAGAAGCTCACCTTGAGCACTATTAACCAGCGTTTCTTTTACTGATGTCGCACGCTTTTCATCCTGAATACTAAACTGCTCTAGCTTCTCACCATCAAAATGTGTTAGTCGCGCAACAAATGGTTTCTTCTGTGAAGATGCCTGACCTTCAACCGTCCAATATTCTTGTTTAATAAATTTCTCAATCGCTTCTTCACGCTCAACAATCAAACGCAGTGCAGGACTTTGGACTCGACCCGCTGAGAGACCACGACGAATTTTTTTCCATAACAAAGGTGATAAAGTAAACCCAACTAAATAATCAAGGGCACGTCTTGCTTGTTGTGCATCGACCAAATCCATACTGATTTCGCGCGGATTGGCAGCAGCTTCTTGCACGGCTTTTTTGGTAATTTGGTGAAAGACTATCCTGGAAATAGTCTTGCCGACCAGTGCTTTTGATTCTCTCAATAGCTCGACTAAATGCCAGGCAATAGCCTCACCCTCTCTATCTGGGTCAGTTGCGAGCAACAAAGTATCACAGGTCTTTAATGCTTTTTTAACTGCGTCTACATGTTTGGCATTACGCTCAATGATCTGATAGTGCATGTTAAAATCATTATCAACTTCAACCGCACCTGACTTTGGAATTAAATCACGCATGTGGCCATAAGATGCCATCACCTGATATTGCTTACCCAGATATTTTTTAATCGTCTTACATTTAGCTGGAGATTCTACAATCACTAGATACTTAGACATTGTTTATGCTCCACCCTTAATGAATAACACCAGTTGGTGAATCGTCCAACACAAGCAATTCCATCTGTTTAAATGCTTCTTGTTCATCTGGCATATTATACAGAACCATCAAGGTCACCCATTTGGCTAAACTCACGTCAATATCATCAGCATCGAGTTCTACTAAAAAATAGACAATAACTTCGAATGTTGCTGGCGATATGATCACTTGTTTGATTAAATCAAGTAAAAAAGCCTGACACTCGCTGTCTAAATACTGCTTCTCTTCCTCTGAAAACACACGTATCGCATCTGGCGAAGAGACTGCAATCGCTTCTTTATCCATTTCAGCCAAACTGCTCAACCACTCAATGGCCTGTTCTATCGGTGCATCACCAAACCCTGCAGACTCTAAATCTTCGGTCACCTCATCTGAGGTCAACTCCACCACCTTGCCTTGCTGAAGATGATGATTAAAAATATACATCAATACGCTTAATACACTGTCTTTTTTCATGCTAGTCTACTCGCACATAGCCACCGGAAACCCGTGTAATATACCCTTTTAATTCAATGATTAACAACATTGAATTAACTTTGGCCACATTCAAAGCAGAACGTGCAATTACTTGATCAACTGTGGTCATTTTATAGTCGACACACTCTAGCAGCATCTGACATTCTGAATCAAGAGAAACTCCACCTCCCGGACTTGGCTGACGAGCGGCCGATGATGAAGTTTCCAAACTTTTTCCTCTCACAGATCGGATACCCAGCGCATCTAGCACATCACCCTCATGCTCAACCAAAGTTGCACCTGATCGTAGTAAACCATGACACCCCTCAACTGAAGCGACTCCAGCCACCCCAGGAACAGCAAATACCTCCCGGCCCTGATCCAATGCATGCTCTACAGTGATTAGAGAACCACTTTGGCGAGCGGCTTCAACCACTACAACCCCATGAGATAACCCACTTATAATCCGATTACGTTGCGGGAAATGATGGGGTTTTGGCTTAGTGCAAGGACGATACTCAGACACTAAAGCACCACGATCTTCGATAAGCGATGCCAAGCGGCGATGTTCACTCGGATAAATAATATCTAAGCCACAACCCAACACAGCAATCGTTTCACTGCTTCCTACTAATGCTCCCTGATGTGCGGCACCATCAATACCTCGTGCCAAACCACTGGTAACGACTACCCCTTGATTAGATAATCCTTTCGACAAATGATGAGCAAATGAGCGACCTTGATAACTGCTTCGACGGCTTCCAACAATAGCCACTTGCAATCGCGATAAGCAGCTAGGATTACCTTTTATGTAGAGAACAATGGGTGGTGCGGAAGTGACACGCAAGTATTCAGGGTACGCAGGATCATCGATCGTCAAAATACATTGTCCTGATTGATCTGCCCACTGACAATCTTCATCAATAACTGATTGTGGTACCTGCAACAGTGCATTAATTAACGCTGGTGACATCGAAGCTTGCTGCCAAGCATCCAGTGAAGCTTGCCATAGTGCGCTCACACTACCCCAATACTCAACTAATTTCATCGCAGTCACTGGGCCTACTCCTTTTGCCTGAGATAACTTCAACCAGTGCTGGATGTTAAGCGCATTCATAAATACCCTCCTTATCATCAGCATGCAATCAGCTCCTCTCGACAACAATACCGTAACCAATCATTTATTCTTGTGCGCAGTTTGGGTAAAAACGTGACAACACTGAATAATCCGCTATGATGATGCTCATCTATCTTCATCAGGAAATAGTATGAAACTAATTTTTGCAGGCTCACCGGATTTTGCTTGCCCAAGCTTAGAACGATTAGTCAATTCACATCACACAATTGTTGCCGTCTATACTCAACCCGATCGTCCAGCGGGACGTGGTCGCAAACTAACACCAACAGCCATTAAGCAGCTTGCCCAACAGTATCAGCTCCCTATATGTGACCCACCCTCATTGAAAACTAATGAAGCGGCTGAGGCATTGTTGGCTCTCCATGCCGACGTAATGGTGGTGATTGCGTACGGATTATTATTGCCTGCCAACATTCTCAAAATACCCCGATTAGGTTGCGTCAATCTTCACCCGTCATTATTACCTCAATGGCGTGGGGCTACGCCTATCCAGCATACCTTGTTGTCAGGAGAAACAACGACAGGTATCACTATCATGCAATTGGATGAGGGTATGGACTCCGGCCCTATTTTATCGCAAATACCAACTGCCGTTTTACCAACTGAAACTGCTGGAGAATTACATCTTCGCTTAGCGCATCAAGGGGCTGAGCAATTACTAGAGACACTCAATCAATTAGAACAAGGGTCCATCACACCACAACCACAAGATCATCAAAAGGCCACCTACACACGTAAAATTCAGAAAGCTGATGCTCTCATCGACTGGCAACAACCCGCCGTTGAACTGGCACATCAAGTACGTGCATTTAATCCCTGGCCAATTGCTTATACACATTGGCAGGGCCATATACTTCGTATCTGGGAAGCAACCGCTGTTGATCAATACTGTGATAAACCCTGCGGTCAATTAATTGCAGTCTCTAAAGATGGAATTGATATTAATACTGGTATGGGATTGTTACGAGTACACACCGTTCAATTACCCGGCAAACGTCCTGTTGATATCCGGGCTTTCATAAATGCCCATCAATCTGACCTGATACCTCATCACACATACTTTGGTATTACTGCATGCTGATTATTCTTGATCGAGATGGTGTCATTAATACAGATTCACCCGATTACATTAAATCTCCGCAAGAGTGGTATCCTATTCCAGGAAGCCTAGAGGCCATTGCTGCACTTAAGCTAGCCGGACATATCGTTTGTGTTGCGACTAATCAATCAGGTATTGCGCGTGGATATTATTCACTAAAAACTCTCGCGGCAATACACCAAAAAATGGAGCTCGCTCTCCAACAACACCACGTAACCCTTGACAGTATTGCCTTTTGCCCACATATCGATACGGATAACTGCACATGTCGCAAACCCAAACCCGGTCTACTGATACAACTGCAACAACAATTTAATATAGCCTGGAGTGATACAGTCTTTATTGGCGATTCCATGCGAGATTTTCAAGCTGCTGAGTCAGTTGGCTGTCATTTTATTTTGGTAGCTACTGGCAATGGTCAACAAACCAAGACTCTCTATCAACCACAAGTGCCTTTTATGACAGACCTTTGGGCTGTTGCGAACCATATACTCAATCCATCCTTTAGTCTTGGTCAGTAAAGAGCAACCTGATACAGTATTTTTTTTATAATTACAAAAGGAGTTTTTATGCTCACATTGGTAGCTGCTATGTCCCACAATCGTGTAATCGGTAATGCCGGAACAATGCCATGGCACTTACCTGCCGAGCTGAAACACTTTAAAGCAGTAACCTTAGGCAAACCCGTTATTATGGGCCGTACTACTTTTGAGAGTCTACCTGGGCCACTACCTAAACGTCACAACATTGTTGTGAGTCGACAACATCACCTCGCGTTTGATGGTGTGACTGTTTGCTCATCGATTGAAGATGCAATCGCACTAACTAGGTCAGACGAGGATGTTATTATTATGGGAGGAGCGAGTTTATATGAGCAAACCATCAATCACGCCGATCGCATGATCTTAACACTCATTGATCTAAATACCCCAGGAGACACGTATTTTCCCGAGTGGAATGAATCAAATTGGGAAAATGTTAAAGAAGTCACACATCCAGTGACCGACATAAACACAACCGCTTTTCGCTGTGTTTGGTTACAACGCAAATTTTCTACTTAAGATAACTCACGAGCATTTATTTGAAATCTTTGCTTTGTTTCAACGTTCATTGCCGTTAAAAAACCTCCATACACGCAGCCTGTATCTAATGCATGACATTGCGGCTGATCACATTGTCCCATCAACCTAGCCCAATGCCCAAAGAACACATGATGCGATTGCTGGTACCATTCAAACCAAGGCTGAAAATCACTGTGAGGATGAACACGCTCCTTATAAGAAAATTCTAATTGTCCCTGCGATGTGCAAAATCGCATTCGAGTCAGCGCATTAACTGTGTATCGAAGACGATCAATACTCTGAAGGTTCTCTGACCAAAGAGCAGGTTCTTGCCCATACATCTTAGAAAAAAAATCATGGTAATACGGACCTTGAAGGACATCCTCAACTTCTTTTGCACAAGCCAGTGCCATCTCAGTAGTCCAACAAGGTGGAATACCCGCATGAACAAACACCGAATCATAATCCTTTATTGTGTAAAGTAGTCGTTGATGGCGCAACCAACACAATAGCTCCATACCATCAGAGGCATCCATCAACGCTTTTAGCGTGGTGCTTGGTAGTGCTGTGATAGCACCATACCCTTTAGCCAACAATGCCAAATCATGATTCCCTAAAATAACCGTTGCATGTTTTAGAGAGCGCACCAATCTTAAAACTTGCAAAGAACAAGGACCGGTATTGACTAAATCACCGATAAAAATAAGATGATCAAAGGTTGACTGATAGTCTATGGCATCAAGCAATGCACAGAGGGAATCATAGCAACCATGCACATCACCGATCGCATAAGTCGCCATCTGCTATGAAACACCTGACCACTGAGCCAATACAGTTGTCGCTGCATGCAGCCCTGGTATAGACAGATGCTCTTGCGTTGAACCAACCAAAGATTGAAGAAAAGACAAACGTGGTTCATAGAGCTTATAAAACTCAGTAGAAAACTCATGATGCATCACAGATGGCACACTACCTGTACCATCGACTAGACCCAGCTGTACCGCACGAGAACCTGACCAAAAATCCCCAGAAAATAACACGGCCTTGTCACCCTTTAAGCGTCCTTTCCTACCTGCTAGAACATCCTTTATGAAATGCTCATGCGCATCATTAAGTAACTGTTTAGCCTTCGCAACATCAGTGGCATCAAGTGGCTCAAATGCATCCAATCGGTCTTTATTCTCTCCGGCTGTTAAGACACGACGCGTTATACCAATTTTTTTAATTGCATCAGTAAAGCCAAAACCACTCATAATTACACCAATGGATCCGGTAATTGTGTCAGGATCAACGTAAATTTGATCGGCTGCAGATGCAATCAAGTAAGCACCAGAGGCCAATGCATCCTCACCCACTACCACGACTTTTTTGTGATACGCATGCTTCAAGCGCATGATTTGGTCATAAATCAATGATGATTGAACAGCACTCCCCCCGGGTGAGTTCATCTCTATTAAAACGCCTTTACTGTTTTTATCGGTAAAGGCTTTGTACAACACCGGGTTAACCACATTGGCTGACATATGTGCCTCAGGCATTATCACCCCAGACAACCGTACTAATGACACATAAGGCTTACCTGATTGTACGTGATCATACGTGCTAGATGAGTGCATAGAAAGAACAATGGCATATAGAAGAACGATAGCGGCAATTAAACTAAAACGAATTATTCGCCAGCGTCGATCTCTACGTCGATCATCAACTAGCGCTTTGATAATTGCTTCTCCAACCGGTAACTCTGTTTTTTCAGACATATTAATCTCACTTTATTCGCACTATGATGGAATTCGAACAGCCAAAATATCACAACTCACTGAATGCAATAATTGATCCGAGTTTGACCCTAAGAGTAACTTAAGACCGTATCGATTGTGCACACCCAAAACAACCAAATCGATAGCCATCAACTCAACATACTCGTTAACGACTTTTTTAACGGTACCAGTGTGAACGTGAATACGATCCGATGCAATCTCATAGCGGGCAACCCAATCGGTTAATAGCGACTTTACTTGATCGGTATAATCCATCTCTACGGAAAGCGAGGCTTTGGAAAAATAGTGGTTATCCTTAATAACTTGACCCATGCCTACTCTATCTGACGGAGCAACATGCAAGACATGAAGCTCTGCTTGAGTAGTCCGAGCCACTTCAACGGCTTTAGCTAATATAAACTCACAATCTTTAGACAAATCCGTGGTTACCAATAGTCGCTGATACGATGACAAGACACACTCCCTATGACAATCAATCCTTTATTCTAACGTAATTTTTTGACTCAACAAAACATATTGATCAACACTCAACTCTTGAGGCCGTAAAGTAAGATCGACCGGTAACTGACCTAGCTGAGCCAGAGGTATGAGTGACTGAAGACTTTTACGTAAAGTTTTGCGTCGCATAGTAAAGACATGAGAAACAAGTCTTCGCAATACTTCGAATTCATCCGTTGATAATTGATAGCGACGATGTGGCTGCAAACGCACAAAGGTTGAATCGACCTTAGGAGGTGGATGAAAAGCTTCTGGGCCCACATCGAACAAACACTCAACGTCACAGAAAAACTGAGTCATCACACTTAAGCGTCCATATTGCGATGAACCAACAACTGCAACCATTCTATCTGCCACTTCTTTTTGTAGCAAAAAATGCATATCGTCAATCAATGCCAAGGATGAGAATAAATGAAACATTAAAGGTGTTGATATATTGTATGGCAGATTACCCACCACCCTTATTTGCGAGGATAATGCGGTCGCTATAGCGCCCACATCGAATTTCAAGATATCGGCCTCATGAACTGACAGCTGTTCGGTTGATGCCATACCAGTCAGTAATGGAATTAAATCACGGTCGATCTCTACCACATCCAAATGCGGTAATACTGCCAATAAATGTTCCGTTAAAGCACCACGGCCGGGGCCAATTTCAACGATACGATCTGATAATTGTGGCGCGATAGCCGAAACCATTTTTTGTAGGATCACCTGGTCGAATAAAAAGTGTTGTCCAAAGCGCTTTCTAGCGGGAGCACCACGACCGGGAGAGAACCAGTCACTCATTGTGAGTTCACAATTTGTATGTATGATTGCTGATAGATTGTCTTGAGCCAAGCAGAGAGTGCTTTGTTATATTGTTGGTCGTAAGCAAAATCACGGATCTGCTGATCTGTGAGCGAAGAACTATCACCCTTCTTCTGTATTAATTGCAATAAATGCAAGCCATTACTTGCCGAAATCTGATCTGATATCTGGCCGGGTTTCATAGTGACGAGCTGTTGAACGAAAATGTCTGGTAACTGACTCTGAGTACGCCAACCCAAATCCACTACTTCTGCGCCTTGAAGTGTGTCCGTAGATACACCCGATTTTAATTGCTGTTGTATGGTCTTCAGGATTTTTTCAGCTTGGACGCGCTGAGCCTGTGTTGCTTTTTCTGCTAGTGGAATACGAATATCGATGATTTGATATTGCACTGCCGATGCTTGATGCGCCTCTAGCGCCTTACGAGCTTTAGCAATGTCTTGTGATGAAACATCAATATCTTGTGCAATGGCTTGATGCTGTAATTTTGAAATTAATAACTGATTACGTATTTTTGATTCAAAGTCAGGGTATGAAATACCTTGTTGTGCTAATTGAGATTTCAATTGTTGCAAGGATAATTTTTGTTGTTTTGCGATGTGTTCTATCGCAGTTGTTAACTCAGCATTCGTGATAGATATGCCAGTTTTCTTGATCATTTGTAATTGAATTTTTTGGTAAGTCAACTTTTTAAGTAATTGCTGACGGATTTTACTATCATCTGGCAATATTGTATGCGTTGCTTGAGCCTGTTGTTTAGCTTCCTCTACCGCCTTTTTAAGCTCAGATTGCAAAATAACCTCATCATTAACAACAGCCGCAATACCATCAACAGGCTTCACTGGTGCACCTGGAGCTGGCAACTCGACAGCTTGTGTTTGTATCGTAACAACAAATAACAATACGACTACGATACAGATCTGCTTCACTTTATCAAACATACCCATCACCTATTTAAAATTTAATATCCACTAAAATCATCGTAATAAGAAGGAACACCACTACGAATCAAGGAGTTTGCACTACTGGTACCCGTAGCCCCTAAGCCTTTTAGTAACAACTCAAAGTAATACCCTGTATTGTAATCATTATTACTGTAATTGAAATAACGATTGGCTGTAAAACGAGCAGCCCAACAACAAGAACTGTATTCAATACCGGCAAAATAGGACTCTAATTGATCATCGCCCACATTATAATACCAATATCCCATTAAACTCCAGTCATTCGTCACTGGTCGCGCTGCCCCTACCTGAATTAAATTAGTATCTGAATCACTTGAATTTGATGATGTATCCGCATGAATGAAGTCATACCCGATATTTAATACGGAACGCCCCCCACGACTATACCTAGCCACAACACTGGCATTGTTCATGTAGCTATCAAGAACATCCCATGCCGCCGAGGCCGTTGTGGACCAATATTTTCTTGGATAAATCGTTGCTTCACCTAGCAATGGAGAAACATCATCATACAAGCCTGAACAAGAATCATCCAAACAGACCTCCTGAGGCTCAAAATAATTAATTACTCCCAACTTCATTCGCATTTTTTCAGCTGCTGTTTCAGCATCCAATACCCTTGAGCTCACACTCAGACTTAGTTGGTTTGCATTTTGAATGCGATCATAACCCGTAAAAGCATTTGTCGAAAACAAATCATCAAAAGTCATTGGCAACAAGACTGTATCGTAGATAGGATATTGATCTTGGTCCATATTAGGCACGTATAAATAGAATAAACGTGGTTCTAATGTTTGTGTATATGCCTCTTTTTTGAAAAAAAAGGATCGATCCATGTATAGACCACTATCAATATCGAATAACGGTAATGTCCTGGATTTAGAAAAATAAGGACGCGTTTCATCTGGTGAATCAGTTGCCATATTAGAAGAGTAAATCGTATTATCCACTGTGAGGGTAGGTGTAAAATACCCACTAGCAAAAGTCCGCGGGTAACTCAGTGATGGCGCCATATGCAACCTTAACCCAGTCGGTTGCTCATACGTATACGGCTCATAATCACTACTGTAAGCGAAGTTTACAAACTGGGCGTCCATACCAAGCACTGCACCTTTCCATACATTATCTTTTTGCCCAATAAAGTTCACTTCTGGCAGACGTTGATACTGATTAACAACACCACTGCTCGTGTCTGAAATTAAGTGCATGGTTTGATAACCCTGCAGCAAAGCAGTCGACATCCAGTTGACTGCTGTATATCGCACATCCCATTGGTTTAACAACTGACGAGCCCATGAGGAGCCATCATTAGTTTCAAAATCATTGTAAAAATATGGATCAGTCACATAACGCAGCTCAAGATCAGAATGCCAACGATCGGTTAAATCAATGCCACTGATCCACTCAACATAGCCTCGTGTACTACTCATATCATTTAAGTCATTGATATATTGCGTTTTCGATGGATAGGAATTAATGGAGTCGACTTTGAATTGATCAAATGACGAGTCATAGGGTAAAAGACTCAGCGTCAAGTGACCATATGATGAGGGAGTAATAAAACGAAAAGCATGACTTAACATCAGCCCATGCTCAGCCATCCATGTTGGCGTCAATAAATAATCGTAGTTGGGAGCCAAATTGAGGTAATAGGGAGTACTCACTGTAAAACCGTTTAGTGTTGAGTACCCTACATGCGGGGTCAAAAAGCCGGATTTTCGCTCACTTGAAGTTAAAAAAGAAAGGTACGGCCAATAAAATACTGGGGTATTTTTTATGCGAAGCCAGGCATGGTATGCAGCACCCTCGTGTGTCTCTTTATCTAAGGTTACTTTTTTGGCCGTTAGTGTCCAAAATGGGTCGCTTGGCGGACACATACTCAAGACAGCATGAGTTAAAGTTGTGCGACGATTATCAATTTGTTCAAAGTGTTCTGCTGTGCCCCACGTATTCTTTGAATCCGGTGATGGCTGAGCCTGATGAAAAACACCGTGCTCAAGCTGTAGGAGATTTTTTGTGTAATCCATAATAGCATATGTACCTACAACTACCGTGTTGTGCTCCAATATTTTGACATTCCCTACCAAAATAATTCGCTTAGTTTTACCTGTCTCACTGTCTCTGTAGATGAAGGCTTTATCAGCATGAGCAATACGACCTGGCTGAGTCACTACCACATGATCCTCCATCGTAACACTTCCATCATGTCGGTAATGGGTCACGCCTTTAGCAGTGACTGAAGTAGGAGAGGCATCCATAGGCTTCAATAGTACCGCGTCCTTCAATGCCTTTGGCTGATCAAAATACCCTGAACAAATATCCTGTCCTGGAGGCGCCTCAACCCAACCCAACTGTTGAGCGATTTCTATCGATGACAAATCAAATGCTGTTGGCGTGGGCTTATGCAATGAAGTGTTTTCATTACCATAACAAGCGAACCCCGTTAAAAGAAAAAAGGGGAATAACCATTGACTTCTTTGTGCCAATAAAGAAAAAACGCTCATATTATTTCCAAGTAGTGATGACAAGCACCCAATTTACATCCACGGAACGGCATGTTAACGTCTCTGATCAATTTTGGCTATGCCCGATAGCATAAACAGAAGGTTATGACTCTTGCCACTCTCGCCTACATCGACCATACAAAAAAACGATAACAGTACTGACAGACGCTCAGCGCTACATCAGTGGTTAGAAAAAACACTGGGGACGCCCGTAACACTCACCCCACTCATGAAAGAGGCTAGCCGACGAACCTATTATCGTATTCACCTCCCTCAAGGTAGCTTAATTGCTATGGACGCACCGCCTGCTTTTGAGAATTGCCAGCCATTTATTCATCTCACGCGTCTTCTAAATGAACAAAAAATCACTGTACCAACACTGCATTCCTATAATCTCGAATTAGGCTTCATGATACTGACAGACTTTGGAAATGATCTACTACTCAACCAACTCCAACCATCCACAGTAGAAAAATGGTATGACAATGCGATGGACCTCTTACTCAAAATTCACCTTTGTAAAAATACAACGCTTTATCAACCTCCAATGTTTCAAGCACAGGATTGGCGTGAGGAACTATCCTTATTTACTGATTGGTATATCAAGCACCATTTCAAACATCATATGTCAGATCGTGATCATCAAATTTGGTATCAACTTCAAGAAATGTTGCTAGAGACTATTGCTTCTCAACCACAGGTTTTGCTCCACAAGGATTTTCACTCTAAAAATCTAATGTGCCTACCTTGTGGTCAGCTCGGTGTACTGGACTACCAAGATGCTTTCATTGGACCAATAACCTATGACATTGCTTCACTACTTAATGATTGTTATCTAGATTGGCCAGAAACTATGGTTCACCAATGGGCCCTACAATTCAAAGCCAAGCTAGAACAAACACAACTCATCCAAGAGATATCTAATGCGGTGTTTCTTGAATGGTTTGATTTTACGAGCTTGCAACGTCACTTAAAAAATCTAGGTAACTTTATCCGTATTAGTGAACAACAACATCTCAGCCAATACCTCTCTTATTTACCCCGTATGAATCAGTATATTTGTACTATTTGTCAACGCCACGAAAAATTACACCCGTTCCTTCATTGGCTTTCAACCATTACAAAACGCAAGGACTAAACTTTGAAAGCGATTATATTAGCTGCAGGCTTGGGCAAACGAATGCTCCCCCTAACTGCAAGGCTCCCAAAACCATTACTCACAGTTGGACCGCATACTTTAATTGAGCACAATCTCTTTTCACTTAAGAAAGCAGGCATTACTTCGGTCATCATCAATCTTCATCACTGCGCTGATCAAATCATATCACTACTGGGTGATGGAGAAGCTTACGGTCTCAATATTCAATACTCGCATGAAAAGACTCAGCTAATGGGAACTGGCGGCGGAATCATTCAAGCACTACCATTGCTAGATAGCTCGCCATTCTTATTAGTTGCTGCTGACATTTGGTCTGACATTGCACTGAACACGCTAACGATACCAACACATTCAGATGCTCACTTAATCATGGTCAATAATCCCTCTTTTCACCCTAAAGGTGACTACTCACTGCATGCAAACAACCTAATCGGCGCACCCAGTGACAGAACCCTGACCTTTGCAAGCATTGCACTACTTCGTCCAAAACTTTTTTACTCGGCGCCACTTAAACCTTGCGCTCTCAGTGATCTCCTAAGACCAGCCATCACTCAACAGCGAGTTACAGGTGAATTGTATCAAGGAGAATGGTGGAATGTTGGCACCCAACAAATTTTACATGCACTCACAGATCACATAAGCACGTGTTCATGAACTCACTTCGTTAGTATACCATTAATCCACTGACTCAAGTCTTCTAGTTCTTCTGGACAGACTGTATGTTCAATGGGGTATTCATACCAATCCACTGAACAATTGAGTGACTTCCACAGTGGTATACCACTTTTACCTAATTCACAAGGGACGACGGGGTCATATGTGCCGTGCGCCAAAAAAACTGGTAGCTCTTTAGACAAATCATCCTGAGAAATGTGGTCCTGTAATGGCAAATATGCTGAGAGACCGGCAACGCCAGCTAATTGATGACCTATATGCATTGCTGCGTACTGCGCCAGTGCTCCACCTTGAGAAAAACCAACCAACACAATTTTTTTATGAGGAATTCCAATTTTCACTTGTTGATCAATCATTGCGATCAATGATTGTGTTGATTGTATAATTCCACTCTTATCTTCAAGAGCTAATCGATCTATCTGGAAAATATCAAACCATGCTCGACAAGGCAGTCCTCCTTGTATCGTCACAGGACGAACAGGAGCATGTGGGAATATGTATCGAATTTTATATGTTTTATTAATCCTTAAGCTGGGTACGATATCAACAAAGTCGTACCCATCTGCTCCTAAACCATGCAACCAAATCACGCAAGCATTTGCCTCACCATGATCTGGCTCTTTGATAATACTTTCAAAACCACCGCTCATCATATAGGATTTCCAATCAATTTTTTTAGAGAATAACATAGCTAAAAACAAATAAACCTATCTATTTATTTGTAATCAGTTTGGCTATAATCACTGTCAATTAATTACTGAGACATTAACGATGCGACGTGTGTTCAACTACTTTGTTTTGACTCTAGTGATTGTCGGTTTTTATGGGTGTGGAAAAATGGGGCCGCTAACATTACCTCAATCCAATACACAACAAACGTCCTCTGAGGAATTAACATGAAACAATTTCGTATAGTAATTTCTATTCTTGCAATAATATTCTCTCAAGGTGTTTTCAGTCATGATGAGAATAAAACACCGTCAAATTGGGATGGTTCCTCGATCAATTTAGGCGGTATACTCAACACAGGTAATACCGATTCATCCAGCCTCACCGGAGCTTTAAAATTACTTTATTCAAAAGATCGCTGGACTAACACCTTTAACCTAGATGGACAATATGGTCGAGATGACGGCGAAACTAATGCTCAGATGTACAGCATCGAAAATAAGACTCAATACAGTCTTAACAGCATAACCACCATGAATAACTTTGTTTACTTGGATACGGACACCACCGTCAATTCCTTCAGCTCCTACGACTTCACATCAACACTCACTGCTGGTTACGGTAGAGACTGGATCAAGAATGACAAACACACACTCTCCACCAGTGTGGCACCTGGTTACAACCAATCTTCTGTTCAAAATAGCAACACAATTACCGACAGCTGGGCAGCTGTCGGTAGTATCAATTACGCATGGATCTTTTCATCCTCCACTAAACTCAGCGAAGACACTAAGTTTTCATTCTTTGAAACCTACTGGCAGACCACTTCAACATCAAGCATAAGTAATAAGTTAAACAGCAAATTATCACTGCTTTTATCCTACTCAATCACCTATTATTCTAAAATACCGGAAGGAACTGACTTCACTGACAAAATGAATACCATCACGAATATCAGTCTTGCATATGCACTATAGTATGACTTTACCCTTCACAAAAATGCATGGACTGAGTAATGACTTTGTGGTCATTAATAATCTGGATAGAAAATTTCATTTTACGTCGCAGTTAATTCAACACATGTCACATAGAAAACAGGGCATCGGGTTTGACCAGCTCCTTGTCCTAGAACCAGCATCTCATCAGAGCGCCAACTATGACTACAGAATATTCAACAACGATGGGCATGAAGTTGAGCACTGTGCTAATGGTGCGCGCTGTATCGCACTGTATATTCGTGAAAAAAATCTGCTCAAAAAAGACTCGGTCTGTTTAAATATCAAAGACCGCTTACTCCACGTAACTGTTGATGGTAATAACGTCACAGTCAATATGGGAAAACCACAAATCAATCCTCAAAATATTTATTACAGTGAAAAATGCGACTCCTTAGAACAAACCATTGAACTATGTGGAATCAAGATACCTTTTTATCTTATCTCAATGGGTAACCCACATGCGGTAATACTATCATCGTTACAAGATAATTATGACCTTCAAAAACTGGGGGAACTCATGAATCAAGGAGATTATTTTCCTAAAGGTATAAATGTGTCTATCGCCATTATTCACACTCCCGAAAAAATATCGTTACGTGTCTTTGAGAGAGGCGCGGGTATAACTGATGCTTGTGGAACTGCCGCGTGTGCAGCAATGGCTATAGGAAAGTATTTAAAAAAACTCCAGCCAACTATTGTTGCCTATCAAACCGGTGGGCCTCTTTCCATTAGCTGGAAAAATACAGAAGAAGACCTTATGATGTCCGGAAGTGCCGTGCACGTCTTTGATGGCCATTGGACTTCTTAAGCTAGAAATATTCCATACCGATCACAGTGTCATCCACTGAAAACTTGGTATACAATAGCTGCCAAGTTCGCTAAAGATTAAAGGAGGATTATAATGGCAATTAAAAAGGCAACAAGGAAATCCCAAAAAAACACAGTAAAAAAAACGACAAAGAAAAAAATCGTCGACAAATCAAAAATCAAAAAGTCAGCTAAAAAGAAAACTCAAACCAAAAAGGTAGCCGCTAAGAAGAATATAAAGAAACTTGCAAAGAAAAAATCCATTAAGAGTAAAACAACTCAATCAACATCAAAAAAATCGGTCAGAAAAAAAGCAGTTAAAAAGTCAGTCGTAAAAAAAACTGTTAAGAAGCCAGCCAAGAAAAAAGTAGCCAAACCGTCTGTCAAAAAACCTGTTAAGAAGAAGGTAGCAAAGCAATCTACCAAAAAGATAGTCAAGAAAACATCCAGTAAAAAAACCGCTTCAAAAGCGATTAAAAAAAAGTTGCAGAAAAAATCCACCAAAAAAAACTCCGAAAGTATCTCGGTCAAAAAGGTTATTAAGTCTGCCTCTACCAACCGACCACCCTCTAAAAAGAAACACACCACCACTAAAAAACCTGGTATAACATCTAAAAAACCGCCAAAATTAGAAAAAAAATCGACTCATCACGGTAAACAATCATCAAAAGCTGGTGTATCATTAACAGAAGTGAACCTTGAATCAAAAAAAGAGAAGCCACGAATGATACCTGAAGATATTCATCCACCTACCATGCCAGTTGATACCTCACCTGAAGAATTTACTACGCCAGATGACTTGCGAACTACTGCTGGCGCAGTTGAATTTTCCCCTTACAAAGAGGTAGCAAACGAAACCTATATGAATGAAAATCAAAAGCAGCATTTTCATGATATTCTTTCAAAATGGAAAAATCAGCTCATGTCTGAAGTTGATAGCACCGTTGGTCATATGAAACAAGAAGCATTATCACTACCTGACCCACTAGATCGTGCAACTCAAGAAGAAGGCTTTAATCTTGAACTACGTACGCGTGATCGAGAGCGAAAACTCATCAAAAAAATAGAACAATCACTGGATGACATTGATAAAGGTGTTTATGGCTATTGTGAAGAGTGTGGTGTTGATATTGGTATACGACGTTTAGAAGCACGACCAACCGCTGATAAATGTATCGACTGTAAGACTTTCTCTGAAATAAGAGAACGCCAAGAAGGTTTGTCGTAACCATTGTGGACACTTTATCTATTCACCAGTTGAAACTAATGACACTCATTGGAATCAATCCTGATGAGCGGATAAACCCGCAAATGCTGACTATGGACATCGTGATGCAGTACGACGCCTCACATGCGATCCATTCAGATGATATTAACCATGCGATTAATTACGCTAACGTTACCAGCGCCATTGAGCAGCTAACCCAAACAACACACTTTAATCTCATAGAAGCATTAGCAGAGAGAACTTGCGAACTATTACTTACTAAATTTCCGATTGGATCAATCACTCTCACAATTAATAAACAACCAGTAGATATGCCAAACATTGATCATGTTAGCATTGCCATCACACGGACTTGCTCTGTTCCCATATTATGAATACACAACCGTCACTCCCAAAACCATCTGCTGAAGCACAAGCACATTCTCAGTGCGTTCTCAAACATATCTGTCAACTTATAGATAACCAAGGACCACTTACATTCCACGACTATATGCAAACAGCACTCTACGCGCCTGGACTGGGTTACTACAGTGCAGGATCAACTAAGTTTGGACTTGGGGGTGACTTTACAACAGCACCTGAATTATCTCCTCTGTTCGGATACTCAATAGCTAACCAGTGCGCTCAAGTTTTTCATCAAGTTAATAAGCCCGCAATACTGGAATTAGGCGCTGGCACAGGAGCTTTAGCCATCTCCGTACTGAAGCAGTTAGAAAACATTCATCTACTACCTGAGACTTACTATATACTCGACGTGAGTGCAGACTGTCGTCAACGACAACAGCATCGATTTCAACAAGAAGCGCCTGAATTACTATCAAGGGTTATTTGGCTAGATTGCCTACCCGAAACTCCGATTGAAGGAGTTATTCTTGCTAATGAAGTCCTCGATGCAATGCCTATACATAAGTTTCGTCTTTCATCCAATGGTCTAGAAGAGTATTACATCACCCACCATCAACTACAGTTGTCATGGGAACTAAAACCTTGTAAAAATAAAATACTCGATCATGCGGTGAATCTCCTGAATATTTCAAGCGCAACTCCCTATAACTCTGAAATTAATTTAGCGCTTCCAGCCTGGATAAAAAGCTTAAGTCAATGCTTATCTTCTGGCTTAATCTTGCTCATTGACTATGGGTTTCCTAGACATGAATTCTATTTTCCACAACGCGACATGGGCACACTGATGTGCCATTTCCAACATAGAGCGCATGACAATCCTTTACTCTACCCGGGAATACAAGATATCACATCTCATGTTGACTTTACTGCAATAGCCGAGGCTGGGTTTGACCATTGTTTAGATATTGCAGGTTATTGCCATCAATCGGCCTTTCTAAGCAGCTGTGGAATTCATGACTTTATTCAAGAAGATCGTACTATAAATACATCTGCAATACAGACATTACTTCACCCCAGTGAAATGGGCGAATTATTCAAATGTATTGCACTAACTCGTAACCTTAACCAGGCCCTGCTAGGATTTAAACTACTCAATCAAATAGAGCGCCTATAAAGACACTCTCTATTAGTTTTGTCAAAATACCCCACCGCTCTGATCATCGAGAAGCAGTATGTATGGGTATTCCACTAGTTAACGACCTTCGTTAAATCTTCGTTAAACTCATCAACTTGAATCGCTTCCCAACGTAAAACTTCAGCCAAATGCAAGTGATCGGCATCTTCCTTCGATAGAAGATGTAACTCAATAGCAACATCAATCTGCTCTTTTATAGTTAATGTCGAACCAATTTCACCAGACTTTACAGCTTGTCTTATCACCTTTTTGAAAGAAGCCGTATCTTTTACAACACGACGAACTTTTTCCATCTTGGCATATTGATCATCATCAGAAAATCCAAAATAATTCACAAAGCGTTCGCGCAACGGATTATCACTTTCCATGACATCAACAACTGTCGAATCCATCTTATCATTAGGTCTTTTGTATGGGGCACCAAATGGGAAGCAAATAACTCGCATCAAATACCCTAGGGATCGTATCGGGAAATTCGCATAGAGTTCATATAACGCCTCTTGAGCATTAAAAATACTATATTGTAATGCCCACTCCGCTAAAGGTCTCTCAGAATCTTGCTCTCCATGATGTTCAAAATATTTAATGGTTGCGCTAGCCATATAGAGATAACTCATAACATCACCCAATCGAGCTGATAAGCGCTCTTTACGCTTTAAAGAGCCACCTAATACCATCATGGCAATTTCCGCACTAAATGAAAAAGCACTGCTAAGTCGCGAAATGGATTTAAAATACGATGATAATGTTCCTTGAGGAGTTTTAACCCAACGTCCGTTAGTCAAGCCTCGCCAAAAAGCTCTAACGGTGTTACTCAGCAGGTATCCAACATGAGCAAAAATCACTTTATCTAGAGCCTTCATAGCCGTTTTAGGGTTATCAATCGCACCAATCTCAATTTCCTTGAACGCAAAAGGATGACAACGCATAGAACCCTGTCCAAATATTATTAAATTACGCGTTAAAATATTTGCACCCTCAACGGTAATACTAATGGGCACACTATCATAGATAGGACTTAAGTAATTTCTTGGCCCATCTTGCAAGCCTCTGCCTCCATGAATATCAATGGCATGATTGACAGCTACTCGGGCATGCTCTGTAAGATGATATTTACTAATAGCAGATGCCACCGAGGGTTTGAGACCAGAATCAACAGCGGCGATAGTTAATTGTAAAGTCGCATCTGACAAGTAGGTCAAACCACCTATCTCTGCCATAGCTTCCTGTACCCCTTCAAATTTATCCAATGAGACGTTGAATTGTTGTCGGATACTGGAGTAGGCACTCGTGGTCAAGTAGCTCAAGATACACTGTGTCGTACCAAGCGTCGGCAACGAGATAGCACGGCCAATTGCGAGACAGTCATTCAGCATTTTCCATCCTTGACCTATACGCTCTTGACCACCAATAATCCATTCAAGAGGAATAAAAACATCCTCGCCACGAATTGGACCATTATACCAAGGCGCACCATGAGGCCAGTGGCGTCGACCAATCTCAACACCTGGATGATCTGCCGGTAACAGACAGCAAGTAATGCCTAAATCTTCTTTATCACCCAGTAACTGATTTGGATCTCTGACACGAACAGCCAACCCAATCACCGTAGCGATAGGAGCCAAGGTGATATAGCGCTTAAAAAATGTTAAGCGTAACCCTAAAACCCGCTCTCCTTCCCACTCACCCTCACAGATAATACCCTGGTCGGGTGTATTTGCAGCATCGCTTCCCGCTAAAGGGCCTGTCAGTCCGAAACATGGGAGCTCTGTTCCATCGGCTAATTTAGGTAAATAGTGTGCTTTTTGTTTCTCTGTTCCGTAATGAGTAATGAGCTCGCCGGGCCCTAATGAATTACAAACCATCACCACAGTGGCTGCTAACGCACTTTGTGCATTAACTCTCATATTGATACAAGAATTTGCACGTGAGGAAAATGCCTTGCCATTATATTCCTTTGCGATATGTAAACCCAGAAACCCCTCAGAGCGGATATAATTCAAAACCTCTTCAGAAATTTTTCTATCGGTATAATCTATACGCCATGAATCCAACTGCTGACATAAGGTGACAGTCTCATTATCAACAAATGCTTGCTCTTCTTCAGTGAGCTGACTTAACTGAATCTTCTTGAACGATGACCAGTCGGGGTTTCCTTGAAATAAATCTTTTTCCCACCATGGGTCTCCCGCCTCAAGAGCTTCACGCTCAGTATCAGACATGGTTAATGTCTGCTTCTTAAAAATGGTGAAAATCGGTGCAGTGATAAAACGCATTCTCACTAGTGGAATATGTAACCCTACCACAACAAGGAGGTATATCAGCGTAACAATCCCCAAACCAATGGGAGAACCTACGCCAAGAGAATACCCACTCAACAAAAGAAAACCAATAGCAATAGACCAAGCCCACAACTTGGGATAATTTGCAGAAAGCACCATGGAAATAATAAGAAAAAATGCTAGGGTCAATAATAGAGACATTGAACAATCCTCATTCCTTTAAAGTGATATCTCACTCTAGCATAGGATGATGAGTGGAGAAAAGAACAAGGACTCGCCTCTAAACTTTATATTATTTCAGTATTTACTTCATTTCTAAAATCTTCATCGTGTTAGTGCCGCCTTGAACACCAGGATTATCTCCCTTAGTTAACAACACTCGCTGGCCTGCAGGTAAATGAACACGATCGGTAAAACAATTTAAAGCAGCATTATTAAGTGCTTCAACAGAGTCATATTTCTTGCCCTCAAAAAATACGGGGGTAACACCGCGATACAAGGTCATCTTTCTTAGGGTTTTAATCGAACTACTAAAACCATAAATCGGAATAGCCGTTCGAATACGAGACATGATGAGTGGTGTTTTCCCTGATGAACTGATCGATATAATTGCCTTACAAGATAAATGATTGGCTGTATACATAGCAGCCATCGCGATAGCTTCATCAACAAATGAGAAATCTAGCTCAACTCGGTGACCAGAAATATGACTGCCGGGCTGTTTCTCAACTCGACGACAAACCCTATCCATTGCTTGAACAGCTTCGACAGGATAATCACCTGCTGCTGTTTCAGCAGATAACATTACTGCATCCACATTGTCTAGAACAGCATTAGCGACATCAGAAACCTCAGCACGGGTAGGCACACTGCAAGTAATCATTGACTCCATCATTTGTGTTGCAACAATCACTGGCCTATCTAAAGAGCGAGCATGTTGAATAATGGCTTTCTGAACAAGAGGCACCTCTGCATCACCAATCTCAACAGCTAAATCACCGCGAGCAACCATGACACCATCACTCGCTGTAATGATATTTTCAATCTCATCAATGGCCTCAGCACGCTCAATTTTAGCAACCACACCAGGCATTTCTTCAACGCCCACGGCTTGAATTAAGGCCTTAGCCTCATGAATATCATCTGCGTGACGTGGAAATGAGATTGCAATTAAACAAACATTTTGCTCAACTGCAAAACGCAAGTCTCTTCTATCTTTATCAGTTAACGCTTTTGCTGATAACCCTCCTCCTTGACGATTAATGCCTTTATGATTCGATAACTTTCCACCAGCAACTACCTCACTGTGAATTTTTGCGCCATCAACTTCAATCACGTTCATGGAAATTTGACCGTCGTTTAATAGTAACGTATCACCTGCTGAAACATCCTTTGGTAAATCTTTATAATCGATCCCAACAGAGTTCTGATCACCCGAGTCTTCATCTTGTTCTGCATCTAAGGTAAAGCGATCACCTGTCTCCAACATAATTGGTCCAGCTGCAAAATTAGCGACACGAATTTTTGGCCCTTGGAGATCGGCCATGATACCCACATAAATCCCCATAGAATGAGCAACTTCTCTGACCCATTTTATACGCTGCAACTGCTCATCATGTGTTCCGTGAGAAAAATTTAAGCGTACAACATTCACCCCTGCTTTAAATAAAGCTTCAAGCTTCTCTGGAGAGTCAGTTGCAGGTCCTAATGTTGCTAAAATTTTAGTGCGTCGCTCACTTATCCAATTACTCATAAGTTTCTACCTGTTCTGTTAAATAGTGTATGGCTGGTAATACTTTTCCTTCAATATATTCTAAAAAAGCACCGCCACCCGTTGAAATATATGAAATATCATTCTGTAAATTAAACTGGTCTAGCGCTGCTAATGTATCGCCCCCACCGGCTAGTGAATAGGCAGAACTATCCGCAATAGCTTTACCTAATGCTCTTGTGCCAGCTGCAAATTCTGGGAACTCAAACACACCTACAGGACCATTCCATAAAATAGTTTTAGCCTCTTGCATCTGCTGCTCGTAGGTGGCAGCAGTCAAAGGACCTACGTCTAACACTTGATCATCACTATCAATTATATCTATTGACTTAATAATCGCCTTAGCATCCGGTGAGAACGACTTAGCTACCGAGACATCTAATGGCAACGGAATACTCACACCTTGGGCCTCAGCTTTTTTCATAATCTTTTGTGCCGTTTCTAAATAGTCTGGCTCATATAGGGATGCACCCACATTAACCCCAGACGCTGCTAAAAAAGTATTTGCAATACCACCACCGACGATGAGGACATCCACTTGATCTAAAAGTGTTTCTAAAACCGTTAACTTAGTGGAGACTTTTGAACCTCCAACAATCGCCACTAGAGGTCTCTCTGGTGTTTGCATTGCCTGACCAATCGCTTCTAACTCTGATAACAATAATGGACCCGCACACGCAACCGGCGCATACTTAGCAACACCCGCTGTTGAAGCTTGAGCTCGATGCGCTGTCGCAAAAGCATCCATAACAAACACATCGCACAATGCCGCAATTTTTTGAGATAAATGATCCGCATTTTCCATCTCACCGACTTCAAAACGAACATTTTCACACAACACAACCTCACCAGGCTCAACATCGACGCCATCAACCCAGTCTCTAAGATAACGTACAGAACAAGATAACGCCTGCGATAAATAATCTGCAACAGGTTTTAATGATAAGGCATCATCAAACTGTCCAGGTTGAGGTCTTCCAATATGAGACATCACGATAACAGCGGCCTGTTGTTCTAAAGCGTATTGAATCGTTGGTAATGCAGCTTGGATACGTACATCAGAAGTAATTTGACCATTTTTTAATGGAACATTTAAATCTTCGCGAATTAAAACGCGCTGATGCTCTAGGGAAACATCATAAATGGAAGGAATGTCCATCGAGGCTACCTTGTCTGCTAATTGGAGGGCAAAATCCTACTCCAGTTCAAACGCATACGCAACCAGCATTAAGCCTCGATGGGTCTTAGCGTCTTATCCTGGTGAAACCATTGCCAATAATCGGCTAAGGCCTCCTCGAGAGAGTGCATGTTTACTGAGCACCCTGCTGCACGTAAGCGCTGCATGTTCGCCTCAGTGAAACTTTGATACGCTCCCTTTAAATGCTCTGGAAATGGGATATAACGACATTCACCACCTTCATTCAATACTAACAAAGCCCGGGCAATATCATTAAAACTTCGTGACTGCCCGGTCCCACAATTATAAATACCAGAGACCTGAGACTGCCAACACCACAATATAATGGACACCACATCCTTCACGTAGACAAAATCACGACGCTGCTCACCATCGGCATACCCATCACTGCCTTCAAATAGCTGCACTCGACCTTCCCGTTGTAATTGGTTCATCATATGCCAAGGCACAGACGCCATACTGCCTTTATGCATCTCATTCGGCCCAAACACATTAAAATAACGCAACCCAACCACCGGACTTTGAAAGTTATCCCAACGCTGCTTGACGTAACAGTCAAAGAGCCATTTAGAGTAGCCATACACATTAAGTGGTTGCTGAGGGCATTGATCATCATCTAAAAATGCCGTATCAGTGCCATACACGGCAGCACTCGACGCGTAAATAAAAGGAATCTTGTGCTGAGTTGTATAATGCAATAACGCCTTGGAGTAGTCGTAATTATTTTTCATCATATACCGACCATCCCACTCCGTCGTGGTCGAGCATGCACCCTGATGGAAAATTACCTCAATAGGTTCCTCAAAATCGTCAGCTAGTATTCGCTTAAGAAAATCGTCTTTATCCATGTAATCTGAATAATGCGCTGCTGCAAGATTACGGAACTGATGGCCGTTAGTCAGATCGTCAACGGCTATGATATCCGTTCGGCCTAGGGCGTTGAGACCTTGCATCAACTGACACCCAATAAACCCGGCCGCTCCAGTTACTATAATCATGACACACATTCCTCTGCTTGAATTTTTTCAATAACACGAGTGGTTGAGCATTGAGGCACTAAGGGTATCGTGACCACCTCTCCACCTTGCTGCCAGACAGCTTGCGAACCGGCGATCTGCTCTGGTTGGTAATCACCACCTTTGACCAATACGTTCGGTGCCACTGCTTCAATCAGACGTGCGGGTGTGTCTTCAGAAAACGACACCACCCAATCAACACATTGTAGTGCTGCTAAAACTCGCATTCGTTTATCAAGGGAATTAATGGGGCGCGATGCACCCTTTAATCTTTGTACGGACGCATCATCATTTACAGCAACCACTAATCGATGTCCCAATGCTTTAGCTTCTTCAAGA
>MDTC01056572.1_pt1 | contig 82545 bp, 100 predicted proteins | sample 811181 | NCBI WGS metagenome assembly MDTC01 (sample SAMN05326644, study PRJNA326480) | marine metagenome | isolation source: seawater | place: Pacific Ocean: North | collected 2011
ATGAAAGTAATAAAGATGGGGCGAAGAAAAGACAGCAATTGTATCGCTCTAAAAACATAGATGCCATTCGTGCCAGTCAGAGAACTCCAGAATTTAGGGAGAAGTCTAATGCCTACCATAAGGCACGAATGGAGGCTGATGAAAACTACAGGGTGAAACGAGCGGTACGCAAGATTGCAAGTCGTGCACTTGACTACATCAAGAAAGATACTCTTATGTTATCATCAAAACTTGAACTCATAGGTTGCGACTTAGACGAATTCAAGAATTGGATTGAGGAACAGTTTGAGGATGATATGACGTGGGAGAATCACGGTGAGTGGCATCTGGACCACATCAAGCCCCTTGTCTCCTTTGACCTGGCTGACCCCGAACAGGTGAAGATGTCAACGCATTTTACGAACTTTCAGCCTCTGTGGGCTGAGGAGAACCTTCGGAAAGGCTCTTCACTTCCTGAGGATTGTCGATAACTTCATCCACCGGTGGCTCTAAGGTCTTCACCCCCTCTGGCACGGGTATCTCGGTCACCCCCACGTCTTGCAGGCTCTTGAAGACCCTGATCATCCCCTCGATGCGGAAGGACTCCACCTCCGCCTCGCGGGTCTGCTGGCGAATCTGGTTCAGATTGTTGGTGAGGCCATCCAGGTTTTCAACGACATTGATGGACGGCATTGATTTGTGATATAAAGTCTGAGAGCTTTATATGTGAAATGCTGACATGCATCGGTTACGTCACGGAGCCATCGCAGGATACAAAGGTTGCATTGAAGGTTCGTCCCGTGGTCAACTCCGAGTATCACTGTGGTCCTGTCCCCTCATTCAATGTCTTCAGAACCGCAAAGGACGGCAAGCTGGTGGTACCGAGGTGGTGGGCGGAGCAGAACGTGGGGGTGGCGGAGCGGGACATCCGCCCCGAACCGGCTCCGATGGGGCGGGACGTCCGGTTCGTGGGGAAACTCCGGGAGAGCACCCAGCAGCCCCAGGCGCTCCGGGCGGCCCTGGAGGCGGGGCGGGGCATTCTGAGCCTCCCCTGCGGGTACGGGAAGACGACGGTCTCCCTGGCGATAGCCACGCGCCTGGGGTGGCGAACGATGGTGATCGTCCACAAGGAGTTCTTGGCCCAGCAGTGGATCGAGCGTATCGAGCAGTTCTGTCCTGGCGCTCGGGTTGGTAGGGTGCAGCGGGACCTCAAGGAGGTTGAGGGGTGCGACTTTGTGATTGCGATGCTCCAGTCGCTCTCCCAGAAGGAGTACAGCCCCAAGGACTTCCAGTCGGTGGGGACGGTCATAGTGGACGAGGCGCACCACATATGCGCGCAGGTGTTCTCGCAGTCGATGTTCAAGGTGTGCCCCCGCCACCTCTTCGGCCTCTCGGCCACCCCCGTCCGCAAGGATGGGCTGACCAAGGTGCTGGAGTGGTTCGCGGGTCCCACGTTCTTTGCGATCGAGCGACCCCCTGAGAAGAACGTGGAGGTCATCCCGGTGGACTTCGACTGCCAGGCGTTCCGGGAACTCCCGCCCCAGAACAGGGCGGGCAAGATTTCGCTGACCCAGATGATTACCGATGTCGTTGAGATGCCGGAGCGCAACGCGGTCATAGAGGGGGTTGTCCGCAAGATGCTCACGACGACCCGCCGCCACATCCTGGTCCTATCCGACCGGCGCCTCCACTGCCAGGACTTGTGCAGCCGGTTCCGAGAGGAAGACGCTGGGCTCTACATGGGTGGGATGAAGCAGGTGGATTTGGAGGCGTCCTCTCGGAAGCGGATAATCTTCGCCACCTTCAGCCAGGCTCACGAGGGCTTGGACATCCCCACCCTCGACACGGTCATCCTGGCAACCCCCAAGTCTGACATCGTCCAGAGCATCGGGCGGGTCATGCGGGAGGGCGGCAACAGGGAGGGCCATCCCCTGATCTACGACGTCCGAGACCACTGGGGCGTCCTGTGGGCCATGTACGCCAAACGGGCTCGGGTGTACCGCAGGGGTGGTTACAACATCACGGGGGAGGCACCGGCGGTGGAGGTCGAGTCGCCCGCACCATCAGGAAAATGTATGATTACATTATAGCAGACGGATGTCTGGCGGCATCGTCAATCTCGTGTCAAAGGGAATCCAGGATTCGTTCCTAATCTCCGGGTCCCCCGACAGTTCTCTCTTTCGGATGAGATACACACGTCACTCCAACTTTTCACAGGTTCCTTACAATATTTCAGATCTCGTAATCCCCGCGAACAGCTCAAAGGCGATTGAGATTACCAACAAGGGTGACATGCTCACCTACATGTGGCTCGAGGGCTCTGACATCTTCAGTCAGTTCAGGGGGTGCACAGTGGAGTTGCGGATCGGTGGTCAGGTTGTGGATCGCCAATCGAGCACCTTCCTGACGGACGTGTGGCCCATTTACATGTCAGACACCTACACAAAGGCGAGTGTGATAAACAACGCCACGTCTTCGAGCAACAAGACCTTTCAGCCATTCCACTTCTTCTTTAACGACAATTGGCAGAACATCCCTCTGGTGGCTCTCCAGTACCACATGGTGGAACTCGTCATAACCACCCGATCAAACCCCGTCAATGCCAAGTTGTACGGCAATTTCGTCTTTCTGGACGAACAGGAGCGGACGGAGATGGCGGATGGACCCAAGCAGTTCATAATCACACAGGTGCAGGAATTCTTCACCGATGCCACGAGCAACGATAGCACGACGATCGATCTGTCTCACCTGAACCACCCCGTCCGCTCCTTATTCTGGGGCACGGGTGCGTTAAACAGTAACATGTCGCAGGACTTCTGGACCTTTTCGGGGGCGGATCTCTACCTGAACGGCACGCCGTACTTTGAGAACATGTCCCCCACGTACTTCCACAGCGTCCAGGGGTACTTCCACACCCCCACGGGGATGATAAACTTGGATTCGGTCACAAACACCCCGGTCTTCACACGCTTCTACTGTTACAACTTCTGCATGAACTCGAGTTCCTACAAGCCCACCGGCAGCTGCAACTTCTCTAGGATGGACAACGCCAAGCTGATCATCAAGGGGCTCTCGAGGGGTTCAAATCACACCGCAAGTGGCATCCACGTGATTGCCGTCAACTACAACGTGCTGAAGATTGAGCGTGGATTGTGCGGTGTTCTTTTCTCCAATTAATATAACAATGGCATCAGCCGGAACGACAGCCAGGTTGGAACGTGTATCGTTCATACCCACCACCACCTACAATCAGGTGGGGCAAGCAGCCCTTGAAAGCGATGGTACATCACTCTATTTCAATGGCTCCATAGTTGGCACATCAGCAAACCAGTTTCAATACATAACCACACGCAACATCACGCCCCTGGTGGGCTCCAGCAACATCGTCGTCTCCTCGAACCTGGTGCTCACGGAACAGACGGTCACCCCCAATCCCGTGGACTCGGCTACGGAGGGTTTGCAGTACTACGGAGGGCTCGTCTACTACAACGGCGTCTCCCTGGCTTCCACTGGATCCGTGTACGACAACCTGCAGGTGGATGTCCTGTACCCCCGCTCCAACTCCGAGATCTTGGTGGAGGGCGGGAACACCTTCCGGGTTGGGGACAGCATCAACGTCTCGTCGGCAAACATCTACATCAACTCCAATCTCGACATCAATGCTGGCAAGTCGATCAATCACTTCAATGACAGTCTCCACATCAACGGTAACCAGGGGGTCTTTGTGACCTCCAACGAGCACTCCTCGAACATCCAGCTCCAGGGAAACTCGGGTGGCAACTACATTCTTGCCAGCGCCAACGCCGTCTTTGGAGCGATCACGGGCAGCCAGCTGACCCAGACCCACCACACCATGGACATCCGCCTCCGCAACTCCGCCCTCTCCAACGCAGACGTCGTGTCGTGGAACGACTACCTGAAATTCGACACATCGGGGGGTCACGTGCAGGTTCCATCGCCCGTCAAGTTAACCGTGGGTTCATCGATCGCCACGGGTTCGAACATCGTTCGTTTTGCGGACACCACCGAGATGGGAGACGGGAATGTGTACATCCTGGGCACCTCGAATGTTATGTACGAGGGTGGGATCAGGGTTCACAACCTTGGAGCTAGCGGCAACCGCACGGTTCAGGTGGGGTCCCCTCCGTCCCTTGCGCTCGACAATCAGGACTGCGTGGCGATCGGCTATAACGCATCTCCCGGCGCGCGCACGGTGGCGGTGGGTCACTACGCATCCTCGGGGTCGCCCGAGAACTCTGTGGTTCTGGGTCACCAGGCGATGCAGTTCAGCTCCGCCGCGGGTGCATCCGATATTGTGACCATCGGCTATCGTGCAGGGAGGAACGGTCAGGGTTCCGCGGCGGTTGCTATTGGTGCTCAGGCTGGCGAGAGCCTTCAGGGTCTGAGTTCAGTCTCGATCGGACACCGAGCGGGTGGGAGCGGTCAGGGGAGTGAGAGTGTGGCGGTGGGCGCGAGCGCAGCCGGCAGCAACCAGGGCTGCCAGAGCATCGCCATCGGTCTGAATGCAGGAAGGGCGTCTCAGGGCGCGCAGGCGGCGGCGATCGGACATCTAGCGGGTGAGGTCGGTCAGGGGTCTCGGGCGTTTGCGCTGGGCAAGGAGGCTGGCAGTCACAGCCAGAGCCCCGACGCCTTCGCTATAGGCTTTCAGGCGGGCGCCAGCAGTCAGGGGTCTCAGTGTCTCGCTGTGGGCACCGGGGCGGGTGCATTCAGTCAGGAGCAGGGTGCGATCGCCATCGGCAGTAACGCCGGTGCGAGCACCCAGGGGTCATCGTCTATTGCTGTGGGTACCACGGCTGGGGAGTCAAACCAGGGAGATGCGTGTATAGCCATCGGCACCAACGCTGGGAGAAGCGGGCAGAAAGACCAGGCGGTTGCCATCGGCTTTGATTCTGGGTTTTGTAACCAGGGCTCGTACTCCCTGGCTTTCGGAACCGTCGCAGGATACAGCAACCAGGGTGCCAATGCGGTGAGTCTGGGCTTCCAGTCGGCATACGTAAATCAGGGCGCAAACAGTATTGCGATCGGCACCCTCTCTGGATACACCTCACAGGGCGAGCAATCTACCGCAATCGGGGTGGCCTCTGGGCGGTTTGACCAGGGGGTCCGCTCCGTTGCCATCGGCACGTCCGCTGGAAAGACGACTCAGGAGGCGAACTGTGTGGCTATCGGCTTCGAGTCCGGTTTCTGTCAGCAGTCTGCCAATTCCACGTCCATCGGGTATTTCGCCGGCAAGACCAGCCAGAGACAAGGAGCCACCGCGATCGGCGCAGAGGCGGGTCAGACTAGCCAGGGTTCGGAATCCGTTGCCGTCGGGAGCAGGGCGGGTGGGGCGGGGCAGGGTGTCAGGAGTACGTCTATCGGCTTCGAGGCGGGTAGGAGCGGTCAAGGGAGTGGCTCGGTTGCCATCGGGTTTGCGGCGGGCGACTGTCTCCAGGGCTCTCAATCCGTCTCACTGGGTCTCGAGGCGGGCAAGACGAGCCAGAGTCCATTTTCGGTGGCCATCGGACCCGTGAGTGGTTCTTACAGGCAGGGGAGCGGGTCGGTGGCCATCGGCTCCGATGCTGGAGCATGTCAACAGAGTGCAAACGCGGTCACCATCGGCATCTCATCCGCCGTTCACAACCAAGGGAGCGGGTCGGTCGCCATTGGGAGCAATGCCGGGTACAGCAACCAGTCCACGGAGTGCGTGGCGATCGGCTCCAATGCCGGGAGCACGTCGCAGCGCACAAACTCAACAGCAATCGGAATCAATGCGGCATCCATGAACCAGATGCAGGAGTGCACGGCTATTGGGTCAGAAGCCGCGGCGTTCAACCAGAGTCAGTTTGCCACGGCTATCGGGAGGAAGGCTGGTTTCCTGAACCAGGGAGTTTCAGCAACTGCCATCGGCGCGGATGCGGGTACCAGTTCCCAGGGAAGTGGCTCTATCGCCATCGGCAATCTCGCAGGCGCGTCTACACAGGGGAGTAGCTCTATCGCCATCGGCAATCTCGCGGGTACGAGCTCCCAGAGTTCGCAGTCGGTCGCGATCGGCGGCGACGCAGGCGCATCTACACAGGGGAGTAGCTCTATCGCCATCGGCAATCTTGCGGGTACGAGCTCCCAGGGTTCGCAGTCTACTGCCATCGGTTTCCAGGCGGGTGAGTCCACCCAGAAGGGTGACGCAGTCGCCATCGGAGCGTTTGCTGGGCAGGAGAGCCAGGGGTCTGCGTCGGTTGCCATCGGCTTCGAGGCTGGATTATGTCAGCAGTTTGCCAATGCGACTGCTATCGGTTACCAGGCGGGTCGTGTCTCCCAGAGATGCTTCAGTGTAGCCATCGGTCATCAGGCTGGGCAGGAGAGCCAGGGCGTCGCGACGAATCAGGCGACCATTCCAGGTTTCGCAACGGCCGTGGGCGAATCGGCGGGTCGTCTCTCCCAGAATGCCTTCAGTATAGCCGTGGGTTACAGCGCAGGTGAGTTATACCAGGGGGAAACCTCGACCGCCGTCGGACCTTTTGCCGGCCAGAGCAACCAGCAGTCCAAAGCCACGGCTATCGGGTACCAGACGGCGGCGTATAACCAGGGCTCCTCTACGGTTGCAATCGGGTATCGGGCTGGCCAATACAACCAGAATAACAACGCCATGGCCATCGGGGTCGACGCGGGGGCGTCTGGACAGGCTCCACAGGCCGTGGCGATCGGGGTGGAATCGGGTCTATTATACCAGGGCTCTGCTGCGATTGCGATTGGCTTTGAGGCTGGAAAAGAGGGCCAATTTTTTAACGCGCTTGCCATCGGGTATCAGGCTGGCAAATGCAACCAGAATAACAACGCCACGGCGATCGGGTTCAACGCGGGTGCGTCTGGACAGGGCTCGCAATCTGTGGCCATCGGTGAGACCGCTGGCGTGTCCTTCCAGGGGCATCAGTCGGTGGCCATCGGTTACCAGGCGGGTGAGTCCACCCAGGGGAGTCAGACGATCGCTATCGGTGTGAACGCTGGCTACGAGTCCCAGGGCTCCGCTTCGGTTGCTATTGGTGTGGATGCTGGCTACGAGTCCCAGGGTTCGCGGTCGGTCGCGATCGGCGGCGACGCAGGCGCATCTACACAGGGGTCTTCGTCGGTTGCCATTGGTGTGGCTGCTGGTCAACAGATTCAGAGTTTCGAGTCCACTGCTATCGGTTACTATGCGGGTAACCAGACTCAGGGCTCGAGTGCCGTGGCGATCGGCTTCGAAGCGGGTAAGGAGGCGCAGCAGCGACAGAGCGTCGCCATCGGTTATAAAGCGGGGGAGACTAGCCAGGGTGTCCAGTTCAGCGCAAACACCTTAGCAGGCTTCGCAACGGCCATCGGTTTTGAAGCGGGTCGTCTTAGCCAAAATGCCTACAGTCTAGCCATCGGGTGGGAGGCGGGTGAATGTTATCAGGGTGAACTCGCGCTCGCCATCGGACCCGGCGCCGGGCAAAGTAGACAGAACAACTCAGCGGTGGCTATCGGTTTCCACGCGGGTAACTCCATTCAGGAACAGTTTGCCACGGCTATCGGGTACGGGGCTGCTAGTTCCGCGCAGGGTCAGTTTGCCACGGCTATCGGGCACCTCGCTGGTAATGAGTCTCAGGGGTCCCGTACGATTGCGATCGGAGCCTCCGCTGGTAACTCTTCTCAGGGGAGTGAGGCGGTGGCGATCGGAAATAGAGCGGGGCAGTTCTCCCAAGCCCCGCAGTCGATTTCCATCGGGGCGAAGTCGGGATACAGCTACCAGGGTTCGCAGGCGGCGTCTATCGGTTACGAATCTGGTAAGAGCTACCAGGGCGAGCAGACTACTGCTATCGGTTTCCGAGCGGGTATGTGCTACCAGAGTTCGCAGGCGGTGGCGATCGGAAATAGAGCGGGTATGTGCTCCCAAGATTCGCAGGCGATTTCCGTCGGTGCGTTTGCGGGGGAGAGCTCCCAAGGTTCGCAGGCGGCGTCTGTCGGTTTCGAAGCGGGTAGGAACAGTCAGGGAACGCAGGCGATAGCTGTCGGTTTCGAAGCGGGTAGGAACAGTCAGGGAACGCAGGCGACAGCTGTCGGTTACCGAGCGGGTCAGACCTCACAGGGGACTGAGTCGTTGGCGATCGGTTTCGAAGCGGGTATGAGCAACCAGAAATCGCAGGCGACAGCTGTCGGTTACCAAGCGGGTAAGAGCACCCAGGGATCGTTCTCGGTTGCCATCGGGGCGAAGGCGGGTCAGACCTCACAACACGACAATACCATCATCCTGAATGCGAGTGGCACCAACCTGAATTCCGTCGCCACCTCACGCTTCTACGTGAGGCCCATCCGCGACGTTGACTCCACAGGGGCGTCGTCGCTCGGCTACGAGCCAACCACGGGTGAGATATTCCGCAACACCAACGCCGCAAAGACCTTCGTGATTGACCACCCCCTGGATCCCCAAAGGAAGCACCTGGTTCACGCGTGCCTGGAGGGTCCGGAAGGCGGTGTGTACTACCGTGGAATGTGTAGCACAAACGAGGCCGTGAAGCTCCCTGATTACGTCAAGGCGTTGGTGGCCCCCGGGGATGTCCCGACCATCCAGGTCACCCCGTGTTCCGCGCAGACCTACGCGCTGTGGGTCACCCCGTGGAGCAGGGAGACCAACTCGTTCAGTGTGAATGGCGGAGAAGGTAAGGCCTTTTGGACCTTCTTCGCCAAACGTTGCGACGTGCAAACGAGTGTTCTCAAGTCTAGGACGAGGGTGCGCGGCGAGGGGCCGTACACTTACATTGCTACTTGATTGATAGGACAACCATACCAAAAATGAAAAACATCACCAGATAGGTGCATTCCGTCTCCTCAGGGGTCATGACAGCCCGCCGGTTCCTGAACCTGGGCTGAACTCCCTGACGAGTTGGCGCTAGAGCCTGGGAGGGGGGCGCAGGTGGGGGGTCGTCCCCAAGTGGTTCAAATGGGGCGTATGCCAACATCCAATGTTATCACTTACAAAGATAATTCTTTCTTATTCTTGCTACCAGGTGGGCGACCCCGACGCTTCTTGGGATCACCGCCTGTGCTCACCTCTCGGACCTCGCTATCCGCAGTACTCACGATGTCCGAGACGCTGCGGTCGTCATCGTTGTCGTTGTTGCCACCCCCCTCCTGAACCTCAACGGGTTCGGGGCGGGTCGTCATGGGTGGAGGGGGACCCATACCGAATCCACCCATCAGGCTGCTGAGATCCAGGCCAGGTCCCTGCATCTCCCGCCGCCCCCCGGGGGGCGGCTCTGACATCGTGGCGGGGGGAGCTCCACCTCCGGGGCGGCTGTTCTTCACGGCGTCCACCATTGACGCCGCCAGCCCTGGGTTCTGCTTCAGGATGTCGTTCACATTCGGGACGGCCGCCTTGAACATGCTGTTCGTCAGGTGGAACATCATTGCCGAACCACCCAGCATCATCATGAGCTTCACCTCTGGAGCCACCTCCATCTTCCCCTTGTACTTGTTGTGCAGATCCTCAAAGACCCCGTCGTAGTCATCTACATTCTCCATGACGCTCTCAGACCACCCGTCCAACTGGATCTCTAGGGGGTTGTAGCGCTTGTTGAGAAACTCCAGTCCAGTCACACAGGCAATGAGTGTGCGCCTGGAAAACTTGACGGATTGCTCCACCTCTATGGAGTACATGATCCTCTTGACCTCCGTGCGGAGGTCCTGTACTGGGGAGTACGCATTCAATTTCTTGTTGATGGCGTACCCCTTCTTCTCCAATCGGGTCAGCTTATTCAGGAGGTCAGCCTTCTCGTCGTCAATGCTGTTGTATCCCTGGCTGGGCTGTTCCACGCCCCCGCCACCCGGGACGCCCCCGCCGGGGTGGTGGCCATCGTCCGAGTCGGAATCTTCATCGCCGTCCTCGAAGCCACCCTCGTGGTAATCGTGCTCGACAGGTGGGGGCGGGGCCTCCCTGGAAGTTTTCACAGGATTCATAAAGGCACCGACTCCGTCGTCCTCCTCGACCTGTTGCTCGAACGCCACCTTCCTCTGCCTCCTGGCTCGCTTCACGGGGTTGCGACGGATTGCAGGCTCTGGGTCGATAGTGACCTCGTTGAGGAGAGCCGCCTCTGTAGAGTTGAGACTGATGCCCTTAGAGCCACCCCGGTCGAGTTCGATATCGATATTCATAAATGCTACTGTCTTGGATCATTATATTCAAAATCCTTTAACGCACCACCGCCTCACAATATTTTGTTGACGTATTACAAATGTTCCTCAAGAATCTCAAGAAGCTCGACAACCGTGTGCTCATCGTTCTGGTGGTGTGTGCCATCTACGCCCTGTGCAAGTATAACATCAGGGAGGGCTTTGCGCCCATCAACACGATTGGCCCCGCCCCGAGCGAGGTCTTCACGGCCCCCCACAAGCTGGAGTGCGTGGCGGGTGCCGGCCCCTACGGGCAGTACAGCAAGGCGCTGACCCCAGGTGGTTTCTGCGACCTTCAGGGTAAGGTTCGCGCCAGCCACGACTACAAGATTGATGAGGGTGGCCCGTATGGCGCTCCCCTCGCCTAAATTATTTCATAGTGTATGTTAATAATGGAATCCCACACCATCTTCGTTTCTTCTGAAAACAGGGACATCAACCTGTACCCGAGCGGAAACAACTACGTCCTCTCCCTGGTTACCCCAATCAGGGAGGTTACTTCGGTGGAACTCTTGCACGCATCGGTGCCAAACTCTCTCTACAACCTCAACGACGGCACGGGGGTTTTCTCCATCAGCAACGTCTCGTCCAACGCCGCCACTCAGGTGCTGGGGGATCTCTCGACCGTCAGTCTGCCCAGCGGGTTCTACGGCGCCACGGGTCTCGCCACGTACATATCCGGTGCCACCTCGAACCTCTCTGGCATATCGGTCTCGTATCTCCAGAATGAGGGCAAGTTCCTCTTCACCCGCCCGACCGCCCTGGGACCCTTCGGCCTCCACAGCAACACCCAGGAGATGACCCGCCTTTTGGGCTTTGAAGACACCGTCACGCAAAACGTGGTCATGTCCAGCAACGTGGCATTTGCTGGCCCCCAAGACTTCCCCCTCTACTCCGACTTTCTGCTGACCCGCGGTAGGGAGTTCATCAAGTCCCAGAAGGTGGTGAACCTCGCCCCCAACGAGGGTCTCTTCCTGGACATTGAGGAGCTCCGAACCAACTTTACACAGGATGCGGGTCAGGGGAGCTCCAACCGAGCATTTGGCATCATTCCCATGGATGTTGCGAGTGGGCAGATCAAGCGCTTCAAACAGATGACCGACTACCACATGGATGTGAAGTTTCCCTCTCCCATCCCGCAGTTGGATCGCCTGACCGTTCGGTGGACCGATCGCAACGGCAGGCTCATCTCGTTCAACGGGCTCGAGGACAACTCCTTTGCGATCAAACTCCACACACGACGTGTGAATGCGTGCCCGTAAAAATATTCGCCACCATTAGTAATACAAACAGATGTCGGGTGGCATTGCACAACTCATTGCTATCGGTGCTCAGGACGTGCACCTCGTAGGCGAACCGGAGATTTCCTTCTTCCGCTCAACTTACCGCCGTCACACAAATTTCGCTCAGACCGTGGAGCGTCAGGTCATCCAGGGAAACCCGGCGACCGGTCGCACCTCGACCATCCGCTTCGAGAGGAAGGGGGACATGCTCTCGTACGTGTACTTCACGTGCTCGGACGGTACCCAGATGACCCCCGTGATGTGGGATCAGAAGGTGGACAAGGTGGAGCTTCTCATCGGTGGGCAGGTCATCGACACCCAGGAGTCCGAATTCATGTCCAACATTGCCATCGACACCCAGGCTACCACCCTGAGCCGTAGCGCCGTGGGTGGGATGTACGGGGGCTTCAGCAACGCCTCGGCCTGGTTCCCACTCCGTTTCTGGTTCTGCGAGAACTACCAGTCCGCCCTCCCACTGGTGGCGCTTCAGTATCACGACGTGGAGCTGCGGGTCACCTGGGGCACCGTGGGCGCCTCGGATCGCTTCGAGTGCTTTGGCAACTTCATCTACCTGGACAACCAGGAGAGGCAGGATATGGCCCAGAGGGAGCACAACATGCTCATCACGCAGGTGCAGAGGGCCGAGGCATCGGGTGGCAAGGTGCAGGATCTCCAGTTTAACCACCCGGTCAAGTACCTGGCGTCCTCCAACACGGCGGTGTCTGGCACGACCGGCAACGGTCTCGCCTCCGTCACGAACCGCATCAAGTTCCAGATCAACGGCACGGATGCGACGGACTACAAGTACGCCGCCCCCCACTATACCCAGGTGACCTGCTTCTACCACGTGCCCAACATGACGAACAACAACACCAAGACGTTCCTGTACCCCTTCTGTCTCGACACCGCCAAGCATCAGCCGACGGGTACCCTCAACTTCTCCCGCCTCGATTCGGCTCGACTTCTCTCGGAGACGGACAACATCACGAGCAGGATCTACGCCGTCAACTACAACCTGCTCAAGATCAACAACGGGATGGCAGGCCTGATGTACGCCAATTAAATCTTTCATAATATCAAAACGGATGAAGTTCTGGCAGTACGTAGTGATTGCAGCGTTCTTGTTTGTGTGTATGTACGATCCCAAGTCGGGTGGTCTGGAGAATTACATAGGGGCGGCTCGGCCAGGGGCGGCTCGGGGTGGCAAGCCCTGCTGCGACGAGAACCCCATCGGCCGTCAGTGTAGCTCCCCCCACTATCAATCGGTTCAGTTTGCAGAGCCAGGGATGGGGTGCCCTCGTGAGACACCGCAAGTGGAGGACGGTGCGATATTTGGACGCTAAAAAACTTTAGGCATATACAAATGTTCTCGATCAACCGAGACACCATTTCAATTGTTGTTGCGCTCCTCGTAGCAGCCGCTGGCTACTACCTCTTCGTGGAGCTCAAGAAGCAAAAGGGTGACATCGAGCGCTGTAAGATCTTCAGCATCGAACTGGCGCAGAAGGTTCACGCGCCGCCGCCACCCCCACCCCCACCAGCGCCAGTCGCAGAACCAGTCGCAGAGGAGAGTGTGGCGGAGGGCGAGGAATAAATTTCCTCGTTATTATCAAGAGGACCATGAATGACCTCCTGCATGAGGAAAGGCATAAAGCCATCGCCATTCCTGTATGCATTTCGGGAGGTCATCCTAGGTTCCTCACAGTCCGGGATCGAAGATTCAAAGATTGGATCTTCGTAGCAGGGGGCTGCAGGAAGAGGGAGGTTTGCAACCCCCTTCGATGCGCCCTCCGTGAATTGGAAGAAGAAACAAGGGGTGTAATCTCTCTAAAAGAAGGGGAGTACACCACATACACCTTCCAAGCCCACAACCGGACGGATGAGGAACTGGCGGATGACCGACTGAAAGGCATACAGGTTGTATCTATATACCACGTATTCATACTGTTTGTAGACATGACGCAAACCGAGAGAGACAGTACCATCGAGAAGTTCAACTCGGAAAGGGCAAAGATGGACGCTATGAAGTTGAGACACATGCCCATCAAGCGCACCTACGACGAGAACGACATGATGCTTTGGACCACACTAGAGGAGTTTAGCCGAAAGAAGCAGTGGGACATCATCAAGTACAACGTCCTCAAGAATCCCGAGTTTTGCCGCAAACTGCACGAATCCCGATCAATCTTTAATATCAAGAGAACTTATATACACAATGCCACAATCGGTTGTGACAGCAGAGTTGAAAGAGCAGGCGGTGGAGTTGGCAAAGCAGGACAATGCCTCACAGGAGTTGGTGACCCGGCTGATGGCCATGAAGGCAAAGGACCTTGTCAAGTGGATGAAAGAGAAGAGGACGAAAGCGGCTTCTCCCCCGTGTGGAGAAGTGGAGGGCGACGAGGACTCCGGAGTGCCGCCAAATCGTTTCTCGGCGTTTAGTTTTACTTAAAACTTACTGACGATACTAAAGTACTAGAGATGCTCAAGCAGTGGAGCAAAGAGAATGCCTTCAACAATCGGAAACAACTTTCACATGTGCTTATGGACGGTGGTGTCCTGTCAATCCCATTTGAAAGACTTGGTAGTTTGTACAACGTCTGCATAGACGCCATCGCCCGAGGGGAGAAGGTGTTTGTGGTGGAGCAGAAGACACCCGTCTACAACTTCTTCATGGATCTGGACTACAAGGATGACGAGCAACTCGACATCCACCAGGTTGAGGTGATTTGCAAAGTCATCTGCGACAAGGTGAACACCCTGGGTGGGGGCAAGTGTATCATATGCTTGGCAAACCCCAAGGTGGTTGGAGACAAGATCAAGACTGGGATGCACCTGAACTGGCCCGAGTTCCTTGTGGATCAGGAGGGCGCCTTGAGCATCAGGGCTCACGTCGTCTCTCTACTCAACAAGGTTTACATGAGCGTCAAGTGGTCTTCAGTGGTGGATGAGGCTGTCTACAAGGGGAGCGGCTTCAGGCTGCCCTGGTCTCACAAGATGTCCAAGGGGGTGGTGGAGGAGCCGTACCTCCCCGTCGCAATATACGACGCACCCCTGGGGATGGCGGACGCCCTCAAGCCCCCTGGGACGTGGAACAAGGTGGGGCAGGAGCCGACGCTCGAGCACATGTGGATGGCAACCGTGAGAGCGCCCGCGGACGCCGTGGCGACCCCGATACCACCCGGGCCCCAGCCGACGACCGGTGGCTTTACGACCGCTCAGACCAAGAACGAGATGGTGGATTCAGAGGTTCTGGCCCTCTTGGAGACCTTCGTCCGCCAGAACATGCAGGGGCAGAAGGATGCCAGGCTGACCAGGATGTTCAAGAATAAGGCGGGGATATCCGTCGCCACCCAATCTCAGTACTGCGAGAACGTCCAGCGTAATCACAGCTCAAACCACGTGTGGTTCTGGGTGAGTACGAAGGGTACCATACGCCAGAGGTGCTTCTGCACGAACGACACCGCCGAGGGGCGTCGCCACGGGTTCTGCAAGGACTTTTCGGGGCGGGAGCTTCGGCTACCACCCTCTCTTGCAAGGAAGATGTTCCCAGACAATAAAACATTCGAGAATATCAAGAAGGCGATCTTGCCAAATGCTGTTGTCAATTACGGCAAGCCTATTTCTGCTAATCTGGCTCCTATATATACCAACAGTTTCTACACACCAAGGAATTAAGCTGACTGGGATCAAGATCATGGTTCACGAGTTCTCAGGACTCAACCCAGAGGCGTACGGACGTTTCCTCTCGAGTGTCACGATGTTCGAGAGGAGCGCGGAGACTTCTCCCACCATAGCGGCATCCCACCTCTATGACGCCATTGCGCACGCATCGGACATCGTGTACATGTGCACGGACGGCGGGGCGCACGAGAAGATGGCAGATATTGTCCAGGACCTCGCAGTTCAAGGAGAGACCATCCTTATCCAGAAATCATCTGAATTGGGGGTGCGTTTTAAGTCTCTATACTTAAAGGACTCCTTTAATATCTAACAAATGCCCGACAAAACACGTTCGGGGCGTGTATCAAAGCCACCGCAGCGCTACGAGCCCGTGGAAGTCCCAGAGGACGACGATGAGCCTGTAGAAGTTCCCGACGACGAGGAGGAGGACGAGGACCTGGAGGAGTGCATCTACTCAGACGAGGACTTAAGCGAGAGCGACGAGGAGGACGCAGACGAGGATGGCAACCTGGTTGGATTTGTCGTGGGCGACGATGATGGAGAGGTGGAGGTGGATGAACTGGAGTCCGACGAGGATGAGTGGGATAGCGAATATGAGTCCGATGAGGACGAGTAGATTGAAGACTCTCCACAGGATATGCACCTCTCTATCATTACACCAGACACGGTAAAGGTGAAATAACTCCTTGTGTGACGAGTATTAGCTTTTCCCATGCCAAACTCTCGCCACAACAGGTCATCTGGGAGATCCGTAGCCTGCATAACCCTGTGCGCCATTAGGCGCTCAAGACTGCGTTGTCTGCAAGACATTAAAGTAAATGGAGAGAATAATGGAAACTGACCTTTCATCAGCCGATCCAGCTCAGGGCGCAGAGATCAACTTTAACGGTCTTCGCCCTGACCCCTACGCAGAACAGCCGGCGCAGCAGCATCAGCAAGAGGAGCAATATGTGGTGGAGGACGACCGAACCGCGATACCCCCACCCCAAGACTACATGTACTACGCACCCCCTATGTATCAGCCACCACCCGTAGCTCCCCCTCCCACAAAGCCTGAGGATATATTCAGCAACATGGACAGGACAACCTGGGTGTTGCTGATTATAGCATTTGTTGTTGGGTTCTTCATGGGTCGGGGAATGATCCAACCTGTTATTCTTCGGGGAGGTTCACATTGATATCCTCCGCCACCTCCCGCTCCAATTCGCGGAGGGCCATCTTCCTATCCAAGACCTCCGATGCCAGATTTGTACTAAGGATGCTGTGATCGCCATCAAACTTTGCCAGATCCATCTGACTCTCCCCCATCACCTCCATCTCGTATCCCTTCTTGACATCACTCTCCAACAGGTACGCAGCCCGTATCCTGTTGGATGGCAACTCACTCGCGTCTTTCATAACGGAGACCGCATCAACCTGAGGGCGGGTGGTCTCCTTTGTGAGGTCTCTCATCGTTGCAAAGTAGTAAATAACACCCAGGGCCACCGCAAGATTTACGATATTTAACACGATATTAAGGTTACAGAGTATGGTCCCCATCTACTGTTCCTCAACATTTTGTTCCGCCTCCCGCGCGGCCTGGCGCTCCTCCACCTCCTTCTGAACCACAGCGTCAGCCTCCTTGACCAACTCGTCGATGGGTGCATCGGGCTTCTCCTTCTTGAGGCGCTCCAGAACATCCGCTGGGTGGCTCACGGGCGCCTCATCGGGCTTCGAGTAGAACTTGGAGTTCTCGTCCCCCGGCTTGATGTACTCCTGATCTGGGTTCTCAATCATGTCCTTCTTGCGGTCCTCGAACATCCGAGCCGCCTGCTTCTGGTTCTCTCGGTAGCCATCCATAATCTCCTGCAACTTGTCGTTGACGTAGTGGGAGTCCTCGATCTTCGTGGGATCCGGGGGGATCAGCAGCCACTTGTACATGTCCACAACGTAGATGTCGAAGGTGCTGTCCTCCTTCTGGAGGCGCTTGGCGTGGTTGGCAGCCTCGTCACGGGTCGAGAAGCACCCGCGGATCTTGATTCCAAATTTGTCGCACTTCTGGGGAGCCTCGGGGCCGACGACAGACAGGCAGGCAAAGAGCTGACCGGGCACGGTGGTGTAATCTTGCTCGAGAGACATCGAGTGGTTTGATACATAAAGTTGTACCGCTTTATATATCAAATGGAAGACATCCGCAAGACTAACAATCTCATCAAGCGCTCTTTGATAGAGCAGGTCACCCAGGACCGCAGGGGTTTGCAGGTGTTGGATGTCGGTTGTGGCTGCGGGGGAGACCTCCTCAAGTGGAAGGCGGCGGGAGCCAGAGTCGACATGTGTGACCCAGATCATGGCAGTCTGGATGAAGCTCGTAGGAGGGCAGAGGGTCTGAAGTATAGGGTGAAATTCATCGAGGGGGACGTTCGTGCGTGCCCAAAGAAGAATTACGACGTTGTGTGCTTCAACTTTTCCCTTCACTACATATTCTCCGATCGAGACACGTTCATCCAGAGTGTCAGGGCCATCCGTCAGCGGATGAAGCCGGGGGCGGTGCTGATCGGGTGTATACCGAACGCCCAGCACATCCTGGACGCTCTACCGTTCCAGGATCCCCTTGGAAACACCGTAAAGGCGTGTGGGCGTGTGGGGTTTGGCGACTTTGGGGAGCAGGTGGAGGTTCGTCTGGTGGACACGCCCTTCTACAGTCAGGGAGGTCGCCCAGAACCGTTGGCATACAAGGACATGTTGGTGGCTCATCTCGAGAAGAAGGGCATCCTTCTCGAAAGTTGGGAACAGTTCGGGGGAACCCCGCTTCAGCAACTCTATTCAAAATTTATGTTCCGCTTATATTAATGGAGTTTGCAATAGTTTGTCTTGCGGCTGCAGGGTGCGTCGCCATTACATCAGAGCCCGACAGGTTTACAGAGGTTAAGAAGAGGTACAAAACGCTCCGCCAGCACCTCATAAAGACCGACAGTGACCCCAGGTGGAAGCCCCTCCACACCGAGTGTGTGCTGGTGGGCGTCCACAGGGACCTGGGGAGTGGCATAGGGTGGAACACGAACAAGGGGTACGAGATCGGGGTGTGTATTGACGGCACGCCCAACCAGATCTTCCACGTCCTTCTCCACGAGCTGGCGCACTGCACAGTCGAGGAGTATTCACACTCCCCACGGTTCTGGCAAAACTTCAGGGATCTCCGGAAGGTGGCGGAGTCCATCGGCATCTACGAGACCATCCCAGTAGAGCAGGGTTTCTGCAAGCGAACGATCGTCGACTAAAAAATATCTACTGATATTATAAATAAGTATGTCGTCAACTATCGTTGATACCGCCACATCTGTTGGAATATACGCTGGAACACTCGGACTCATCTCCATTGCTATGGTGAACCCCAAGGGAGACAAGGGTCTCGCCCACGAGTGGAAAGCCCTTACACTCTTCGGTCTCGTCCCCGCAATGCTCAAGTTGGCGTCGATGACTGGTCAGGCGCAGCTCAGTACTGTTATACTGCTCATTACGTGCGCGGTGACGCTGGTGGCCCATCTCGGTCTTCGGGAGGTTTCCTCTTCGTACAAGAAGGCGTTCAAGCAGCCGTCTCAGGCGTCGCCTGGAGAGGCGTTCGCCGCATGGTTTGGTGTCACCGTAATCTATGCTCTGGTAATGATCGCTGCATTGCTGATGAGCACGAACAAGTATAACGGTGCTTCTGTTATCAAGCCGTCCGCAGGCCCTACGGCTTCTTCGGCTGCGCCGTTCGGCCCTACCCCTATGGTTTAGGCGCGAGTCATGAAACGCTGAACCAGATAGAACACGAGGGCAGCCGCCACGCCGGACACGACAAGTCCCGTGGTGCCACGCTCCCCATCCACAAGAAAGTTGGGAATGGTCGTCCCAAGCTTCTCCTGGACGGGATTGCTGAAAGCAACGGAAGCGGCGAACGCCACCATCACGGCCTGCATCTGCTCGTCCGTTAGGTTCATGGGGTTCTGGGTCATCTGGGGCTTCTTGGGGGCATCCTGGGTCTGCGGCGCCACCTGGGGCTGCATCATAGCACCCTGGTTGGGGGGCATCTGGGAAGGCATCATCTGGGGAGGCGGCCCCTGCATCTCCTCTGGCGAAAGCACATCATCGATCGGGGTCGAATCCATCATTTCAGTAACGTCTGTTATACTATCCGTAGGATTTTTTGGTGGCTGTCCAAACGCTGCAGTCGGCTGCTCCCGAACCGGGCGGCTGCTCTGGGACTTACTGGGCGGCGGGGGTTCCGCCTGTCCCCCGAACGGGACCATGCCTTCGCCCGAATCCTGAAGATTCATAGTTATCGGTTGACTCTGTGATGCCATTGAACCTGGTATAACAAAGCAATCTTTTTAAAACTTTTCAGCGCATAGTATAACATATACACACCATGCAGATTTTCGTAAAGACTCTGACGGGAAAGACCATCACATTGGAGGTGGAGTCCTCGGACACTATCGACAATGTGAAGGCTAAGATCCAAGACAAAGAGGGGATCCCTCCCGATCAGCAGCGACTCATATTTGCTGGGAAGCAGCTGGAGGATGGGAGGACACTGGCTGATTTTAATATTCAAAAAGAAAGCACGATACATCTTGTCCTGCGCCTGAGAGGTGGGGCTTAAGGATGTGCCACCACATATACAAAACAGAATGCTCAAGTATATCGCACAGCGGGTACTCAAATCTCCTCCCAAGCCCACCATGCTTGGGAGGTGGTCTCTCAAGCACAAGTGTCCAAGTGAGGAAATCGTCGTCTTCAACGCAAACCGTGACCATTGTGGGGACAAGATATGCGGGGATCAAGAGGAGTACAAAAAGCTGGCGCCGACTAAGCGTTCGCCCTGAGAATATTCATGGTTCGCCTCTGCCCAAGCGATTCTATGGTATTCGCGCGCAGTTTGGACAACTGTGCGTGCACCTTCCTGATCCTCGCGTTCTCGGTGTTCATAGCCTTCCTCAGGTTGACATTCATCTTACTGATGTTCATGGGTATGTTATTATACTTATTTTCGTGAGCTATTCCGGCCTTTATGAACGAGTTCGCTTCGTTGACGAAGGTCTTGACAAGTGGATCTTTGTAATACGCCGTGCTCTTAATGTTATTAAGATTGGCCACGTGGAGTTTGAGTTTCTTAGGCTTGCCGTAAAATTCGGCAATGGGACGACTTGCGATCCGGAATGCCTCGATTTGGTTAAGGTTCAGGTTGGTCATAATGATACAATACACTAAGAAAGTTTCGTAATCTTTGAGGTTGCTGCGCTGCTCTTGGTGGGACCTCGCTCGGCGTGCTTGGGGTCGTACCTCTGCTTGTGCATGGCCCAGAGGGAGGGCGCGCAGCACTTGAAGTTCTTGCGGATCGCCGCCCTGTACCAGAACACACAATCCTCAATCTTGTTGCTCTTCGATGTGTTGTCGAGGACCAGGCACTCGTAATTCTCCGTGCACGCATCCATCACCTTCTGGAACATCTGGAAGTTTGGGAAGATACCAAAGAATGCCTTGTAGAGCTTCTCTCTGTTCTGCACGATATTCTCCCTCAGGATGAACACATAGTCGACGTTTGCTCTGAGATCTGGGGTGAGATCCATACAGTACTGCATCGATAGCATGAAGAAGATCTTCCAGTGCCTGCCGTTCATGAAGCACTGGCGGATGCAGACGTCCTTCATGAACTTGCGGTCGTACATGCAGTCGTCCAACAGTAGGAACGCTCCGGGTGGCGTCCTGTTCTTGATTGCTATGGACTTCTGGCGGTCCAGAACCCTCTCTATAGCCTCTCTGTCGTAGTCGCCGTAGATGCACAGGTCGGGGACGAACGACTTGTAGTGGTGGTTGCCATCCTCCGTCGCAGACATCACTATTCCCGCTGGAAGATGTCTCTTGTAGTATAGGACGTCGGTGATCAGGGTGGACTTGCCGGTTCCACGCTTCCCGATGAACACGGACACCTTGTCGTCTGCCATTGTACGAGGATCAAACTTCTTGAGCTGTAGGTTCATATCGCTCTCTGGTATTCCCGTCGGGTTTTTTGCCTGAAAATAATCCGCAGGTATTACAGAATGGCGAGCGGTCGTGTCGAACTCGTTAGCACTGGTGTGCAGGATCAGTATATCACTGACCTCCCCACATTCACTTACTTCCACAAGCAGTATCGGCGGCACACCCGCTTCTCCACTGACACCATCATGAACTCCTTCGAGGGCGAGATGAACTTCGGTGGAACACTCAGGTGTATCATCCCTCGCAAGGGAGACCTCATAAAGACCATCTACATCAAGCTCAACCTCCCCGTCCTGGGGGGTGCAGACTCGTCAGACTCTGTGGGGTACACCGATAGCATCGGGCATGCCATCATCGAGCACGCCGATTTGCTGATTGGTGGGCAGACGGTGGAGAGGATCACATCGGAGACGATGGAGATCTATCACGAACTATACACCAGTGACTCTCACCAGGAGGCGCTGAAGTACACCGTGGGCAAAACGGGTTCCCTGACCGGTCTGGGTCCCGCCTCGGGGACCGTGGTGGGTGAATACGGCGCATACCCCCGCCAGTTCCTGGTCGCCCTCCCCTTTTACTTCTTCCGCAACCCGAGCATGGCAATCCCCCTGTGCGCCTTGGATAAGCACGAGGTGGAGGTGGTTGTGAAACTCAGGGAGCTTTCCAAGGTTGTGACGGCCGCCAGTCTCACAGAGCAGCAACTTCAAGCGCTGAACATCGGGACCTCCACCTTCAACGATGTCACCCCAGACTTTGCAGCAAACGTTGCAATTCAGAGCAGCGCCTTGAGCCTCAACAGCCAGGGAGATATTGAGGGGTCGGAGAATATCCCCTCGAGCACCCTGATTCCCAACGTCTCCCTGACGCTGACGGGGAGCTCCCAAGCCCAGGTGGATGTTGCGGTGCACGAGATCCCCACCTCATTTAATGGGTATGGCGTGCAAACCTCGAATGTCATCAAGACATATGAGACCACCTGGCGATCCACGTCTGGGCAGTTCCCGAACACTGACGGCGAACGCGACGACTTCCCCATCTCCATCCTCAGCAACGGGGTGTACGACACCCTGACAAATGTGAGCTCCAGTTCCACGACCGTCCACGTGACCCCGGTCACCGATGCCAGTGGAAACCCGTACTTTGACATCGCTTTCTACAACATCAACAACGTTCCTGGGGAGACCACAAAGACCCTATCAAAGTTTCTGACCACCAACGTGTCCAACTACCCACCAACGGATGCCATGATTACAGAGCCGGATGGGTGGTATCACATCATCCTCCAGGTCGACCCGGATAACACCACCGTGACCTTGTTAGTGAACGGTGTAGAGGTGGCTGCGAACGTCTCGTTCGTTGCGCAGTCGTCGGACATTCCCGACTCGCTCCAAATGGCATATAATACGTCTGATGGGCAAAATGTTACAATCCAAATTACCAGAGACTCTTCTACTCCTACTACCGATTTGTCCGAATACTCAATCACTGTCATGTATACTCAGATAGCTACACCTGCCGCCGATCCTAGCGGTGCAGCCCCGTTCTCTTGGGACGGCTTGGCCGTGGAGCCGAACGCCACCGCGGAAGGTTTTGGAAATGGGGCGTCTGTAAAATTAAGAAGCAACATCGCCAGCGTATCCGACCTGAGCTATTTTACGATACTCATAGAAGACGTCGTCCTAACCGCAGGAGCATCGTCGACGCACGGTTTTCAGCTCCCCTACGCACATCAGATTGATGTGAGTTCCGGCGCCCCGCTAAATTTCATCCATAATATCACGTACGTTATAGTGACTCACACATCATCTGGTAGGGAGAGTAAACTGAGCGGTCTCGACACGGTATTCAAGGTACGTGCCCCCACCTACGTGACCGACAGCACCCCATCGGCTCAACCCGTTTCGGTCACAAAAACATTCGAGTTCGCCGCCGACAACGGTACGACAGACACGGGATCCAAGTTCCTCTCCACAGCTATGTCGGCCCCATCGGCGTCTTCGAACTTTCAGTACTACGAGACCCGAGGGTACTTCAGCATCCTCGACTCTGCCCAACTTCTCTTGCGTAAAACGGTAACATCTTCCGCCTCGAGCTACGGCAACGCCGTGGATCTCAGCGACGTCGTGGTGGATCCAATATCTGATCTGACCGCCGACGGGCGCTTCCGGTGCGAGTTGCCCGTGGAGTACGTCTATGTGACCCAATCGGAGATTGACTTCTTCAAGTCTCGGGGCGTCGACTACCTGATTACCCAGACCCAGATGAGCACCCTCAAGGTTCCAGCGGGCGACGTGCTGGCGAAACTCCGACTCGGATTCACCAATCCTTGCAAGGAGTTGTGGATGGCCGTACAGACCGACTCAAACGTCACGAGCCAGAACGACATCTTCAACTACACAAATCACCGACACCTTTACAACCCCAAGTATCAGCAGTTGCTAAGCATGAACCTGGATTTCAATCACGAGACCCGGATATCGAGTGACGTGGCGGACACGAACCTCCTGAGGTACATGCAGCCCATGAGGCATCACACCAGGGTCCCGACCCGTGACATCTACTGCTACAGCTTTGCCCTCGACCCAGAGAGTGACACCCCGAGTGGTCAGGTGAACCTCAGTCGGGTGCTGAACAAGGACATGACCCTGACCCTGACAGCCACCGATCAGGCGAGGACCGTGAGGCTCTATGCCAGAGTCTACAACATCCTCAGGATTCAGCACGGCCTGGGTGGCGTCATCTTCAACGACGTGTCACCTAATTAAGGGTAAGGGTCCATAGGTAGAAAAGTCCATACCATGGAGAACCAAATCATAGACGCAGCGATCGATAGCTTCACCCCCGTCATGGAGGCGGCAGTCATCTTGGCGGGGGAATACTGCAAGGCGTGTGGTAGATCCACCATGACTTCGGTGGACATGCAGTACGCCTTGCGATACTCGGCTCGCAATGTGACGGGGAAGACTCAGGGCACGATGTTCCCCGAACTCCAGGAGGACAGCGACAGTGATGAAGATGAGGATGAGATCGAGGAGGTGGATGAGGAGGACGAGCCCTTCACCCGCTATCAGGGCACGGACCCCCAGATGGTGGCTATCAACGAGTGCTACGACACGTGGCACACCTGGGAGCCTGCGTCCATGATGGAAAAAATGATAAAATCGTCTATAGACAAGATAGGTGGTGAATGAAGCCGCTCAAGCAGGTGGGTAAGGATGAACCCAAGGGGTGGGAGACCCCGCAGGACAGCGTATTTCCTATCGTCCCAGAGCCTACCAACGATAACGAGCTTCCGGTGCCGTACTATGACTCAGACGACTACGACGATGATACAGATGCGAGTCACGAAGGAAATTATGGCGACACGGACACAGACTATGGGTCTGACACGGGCAGTGCGGTGAAGGTGACTGTAAAATTGCGCATGCCACAAGTCTCCACATTATACAAGACGATTGTTAAAGAGGAGACAGATTTTCTGGACGAATAATTTTCTCAATAAGAGGTATACATCACAATGCTTAAGACGGTTGTTAATCAGCTCGAGTCTCAGTCTCTCAACGCGCTTGTGGCGGGCTTCAGCTTCGCCTCCGCCATCGCCTGGATGGATGTCGTCCGCGCCCTTGTGGCGGTGCTGATCTCCAGCAACCGCCAGACCCCAGGTGCCCTGACCATCACGGCCGTCCTGACCACGGTTCTGTCGGTCCTGGTGTTCATGCTGCTGTCCCGGATGTCTCCAGGTGTGAAGCGCCCTGCTGCCCCGGTGTACGCCGTTGGCCGTTAAACAGCAGGAGCATTCCTAAACCCAGTACAAGAATAACAAACACCCCCGCAATCTTATGCTCTCTCCGGATTTGAATCCGATCTGGGAATTCAAGCAGCGGCGGCTCCACAGGAGGTGGAAGTTTGTCCGGGCTCATAACGTCTTCGTAGACGTCATTCTTCTTTGTGTGATCACACTCGATTGCAAACTTGATCAGTATGTTTGAGTTTTTAAGGTCGTATTGAAACAGCCTATTCCCGTTGTTCCAATAAAGCCTCACACGTCCAGATGTCATGGTCGGTATGCTAACCTCCAGCTTCCTCACCAGCAACTCGCCGTTCTTCATAGCCAGGGTGGTCTGACTGGGATCGACCAGTATCCTGCCGAAGAACATGGCGTGATCGGAGTTTAGGAAGACCGGCTCCGTCAGGTCGTCCTCGCCGTGGGTCAGGCGGAGAAACAGGCTGCGAACGGATGGCGTCAGGTTCACCACACCAGACCGGATCTCCCAGGTCCCAGGGGTGACCTCTGTCGCCTGGACATCGGCCCCCGTGAACCCCAAGAGTTGGGCGGCGGGTCCGTAGCCGTCGGGGTACACGAAGCTGTCCCAGTTGAACTCGAAGCTGGATGTGTTCTCAAACACCAAGACGCGGTGGGTGCTGTCGTATGTCACGGTGAACCCCAGCCCCAGCTGGGTCGCCACGTGCGCCGCCAGTGCAACGGGGTCGGTGTAGAACTGCGAGAGTCCCAGGGTGACGGAGGTTGTACCGCCTGTGGGGATGATGCTGTTGCCCTCCACCACGGTGGGCTGAGTAAGGGGGATTTGCGCGGCTACAACGGCAATTTCGCTGACGTTGTACACGGGTGTGTTGAATGTCTTTTCGAAATCCTGAGGATTCGGCCAGACACTCAGATCCCTTTCGGAACTATCGAATGTGACGATATGTTTCATAACTACAATAAGTGGGTAAAATTTACGGGCCTCCACCGACGTGGTGGGCAAGCGGGTTGTTCTGGAGAACCTTGTGGGCGATGTCCAGGCTACCAACGCCCATAACCCGCTCGTCCAGGGTGCCCTTGAATGCGTTGTTGTTCTGCTTGCCCAGGGGAGCGTACTGCTGGAAGCGATTCCCGGGGTCGCTGATCCCGAGCCGCCCGTCCACACGAGACTGGTCGAAGCGGGTTGCCGTGATGCGACCCGCTGTGTTCTGGGCGCTCTCCCGCACGTTCATCCGCCCGGCGTTACCCGCGCGGTGGCCCTGCCCGCGGCGATCCGTCGCCCTGATGTCCAGGGGGGTGTTCTGGTATCCGTGAGACCACGTGGAGACCCCTGGGGCGGCGTTGTCCACGTGGGTGAACGTCTGCCCGTTGAGGTCCGACTTGTTGCGGCTGGGATCCTGAGCCAACTGCCCCGCCGAGACGGTGCGCTTGGCGGGTGCAATGCCCAGCCCGTCGCCGCGGTAGCCCGTGGTACTCCGCGCCGTGACCCGCTTGGTCCTCTCGTACTCCTCGCGCACCCGAACGCCGGTGAGGTTTCCGCCCTGACCGCTGGCCCGACCCTTCTGGGGCGGCAGGCGCTGGGGGAGGTAGGCGGTCGTCTCGGGCTTGTGGTGGGTCAGCTCGCCCACCACCCCCGTCTGCTTGTTGAGGGCGTGCCCGTGGTTCACCCTACCCGGGAGCTGGGTGAGCTTGTACTCACCCACGTTGATGGGGTTGACGCGGTACATCTGCTGGAAACCGCCGTAGGCGGGGACGTTGGCGGGGACGCCCAGACCCGGACCCACCAGCTCCTTCGTGCTGGGGGACAGGTTGTTCATCTTCCCGCTGATGTACTGCCGGTCGCGGAAGTCCTTGACCGGCTCACCGTTCACATTGGACATCGGCGCAATCACGGAGAACGAGGGGCTCTCCATCTTCGTCTGGCTGAAATCGTTCAGGGCCTGGGGCATATTGGAACCCCCCATCTCGTACCGGGTGTTTAGCAATTCCGTGACATTCTGGCGGTTGGCGTGAGGAGCGGGGGGAGCCTCTTGGGGAACGGGCGTCCTATCACTCAACTGCTTCCCGGCAAAAGCCAGAGCAAAGATTGCGGCTATAGACAATGGATCTGCCATTATTACAATTCCATTAGATATTTATTTACTGACGAGAGCAGTACCTCTGGCTGAAAGATGCGTTCTGGATATCCGAACGGGTCGAGGACGGGTAAGAGGTCCGCACCTTCACTGGGAGCGAGCAGGACATCTCCTGGTGCGGGTGGAACTGGCGTTCCGACTCCACCAGCACCCTGCCGAAGCGGGTGGTGCTCTGGGGGCGGAGGCGGTCCTGGACGTCCACGAGCTCCGCAGGGGCGCCCTTGCCCGCGTAGTACGGCGCGGTGCCGTACAGCTCCGTGTTGGGGCGGCACGCGCCGCAGTTGCCCGCGCCAGCGGGCTGGGGGTACATGAAGAAGTTGTCGGTGGCGCACTGACTGGGAGCGCCGCCAGCGTCAACCTGGATGGACGATGTGCTCAACTGGTATGCCATGATGGTGTGATACTGTTATATATTAAGAATTAAATCAGCGGCGGTCGCCGGTCTCCGCCAGACCGCGAAGGTTCTCGAGTTGGACACCGCGGGCGTCGGGGCTGCACACGCTCTGGTCGCTCCGGCAGATGGGTGAAAACTTCTTGCCGTAGCACCACTCCGCAAACTCCGTCTGGGCGCCCGGGACCGTGCTGACGGGCATGGTCACAAACTGGCGGGAGGCGGCGTTCCGCTGGTGTTCGGGGAGGCTGCTGCGGCTGCGGCCGGCGTCGAAGGGGATCGTGTTGTCCAGGTTGTCCATGACCTCCTTGCGCACGGTGGGGTAGAAGCACGCTGGGGGCGGACTGGGCTTCCCGAACTCCGTCACGGAGATGTTGCTCATGGGGTTCTCTTGGGTGGGGCGGCGGCAGGAACCGTCACCATCGAGCCCACCTGAAACCGCCTGCACCATCGAGCTCCCCTTGACGGCACCGTTGCTGTAGAGCACCCAAAGACCGATCACAACCATAGAGGTCAGGATAAAGACCCTCTCGTCACGACGGAACGAATACGTGATTAGTGTGCTGTATAATATGAAACGAGTGGCTGCATTCACTCGCTCGGCTGGGCTCTGCTCCTTGGTGGGCCAGAAGTTCAAGAGTTGGTCGTTCTCAACCAACTCACGGGGACTATCAAACCAGACTGGCGATTCATCTTCCATTGTCTATATTGTGATATACGAAGATTTTACTTCTGGAGGTTCCCAAGTAGCCCACCCAGCATCTTCATAAGGTCACCCTCTGATTGCTCACCCGATGCGATCTGACCCGCCGTCTTCTCCGCCACCCCCTCGATGGCAGCCAGAGTTTCGGCTGGAAGGGCGGTGATGGTCATCCCTAGCATCACAAGCGTCTGCATGTACTGCCAGATGCAGGCACGGGTGTTCTCGGAGCATCCCTCCCAATGCTTGCCAATGTTCAACTCGTTCAGAGACTTGAGGTTCTCCGATGTCAATACCGTCTCATCCTTTGCCATGATGCGCTCCTGGAGCGGGCCGATCGTTCCCATGAAATTCTCAACCACCTTGCGGGGGTTCGTCTTGCGAAGGAGGTCGAATGCCGACTCGTACTTCTTGATACCCTTCTCCTCTGGGAACGTCTGTGTAAGTTCTGAGAGGAACTGAGAGAGCATGTCATTGAATGCGCTAACGGAAGCCATTGTGTGGTTTGTAATGTATTGCGTGAAAACTTTAATAAGGATCTGACGAGATTTTCTCCTTGGTACCAACGCCGTTAGCCATGATGAAGTACACCATCAGGGCGTTGAGCATGGCAGGCTTGGTGTATGCGGAGGGCTCAAGCTTGCCCTCGTTGTTCATCTTCGCCCTCATATGGATATAGCCAGCGGTGATGAGCGCCGCCGCCACTGCTGCTCCAAAGGGGTCCCTAAGTTGTTCGGATACGTCCATGTTACAGTTTGCGTAGATTATTTTGGAGGAGCACCTGGTGCCAAGTCGCCGTCGTCGTCATCCTCATCCTCCCCCTCTTGCAGTGAATCCCCCCGCTGTCCCTCTAGCGGGATGTCACGAACCTCGGGAGCCCCACCGACCGACGGGGCGGGTGTAGGCTCCCCCTCCTGCTGAAGGGGCGGCTCCGCCTCATCCTCACCCACCGGCTCCCCCTCCTCCAGGGGCTCCTCCAGGGGCTCCTCCTCTTCCTCATCCTCATCAAGTGCACCACCCGCTTCGAAACCCACAGATTCTGCGTCTTCCCTAGAGCCGATGTTCGTCTTGAGAATCTCCTGGATGGGAACCATATTCTTGACGGTAAGAAGGATCGCATTACTGAAGCGGTCCATCAACTTGATGTCACGGTCGAACTCGTTCTCCTCATCCTGAAAGATATACGGATCCTTGAACAGGTCACGGGCTGCGTTCTCGTAACACCCCTGGATGAACGTCTCGTTGGGTGGGATCTTCACGTTGATCTTCTTCTTCTCTGCAGACAGGCGAACAGACGCCAAGATCTTGACACTGCTGACGAACACTGCCGCCAGGAGATCGTTGTACCACGAGCAGGCGTTGTTGATGGTGTCGGTGTGCCCCTTGACGATGTTGCTGTTCCAATCCTTCACGTCCCTCAGCAGCTCCTGGAACTTCTGGAGAACCCGCTTCCCCTTCGAGAGCTGAACCGCCTTGTCGTACATCTCCTGGAACACCACGACCATGTGGGGGGTCATTATTTCAGCCAACTGCTGGCGATACTCGTCACGGGCAACTGTTAAGATATCCATTAATCTACTCACCTATTTTCTCTGCTTCAATCTCTCCGCAGTCTTTCGCAGGTTGATGAAACTAGTAAAGTCCGAATCGTCCGACTCACCGGGGGGCTCTCCGACCGACGGGGCGGGAGTTGACTGCCGAGATGGCTCCCTCGCTCGCCCCCACGAGATCATAATCTCCCACCCGTGGACGTGGTGGGCGTGGAATCCACCATTCTGGAACTGGCGCATGATGTAGGTCAGTGCCTTCCCCCTATCAAAAGTTGGCATACCCATGACGAACGAAGGTATCTCAAATGTTGCATGGTGACTGCCTACGTCCACGGACCTACGAACTTTCCTCGTGGCCTGTTCATAGATATCTTTGTATATCGCCTTTCTCACATCAAGGCGTTTCTTCTCTCTGGCGTGAATTTCACTCACGTTCATCCTGTAATAACCCCATTTAAATCTTCACGTCCCTAAGCGCATCCGCAGTGGGAAGAATATCCTCAACCTCCCCATACTGGAACAGGGGCTTGGTGTACGAGGTGGTCTCATCCGTCTTGAGGCTCTGGGTGGCCGCACCCAGCAGCTTACCCGTTCGGGAATCCACCAGTGCCTGGATGACGACACCCGTGGGAAAGCCGGTGTCCTGCCGAACGAAGGTGAAGGAACACTTGTAGTTGGGCCCCACCTTGTTGATGGAGTTGGTCTCGATCGGGAACAGGCAATCTTGGGGAAACCCAGACATCGTAGCCTTCACCAGGGTCTGGATGAGGTCGGGAGTGGCATTGGTCACCTTCTCCTCCTTCGCCTCGACGCCCCCTGGGGTGGACATGGATCCCACCTGAGATGGAAGCGGTGCGCTCCTCTTGTACCCAGAACCACCGAACAGCTCGTAGGCCTCCTTCTTCGCCTTGGGGTTGTTGCACAAAAACAGAATGACTAGGATGAGTGCGACAATGTACATCATTATTATTTAGGGAGAGAATAATATATGGCTCTGCTATTTTACAGCGACCGATGCTCTCACAGTGCTGAGCTGTCCAAGTGGCTTGAAAAACACCCGCAGGTCAGTAAGATGATCCGCCGCCACAACGTCACCGTCCACGGCGTCCCACAAAAGTTTAGGAAGACTGTAAGGAGCGTGCCCACCATCGTGACCCAGCAGGGGCAGGTGATGGTGGGAAGCCAGTGCATCGCCTGGGTGAATAGCCTAATCCCCCCACAGGAGGTTGGAGGGATGGGTGGGTACGCCGGTCTCACGAACCTCGAGGACGACTCGGGGGGCCCTGGGATGTTCACCCTGGACAACTACGGCCAGTCCATCCAGCCCCAGATTACCCCTGAATTAGAGGCTCGCATCAATTCTACAGTGACCGATGCCTACCAGGCCATGCAAACTTCATTAAAGGATAGCGACTAGTTCTCAGTATATCAATGTTCCTGCGAACCGTACAAGCTACCGCATTTCGTGCGATATTCGAGGTTCTAAAGGATGTATTGCACGATGTAAACATCGTCTTTGACGAGACGGGTGTCAAGATCCTCACCTTGGACACTGCCAAGGTGACGCTGATCGACCTCCACCTACCCGCCGAGAACTTCGAGGAGTACCACCCACCCCCCAATGCGGGGGTGAAGGAAGTGGCGGGTATCAACATGTCGAACATGTTCAAGCTCCTCAAGATCATAGGGAACAACGACATTCTCACCATGTCCATCACCACATCCGACAAGATCAACATCACCGTGGAGAATGCCGAGAAGCGCTCGAAGACCCACTTCACCCTGAACCTCCTGGATATCAACGAGGACTTCTTCGAGAGTCCCGAGACACCAGACGACCTGGTGGAAACCGTCATGCCCTCTGCGGACTTCCAGCGCATATGTAGGGATATGGGGAACATCGCAAAGAAGGTTTCCATATCTCGACATGCGGACAAGCTGTCAATCTCTTGCAACGGCGACTTTGCCAGCCAGAGCACAGAGATAGAATTCCCAGTGAGTGTGGACAGTTCCATGCGTGGGAATTACAGCTTGAAGTACCTCAATCTGTTTACAAAGGCGACGGGGCTCTCGAGCAACGTGATTCTCAGGCAGACGGCGTCTGTAGATTTCCTAGTCCTCAACTACGCCGTCGCAAACCTGGGTTACCTGGACTTCTACCTCGCCTCCGATGTGGATCCAGATGAGACGTAAAAGTGGTCATCCGAACTAACCTCTCTGGTACCACCGATCACATCCGTAAGAATGACCATGGAACACTCCTCCCCAAAAACATCCTTTGGTGAGAAGCGGCGCTGGTGCCAGTCTCCCCGCGGGCCGGCGAGACGCTTGATATCCAGAGTGACATCGGAACGGTGTTCCTTGACGATCACCGCCTCTGCAGACTTGATTGCTGGGTGGAATCCCATCTCCCTGGGTGGAGCGGGCGGCGGCCAGATGGGCGTCATCGACCGTGAGACGTACGTGTACACGTTGTTGTTGTACAGGTAGTTTATCTTCTGAACCACCTTGTTGGACTCCAACTGGGAGCAGGTGGTACCCCACAGCATTCCCATTGGTCCAGCGTATAGGGTCACAGGACCTTGGATGGCCACTTTGCGGGAGATGATCATGAAGTTCATCATAGTCTGGATGAAGTTGATGATGTTTAGCATAAGCTCTTGAATATTCATAGTATTTGACTAATCAAATAAAGGCATCTCTCTTTAAGTCTGTAATGGATACAAATTTCCACGCTCGGTATGAAGCTAAGATTAGCCAGTTAGAGGGGGACGAGTTGATAGACTACATGATCAAGTGCATCCCTTTTATCAGCAAGTACAACGGGTGCAACTCGTCGGAACAGGAGGCGCCGAAGTCGGTGTTTGGGGCCGCGCGGAAAGGTGGTGTCAAGAAGAATGACATCTTCAACGAGTATCTCGAACAGGTGGAGGAGATTCAGAGTTCGACGGGGTCTGCCACGAACCGGCGCAGTCACATGTCCATCATGGATCCGTGCGAGTCCTGCGGGAGTTCCAACGTGTTTCTAGACAACGTGGGGTGGGTGGAGATCTGTCAAGACTGTGGTATATGCAGGAATCATCACGGGTATGAGCTCTCCTACCAGGACGAGCAGGATCACGCAGAACGGAACATCAACTACTCGTACAAGCGTTCCAACCACTTTCAGGAGTGGCTCAATCAGCTGCAGGCTGAGGAGACCACCACAATCCCACCCGACGTTATCGACGTGTTGAGGAACGAGTTCAAAAAAGAGAAGATCCAAGTGGTGGACTCCATCACCCACGCAAAGGTTCGATCATTCCTGAAAAAGTTGAGGCTCAACAAGTACTACGAGCACGTGCCGTACATCACAAACATCCTGAGCGGGATACCGCCCATGAAGATGCCAGCCGTTTTGCAGGAGAGGCTGAAGAATATGTTCAACGAGATACAGGCACCCTTTGACAAGTACTGCCCGCCAAGCCGCAAGAATTTCCTGTCGTACTCGTACGTCCTGTACAAGTTCTGCGAGTTGCTGTCTGAGGACCAGTACCTGATGTACTTCCCACTGCTCAAGTCCAGGGACAAGCTGGCTTCCCAAGACTCCATATGGAGGGATATCTGCAAAGAGCTTCAATGGGAATTCATCCCTACTGTGTAACCAGAAGGTGTTCCAATTCCCCAGACGGCTGGGGGAAATTTACGAGGAGGGTGCATGGCAGACCGGTCAACTCGACGTATTTCTTCGCCTGAACCTTGTTCTCCTCCTTCAGGGCTCTGATCGCCTTCAGTTCCACGATGAGTTTGTTGTTTACCACGATGTCTGCACGGAGGTTTCCAATGACGTGACCCTTGAATGGTATGGGGATGATGCGCTCGGTCTCGTATGCGACCCCAGCGTTTCTCAGCATCACCTCCATAGCATTGTGATAGACCCGTTCGGAGTAGCCAGGACCGAGATCCCCCCACACCGTACGAGCCAGGTCGATAATCAAGTCAGAGTACTCTGACATTTGTTATGTATCTCTACAACCTTTTATAGCACGTTTAGATTTTCGTCACGTCCCAATTATCCGTTACGTAGGTGGCTCTGTTGTTATACCTAAATCCCACCTGTTTGAAAACATCGTTGGCATACACTCGGACCCTATCAATCTCCAACATGTACTCACTGTATCTGGGGGGTTCCACCACCAACTGCCTCAACAGGTCAGAGATTACGTTTATGACCATTCGCATGATCTCCACCACATCCCTGTTCTTCTCAATCGACTTCTCGTGACGCTGGAGGAGTTTCTTGAAGTCGCCCTCGTCCAACACGTTGAGCATATACCTCACCCTCTCCTCCACCCAATTCTTATCATGGCCTCGCTGGTTCTGCACGATCTCCACGTGTTCCATGTGGTGGACGAATCTCACAATATTCATGATGACCTGGGCGCTCCGATCGGGGATCACGCCACCGTGTCGCTGACAGAGCCTGTAAACCTCTCTGGTGGTCGGGACTCCCCCGCAGGGGATGTCAGCCAGATTGCGGCCGCCGCCGGCGGTGTCGTCAGTCTCCTGCCTCCTCTGGAACTCGAAGAAGTGCGGGTTGTGGATGACACCCGTCTCGATTGCCAAGGTGTTCCAATTGAAGGCGGTGTGGCAGTCGGGACACCACATCTGCGAACATCCGGATATCTTGAAGATGAGGGTCCCACACTTTGGACAGCCCTTCGTGTCCTTGTTGAGCAACTTGACCGTCTCCACGTTCTCAGGGTTGCACACGTGCTCCTCACCATCCACCTTCTCCTCGTTGCACTCCTTGCAGATGTGCTTCGAGCAGACCCCACACTTCCAGGCGGTGCTGAGGAAGCCCTTGCAGCCGTCACAGGGGCAACGTCTCACAAACTGCCTCCGCTCCTGCGTCTCACCCTGTGTATATCCACGCCACACAGAGTTGTGATGCCTCCACGCCGCCTCTGCTCGCCGTCGGGTAATCGCCAGGCGTTCGATCTCTCCCTCCAAGCGAGCCATCTCTTTCTCAAGATCCTTACATTCCCTGTAAGACTCCACGGCTCCTTGGGTCTGCGGGAGGAGAGACACCTGGCGATTGAACAGGATATTCTCCCGATGCTCCTTCAGTTGTTTCATACGGAACGCCTTCGTGCAGGCAGAATCCACAAACTCCCGATTCCAAGCGGTGCGGCACGACATACAATGTGGATCGCTCTGCGTGTCCAGCATGTACCTCTGGATACATGCTCGACAGCACGAGACATCACATGTCGGGCAAGTTACTTTCACCCTCTTGACTTTGTTGTACGGTTCACAACAGATGGTACAGTCATCCATTTTGGTACTTATGTTCGTTAAGTTTTAAATATCGCTCGACCTCAGCCTAGTAGATATGGGACTGCTGTTGTTGAATGCGGTAGGGTCGAAGTTCTTCTGGGTCTGCGCCCGCTGCATCCCAATTCTGCGCAGGCTGGCTTTGAGTTCATTAAAGCTTGTGTTTTTCAGTTGGGTGTTTATGTTTTTGTACATCCCACCGAATTGCGCTCGACTCATACTGAGTACACCGCTTTCCAAATCATTCAACAGTTGCTTGAATTTAGCCTGATTGCCGCTGCCGTTGTTGCTGTTGTTGCCGCTGTTGTTGATTCGCGGGACCGCAGTCGGGGGCGCGGCCACAGTCGGGGGCGCAGCCGCAGTCGGAGTCGGAGAACTGACTTCGTTTTTGTTTTTGTTTTTGTTGTTGTTGTTGTTGGTTGGGGCAGATGCGGAACTGGTGGAGGACGTAGGAGTGTTAAGTCTGACATTATTAATAGAAGACCTCATCCTCGTTTTCGTTTTCTTCGTAAATGTACCCGCATTCACATTGGACCGCAGTTTATTCTTGGCTGCATTGAGGCTCTGGGCGTTCTTGATCTCCTTGAGTTTTTCGATCCTACTGTACATATTCTCTCGCCTCTTGGTGGATGCTAGCTTCTGAGTTCGGGCTTTCTCGGACATCTTGGCAACGAGTTCCTTGTTGTTGTTGTTGTTCTTGTTGCTATTCGTGGTGGTGCTACCCTCTGCCTTCGCCTCTTCCTTCGCCTCTTCCTTTTTATTGAGTATCTTGATAGCGAGTTTGTTATATTCGTTAGACATGATCTTACCTTTTTTCACCGCATTCAGCAGGGCTTCCCTCGAGACATTTTCCCCACTGTTCAGATTTGAATTAAAGCGTAAGAAAGTATTGGTCTTGTAATTCGGATTAGCATTCCGCTTCTTCTGGTGCCCGGCAAGTTCATTACTGGCAGCAACGGTATTCAGAACCTTCTTACCCCTCGTTGCCGTCCGGTAGCGCTTAAGAAGTTCCCTGGCCCTTTCACGTTGTTCGTTGCTGTACATTTTTGTAAACGGGATGCCGTATTTCTTCTTTTTGGAATTCACAGCCCGCACCCGTTCCACGATAAACTGCCTGTCATTGTTGCTGTTTGGATTATTGTTGAACTTTATGCTCGTATTATCTGCAAGCTTTCTCAGGGCTCTTGGAGTCAAAAATTCCCTCATCTCATTGATCACCGAGTTGACCGTCTCGATCTCATTGACCTTCGTGTTCTTCTTGAACTCCATGATCTTCTTCTTGGCCTCGATCTCCCTGTTGAGCGCCCCTCGCTCATTCTGGGTCTTGGCGGCATTGCGGGCGTTCTTCAGTTTCTCCATCTCCAGCTTGAAATTGAGTTCAGCCCTCTTGTTTGCGGGGCTGTTCCCCCCTCCAAACAGGTTCTTCGCAATCTTCAAGTTCCCCATCCCCCCGATGAGCCCCGGGCGATTGTTCCGGTTGCGGTTCCGGTTCCCACCCACCCCACCGGTGACGGTCACGACGGGCCCGCTCGAACCCGTTCCGGGGATCGGCATCCCCATCAACCGCGTCCTCCCATTGTTGACGGGCTTTGCGTCGAAGGGGTTGACGTTCACCGGCTTCAACGCGGCGGCGGGGGCTGCAGCGGGGGCGGTGGGCAGGGAGACGTTCATGGGTTTCACCTCCTCCCCAGGCTTTGGGACGGGCTTCGGCAACACCAGGGAGTTGTTGTTGGGCGGCTTCACCGTATTGCGCTTCGGAGCCGCCTTGGTCACGAAGACCCTGACGGTATTGGCGGGGGTCTCTCCCGCCAGGGGCTTGACCGGTTTCCCACCCTTGCGCAGGATCCTCGCCCTAACTGCGCGGATGGCGGTCGGTTCGGTGACCCCCGACTTCCCCAGCGCCTTCAGGACCGCCGCCTTCATCTGCGCCTTCTTCATATCCTTCCGAAGCCGAGCGCCCTTGATGAGGGTGGCGTACTTCACGAGCTCCGCCTTGGTTGGATTTCCCATCAGGAGTGTGTGATAATCCTTCCCCCTCAGACGCACAGTCTTTGTGATGTTGTAGTAGATCCTATACCCCTTCACCACCTCGCTGTGATTGTACGGCAGCTTGAGTTTCTTGCACCTGACAAGCATCGCCACCGCTTCACTGAGCGGGATGGTTCGCGCCTCCGCCACTGTTAAACCGTATGCTAACCGCAATCGCTGTCTGAGCAATCTCTGCTCCATATACTTACTAGTCACGAAGAAAATAAGTAGTACTTGCCCCTGCTGCTGCGATTTTGATGAGAGTTTCGTATTCACAGGAAAAGTCAAATGCGTTCAGGTCATCGCCGATTTCGATGTCTACACGGTTCACATTCATCTGGTAATTGTGCCTGTGAGCATAGAGACTCCACATGAGCAATTTCAGGTAGTCCTTCAATGTCTTGATCTCCCCCCACTCTTGATTCCTAGACGCATTCGTCTGGAAGGGTCCCAATCTCAACACGCTATTGGGGGTTTTCCCTATGACGGGGTCTGCAGGCCACTGATCCACAAACGCCCCATCCAGGTAGTACTTTTCATCGATCCTGACGGGAGAAAACAGCCCCGGTATGGACATCGAAGCCATCACGGCATCCACAACCTTGACGGACGGCGTCGCCGACTTGGAGAAGTACTCGGTCTTGTTGGTGTTGAGACAGTACGCCGCCACAAACAAATCCCGCTCGAGTTCCAGAAACGAGAGATCCCTGTCACCCACCACTCTCAAAAGTTCAGAACGCACAGTATCCTGTGAATACACACCAAACGTCTTGATGAATGAAACGGCGCTTGCTCTCGACAGCTCACTGAGCTTAACCGTCAAGAGGATCTCCATGATGTCCCTAGGATTATACCCAAAGGCGTAGAGCATCGCCCAGATTGCACCAGCTGATGCTCCTGTAACGGTCTCTACATCTTTCAGTAGGTGTGGATTGCTGTTAAAGAAACCTGCGTACGCATATACTATTAATCCACCTGAACCGAGTACCAAATGCCTAATTGGGTTCATCTCCCTACCTAATAGTAAGAAGGAAACTGCTTCCTCAGGAACGCAAAGACCACCGCAAACACCATGGTGTGCACGATCACCTGCACCGGGCCGGTCGGGCCCTTGCCCTTCGGCAGGCTGAGGAGCATACCCGGGCTGAGGGCGACAAACAGCGCCGTCGTCACGATCAGGTCCGTCTTGGTCAGGACGAGACCCATCTGCTTGGCGAGCAGCTTGTACACGATGAGAAACACGAGGGCGTGGAAGTAGACGCTGGTGGGGTCGGTGTTCTTCGTGAAGAACGCCTTGCCGCTGGTGATATTGCTGAGGGAGGCGGGCAGCTGCACGAGCATGCCCGGGCTGAGGGCGGCAAACAGCAGAGCGGGGGAGGTAACCTTGGGACTGGAAACGTCGAACATTTACCATTTACATAGAAAATGTTTATAATTACGTGGCAAACCTGGATGACTTCTGGCTTGAGAAGTGATACACAAACTCGCAAAAGTCCTGGTAGGTCATAGGACCCATAAGAGGTCCCCTGAGGTACGAGTCCTCGCAGTACCCCCTCATACCCATCCACATGTTCATGAGGTCTTGCTGGTACCACTCCTGCCACTGGATGAATTCCAGTGGCGTATCGTAGATGTCCTCTTCGCCATTGTCATCCTGGGGATCCGGATGATAGTGGTAATCGTTAGACGGCTTGATGTTCGGCATCGCACTTGGATACTGGTGTATTTGTTCTACCTATATGTGGTCGCTTTTCCTTAAGCCTTCGCCGAGGCCCTGGCGGTGACACTGGTCGCCTCCTCCTGTGGAAGGCTGTCCTCGATAGCCAGCATTGCACCCTCCACCTTTGCCTCATCCCCACCGAAGAAGGTAGAGAGACCCACCTTGACCGACTTGCGGTTGAAGGCCGCCTTCTTCACCGCCACCTTCTGGGAAACCTTCCCCACACCCTTCACACTGACCGAGTCAACATCTTGTGTGCTCATGAACTGACCAATCTCTTGGGTCAGATCCTTGACTCGGTCCCTGAGTAATTTGGTGTCTTTACCAATTGCCTTTAATTGCTCCTTGAGTTCGAACAACTCGCGCGTCTTGTCTTTAATCTGATCAGAGTCAGCCATATGTGTTTCTACAATATGGTACGAATTCTTTAATCAAGAGGCCGACGCATAAGATCGGGGGTAATCGTGCTGTTCTGCCACACATACGGGCTCTTGGGGTTGGGCGGCTCGGCGCGGACGGTCTGGTTGGAGTTCCTGAGGGTGCCGCCGATCGTCTCTGGGAAACCGATCTGCTGGCGGGGGTCCAGGAAGTTCTGGCCCCTCAGGATCTCGTCTGGGGCAAACTGCCCAAAGTCCTCGGCGCTCGAGACCTCACGGGGGAGCAGGCTGCTGGCGAGGCCCACGCCGTTGCCCAGGGCGCAGCCGGCGTTCTGGACGGTCGGGGCATCACCGTTCTTCTTGACACCGGCGGCGCCGGCGATCGGGGCGTAGAACTCACGGCCCTTGTCACTGTAGCACATACACCACACAAGCACACCGACGAGAACCAGAATTGGGAGAGACTTGCGGAGGTCCTTAACGTTCAACATTTAGTATATCATCACATAATATTTTTACGGCTCGTCATCACTCTCACCATCCTCAACTCCCTCCGCCTGACCTGGGATATCTTCATCGTCGAACATGCACTCGTCGGTGTACCGCTTGGGCTTTTGAGGTTTGGGGCTGGGGAGCACCAGCACCTGGACCACCTTCCAGAGGGGTGCAAAGTTCTTTTGATATATGATGACCCCTAGGAGTTCGGCAAACACGTGGCACGACATCCCCTTCTGGACTTCCTCGAGCTGGAGGGCCGTCTTGTCCGCCTTGAACGCCCTCACCGCCACCTGGCCCTTGACCCGAGCCTTCTCACAGGTCATGAGACCCGACTGAGCCACGCCTGGAACATAGGCGCTGTCGACCTTCTTGTCGGACAACTTCCTGCCAAACCACGCCTCCGAGTTCTCCTTGGCGGCGCTGATGATCTGGGGGTCATATTCACTAACTACACCCGCTGCGCCCTCTGACAGCTGCATAGTCACAGTGTCGTCCGCCTGGAAGTCGTCGTCCAGCACACAGCCCTTGAGCTTGTGCCGGTGTTCCACACATCGGATGAACTTGCGCCCGTCAGAGAGAGTCGTCACGTCGGATGAAAACTGCATTGTTGTTCTGTGTATCTATATTCTTTACCCTTTATTTGACGAACTTCTTGTCTGGAAGTCCTGCAAACTGGATGAGGGCAGCCCTCCTCCTAAAGTCCCTGGGGATGAAGGAGTCCCGGGCAGGGTTGTAGCCCCTGAGGGTCTTCTCCAAGCGCACCGCCTGGATCCCATTCAGCTGGATGTTCACCTCACTGTTCTTGTTGATGCGGTGGGTCTCCTCGTTGTGGATGTACGTCCGACTCTTGTTCCTGACCCACTTGAGGGCGTTGGTGTCGAACCTGAAGTCGCCCGCCGTCTCCTTGTACCCTGGGATCTTCATCCCCCTGGGGGCGTGCAGGCTGAGAGCCAGGTGGTGGGACTTGGTCTTCTTGGGCTTGCTCACGCCCCTCTCCTCGTTGCGGAGCGGGTTGACCTTCGAGGCATTCTCGTATGCCAACTTGGGCTGGAACTTCTTGCGCACCCTGGGGGTTGCCTTGATACCGGCAATCCGTGGCTTGATGTGCTTGAAGAGGGTGTCGGTGCTCATGGAGCTGCGGACCCCTGGGAGGTTCAGTATGTGCTTGGAGAATATATACATCCTCTTGCGATCCTTGTCCGCCTTCTCCTTCCTGAGACCCAGCTTGTTCAGGAGATAGAGGTCATCAATCAGGTACTTCTTCCCCGCCATCATGACACCCTTCTCCTTGAGGTGCACCCTGTCGTCCCACACATCCGCGCCCATCTCGTCCCTCCTGAGGAGAACCGCGTCCAGCATGCCACCCAGGGTCGCCACCACCCGCTTGTTCTGCTCGGGGTGCCACCACCCTAGGCGGATATCCAGTGCGAATATCTCTATGTCGGCCAGGGTGTTCCCTGGAGAGACGTTGTTGGTGTTCCCCTGCTTCTCCTTACCCTTAAGGGTGTATCGGCGAGTGAGGCGACTGGGGACGGGGGACGCGTCCAGTGAGAGGAACTTTCCCAACTTTGACGCCGCCGCCCTACGGGTGTCTGCAGACATCTTGCTGTTGAAGCGTCGGCGTAGGACCTCCATCTGATCCCACATCAGGAGGCGGGTGCACTGGTAGTGCAGGAACGTCCTCTTCTGTCCAGACTTGAACGCAGGGACGAACTTCGTGTCAATATCGGAGGTGACTATGCGATGCTCTCGGGGTGAGTAGTGGTTGAAAGCCTCTCCGCCCCCTATGATCATCTCGCCCAGCGGGAGCATCTTGGAGGTCATGTGGGCAACCATCCTGTACAGGGTGGGGCGGGAGGTGTCCGTCAAGAGGACGTACAGTATCTTCTCGAGCTGAGAGTTGGTCATCTTGTGTTTCCGAGCGAGCTTCCGCCACTTGACGGGTTCGTTGTTCATCCAAGCCTTGAACATGTCGGCCTTCCCCATACATATCACCTGCCGAGCAAACTCGTCGACAGTTTTCGGGGAGTAATATTTCTCGTCCATTATACTAAGGTTAGAAAATATGAACTGCAAAGCGAATGTCTGTAAAGGTGACAACCGCAAGAGGAACTGTCAGTGCTACGCACTGTCAAACTCTCCTGACGCACGCGGGAATCAGAGGTGCATGGTGGAGGAGGACGGCGTCTACTACGAGTGCGAGGCTGGGTGCTGCCACGAGGGGAAGGGGTGCCCTGGACAGTGTAAGGAGGTGGATGCGAGCCCCCCGTACAGGGTGATCAGCCCATCTGACGTCTATGAGATTGCGAATATGAAGAGCCTGACATCCACCCAGATGCGCGACGCAGCCCTCGTCACCGTGCTGGGACTATGCATAGTCAATGCCTTACTGTTTCTCGCCTCAATTATGAGGTTAAAGAAGTGACGCTAGATGTAGTCAGTACCAAACACAAATGACTTCCATGGATTCCATCAACGATCAGCTTACTGCCATCTCCAAGGAGCTCAAGTCTCTTGCCAAGATCGTCCGCAAGGTTCGTGCCCACCAGGAGGACCCGACTGGTGAGAAGGCCAAGGAGCGCGCCTCCCGCTCGGGGTTCAACCGCCTCCAGAAGGTGTCCCCGCAGCTCGGGAAGTTCCTGGGCCTCGGGGCGGGCGAGGGCGTCAGCCGTGGCGAGGTCACCAAGCGCATCAACGCCTACGTGAAGGAGAACAAGCTCAAGCACGCTGAGAACGCCCGTGTGTTCCTGCTGGACGACAAGCTCAAGACCATCCTCGACGTTCCAGCGGGCATCGACCTGCAGTTCACGAACCTCCAGACCTACCTGAAGCCGCACTACCTCGGGCCGCTTGATGCCCCGGAGGAGGCCGAGCCTGCCCCAGCGGCTGTCGAGCCTGCCCCGCCGCCGCCCGTGGCCACCAAGAAGGTGGTGAAGAAGGTGGTGAAGAAGCCGGCCGCCGCCACTGCGTAGAACCTTAGAGAATTCTCTCTACATATAACAAAATACAATGGAAGAAGTTCAATTGATTTCACCGCCTCCTCTGGATCGCGGTGAAGTTGAAAAACTCGTCGGTACAAAGGTAGTTAACCTGGCTTTGTACCAACAAGCTTTCACTCACAAGTCGGCGCTCAAACGCTACACACTGCAGGAGTCGTTCGAGACCATGGAGTTCATGGGGGATTCCGTATTGGGGTTCATAATAACCAAATTCCTGTTCGATCGCTACCAGGATCAGCAAGAGGGCTTTCTCACCAAGGCGCGCACAAAGTTAGTCAGGGGTAACACGCTTGCCGGAATTGCAGGGAAACTGAATATGGATCGGTTCATCCTGATGGACGAGAAGGGTGAGCGGAACGGGTGGGTTCGGAACACCAAGGTCCTGGAGGACGTTTTCGAGGCGTTTGTGGGTGCCATCTACATGGATCTAGGTCTCCTGCAGGCGAAGCGTTTCGTCCTCGACCTGTTCAACAACCCGCAGGTGGTTGACTTGGGCATCATCGACGATGACGACAACTACAAGGACATCTTGATGCGCTGGTGCCAGGCTCGCAAGTACGAGCTCCCCGATTATAGGACCCTGACGCACAACCAGGGCGTGTTCGTCATTGACGTGACGGTGCAGGGGGAGGTGTGCGGTGTGGGGAAGGCGCGGAACAAGAAGGCGGCGGAACAGTCAGCGGCCCAGATGGCTCTTAGAGAGTTGGACGTATAGATAATCAGTAGAATGCTGGATAAGATACGACTCCTGATTGAACGTGAATATGCGGCCCAGAAGTCCAACGAGTGGTTGGAACTTCGTGGGAAGATGCTAACGGCGTCAGATGCCGCCACGGCTACGGGATCAAATCCGTACTCGTCGGAGAGCGAGTTCATTCTGAACAAGTGTGGCCATCGAACCTTCTTTGGGAACGAGGCCACCCAGCATGGGGAGAAGTATGAAGACGAGGCTAGGGACAAGTGGTGCGCCATGACTGGTGAGGTGTCTCACGAGATTGGGCTGTTCCCACACCCCAGGTACAACTGGTTGGGCGGGAGTCCCGATGGCATCACAGAGTCTGGAAAGCTTGTGGAAATCAAGTGCCCCCTCAAGCGCAAGATAACCCCCGAGGTCCCGCACCACTACATGCCCCAGTTGCAGCTGCTCATGGACATCCTGGATCTGGACGAGGCGGTGTTCATCCAGTACAAGCCCCTGGCACTCACGTGGCCTGGGACGGAGGAGTTCGTGGTGACCCACATCCCTCGTGACCCCAACTGGATGACTGAGAACCTCCCAAAGATGAGGTGCCTGTGGGACAAGGTGCTGTGGCATCGCATCCACGGGGTTCAATACCTGCTGGACAAGAAGTCCGCTCCAAAGACGAAGCGGGTTCGTTCGCGCCAGGTGGAAAAGGGGTGGTCTGACACGTTTAGCATACAGGCGAATTCGGAGGACGGGTACGACTCATCCGAAGGTTGACTCCAATCGGTAGGTCAGGTAGAGCATGGCGTCCGCCCGTGCATGCTGTCTGTAGAGTTCCCCTATGGTTTGGTTGTTTGGAGGGAGTGTGCTCCCATCAATGAATAGAAAGATTGCCTTCTTCTCATCTATTTTCACCCTCCTTCGGATGATATACATCACCTGTCCGACGGTCATATCCTTCTCTATCAGGTACTTCTTCCGCCCATCGTCAATCCCAGGGAGACTCGTATCATTCTTCGCCTTATCTATCCAGCATGGTACACGAGTGGGGTGCTGAATCATGATGCGATGCAAGTCCAGGACCGGGTCTTGTGACATATAAACTTATTGTCTTACAAGAAAGAAATGAGGGTGAAAAGGGTGGCGAAGATCCTTGCAAAGAGAAACTTCGCAAGGACTTCGTCCAGAAGGGTAGCCGCCATCCACTATGTACCCCCCGTAGTCACAACGTCTCTTAACAATCACTCGATCGACCCGGTGATCCTAGAGAATCTGCTTCGTGACATAGTGACTTGCGAGGCGTTGTCATTCACCTGTCAAATGGCAATAATCCTGCTAAGCATCCACACAAAAAGTGTCCAAAGGAACTTAAACATTGCGTTCGACAAGGGTATATGCGAAGATGAATCCGACTGAGTGCTACCAACGTGCCACACGCACCCTCAAGGGGCGTCTGATATCACCCTACCAGCACGAGGGCCTTGCATGGCTTCTCGACCGTGAGACGTCAGCCAAAGGCCCTCGTGGTGGTCTTCTCTGTGATGAGATGGGGTTGGGCAAGACCGTCCAGCTCATCTCAGCCATCCTGGGAAATCCAGGGGGTCGAACCCTCGTCGTGTGCCCCAAATCCGTTGTGGGGCAGTGGGCATCCGAGCTCGAGAAATTCGCACCTCACCTATCAGTCCAGATCCACCAGGGGCAGGACAGGACCACGGACTACAGGACGCTCACGGCCGACGTGACCATTACCAGCTATGGCTGCTGTGTGGTCAAGTCCACCAAGGCGCATCCGATCGCCAAGTCCGACATCATGCCCACCGTCCTCCACAGCATCCCGTGGAAGCGCCTCATACTTGACGAGGCTCACGAGATTCGCGAGAAAAAGTCCAAGGTGTCCCAGAGCGTCAAGCGCCTGGCTGGAGAGATCAGGTGGGCGGTGTCGGGCACCCCAGTCTTCAACTCGATGAAGGACTTTGTGAGCCTCGCAGAGTTTGTGGGTCTAGCCTCAAAGACTGTTGAGTGCTTCCCCCAGAAGGTGCGCCAGAAGTACGTCCTCCGCCGCACCAAGCAAGACCTCGCCCACGTGAACGAGCGCCTCAGCCTACCCCCGTGCGACTTTGAGAACGTCGAGCTGGACATGACCCCTCAAGAGGAGGTCCTGTACCAGGAGGTGTTCACCGAGGGCAGGGAGTACATCAGGGAGGTGATGGCTTCCGCGGGGAATGCGAATCTCCACACCATGGAGTTCCTTGCTCGGCTCCTCAGGGTGCGCCAGGTGATGGCGCACCCGCAGCTCTACTTGGACTCTGAGAGGCAGGGGCAGACCTGGGACACCGAGACCAGCAAGATGAAGTGGCTGTTTGATGAGATTGCGAAGCATCCCAATGAGAAGACCCTGATCTTCGCTCAGTTCATCGGAGAGCTCGATTACTGCCAGGAGAGGCTGGAGTCCCAGGGCATCCCGACCTTCCGCATAGACGGCGGGGTCTCCCAGCAGGGACGTGACCACCAGGTGCAGCAGTTCCGCGAGGCAAAACCAGGGGCGGTGATGGTCGTGCAGATCAAGGCGGGCGGGGTGGGGCTCAATCTCCAAGAGGCGACGCGGGTTTACATCACCGCTCCGAGTTGGAACCCAGCCACCGAACTTCAAGCCATAGGCAGGGCGCACCGGACTGGGCAGGTCCACAAGGTGGTCGTCCGCAAGCTGATCTACAACCAGAAGGAGGGTGCTTATAATTCCGTGGAGCATTCCATGATGGCGCTTCAGGGCGCCAAGGCGGTCGTGACATCAGAGGTCCTCAATGACCCCCGATTGGCCAAGGCGATCCCAGGGGCTAGGGAGGGTAGTGGTGTGACCATCCGCCAGATTAGGGAAATATTTAGTGTTTAGCGTGTAAAATATCTCAGTACATCATATACACATGGCATCCCGCGCGACGCGTTTCCACGAACAGGGCAAATCCAGCGGCCTTAAGCGCAACCCGAAGACGGGTGAGATTGTTAGCATCAAGAAGTCTGCGGACGCCAAGAAGAAGTCCAACCCCCTGGCTCTGTGGCGCAAGGCGGTCGATGCGGCCAAGAAGAAGCTTGGTCTGGACAAGAAGGGTGAGTTTGTCGCCATCAAGAAGGGCACTCCGCTGTACAGGGAGGCCAAGAAGATCTACGAGAAGTGAGGAGAAAATCTCACCATAAGATAAAGACGATGCCTCCCAAAGCGACCAGTGCAAAAAAGGCGACGTGGCGCAAGGCCATACTGAAGGCCAAGGGGTCTAGGAAGACCTTCAGTATGATCAATGGGACAACTTACATAAAGGCTCTCAGGAGCTTCTGTAAATAATTTTCTTCAGGTAGATTATAGTATCATTATGGCTCGGAACGAGACGAACACTGGCTTCAAGAACTCCAAGGGGCGCGCGATTTTCATGTCCAAGACCAAGACCGGCAAGGTCTCCTACTTCGCCAAGTCTGGCGACAACAAGGTGTACGGCGTGAAGGCCGCCACCAAGAATGGCAAGACCATCAAGGGCAACACGACTGTGCCCAAGAAGATCGCCCCGGCGGCGCGCAAGGGCGCCCCCAAGGGCCCCCGGGCGACCACGGTGGTCCGCAACATGGTGGGTGGCATCATGAGGCGCGTCACGGCTGGCAACAAGCCGAACGCCGCCATGGCTCGCAAGGCCCGCGCCTCTCGCAAGTCCACGATGGCGACCCGCAAGGTGGGTGCCGCCAAGCTCCCCCGCCCCTCGTCGTCCGCCGTCGCCAAGCGCGCGGCGAGCAAGGAGGCTATGAAGGCCACCAAGCGCTTCGCTGGCATGATGAAGAAGCTCAACGCCTCCAAGGCCAAGTCCGATGCCCGTAAGGTCGTGAAGGTTCGCGTGGCGGCCAAGCGCGCGGCGAGCAAGGAGGCGCAGCAGGCGACCAACCGCTTCGCACGCATGACGAAGACGCTGAACTCCAAGAAGGCGCGCGCTGAGGCTGCCAAGCTCCGCCGCCGCAACGCCTCCGCCGCCAAGGCGCTCGCCCGGGAGGAGGAGAAGGCGTCGCAGATGTTCTTCCGCGCCATGTCCGCGAACGCCCGCAAGGCTGCCGCGGCTGCCAAGAAGGCTGTGGCTCGCAAGCCCAAGGCCGCCCCGAAGCGTCGGGTTGCCCTGGGTCCCCGCCGGGTCCTGAAGCGCTCCACGTCCGCCACCTCCTACCGCCCCAAGCGCGCTAACTCCACCAAGCGCTCCAAGTCTGCCAACGCCGTCATGACCCGCAAGATGAGCAAGTCCGAGCGCTCCCGCCGCGCCAAGAAGGCTGCCGCCAACATGTCGGTTTCCGCCAAGGCCCGCCGTGCCCAGAAGGCTGCCAACACCCGCAAGGCGAAGAAGGGTGTGCTGAACGCTATGACGAATGTCAACCCGTTCGGCGCTCTTGCCCGTATGATGAACACCAAGCCCCGCCGTGCCCGCTCCACCAAGTAGATTGATAAAGTGTAGATTGTAATTTGTATTTTTGTTGCACCTGAGTGCTTTGGTGGTACCAACCACCACAGAACTTAGATATCCGGAACCGCCGAGAAGTCGATGAGGCACTTCTTGGGGCGCTCCTCCTGCCGATCACGCGCTGGGAAAACCTGCAGCTGAGTCATTCGCCATGTAATTCCAAAGCGACGATTCATGAACCACACCGCGTTCAACTCGATCAGAGCCACCCCCGAGTGCCGCTTGAAAAGACCATCAGTCACGGCATCCACTGCAACGTCCTTCTGGTCTGAATCGAACACCTTGAACTTGAATGTGCCATCGGGCCACGTGTCCGCCTTGACGCGCAGCTTGGGGTCGTAGCCGTTCTGAGCCTCTTTCAGATTGGAGTTGAACATCGAGCGCACCTCGTCCATGGGAAGTTCCCGACCGAAGATGATCTCGCTGTTCTTCTGGATGTGGGAGACAACCTTGTCTTCCACCTCCTTTACCCAACTGTGAAAACGTTTGACGTACCCACCTTCCTCCTCCCACCCCTTCATCACGAAGTCGGCGTTCCACTTCGTGGGCCCGTGGGGTGGCACGAAACCAGAGATGCCAAAGGGCATGTACATCCGGGGTCCTTGGAATGAGAATGGTGTGCTGGTGTCGGTCATGATTGGGACACGCTTGTTGTAAAACTCACCCAGTACGAGGTTGCTCTCGATATCGATCTGGGTGAAACGGGTCGCCATTGTGTTTGTTCTGACTACATATGGTCAATTGTCCTTATACTCAGGCGCTGCACGTCTCGCACACCTCTGGCTCTACTGTCACCTGCTGCGCCTTCGCCTTGGCACGGGTCCGCACGTAGTACGAGAGTGTCTTGAGCCCCCGCTTCCACGAATACATGTGCATGCTCGACAACTTCCCAACGCTCGGGGCCTCCACGAATAGGTTCATAGACTGGGACTGGTCAATGAACGCCCCGCGATCTGCAGCCTGGTCGATGATCGCCTTCTGGGAAAGCTCCCACGCAGTCTTGTAGACTTTCTGAACGTCCTCGGGAATCTCGGAGATCCCCTGGACGCTCCCGTCGTTGCGGATGATCTTGTTCTTCAGTTCGGGTGACCATATGCCCAGTTTCTCCAACTCCCTGACCAGGTGCTTGTTCACAACCACAAACTCGCCCGCCAGAGTGCGACGGAGGTAGATGTTGGTGGTGTAGGGTTCGAACGCCTCGTTGTTACCCAGGATCTGGGCGGTGGTGGCGGTCGGCATCGGTGCCACCATCAGGGAGTTCCGCAACCCCTGGTGGTGTATGGTATCCTTCAGGGCACCCCAGTCGTACATATCCGTCGGCGTCACGTTCCACATATCGAACTGGAGCACCCCACATTGGGCGGGGGACCCCTCGAAGCCCTCGTAGGCCCCATACTCCCCGGCGAGTTCGCTGCTCTCCGTCAGGGCGGCGTGGTAGATGGTCTCGAAGATGCGACGATTTACGCCCCGAGCCTCCTCGCTGTCAAACGGAAGCGTCATCCGCATGTAGACGTCCGCAAGCCCCTGAACCCCGATGCCGATCGGGCGCAACTTCATGTTCGACCGCCGAGCCGTCTCCACGGGGTAGAAGTTGTTGTCGATCACTCGGTTGAGGTTGCGGGTCAGGGTGCGCACCACCCGGTGGAGGTGCTTGTAATCAAAGGTGTTGTCCGTCAGGAACATGGGGAGGGCGACGGATCCCAGGTTGCACACCGCGGTGTGCTCGGGGTCGCTGACCTCCATAATCTCCGTGCAGAGATTCGAGGACTTGATGACCCCCACGTTCTTCTGGTTGCTCTTGATGTTCGCAGCATCCTTGGAGAGCATGTAAGGGGTGCCCGTCTCGATCTGGGACTTCATGATCGCCATCCACACGTCGACCGCCTGAACCCGCCGCCCCTTTCCTTCCCGTTCATACTGCTCGAACAGTTCGTCAAACTCCTTGCCGTAACAGTCCGAGAGGCCCGGGCACTCGTCGGGGCACATCAGAGTCCAGTGGGACTTCTGCTCCACCCGGCGCATGAACAGGTCGGGGATCCAGAGGGCGGTGAAGAGGTCGCGACACCGGGCCTCCTCGTCGCCCTGGTTGAGGCGGAGCTGCAGGAAGTCCATCACGTCCTTGTGCCACGGCTCCAGGTAGATGGCGAAGGACCCCTTCCGGCGCCCCGCCTGGTTCACGTACCGAGCGGTGGCGTTGAACACCCGGAGCATGGGGATGATGCCGTCCGAGGTCCCGTTGGTCCCGCGAATCCGAGAGCCCTTCGCGCGCACGTTGTGGGCGTGGAGGCCGATGCCCCCCGCGAACTTGCTGATGTGCGCGCACTCCTCCAGGGTGTCGTAGATCCCCTTGATGCTGTCGTCCTTCATAGCCATCAGGAAGCACGAGGACATCTGGGGGTTCGGGGTCCCAGAGTTGAACAGGGTCGGGGTGGCGTGGGTCATGAACCCGAGGCTCATCAGGTCGTAGGTCTCCTTGACCGATGGGAGGTCGTTGCACCCGTGGATTCCCAGGGCCACCCGCATCCACATGTACTGCGGGGTCTCCATGATGCACCCGTCCATCCGCAGGAGATAGGATCGCTCGAGGGTCTTCAGGCCGAAGTACCCGTACATGGTGTCCCTCTCGGCTACGATGTATTCTGACAGCTCGTCGGGGAACTCCAAGGATGCGTCCAGAATACCAGCCTCACGGAGGGTACGTGCAGACTCCGTGAAACTCTTGGGGCACTGCTTCTGGATATTGCTGGCAACGATCCGGTTTGCCAGGTCGGAGTACTCCATATTCTGGGTCATCATAGCCACTGCAATCTCCGCCGTCAGTGTGTCGATCTCCTGTGTTGTCATCCCGTCATACATGGATGAGAACACCTGCTGGGCCACCTTGTCGGCACTTATGCTCAGATTGCCTTCGTTGCACAGATTGGATATACGAGCCGTGACCTTGTCGAACTTCATGCTGTCCAGAGACCCGGAGCGCTTGAGAACCTTCATTTCTGTATATATGGTGTCAATTCTTTATTTGCTGGCCCTGCAACGAACTGACCCAACCACCTCGGCCTTGCGGTTCTCCTGCAGGAGGTAGGTGTTGGTGAAGAACTTGCCATTCTTTCCAGGGGCAGACACTGGAGGGTAAGAGCCTATGAACAACCCTTTGGCATCTGGGCGATAGCTGAACATTGTACGTAATAATATGTTGTGAGATAATAATACAATGTGTGATAGCAGCACTGCCCTCGCAAAGTCACTCCGCCAGATGGACACCCCTCTCAACCGCCTGTTCTTCTCTCCGTTCAACATCTCCCTGCTCCAGAAGGCTATCCGTCAGGACTTCAAGAACAAGACGGGGATTGCGATCGACCATCAGAATGAGAACGACCTTATTGCCATCATGCGTGCAGAGTTCATCAACTCCTCTGGAGATCCCAACAAGGGTGTGAACGAGCAGGTGCAGGTGATGAACGGTCACATCATCCAGACTGCCCGCAGTCAGATCGGATCCGGGGTGTCCCAGTTCATCAACTTCATGAAGGACACCGAGAGCACCGTGGCACCGATGGACCACCCCAAGAGTACCACCACCTATGGAAACAAGATGGAGAGCCAGCAGTTCGGCATTTAAACCAATGGGGACATATCTATCCAGATCGAGATGGGTAGCCTAAACCAGTACAGAGATATTACAATGTCCTTGTGTCACCACAAGGGTTGGGATGAACAAGACGTCCAGAACGTCTGGATGCTCTTTACGGAGGAAGTCGGTGAGTTGGCAGGTGCCATCAGGCAGTTCAGGGGACCCTACAAGAAGAAGGTGCCCCACGTCAAGACCCCGATAGTTCACCTCCGCAACGAGTTTGGCGACGTGTTTTCGTACCTGTTTCAGTTGGCAGGGATGCTAGACATTGACCTTGACAAGATGTGGTACTGGCATCAGTACAACATGGTGTATAAACAGTATCCAGAGGAAAACATTTCTCCGCAAGAAGTAAGCACAGATGTCAAGTCTCCACATGATGGAGGATTACAATCAAATCAACGATATCAACCCGTTCCAGCCTGGGGAGGCACCTATCCTCCCTGGACTGTCCAACGCTGATGTAAAATTTGCACGCCCTGAGAGGGTCGAGGAGACCCCTGCCCAGTGGGATCAACAGAAGCGCCACCCGTGTGTGGGTGGTGAGGTGCGTCTCGGGTGTCACGTCCGCGGCGGCCCCAAGCACTGCCAGGTGAAGCACCGCCCGTCGCTCCCCGCCTATGATATCGAGCAAGGGCGGTGGTCTTTATCAGGGGCGAGGTGCTCAGGGAGTCGGGTCCCCCCTCTGATGGCACTCGGATCCGTTGAACCACTCCTGATATTCATCCTTCTGCTCGTAGTCATTTTTTATCTCAATAGAGAGTAAGTATGCTGGCACTTAGAAAAGAGCGGAACCGGACGGCGAATGAACAGACAGACGCGGTGGAGGCTCTGGAGAGTAGGACGAATACCGCCACGCGCGACCGAGACGCGCGCACTGCGCGGCGGACTGCGTTGGAGGCGCAGAACAACTCGAACATTAGCACCACCGTGAACGGTGATGCGTCCAAGAAAGTGCATATAGATGCCTTAAAACAGATAGATGCGGCTATCCAAAAAATAACGACTCTCTCAGAAGGCAAAAGTAACCAGGGCGATTACGCTAAATTTACTACGATGACTGCGAATCTTAAGACCGCTGTCGACAACGTGGACCCTGATATATATGGTGCGCTGATGTCGATGAAATTTGGGTTTTACGAAACCGGTGGCGCAGAAAACAAGGAAACAATCAACGATCCCAACACGACCGTGAAAACCCTTGCTAAAATCAAGAAAAACCTGCAGAACCTGAACGACCTGAACACCGAAGGCCCCTTGAGGTCGGTCGTGATGACCACGTTGTTCGCGTCTGTACTGAAGTTCCTCGCAAACAAACTCACACTTATCAGGAGTAATAAGCAAGAAGAACTTGAAAAAATGACGCAGAATAATAGAGCCAATCAAGCAGAACTGAACAAACTCAAGACTGCGGCAAATGCGGCGAAGAAGGCGGCGAACGAGGCGAACACGGCGGCGAAGGAAACAGTAGCTATCAAGCTCCAGGGGGCCTTCCGGGGGCGCAAGGCTGCCAGGGAGGAGAGGAACAAGACGGGCTTGGCGGGGGCCCAGGAACTGAACAAAGCGGCCATGGAATTTATCATGCTCCTTAACAGTTTGGTGCAAAAGCCCGCAAACGCAGCAGCTGTTGAGGGTAAGGTCGCCCCCGCTGCGGCCTCGGGGAACACCGTGAACTCGCTTCTCGAACAGCTGAACGACAGCCCACCGCTGGCTAACGTGAATGCGTTGAAGAACAAGCTCAAGATTGCGTTGAAGAACCAGTTCGGGATCAACGGACCGAAAACGTTTGATGCCAAGAGGGCCAATCTGGGTAGCAAGGCTAACAGGATTGCAGCCCTCACCGGATACGCACAGTAAATAATTCTCTCAGTAAATAACAGCTAATGAGTGACAACAGCGCCAACCTCAAGAGGAAGCTTAACGAGGTTCGTAAAGACCCCGCTAAGCTCTCAAAACTGCGTGTAAAATTGAATGCTGCGGTTGCGTCCCTCCCCGGTTTGAAGGGTCGTCAACTCACCTACCTCCTGAACGGGAATAACAAGTCCAACTCTGTGATAAATTCCCAGCAATTGCTGTTGATGATGCAATACCTCCTGATCCTCCTCGTGGAGGACAAGACCCCTGTCCCCGAGAAGATCGAGAAGCGGAATACCGGACCTATAAAGATTGAGGAGTTGGCGGCGCTTATCGAGACAATCGTTGGACAGACGCAGAACAACGCCCTTCAATCGGAGGCGTTCGCCTTCTTGAAGCACGTGCGTAATATAGGTACTGTGAACTTCACCACAGTTCCTCCTGAGCACCAGAGATTTGCGAACAGGATATATGAGGAGATCACCAAGCCTAAGATCATGGTGTTCATGAACCCTGGGGGTGCGACAGAGAACCGAAACCCCCAGCAGGTTGTGAATAACACCGGGAACGGTAAAAATATTAGGAATCTCGCCGACTCCGATAACTACATCAACGTTGTCAAGCCTGATATGGACTTCAGGAAGTTCAAGGACGCCAACAAAACCTCGGTGGTGATGTCTATCGGTTCATCAGGTGCAGGTAAAACGTTCCTCCTGGATATGCTCGACAAATCTGATATGTACGGGAAGCGGAATAGTGTGTCTTACTACGCGCCGTCTGTTACGATTTATCGCAAGGGTAGAGCCGACGCGCTGGATGTTTTCGTGGATTTCGCCAGTGCCACGGATGACATCAGTGAAAACAACTTCACTGAAAAGTACCTCAAACCCTCTCCATTCAACCCTGCGTCGTCGAGAGCCCACAAGATGATAACATACGAGAGGGGTGATATCATCGTGGATTTGTGTGGTACAGAGAGTGCCGTGGACATCTCCATCAACGCCCTGGGCTTCAATCTGTTTGAGAAAGACATCTTCAATTTGAGAGCCAGTGGGGGGTCCGTTGCGGTAATGGAAGGTCTGAAGGAGATGAAATTAGATTTCAGCGATATCATAGTAACGAGTACGCAGGCTGAAAGTAAATTCAACAAGAAAACTAACTACGCTTACAAGGTGGGAACGCTGGATGGACTCGACATTAACACCATCCGCCTCAAGCATGCGATTGCATGTGGGATCGTAAAGACGTGGGCAACGAAGAATAAGTCACCCCGTAAGGTCGTCGATATCACATCAGATGACATAATCAACAAACTGCAGAAGGAGTACAAGAACCGCCTGAAGGACGAAAAGGCGTACCAAAAAACCGTTCCCGCAACATATTACGCGTTCCAGATATTGTCGAGGTGCCTGGAGGGTCTGTGGATCTCACGCACCCTGGATGAGTTGGCCCTGATATACAACGCTGCGGATCGCGTGGCGTACTTCAAAGGAAATGAGAAGCGTGGGTGGTCCACGAGTGCAGCTTACAGTATCCCATCAGGTATGACCCATAACGGCACAACTTACAATGTGAAGCTTTCAAACCTCAAGGCTACTGGGGCTAAACCGTTTGCTCTTGGCGCGAGTCAGGCTAAAACGCCCATCTCCACCATGATACCCAAAGTGGAGCCAAAGTTCAAGAAGAATAAGCTGAATACTGGTGAGTCGGCGGACGCGACCACCAATCTCCACAGGATGGTGGTGCTCCTGAGGTACACCAGGGGGCTGCCCCTAGAGAATATACACAAGAGCGTATTGAAGAGGATAAGTGGGTGGGCTAAACTCAAGGCTTCTGCAGCAGGTAAGGCGGTCAATGAAAACGTCATCAAACTGGCGGTCAACCAACTGTTCAATGATAAAAAGAGTTTTATTAGAGCTCCGGGCTTCGAATCAATGATAGGAACCAGATTCATGGTTGGTAGGAAACAGGCGTTTCCCAACCCTGGAACGCCAGAATTCGAACAGATGATCAATGAGATAGGGAAGAAGGACGGCTCAAAACTCAGCGAGGAGCAGAAACAAGTTGCACGCCTACGTCTCACTGTGCTGAAAGAACTTGCCAATAAGAATGATGCGCTCATGCGTATTAGGAACAGATTTCCCACAACAACCTTGGGAAACAATCAGAAGAAAAAACTGAAAAACGCTATTAACGCGGCCCTCGAAAAAATCGGTAAAAATTCAGCTGCATCAACTCTAAACCAAATAAATGGGAGGGAACAACTTAATGAAAATGACTTGCTAAGAGCAATCGCAGTGGTGGAGAGCCCGGGCGGGGTGTTGGCCTTGGGCAGAAGAAATTCATTACGAAAAATAAATCCCAGAGTATAGTAATGGCTACAAAGCGCCTCCAAAAGCTTGTTGAGGATGCGATGGACACACCGGGAGCGGTGCGTCGGATCATCAAGGGACCGGTCACCCTGAACAAGCGCTCGCTGAACATCAAATTCAATCGGTCTCTCACAGCTCGTGAGAAGGCTCGACTCGTGAGGAAACTCAAGAAGCACATGGAGACGGGGAACACCCGCATCAAGGTGCGTTTTATTGGCAAGATCAAGGTGGGAATCAACAAGAACGGGGACAAGCGGAAGGTTTTCAACCCCCTGTCAGGCAAGATGCTGATAAGGGGTGGGCAGCGGTACAAGTTACTCGTTGGTAAGAAGGGTTTCCGTGAGGTCCGGGGTGTCCTGATTCCACCCGAGATTAGCAGGAATCAGCGGAACGTCAGGATGTTCATGAATCAGTTTGGGTCGAACGGGAACGGTGCGAGTGAGGGAACCGAGACCATTGTGACTCCCACACCAGCGGCGAAACCAGCGCCAGCGCCAGCACCGGTCTCGATCCCAGTGGCGAAACCGGCACCGAAAAACAAAAAGCCGGTTCCTGGAGCGGTTCCGATCACCCTGTACAACAGGAACGGGAAGGTGGTGAACAAGCAGGTTCCTGGTGTGGTTCCAGTGGTTTACGTCAACAACTCTGGGGACCCAGTCAGCAGGGGAGTCCCTGGGGCGGTTCCCGTGGTGTACACGAACGGGAGGGGTGATTTTGTGCCCCCCACAACACCCGGGGCAACCGCTCTGTACATGAAGGATGTCCCATCTCTAAAATCCGTGTCGAAAGAGGTCAGCAAGACGCTGGTCAAGGACAATCGGTCGCTCCTCCAGAAAACTAAGAATTTGTTTGGGATTGGTAAGAAGTCGAAGCCCCTTGATCCACAGTTTGCCAAGGCGCAAAACATTAACAAACAGATTGCCAAACTTACCAAAAAGGTCAGCAGCGCTCAAACGTCGTAGCCTGCTTCTGGACATCATACTTCAGCCTGGCCTGCAACACCTCACGGTCCTTCCTCTTCTTTTCCTCAATCCCAGGACATTTGTGCACCTCCATGTGTCGACAGCGCATGCAGAACTCCCCAGGGCAGAAGGCGCACTTCAGGGGGATCCCACACTTCTTCTTACAACAGCTGCAAGGCATATGTCAAGACTCTATCTTGACATAGTCTCCTAAGTTTATTTACCTACCGAAAATGCCAGGGCGGGATTATGAGTGTTATATCGCACTCCGCGTAGTCCATGAATATGGTCCCATCTGCAATCAGTTCAGTCTGGGTGAGGAACACCACCTCCACTTCGGTGTGTTCGAGGTCTAGGACATTCCCCTTATGCTTCGCCACCTTGGCAACTCTTTCACTTATGGTGAGATCCGTATCGTATCCGGTTATGTTGATGTGGGTGTCTCCACCCTCGTTCAGAACTCTGGACTTGGCCTTGATACAGTACCTTCCATATCCCTTGCGAGGGATGATGGGTGCCGAGGGTGGTGGTCTGAACAGAATCGGCATTAGAAATGTCGGTATATACTAATATATGCAGAGAAGTTTATACTTCCCCCGCCTCGGCAACAAACTCTACACCATCACTGTTCCCAAGACCGGGCGATCCTGTATTGTGGGCATGAAGAGCCCCGAGACGACCCGACGATTCAACGAGTATGTGTTGAACACGAACTCATACAAGACCGCTGCAGAGGAGGCGTACGACCTATTCTCTGCTAGCAGCATCAACAGTCTGGACGTCGCCGTCATTGACTTTCACGAGGATGCCTTCTATAGGATGTTGAAGCTAAACAACTACTCCTTGTTGGTGTGTGACGACTTCCACGTGCTCGATACGGAGCTTTCATTCGATGGCAGTCTGATCGACAAAGAATACGAGCCGGACGACGAGCACCGGATGTACTTTGAGCGTCTCTTGAATATGCCGTACGCAGGGAGTTAAAAAGTGTCCGAGCAAGCCTAGGCAATCCAGTGGCTATATGTAAAGCCACACACACCATGAACACCCAAGTGAGCGAGAACACCTTCAGCTACCTTGTGACCCTCAATGAGATAAAAGACAACGCACCCCCGGGTGATGTGACGAGCTTCCCCAAGTTGATCACAATCACCATGGTTGCAAACACAGGGCGGGAGATGGATCTCCCCAGGGTCCGCGAGTCCTTCCCACCAGACGGGCTCCGTATCCGCTTTGCCAAGTCTCCTGATGCCAATGTGTGGCACCTCAAGCAAACCCAGTTCTACAACCAGGTCACACTCTTCTACACCGACAAGTCCAGCACCAAGTCCATCAAGATCTTCTCCAACGGCTCCATCCAAGTCGCTGGCTGTACCGACCTCTTTGACTGCCACAGGGTCATCCGCCAGGTCGGTGTCGTCATCAATCACGTGCTGGGTATCGTCGTCAACATCCAGGAGTTTCGCATCTGCATGATCAACGCCAACTTCCAGTTCAACAAGGATGTCAATCTCCGCAACTGCGCTCGCCACCTCTCCGAGCAGCCAGGGATGAGCGTCAATCTCTCCCGCGACCGGTACGCCGCCGTCAAGGTCAAGTTCAAGCCCGCCGACGACATGAAGCAGATGACCGCCAGCATATTTTCCACAGGCAAGGCGATCCTATCGGGCGCCGAGACCCTCAAGGAGATTGCTCTGGGCTACAACCGCCTCGTTCACCTGATGAACCACCCAGGCATCCTCGAGGATGCCAAGCCCGTTGAGATGCTAAACAGCTTCCAGGGCTTCCCCATTACCGAGTGGGCTCGGGTGCTCAAGGACCGCGGAACGCTCTCCTGGCAGCACACACAGGAGAACCGTCGGATAATCTTTTCTCAATAGATACCAAAGTATGAGCCAGCGACTTGGTGCAGCAGACGGGCGCGCCTTCACCATCTCAACCAGTTCCAAGCTGTTCGACAACTACCTGATGGCTAGCCACAAAGTTCCCCTAGTAGACAATTACTCGTATAGGAGGCTTCTCCAGGAGAAGGGCCCCGAGATTGTAAAGAAGGTTCAGAATCTGCAGACTCACGGACAGCGTCCCGGCCCCAACGACGTTAACCAATGCCACTCGTCGGATCGTCCGCTACTTAAAATGCCCGGCATATATTGATAGTAGATGGAGGAGGCATTGGAGAATGCAAAGCAATCCACAATGAACCACCGCCACGGGGCAGTGGTTGTTAAAAATGGCAAGATATTGTCCTCGGGACACAATAGGATTCGAGCCCGGTGGCCGAGCATCCACGCAGAGATGGATGCCCTGCTTTCACTGAGTCCCAAGGATAGGAGGGGTGCCACGGTGTACGTGGCACGGGTATCGGCCAACGGGGATATCCGCAACTCCAAGCCGTGTCTCATGTGCGAGAGGTGCATGAGGAAGTGGGGGGTATCCAGGGTCGTGTGGTCTTTTGACGGCATAAAAATCCCAGATAATTTCAGCTGTGATGAGCGATAGGCGTTGTAGCGCAACGACAAAGACTGGTGCGAAGTGTAGGTGCTTTGCACTATCCGATAGTAACCTCTGCAGTATCCACACCACCCTGGGTGACTGTTCAATCTGCCTAGACACCATCAGCGGTCGAGGGTCTCGCCGCCTCAAGTGTGGTCACATATTTCACACGAGCTGCCTAGAGCAGTGGAAGGCCCAGGGCAAGAACACATGCCCCACGTGCCGCCAGTACTTTGACTGCTCTCAGTTCCAGGTTACTTTATCAATCTTCAACACGTCATCACAGTCAGTGAGCACGATGAATCTGGCACCCGATGTAGTGAATCAGATCATATCAGGGATGGGTGACGACGCGTACATCGATTTTGATTCCACCCAGACGGAGATCACATTTGACATCGACACCGTCTCGGCCCTGACGACCCTACTTGATGATCTTGGATCTGGTCTTTCCAACGTCCACCCCAGTACGCTTGACACAGTATGATCCACAGAACTTGTTGTAATTCATCCCACTCCCGTAGTCCCTGCTGGCCGTGCGGGGGTTCAGGATCGCCTTGCCCTTGGCATCCACCAGGAGGGGCTTCCCACCCCACCCCCGCTTGTGGGACCACACGTTCGCCTTGAACCGTATCATCTTGCCAGGGGTCATATCCAGGTTGCGAAATCGGCTCTCGGGCACCTTGAAGAACTTGGCCAGCGAGCGCTTCGTGTCCCCCGCCTTGACGCGGTAGTACACAACGGAGTGCTGCTTGTACCAGTGGAAGTCCCTACCAGGCGCAATCACGAGCGCAACCTTGTAGTACCCACGGGGACACCTGCGAGTCAGGGTGCTGGGGCGCACCTTTTTTGGGTTGTCGGACATTACCCTCTTGTGAACCTTCTTGCAGTTTCGGTAGTCTATGGGTCGGTTGCTCATCCCGGATCGATTCCCAGGCTGGGCCTTGTGGACCCGGTATGACTCCCAATCGTGCATGGCGTATGCATAACAGTTGTTGCTGTTCGACCCTCCACCTCTGGAACCCCAGGGGTAGACGGAGAAGGGGTGCTCCGACCCACTCGTTGGGAGGCGCTTTTGTCTCGGCATATTATTATCTCACAACATATTAAATAATGTTTGTGGAGTCTCTCGCCAAGTCCCAAAAGCCCATCGAGACCATGATTATGTTCCTTCTCGTCATCCTCATCAGCACGTTCCTGCTCAAGTTCTTCTGGAACCGCGGGCTCGTGCCGTTCGTGACGGTGCTCCGCCCGCTCAAGAACCTCCAGGAGGCGCTCCTCCTCGCCGTTGCCCTGGCGATCGTCAGGGGGTGCTAATTCCAGGGCGATGCCCTGACTTTCCTCTTTGTTAACACCTGTGATTGAGACAGGTGGTAAGAAAGACGTTTCTACGACGACTTCATGATTTTTTCCCGAAGTGCCTTCACTTGCTCGACATTGGCGTTCATCATGATTTGTACACCCTTCTTGAGGTCAGGATACTTTGCAAAAAATGCAGGTGTCCAATCAATACCTCTATATTTAATATTGAGATTGTATGCATCTGGGCTTGCGCTATCCGCACCCCACCTCATATTCGCGCGCATGAAGTTTTTCGTGACCTTATGGGCGCGATTGTGCTCAATATTTCCAATCCATCCAAGCGGCTTCTCGTACTTCTTTTTAAATTCATTTCCTGCCCTCTTGTAATCCTCGGCAGCTTTCTTCACCTCACTCATAAAAGTTTTGTTACCCATCAATATGCTTTTAAGACTCCTTATATCTTCCTCGGAATTATACGCATTATGCGCTCCCAACGCCACCTTGGTGAGCATATGCAGTATGAAGCGTTCAGGTTTCCTGGTATCTGCAAGGGTTGACTGATTCGGCGTGTACCCAACTTTCCTCAACTCCTCTTCGAGGGGGGAGTTTTTCTGCTGCTGCAGCTCGTTGATCTTGCGCTCCGCCTCCTGCATCGGCGCCGCCACCGGGTCACCCAAGGTGGTGGGCGGCGGCTTACGCCCACCTCTACCGAAAAATCTCATTATATATTTATTACCAATATTTAAACTTGGGTGAAGCCCTTGTGAGTCCTACCATCGGCATGCTCCAGATAGGGGAAGCCCTCGATGCCCTTGCACGCCTCCTTGTTGCAGTCCACAAAGGTGTACCCGACGCCCTTCTTGTTCATGTAGTCCAGCTGCTTCTTGGTCCACCCGCAGGCCATGGTGCCATAGACGGTCCACCCATTCTCCGTGACTGGCGGCTTCGTTTCCCAGATGAATAGGATGTACAGGATCGCTAGGATGATGATGATATCTTGAGTACGCATTAGTTGTTATAGTACCCCGAGAAATTTACTTCTTCGCCGCCTTCATCGCCTTCTTCGCCGCCGCCGCCTCATTCTTCTTCGATACCTTCACCGCCTTACCCTTCGCCTTTGTGACCTTTGCGGCGGCATTGCGCCGAGCCTCGTTGTTTGTCAGCTTCTTGTTTATCTTCCTCACCTGCTCCATGGTGATGGTGCTCGCCTTGGGGATGAGCATCTTCTGGAGTTCCTGAGCCTCCCTGAGGCGGTAGAGGGCGTTGTTCATGCTCGGTGGCGAGCGGGAGCGCCGCGGCGCGGGGGCACTCCTTGCCGCACGGGGGGATTGCCGCCTCGGAGCATTGTTGTTGACGAGCATGTTGGGGTTGTTGCGGGCCCTGTTGAGGGCGTTGAGCACCTGATCCTTCACAGCCCCATCGGGGATCGCATTCTTCAACGTGATCTCAGCCAGCATGCGGAGATCGTTGGCGGGGTACTTCGCCAGCTCACTCTTGGTCTTATTCATGAGGTGTTTCTTGAAAAAGGTTGCGGGGCTGTTACCTGGAGGCACCACGGGGAGCGAGCTCCCGGAACGACCAGCGCGCTTTAAAATATCATTGACCCTGGAACCCTTCACCTTACCCCTGAACATCTCAACCTTCTCACTCTCATTCTTCCTATTCTTCATCGTCGGTTCAGGAAGGCGGGCAATCTGCTCCGCGCTGAGGTAGTTGGACTTCCCAGCCATCAGATTCACAAACTCGGCCAGGTTGGCTTTGGAAACCTTGACATTATTGTTAATGGAGTTCATCACCTTCTTCTTCTCCTTTGCCAACCAGTTCTTCCTCCACTCGATACCCTCGTTGGCATTCTTCCAATTCTTCGACGCCTTCTCCATGGCGTTGTAGAGCTTCCCTGGCTTGGGCGGCGTCATACCAGCCGCCTTGAACATCCTCACCTTTGCGGCCGACAGGGGAGGGCGGGTGATGTTGGACCACTTCGAGGAAAAGGCGTCCCTCTCCTTGTTGATAGCGCGCTTCAGCACGGCAACCCTGGAGGCGGTCTGCTTCTTGGGCTTCGTCAGGTTGATGGTGCTCCCTCCAGTGGCCGACCCTGCGCGGAACAGATTGTACATCTTGGACATATTGACCCCGCCGCGCATCACGGGGCTCCGGGCAGCCCCACTACGACGAGGGCGCGCAACGGGACGCAGCTTGGGCGACTTTGATCCCTCGTTCTTTATCAACGCATTCACAGCCCTTGCGAGAGCCTTGTTCTCCTCCGTCACCCCGCGGAGACCCATGTTCTTGGCAGCCTGAATGAGGTTGTTCATCTTGACCACCTGCGCGCGCTGCAGGCGGGGTGCCGCCTTCGCCGCAACCTTGGGGATCGGCGCCTTCTTGGGGGGCGCCGGGCGGGGCCCCAGAGTTATGGGGATGGAGGCGGGACGAGGCCACTCACCCTTGGATACGTACTTGGGCTTCTTGTACTCGGCAAAGTACGAGGTCCCGAGCATCTGTGAGATACTGGGGATGTCCGAGCCCAGACCGTGGCGGAGGCGCCCAGCGACCACATGCTCGGAGTTGAACTTCTTCTGATCCGCCGCGTGGTTGTACTTGGCGGGGATGACCTTCTTGACAAACTCCTTGAACTCACCCGCCTTCGGGTGATCCCTGAGGAAGGTGGCGAAATCCGTGAGAAACAGGTGGGCATCATACCCCTTCATCATGTTCGGGCCGATACCGTGGCTCTCCTTGAGGTGGGCCAGGGGAGCACCCTTCATGCCATCCTTGTCCCCCTGGGCGAGACCAAAGTCCCCCACCATGACACGGTAGCCACGGTTGGGCACGGTGAACCCCCCATCGTACCGCATGGTCCCACGGTCGTGGTGCTCCACGTCAACCATGATATTTGGCATGATTACGTCACCGTGGCGGAAGGAGGGCATCTTCTTCTGCATGGCGCCCAGAGTCCACAGAACCTGGAAAGCCATCGCCTTGATGTCGTCAGCGGTCATCAAGCCACCAAACTTCCCGAAGAAGGACTCGATGTTCCCACCGCTGGCATACTCGGAGTACATGATCGACTGCGGCTCGCCGTTGCGGGCTGCAGAGTGTTGGTTGATAAGGGTGCTGCCCACCGGCTGCAGGAGGAAGGGGATGCGCCCGATCTCAGCCTTACACTCGCCAGCAGTGCGGTGTAGATAAAGAGCGGGGATGTGGGGGGAGACGCCCTTGAACTCCTTGAGAATTTTAGCCTCGCGGTTCACGGACTCGTGGTCGCCGATCTTGATAGCCATAGCATTACCTGCGCTGCTGGGACCCCAGTACCCAAGATACACCGTACCGTTCTTGCCCTCTCCCAGGAGTCCAAGACCAGGGAAGTTCGCAACGTTGTTCCCATAACGGGCCCGGGGGGTGGGGAGGGACTCCTTAATGACCTGGGTAACGTGGAAACCACTGTGGGGGGAAGCACCAGCCTTCTTACGCACCGCCGTCATGGTCTTCTCGGGAATGCAGTACGAACCTGAAAGAGGTCCCACGATGGACTTGGAAAGTCGGTTTCGCCTCCTCTGGAACTGATTGGTCTTTGCGTTATTGATGTTCATTGTTGATATACACTAAGATTTTTTACACCTCCTCCTCTACCTCCTCGTACTCGTACTCCACCTCCTCCTCGATTTCACCTCCTGTAGTTGCGATGCCCTCAACACCCATGAAGGCAAACTTGGGGAGTTTCTTCGGAGGCTCCATCAAGCACTGCTGAAGGCGAACGGTCACCCCGAACTTGTTGTCGATGAACCAGATCGAGGCAATCTCGGCGATGGTGATGACCTTCATACCCTTCTCGAGGGCAGACATATCCACCTGCTCCTGGCGCATGTTGTAAGCCTCTGGGACGAACTTGTCGGTCTTCTGATCGACCATAACCTTCATCTTGATGGTCGAGGGGTAGTCCTCCTTTCCAGGACGGATGAGGGGCTTGTAGAGCGCCTCCTTGAGGACTGCAGCCTTGAAGGGCTTCCCGAGCCACTCCTTGCTGTTGGCCTCCACGGTCTTGACGACCAGATCGTCGAGCTCCTCCAACTTCTGCTGACACATCATCAGCTCCTCGTTATCCTTGTCGAAGGACAGGTCGAGGGAGTAGGAAGTCCGACCGGTGGCGGCGTCTGTGAAGCTGCTCAGGCCGAAGGGAGCGCGCATCCAGGGGAACTGGACATTCAGCTTGCCCTTGTTGGACCCGCTCAGGTACACAGTCTTGTTGCCGCGTGCTTTGTTGATACGAAGGGCGGAGAAGGAGACATCGGAAGCGTTGAAGTCAGCGAGAGAGGTGATGTTGAGCGCCATTGTTTGTAGTTTGTTCTGACTATATCTGGTCAAGAACCTTTAAATATATTTTCTGGTAGGATAGTATAACTATCTACCATGGGTGGCTGTGGATGCAACAAGGGACAGAAGGCAAGCAAACTCTTTAAGGATTGCGGGTGTGGGTGCAAGGGTAAGAAGCAGGAGCACAAGTTCATCATCTCCGTCATGTCCGCGCTGATCTTCTTTGTGGTGGCGAACCCCGAGACCTTTAGGGCGATGAGGCGTCTGGTGGGTGGGTGGGTGTCCAGCCCAACGGGATGCCCGACCATCAAGGGCCTGGCGCTTCACACCGTGGTCTTCATGCTGGTGGTGTGGGGTCTCATGAACATCCGTAAGGAGGGTGAGGAGATGGCTCCTCCAGAGGAGCAGATGACGCCGCCCGCCATTCCGGAAGCTCCGGAAGCTCCGGAAGCCCCGGCCACCCCGGCCACCCCGGCACCTCCTGCCACCCCGCCACCTCCTGCCGCCCCGAAGGCTTCCGCCGCCCCGACAATGAGCGCTCCAGGTGTGAACAACACCAAGAACTTGGGCAGTGACGAGGATATCGTCGAGAACACCCTGGCCCCGTACAGCCCAATCGACAGTGGCAACCCGAGCATACAAGAGATGGCTTCCACGGCGACCGGTGGAATGAGCAGCAAGCTGGGCGGATCCGTCTCCACGACTCAGCCGCAGGAGGCTCTCAAGACCGGTGACTACATGCAGTGCAAGTGTGGCGACGGAAGCCACGTCATGCTTATGAAATAAATGATGACGTACTATAATGGCGTCCGCCCGTGATTACATCTTCGTCATCCCGCTAATCTTGGCAATCGCAGTGATTATATATCATAGCATGGTGATTGCAAAGATTGTGAAAAATGGCACATCTATAAGTGATAAGACCCTCTGGCTCCCCAACACAGATAGTGCAGTCCCCATGCATATGGCAGGAACCGACATAAGGGGCCCCAACAAGTTGTGTCGTGTCGAACCGACCCCCAGCACACGAGATATGTACGGAGAGACTGTGACCGCTGCAAAGGAAGTCCCTTGTGGTGACTGTAACAAGTACCTCTCCAAGATTGGTGACAAGTGCATGCCAATGACATTCCAAGTTCGTCTCCAAGACTCCGACATATCCGAGATCCCCACGGGATTCTGTGTGGCATCAGCGACGGAAGGAGACCCAGAGTACCAAGATATGATACGGGAGTGTCCGTTTAGAGTTTCTCCAGAGATTACGCTCCCGTGGAGGGCCGCTTTGGAACAGAGCGACCAAGCGGAAGAAAGCCCCCAGAGCTTGTTAGAGCGCTTCTTCCGGCTGTAAAATTTTCGTGTTGTGTTATAATATACACTAAATGGGTCTCGGATATTCCACTCTTGAAAAAGTCTGCAAAGGTCAAGCGGAAAATGTTTCCTGCAACGTCGCCACTGAAAACGAAATCACCAACGTCTCTGATTACTCTTGTCGGTACCCCAATCCATTTGCAGAGAAGAAGAGGCTCGCATGCATACCGAAGACGTGCAAAGCTGGGTATGAACTCAGGAAAGACGGGGCCGCATGTATCGCGGTGTGTTCGAGTGGCAGCCAGAGGCTGGCCTCGGGGCTGTGCGAAGAGATCCCCGTGATCCCCGAACCCGAGGTCGCCGCCACTTACCCAGATGATTGGTCGATCGATACCGTCATGGGTATGACCGACTACAAGGCTATGAGGGGAGTACTTAGCACCGGCGATGGCGTCGTCCCTTCATATATGGCGGAAATCAAGTTGCCAGACGGTGAACCCGTTCAGAATATTAAACAGTGCCACGAGCTTGCAGGCATAATGGGTTACTCAGCCATAGGATTCAGGAGTGCAGATAAGGAGGACCTCCCGAGTTCGTGCTTCGGCATGGACGACACCTACAAGGACAATGTCGACTCTCCCATAGACGTGGAGGGGGAGACCTGGCTCGCGTGTACAGACCCCAGATTATCCCTCTCAAATAATTGCTCTACTACTGAGACCTACATGTCGCAACCCCGGATGCCCAAGATGCCCAAGATGCCCAAGATGCCCAAGGTGCCCCGGCGGTACATGACGAAGGATCCCGTCCCTTACTCTTTCTAGAACTCCTCCTCGAATGTGATGTCCCCCGCAGTCCCCTCGGCGCGTGAGTAATCTCCCACGCGCTTCTCGAAGAAGTTGGACTTCCCAGAGAGCGAGATGTTCTCCATGAAGTCAAAAGGGTTCTGGGATCCCCAGATGGGTGCGCACTTCAACTGCTTCAAGAGGCGATCCGCCACAAACTCGATGTACTGGCTCATCTTCACAGAGTCCATGCCTATCAACTTGACAGGCAGGGCCTCGGTGACAAACGCCTTTTCTATCTTGACCGCCTCCTGGACTATGGTGTGGATCACCTCCTCAGAGGCGGGAACCCGCAGGTGGTGGTACAGCGCCACCGCAAACTCCTGGTGCAACCCCTCGTCCCTGGAGATCAGCTCGTTGCTGAAGGACAGTCCCGGCATCAGCCCCCGCTTCTTGAGCCAGAAGATGGCGCAGAACGAGCCGCTGAAGAAGATGCCCTCGACGCAGGCAAATGCCACCAGGCGGGTGGCGAAGGAGTTGTGGTTGTCGAACCACTGGAGCGCCCAGTCAGCCTTGGATCCCACGCAGGGAATGGTCTCCACGGCCCTGAACAGCCTGTCCTTCTCCACGGGGTCCTGGATGTACTTGTCAATCAACTTTGAGTAGGTCTCCCCGTGCACCATCTCGTTGTGCTCTTGGTAGGCGTAGAACGAGCGGGCCTCTGGGATCTGCACCTCCCTGGCAAAGTTGACGGAGATGTTCTCAAACACGATGCCATCCGATGCTGCAAAGAATGCCAGGATGTGCGAGATGAAGTGTCGCTCGCCATCCTTGAGTGCCAACCAGTCATCCATGTCCCCAGAGAGGTCAATCTCCTCTGCGGTCCAGTTTGACATCTGTGCATTCTTGTAGAGCTCCCAGAGGCTGTGGTACCTCAGGGGGAAGATCGTGAATCGGCTGGGATTCTCTAGCAGGATAGGTTCCATCCTATCCGAGTACTGTATAAATTCGGTGTAACCACCCACGTGCTCGCCATTGACCTCTATCTGTGGATAAGTTGATGCATCTGGGAAGCGATCAAGAAGGTCGTCGGCGGAGACCTTCTTGGCTGTACAAGATACACCCAATTCCCGGCACAGGTCAATAGCCTTGTCGCAGTACTTGCAGTTGTTCTTGGAGTATATAGTGACGCTCATGGATACCATCTGCCTATATTTTATTACTTAGAGTTTCATCTCCCTAAGTACTAAAAATGAATTACGCCGACATCAAACCTGCCGAGGTAATCAAGGTCCTTCTGGACGATGATGGAATAGAGGAGGAGACATGGGCAAAGGTGGTCTCCAATGAGGGTGAGTACATCTACGTCACCTACCTGACCCCCACAAGTCGGGTCTACAAGGACGCGTGCGTCTACGAGTTTGACTCGCAGGTGAGCCGCGTGGAGTTTCAGAGCCTGATGGAACACCACCCAGATGTCAAGACCATCACCGAAGTCGGGTGGCGGCGGGTGGGAGATGGGAATGCGTGGGTCTTGGACTACGAGGTGGACGATTCCGTGACCACCTCGGAGGTGGATGACCTCTCGGACGACGATGAGGATGAACTCGCTCGGAGCATGCAGGACTTTGTGGTCTCCGATGACTCCGCTGAGCTTGAGCTCCCCCCGGATCACAAGGAGGTGGATGAGGAGTGGGAGAAGTGGGAGCCCACCTCCGAGGGAGGTCGGCACTTCAAGGGGGTCGTGGATCGGATCGAGTCGAAGGTGAAGGCTGCGTACGACAACCACAAGTTCTAGAACAGCGTCGTCTTCCCAGACCTATACAGGTGGAAGTTTATTACTAGCAGGACACCCGTTAGCGCGATGTGATAGGACATCTTCGTTCCCAATACATACCACTGCATGTTTGATAACGGAGCACCGTTCTCGAATCCGCACATCCTGTTGTTTATACGAGTGATGAAGCACCCCTGCTCACCCCCGATCGTCAGAAACCACATACCGACTATCACCAGCATCACGACCGAGTGGAGTATTGGATTCATAACGCCCACCAAGAAGTTCCACCAGAGAGCCACTGATATAATGTGATGGAATAGTAGGAGCGCCGTACCAGTTTGTTTCTGGCACGTGTGGAACTGTCTGCTCACCGAAAGGTCTATCAAGAGGAGTCCGAGAAATCTATCGATATTCATTATCTTCTACTAGGAAAAAATACTTGTTGTATCTAGATATTATTCCGGTTGGGCAGCAACAGGGGTAGGTGTCGTCGTCGGGGTGCGCCAGGGCGGCATCCATGCACATGAGGCCAAACCCCCCTATGTACATCACGACAATCACAGAAGATACTGCAACGTCCATAGAGAGTGCGGACAAAAAGTGTACGAGCAAGCCTAGGGATTTGCGTTGCAAGTGGTATATAAAACTGTGGGTACATAGTACCACAATGGATGAATACGCCGACATATGGGCGGACTTTGACACCTCGCGTGGTGAAGATGCGAAAGACAGCCCCAGAAGTACACTTGTAGATCTTTACACCTGCGGATGCGGGGGAACGAAATGCTTTCAACCGGGTGGATTGCCCGTCTGCACAAGCTGTGGTCTCACAGACAGCTTGTACATTGACGAGACGCCAGAATGGACAAATGGTGTGAGCGAGGACGGACAATCTAAGGATATGTCCCGTGCCGGAGACCTCAACGTCGATCACGATCTCTACTCCACCGCGTGGGGGCGCGGAACGGTCATCAAGTCTCGATGGACCGACAAGCCCCAGATGCGCCGCATGGCTCGCATCAACTTCTACCAGGCGATGAACTCGAAAGACCGCCGCCTCCACCACGCGTACGTCAAGATCGACCAGAACTACCTCGAGCTCCCAGACACCACGATGAAGCGGGCAAAGCAACTGTACCGCCAGTTCGTGGAGGGTCCCCACCTGACGCGCGGTCGCAACCGCCAGGCGATCATGGCAAACTGCGTCTACGCAGCATGCAAGGAGGCGAAGATTTCTCGCACACTGGATGAGGTGGCGAATGCCTACCAGGTTGATCGCAAGTACATGAGCCGGATGGACGACTTATTCCGTGAGGTGACCCAACCGAAGGTCGAGGTCGCCCCAGAGGGTGAGGTGTCATCAGTGGCCCACCGCCTCCTGACGCCCTTCGAGGTTTCAGGGAGGGTGAGGATGCAGATCGTCCGGGCGTGCAACCTGCTCGAGGACTGCTCCAAACTCATGGGTCGTCACCCAAAGACGGTTGCGGCAACGGTCATACTGGTGACACTCAACCTGACGCGGAGCGACGTGTCGTCCAAGACGGGCGTCAGTTCCTCGAGCATATCTAAACTCGAGACGATAGTTAGAGATTACCTGACTAAACATACTTAAATGACGAAAGTCTTTCTCTCCACACCCTGTTATGGAGGACTTTGCCTCGAACCATACATGTCCTCGGTACTCCGCCTACAGATCCTCGCCATCAAGGAGGGAATCAACCTGATGATTGACACCACAGAGAATGAGAGCCTGGTTCACCGCGCCCGCAACGTTTCGGTGGGGCGGTTCATGCAGAAGACCGACGCCGACCTGTTCATCTTCATCGACGCCGACGTCCACTTCGACCCCGAGTCCGTCATCCGCCTCATCCGCTCCGAGCACGACATCTCCGTTGCGTGCTACCCCAAGAAGGTTGTGATGTGGGAGCAGTGCGCGGATGCCATCAAGCAGGGTGATAGCCGCGACCCCGCCAAGATGGCCTCCAGCCTCGTGGTGAATTTTGGGGCAACCAATCGTCCTGTGCAGAACGGGTTCATCGAGATCCTCGACGGCCCCACGGGTTTCATGTGTATCAAGAGGTCGGTGTTTGAAAGACTACAGGATGAGTTCCCCGATTTGTGGTGCGTGAACGACCACCAGATCCGGGATTTTGAGCGCTACCACGCGGTCTTTGACTGCATGATAGACCCCCAGACCAAGCGGTATCTCTCGGAGGACTACGCCTTTTGTAGGCGGTGGCAGCAGGTGGGTGGGAAGATCTGGGCGGATGTCCAGACCACCCTGGGGCATGTGGGCAACTTGCCGTTCGGCGGGTGTCTGTGGGAGCGGTTGAAGGACGAGGGGCGGACTGCAACTCGGGCTTAGAGAGTATTCGTTATATGTAAGAAGATATGCTCATCAATACAATCCTTGTCCAGCGCTCCCGATCATGCCACGTCAAGACCCTCCACCTGATGCTCAGAATCAACTTGTTCTGTATGCAGCACGGTATCCAGCAAGAGATCACCTACGTGAATGACGACGTCAACGAGAAGGCGGAGATCATTTCCAGAAAGTTGAAGGGCAACGCAGACAAGCTCATCTTCATCGACTTTGGGGTGACCATTTCCCACGACGACATCCCACAGTTACTGAATTGCCCAGCGGCCTGCGCCGTTATTGCTGGCCCCGTCCCAGGTGTTGACTGGGGGTTGTTCCGCGCCAAGGTGCAGCAGGGTGAGGCGATCAAAGAGCCCCTGTCCCAGCAGGGTATCAACTTTGACACCGATGTGACCCACCAGGTCAAGGGGCAGGATGAGGGCGTCTACCAGGTGTCCCGGACGGACCCCAAGGTGTGGATGATGAACCGCAAGTCTTGCGCAGATGCACTGAAACAGAAGAAGGGTCAGGGCATCTGGATTCCATCCCGTACGTCGGACATCTTCGACCGTCTGATCAAGAGGGATGTCAAGGTGTGGGCTCTCACCAAGATGTCGGCGATAGTTACATATCCCCACGAGTGCGTGAGCAACATCCTAGAGGCTGCAGGTGTCAAGGCTTCGTAAGGGCTTAAAGTTTAGGGAGCATATAGGTATATAAGAATGGATAACACCATGGAACATTGCACATTTCTCGGACACGAGGGGGCGTGGAAACTCCGCCCCGAAACTCCTCTGTACCAAATCGCTCATTCTGTCTTGCTGAGGTCTTTCGGTGTGGGTAAACACGCCCCGATATTCCCAGGACCTCAACCTGTTTCAATCGAGCGGCGGCACATCCCCCAGTTGTGGGAGAATCCGTATGTCGTGTGCGAGAAGACCGACGGCGTACGCAACGCCGTGATGTGCATCCGCCACCAGGAGAAGAAGTATTGCTTGGTGGTCAATCGCAATCTGGAGTTTGTGGTGGTGGGTCTGCGCTTTCCAGCCACCGATGTGATCTTGGACGGCGAGATGGTTCAGTGTCGCGATGGGAAGTGGAAGTTCATGGTGTACGATGCCACCTCGGTGGATCTGGTGGATGGGAAGGCCGATCTCAACCAGAGACTCGATGCCGCACGGGGCGTCATCCGGAAGGTCATGAAGGTCAAGGGGGACCCGTTCCAGGTGGGCATCAAGCAGTTCTGGCCTCTTGAAAAGTTTGGAGAGTTTCAGGAGGCCGAGTTCCCCTACGAAACCGATGGGCTGGTGATGACTCCGGTGCGGGAGCCGATGCGAGTGGGAACCCACGAGACCATGTTCAAGTGGAAGCCTCTCCAGCAGAACACCATAGACTTCCAGGTGAAGTGGCGACCCCACAGCAACAAGTGGGGCCTATACATCCAGGATAAGGGCGCGCTCTACCTGGAATGCGAGTGGGCGGCGGAGGATGGGGTGCCCCCAGAGTTCCTGCGAGAGGATGCCATCGTGGAGTGTATGTACGTTCCCGACAACAAGAAGTGGTGGCCGCTGAAGGAGCGCGCAGACAAGAACTACCCCAACGCTCGACGAACGTTCTGGAGGACCATGATCAATCTCCGAGAGGACGTGCAGCCTCAAGAGTTTTGTGTTGGTATATAATAGATGAATCAAGAACGTCTCGCCATAAATGAGGCAACAATGCTCAATCTATTTGTACAAAATCCAACCATCAAGGCCATCTACCGCGAGGATTCTACTAGACAGTCCACGTCACGACCGATATTGGTCGTGAAGTATGGACCACCTGCGTCAGGGAAGGGATCCGATCGCACCCAGAAAGCCATCGAGTCGCTGGGTGTGAAATATGACGAGATGATTCACTTTAACATCGACGATGTGATCGAGAGTCTTGAGCAATTCAGAGGTACAAGTAGGAAACAACTCGAACAGACGTTCAAGTATATGACTAATAGTTCATTACAAGATGTCAACAAGAAAAACAAACTTAAGGCGAATCTCAACATTATTGGAAACAATAATATTAAAGACTTTTCCAAAATCTACTTTAACATCCGCAACGCCCCCATCAACGCTACGGAAACCCAGACGTGGGAACTCATAGACACTATGATGGGTAAGGCTATGAAGAGTAACTTAAATATAAGCATGGAAACCACGGGTTCGTTCAGTTTCCCCGATTGGCTCTTTACGGATCCAAAGACTGCGCTGTATATTAAGAACTATCAAGTGGTATTTGTGTTTCCCACGGTGCACTGGGACACTGCGTGGAGCCGATATAAAGCCCGTCCAATTAACAGGTATTTGAAGGGTGGCCCGTTTCGTTTCGGATCGACCAAGGTTGGTTACGCAGAACAATACATCGCTTCATACACCGCGTTCATAGAAAAAATGCCAACTTTGATGACGAATAGAGAGAACGTATCGTACATCATTGTCCCCAATGATGTCAGCAACTCGCAGTTTGCCCGCATTGAAAGGACTTCTTCATACGATCTCAAACTTATTCTTGGACAGTTCGTCGCCCGCGCCGAAGAATTCATGAGGAAGCCTGCCGGTAATAAATAGCCAAGTAGTGACACTCCCCGCTGTAAGGGAAATCCACCTCTCTGATACTCTCGTCATCCTTGAGGTACCACTTCCCCTTGTGCTTCCCGAAACTCGCATAGTGCCCACCCGACTGTATGCCCACGTGAACCGCCGTGGTAATCAGGGAGTACTTTACCCCGTTTATGTCCAGGTACGGCGAGACGTCCATCCGGTTCCGAACCCCCATCGAAAACACAACCATCTTCGGGGACCCCTTTATGGCTGTGCGGGTTGCCGCCACGTTCCACGTCTTCCCGTGGTCGTCCTCGTACCCCTCCACAGTCTCCCACTCCTGCGTCCTCGCCATCACCTGCTGGATGTCCTCGCCCGGCTTGGGGTACAGGAAGTGGCACATCATATCCTCCGTGGTGGACTTCCTGCCACTGGGGCAGACCACCTCCGTCTCCACCTGGCTGTAGAACATCTCCTTAGCCAGCGGTATCTCCTTCTCCACGTCGTCCAGGAGCGCAAGGAACGCCTCCTGCACGTCGTGTTGCCTCCCCTGCACAAACTGGGGGTGGCGTTCCACAAAGTGCCCGAGGAGCGCTCGAGGGTCAACGGGTTGAGGGTCGTCCTTTTTGCGAATCCACAGGTCCTTGGCGATCTTTTGGAATTCCGTGACCAAGGGGTCACTTCCACGGTACTTGCTGAGTATCAGGTGATTGGCAAAGCATGGTACTTGAAGTAGGCATTGCACGGCAGAGTTGAAGTAGCAGGTGTTCCCGTGGTTCACCAGGCCCTTCATACAGTCTTAAAGCTTACTGCCTATAAGTAAGAAAAGGAGGAACTATGCAGACCGCACACGAAGTCTTCGCCGCCATCGAACCCGTGTTCAACAGGCACAAGACCACTCCACATGTGGAGTGCGAGGTCCGCCTCGGGCGCTTCATGGGCAAGAGGTTCGATGCCAACGTGGGCGAGGCCACCTGGAAGGCTGTCGTCGCCGCCCTGGAGCGCTACGACGGGTGGGAGTCGTCCACCACCACCGCCTCAGAGGTTTACTACAAGGGAGACCTCCGGATGGTGGTGGATGGCGAGACGGACGAGCAGGAGCTGTACCGCAAGAAGCGGGTCAGCAACACAGAGCTGAAGCTCTCTGGACGCCCACTGGACGCTCGGTTTTCAGTGAGTACCGAGGAGCCGGTGGATCCCGACGTCCTGGGAGAGGACGACGAGTGGGAGCAGTGCCGCTGCCGCAAGAGGAAGTCCTTCGTTCGCAAGAATCTCCGCATCGACTGCACGGTGGTGACGGGTGGTGACGTGGACCCGGATGCCGAGGACGACACGGAGTATCAGGTGGAGATGGAGGTGGTGGATGTGACTCAAGTTGAAGACAGGGACACCGCCTTCAACATCTTCTACAAACTCCAGGATATTTTGGACACTATTAAGTAAGAATGGATTGGACATCGATACTCATCATATGTTTCACAGCAGTCATGCTACTAAACATATTCAATCCCACCACAGGTGAGCCCAGGGCAACGATGGTTGGAAACTACAGGTGCAAGCACTTTGACATCTCAGGTGGGATGTCACTCGAGATCCTCAAGAAGATGCAGGGCGACGGCTTGAGTCAGGAGCGCCTCGAGGAGTTTGCAACTCTCGAGGATGAGTTTCTTTATCTGGAGCGCCAGACGGTTTGCGGTGGAAAATCATTCAAGGTTCCCATGATGGAACTGGATACCCAGATCAGGGACCGCTTCGCCGCCTACGACTTCAAGTATCACCACATGCACATCAAGCAAGCCTCCGAACCTACGAAGCAGGTGAATCCTTGGCTAACATGTCCAGGAGGGATTCCAGAGCAAAAAGCATAGTCTTGGTCTTACAGGGATCCATCCTCTGCTTGTGTCTCCAGATGTGCATGATGAGGCTGTTGTCGTCCCCTGGCACCTTGACGAAGAAATCGTTCCGGTACACCATATCATCCCCAGACTGCCTGATGTAATCAGCGATCACATACACCACGCAGTCTAGGAGTTCCTCCTCGGCCATCTCGAGCCAAGAGTTCCTCTTAGTTCCCCACTCACGGGTATTGTCGTCAGCCCTGACGCCGTGTCCATAGCGCTGACGCCCTATATCCAAGCGCCCACAAATCTTCTGGTCGATGGTTAATTGCATTTGACACTTATCGGTTCAACTGTTTAAGTGCAGCTCCCATCCGGTTCACCAAGCCCTGCTTGGGCATCCCCGCACCGTTGATTTTCAGGGTGCGAGCGAAGCGATCGAGGTCCGCCTTGGGGAAGGTGGAGGCGACGCGCTTGCCCACCACCACACGCCCTCGGGTGTCCAGGTACATCGGGACCCGGTTGGCGGCGGTGTTGCCCGTGGACTTGCCACCCACGTTGTTGGAGCGCACCTGGCGGATGACGTTGGCGCTGCGCACATTCTTGTAGTTGGTGACGTCCATCTTGCCCTTGAACGCCATCTTGCGGATCTCAAACAACACATCATCCTTCGGAGCCTTCGGTGAGAGCCTAACCCCGCCCATCCTCCTCAGGATGTCCGTCAGTTCCGCCTTGGGGTAGCGGGTTCCCTGACGCCCGTTGATGTATATGTCCTTGACGTAGTGCCCAAGAATCGGCGCGTAATCGGAAAGCCACGGTACAGCCGCATAGAGTTTCTCAGTAAGATCCAGAGAGGTGACGGCTGGTCTACTCTCTCTCAGCAAGAGTTCACTTGTGTATCCTTTAGCCCGGTATTCACTCCTTGAAAAATCACTCTTGTACAAACTGTATCCATTTTCCGTACCAGCTTTGACACCCCTTAGGAACCTGACGACATCCCCGATGTCCACCATGTTCTGCTTGGTCATCCGGGGATCCATGTAGACCTGCATGAACACGTTGGTGTTGTTGTTCTTGCGGCGGTTCACATTCTCTTGGGAGTTGATGGCGGTCTTGCTGGTCCCGGGTTTCTTGTAGCAGCACGGGAACCCCTGGGGGTTCAGGCGCTCGTAGGGGTGCTTCTTGGGGCACGCGCCGTTCACCTTCTTCCTGTCCTTCGGGCAGGTGGTGCCGCGGCGGGTGACACCCGGCACTTTGCGGGCGTTGCTGTTCCTTGTGATCTTGCTCCCCCTAACAGCCTTGGATGCCCGGTTGAGGGGGTCGTTGTGGTAACTATCGGGGGGCAGATTTCCCCTGAGGAACTCCTTGGCGCGGAGAAACGCCTCGTTGGTAGACACCCCATCCTTGATGGACAGCTGGCACCTCCCGGTGGTGGTCATAAGCATGGTGACCTCTGGGTTCAGCGGGACGCTCAGAGAGCCGCCAAGTCCCACACCCTCCATCCGGTTCACAGCCGTCTGCTGCGCCTTGTACTTGGCTCGGAAGAGGCGGTAGAATTCCCCCCGCTGCCTGTTCTTGTTGCGGACCTCCGTGAGGTCATCCAAGTTGTAATTGGCGACGAACGTGGCAGTCAGGCGGTTCATCTGCATCTTCTTGCGGGGCACGGTGTAGGCAACCTTCATAAAGTCGTGCAGGGTGTCCAACTGGTTCTTGGCAGACTTGTCGTCGAACATCCCACCGCTGCAACGCGTGGACCCGTTGCGATAGACGGTGAAGCTGGCCCCCAACTCCTTTCCGTCGCTCTTGCGAGTCATACGGATCTTGAAGTCCACAGACATTATGCCACGGGCGATATGCTCCCTGTACGCCTTGGCCTTCTCCTCGTATTCCGCCTTCTGCTTGAGCATCCACAACCTGCGCTCCTCCAACCACTTCTTCTTCGCGCCCCTCGGAGCCCGCCGCCCCCTCGAAGGGTTTAGCCCCTCCTTCTCCCACATGGAGTACACGGGGCGCTTGGGGCGCACGAACGCCTTCTTGGTCATGGTGTTCTTCTCATTCTTGATGAGGTTGGCGGCACTCTTCGTCCCCTGGGCCTTGCGCCCCTTCAGGATGTACAAGATGGTTCTAAGTTTGATATCGCGGCACTTCACATAAAGAACCTCGTACTTGATACCACCCAAAGACCTCTCAGGGAGATCCGAGTCGTGTTTCATCGCCATTCTCAAAAGTTCCACGGTGATGTCGTTTTTGACACCAGCATTAAACATGCTGGGTCGTAGGTCGCTTGTCCTGAGCCTACCAGCCATATATGATACACCGAGATATTAATAGTCCTCCCCGAACTGAATGGTCTCCTCCACCACATCCAGACCGAAGATGACGGGTTGGTTTGCATACCCACGTCCCTTGTAGGTGATGGCATCCGAACGCACCTCGATGTCCCGAGCGCTGAACGGACCCGCGTAGAAGTCGGGATTGAACTTGACCTTCCCGAGGTTGTTCTCGTGGCAGTGGATGTTGAAGTTCTGGACGAAGACCTTCTGGGGCACACACAGGTCCTCCCCGTAGCGAACCTTCTCGGAGGCCAGGAAGTTGTGGAGGGTGTTGGTCACCATCGCCACCTGCGTCTGAACCTGCTTGAAGTAGTTGGGAACCACATTCCAGATGTCCTGACTGCTGTACTTTTGCGAATACTCCAGGTATGCCCTGACGCACTTGTACAGGATGATGGGCAACTCTGCGTCCAGCTTCTCATCAAGCTTGCAGTCGGCATCCTTCACCTGCTTTGCAAAGTTCCAGGGCATCAGTCGCCTCAGTACCGACCCCGAGTTGTCCCGCCAGTTCGGGACCTCGTTGCCTCCCAGGATCCCAGGGGTCTTCCACTCGATCGTCTTGGCGTTGTGATTCTTGATTGCCACCGAGATGTCCTCACCCGACACGATGGACTGAAACTCCGCCTGCTCCAGACACAGGTCACCCTTCACCTCTGGGGCGATGAACATGAAGCCGTCGTAGATGCTCGACAGACCGAACTTCTTCTCGATGTTGTTCGAGAGGGCGCGGACGTCGTCATTCTCGTAGAACTTCTTGAACACCTTGGTGATCAGAGTGGATTTGCCACTGCGAGCGATACCCTTCAGGAAGGGGATCACCTGCCACCCGTCCATATCGCCAACGTCGAAGCACAGACGACCGCCCATCACATACATCCACTCGCAGACATCCCTCGGGAACTTCTGGTAACTCAGAACCCCCTGCATGTTCGGGGTTGGGATGTCGTACCAGCTCTCGTAATTGACCACCTCTGGATCGAACATCTGGTCAAAGTACTTGCAAGACACCACGGTCGGGTCGAGGCAGCGATACTTCTCGGAGTCGTAGGGGTAGAAGTCGGAAATGTACTTGCCATCCTTAGGGCTCCACTCCTTGCCCACCATCATCCCGTTGCGGAAGGACCAGACGTGGCGGTTCTTCTTGATCTCGGGGAACTGGACATCCACACAGGAGTTCAGGTAGTTGATGGACTGAATGATGTTCGTAGGCTTGCTGGTGGCATTCTTCCACATGTTGAAGCGGGTCTCCTTCTTGGTGGCGGTGTTCACAAACTCAGCAATCGGCATGAAGGTCTTCCACGCCCTGGTCTGGTGCCCATCGGGGTGAGGGATCTGCTTGCAGCACTGCCCCTTGTAGCGGCGGATGTTGTTGTTGTAGGTCTCGTTGAGGAGGGCGAGAATCAACAGCTGGAAGTCTGTCAGGTCGTCAAACTCCATCGTGGAGCATCTGAATATCTTGGTCTCAAGATCGTCGGAGGGAGACACGTAGGCGGGGTGATTGATGCGCTCGTGCTGACGAGCGTAGCGGAACACAGTCTCGTAGGCGTCATCTGCCATATCGATGAGGCGATTGATCCTGGAGCTGATGGTGCACTCGTTGCCATTCACATCCTCGTCCAGCTCATCAATCATCCCTAGGGATACTGCACGGTGAAATAGTTCAGCAAAGGTCTCCTTGTGCCGCCCGAACTGAACCTGAACCCTCTCCATCTCAATAGCATCTGGAATCCCCGTGTCCCCCAACTCCTCAGGGGAAAAGTAAAGCGAAAACCCTATCCGGAAGGGTGCGTGAGAGTCACCCTTCTGGTCGAGTTGCCACTTCTGTTCCAATTGGGCCAAAAATGGAGATACCTTCTCTTTGGCCAAATCGTGTACCTGGCTTCTAAAAAGCTCAAACTTTGATTGCATTTCATCCCCATCAGGAGATATAAGGTGGAGTTGGTGTTGCTGAGATCCCGCCATCGATGTACTAATTAATGGCTATAATTTTTTAAGCCTCCGTTTCCTCAACCTCCGGATCATCCGTCAGATCAACGGGCTCCTCCTCCCCCCCAGAGGACTCCACGACCATCGACGAGCGACGGCTGCGACGGCCCGCCACCCTCTTGGGGGTCGGCGGCGTTGGCGGCTGCTGGGGTGAGTTGGCAGCCAGAAACTTCACCAGGAGGCGGTTGGTCGTCTCCAGCTGCTTCGCCACCTTGAGCATGGCTGAGCAGACGTTGTCATCCTCGTGGGACAGCAGCTCCATCAGGAGATCGCCGATGTCCTCCTCCTCCTCCTCATCCTCCTCCTCGTCGAACTCCTCGTCGAACTCCTCGTCATCGGTGAACTCATCCTCCTCCTCAACAGGCGGAGGAGGCGGGCGAACAGGGCGGCGGTGCTGGGGAACAGACTTCATCCAGGTATTATACCACCTACTGAGGAATTCACCTCCTGGATTTTCCGCACTTAAAAATATGGGGGCATATAGGGATATACCAGAACACTAATGGCTAACGCCGCTCTTGGAGTTATGGATCAGAGCGCTCAGGAGGCCATGTCCATCCTTGACGAGGTCAAGGAGAAACTCACCGACGACGAGTACAAGCGGATGGCGGAAGCCTTGGCTGCCATCAATCCCAACAAGGACTTTGCGATCGAGTACCCCATGGATCTCAATGGCGTGGTGACGGTCGCCACCGTCCCAGCGGCGACGCACATCAACAACCTCAAGCGCCGCCTGACGGTCCTGATGGACAGGTACAACCGGGAGACCCGAAAGTACCTGGTGCACATCGCCGACCTGTCGACCGAGTGCCTGAAGCTCAAGAAGGAGTGGGATGAGGAGGATGACGATGACGACGACGATGACGAGTGACTAGCCGACCTGAGAGAGATCGGCGACCACGCCAGGGTCAGGATGGCTGATGGGTCAATCCTGCTTGCAGAGAGGACAGGTGATTAGTGAGTAGGCCATCTCGGATAGCCTCCACCTGCTCCAAGGTGTGTTCGGTCTTGGGATATTGCCGAGAAAACTTCAGGTCTTTTCGCTTGATTCTTAGTTCCCAATATTCGTACCTCCCACCCTTCATTGAAGTACTTGTAATGTGCTTGGAAGTTGCAGACTTCCTTGAAGAATTATCTTTGTTAATAATGGAAGTCACCCACCTCAGGTTGGCGAGGTGGTTGTTCGTCTTCTCACGGTCTATGTGATCCACCTCATCGTGTCCCTCCACAGGATCTAGGAAAGCCAGGGCCACCAAGCGGTGGACAGAGCAACACTTGCGGATTTTATCAGGGCGAGACTCAAGTGAAACTTGAACATACCCATTCTTATGAACTCTCTGCGAAATCTCTCGGTCAGATATGATAGCCCATACCCGACCAAGATTACTCACCAAGTAGCGACTACCCAAGACCTCAGCGCCCTCCAAGAAATCAACGGGTCTCCAAGCTTCAGTCGGCATTTGGAAGGTATGGTCGGATCTCCTTAAGTGCGTGAAGTCCCGACCCAAATTATTTTCTTGGGGTAGGGTATATACACACAATGGCGGGAGGTCTCATGCAGCTTGTTGCTTACGGCGCCCAAGACGTCTTCTTGACGGGTACCCCCAAGGTTACCTTTTTCCAGGCGGTCTACAAGCGCCACACGAACTTCGCTATGGAGACGATCGAGCAGACGATCAACGGCAACGCCGGTAACGACGGTCGCCTCTCGGTGACGATTGCCCGCAACGGTGACCTGGTCGGCGACATGTTCGTCGAGCTCCAGGCCAAGGCTGGTCTCGCCCCGGTGAGCTCGGCGGCGGCGGCGGCGTACGACACGTGCTGGCTGGCGGAGCGCGCGGTCAAGTCCGTGGAGCTGTCCATCGGCGGCCAGCGCATCGACAAGCACTACCAGATCTGGTGGCGCCTGTACTCCGAGCTCTACCTGAACTCCAGCAAGAAGGTTGAGTGGGGCAAGATGACCTCGGTCCCGGCGCTGTCCGCGGCGGGCGACAAGGTGTACCTGCCGCTCCTGTTCTTCTTCAACCGCAACGCGGGTCTCTACCTCCCGCTCATCGCCCTCCAGTACCACGAGGTCCGCCTGGACTTCGACCTGGCGGCCGACTACCAGCTCTACTTCGACACGAACTCGCCGAAGGTGTGGGCCAACTACATCTACCTCGACACGGAGGAGCGCCGCCGGTTCGCCCAGAAGGGCCACGAGTACCTGATTGAGCAGGTGCAGCACACCGGCACGGACTCCGTGACCCGCGGTGCGACGAAGCAGATCCGCCTGTCCTTCAACCACCCGGTGAAGGAGCTGGCGTGGTGCTTCAACGGCGGCGCGGGCGACAACTCGGGTCGCAACGGCCAGTGGAACTTCTCGTCCAACGCCGGCGCGAACGCCGTGACGCTGGCGACCTCCACGAACTTCGGCGACCTCGCCGCGGCCAACGCCTTCGTGTCCCCGTCGGTTCTGGGCGCGCCCCAGCTGGTGACGGGCTCTATCGTCGACACCACGCTCCACTTCGAGTCTTCCGCGTCCCCGTGGACGGAGGAGGGCGACTGCGGCACCGCCACGGCCGTTGGCCCCCTTGCCAACTTCAAGCTGGTCCTCAACGGTCAGGACCGCTTCAAGGAGCAGCCGGGTAAGTACTTCAACCAGGTGCAGCCCAACCAGTACCACACTGGCTGCCCGTACCCGGGTATCTACACCTACTCGTTCGCGCTCAAGCCGGAGGAGCACCAGCCGTCCGGCACGTGCAACTTCTCGCGCATCGACAACGCCCAGGTGGCGGTGACGATGAAGGCGGATGCCGCCGGCAACTCGCCGGAGACCATGCACCTGTTCGCGTGCAACTACAACGTCCTCCGCATCCAGAGCGGCATGGGCGGACTCGCG
>MDTC01084123.1_pt1 | contig 82506 bp, 69 predicted proteins | sample 811181 | NCBI WGS metagenome assembly MDTC01 (sample SAMN05326644, study PRJNA326480) | marine metagenome | isolation source: seawater | place: Pacific Ocean: North | collected 2011
CGCGACCGAGTCCCTCAGCGCGAAACGTGCTGAGCTTGACTCGGTAAATAAGCAACTCGCAGCCCAGCAAGACACGATCAAGAAAGCTGAGGCAACCGTCGCCAATGCCACTGAGGCAAAAAATGAAGCACAAGAGAAGGTCGCTGATTTCACCAAAAAGAAGGCCGACTCAGAGAAGTCGCTAGCAGTGGCGCAGGCCCAATTAGAAAGCTACCTTTTTCTCTCAAAGAAATGGGAAGCTGCTGCCATCAATCTATCTGCCCACGAGCAATCGGAGGAGTTGGAGGATATGACAATGGAATTGGACCAACTCAAAGAGGAAGAAACCGAAGCTCTGGCTGAAGTTGCTGAGGCAACCCAGTTTAGAGTGGCTGCTGAGCAGACTCTTGAGGACGCCAAAAGAACTATCGTTGTTGGAAACCAGCAGCTCGAGGAAAAATCGACAACGGTTCTTGCGCACGCGCTCGAGCTTGTTTCGAGCCGGGCCGTGACTGAGCTTAAAGAAGTGGTAGCGGCGGAAACGGCGTCAATGGCTTCCACTACAGGCGAGTCTGCCGACATCACTGCGGGTAAGGAGTCCGTCGACGCTGCAGTGGAGAGAATCGAAGCAGTCGCGGCTGAAACACTGGCCTACAAGACTCTCGATGAACTGGATTCTGAAGTTGAAACGCTGCGAGTTCGGCTAAGTGAATTAGAAGATTTTCTCCAGACATCCTATATTAAGGCGGATAAAACAAAATCCGAGGTCAACGCGGCTGCCAAACTGGCAAGCGAAACTCCGCAGGTGATTGCCGAACGCTCCAAGTCAGAACAGGAGGCGGCCAAGGGACTAGCTAAGGCAGAAGCAGATAGAACTCATCAGGAGCAACAACTCACCGAGCAGCAAGAACTAATTGGAGAGTTGCGTGCCGAATACCTGGCGGCTCTTCCCGAAAGGAAATAGCAGCTACTTGGGTTCTTTATATCCTGGGTTAAAGATCGGAAACTTAGCTTCGGTCTTTTCTAGGATTTTCATGAGGCTGGCTTCAAGAGATTCCACCTTCTCGCCATTAGACTCGGCCAAATTATTCTCTTCAGAGAGATCCGATCTGAGATTATAAAGTTCCGTGGGCCCCTCCCAGAATTTTATAAGTTTCCAGTCGCCTTCGCGTATAATCGAATATGGACCAGGATCATGCCTATAGTGCGGGAAATGCCAGATGAGTTTGTTACGCCCAAAACCAGCTTCTCCCCCGGTCTTGAGGTGAGACAAGAGTGACATTCCATCAATCTCCCGATCCCTCGGCAGTTCCACACCAGCCATTTCGAGAAAGGTTGGGAAGATGTCGACCGAAGTCACTGGTGTCTCACTAATCGAGCCTTTAGGAATCATCCCCGGCCACCGTACGAGAAAAGGCACCCGAATCCCACCCTCATAGGCGTAGCCTTTTCCGCTGCGAAGAGGCGCATTATCAGTTGGATTCCCATCCCGATCGAGTCCTCCATTATCACTTGTGAAAAGTATTATCGTATGATCATCAAGATCCAGTTCCTCGAGCACGTCCATGACCATCTTCATCGAATCATCGACTGACTCTACCATTGCTGCATACTTGGCATTTGACTGATTCACCCCAGGCTTGTTTTCATAGGTTTTCGCCACTTCGGGAATGGCCTGAATTGGGGTATGCACGGCGTAATGTGATATCTGGATGAAGAAGGGTTCCTTTTCCCATTTACGGATCAGCTGGACTGCTTCATTACCTTCCCGGTGAGTCAGATACTCTCCAGCTTCTCTCCCTGGTAGCTTATAGATTCCTTCGCGCAGCGTTTCGTGCTTCCCATTTGGTTGATTGTAAGGATCAAAAAAAGAAGGTGGCTGGCCATAGTCACAGCCGCCCCGATTCTCAGCAAATCCCTGATGCTCAGGAAACCAAGCTGGGTCACCAAGATGCCATTTGCCAATGTAAGCTGTCTCGTAGCCCTCATCACGCAGGGCTTCAGCAAGGGTAATCTCCTCATGCTCCATCCAAAAAGGATTTGGCGGGCAGAGCAATTTTCGATTTACGGCACCAACATATTCAGTTGGGTTAGTTTCCGGCGCAGCTTTTCCACCGCGCTGAAATCTTGATCGGATCCAATCGGTGATACCAAGCCGATGCGGATGGCGCCCAGTTTGGACCGCAGCCCGGGTCGGAGAGCATACCGCACAAGCTGCATAACCGTTGATGAAACGTATCCCTTCGCTTGCGAGGCGGTCAATATGAGGCGTCTGGTAAAAATCACTGCCTTGGCAGGACAAGTCCATCCATCCCATATCGTCCACTAGGACAAGTATGAAATTCAACGGCTTCTCTTCGGAGCGCCCGATCGAAGTCGTCGCCAGCAGGCAAAGTATCAATATCTGAATCTTCATTTTCTATATCGCCGGATATTCCCAGGGGCCGCGGTAGTCACGGGTCAAGAGTCCTGCCGCTTCAGTATCACCGGGAATGGTCTCGTTATCACCATCCCACTCAATACTGCGACCGACCTTGTAGCTGATCATGCCAAGCAAACTCAAATTGGTAGCTTGATGGCCTATCTCTACGTCGGCAACCGGCGTTCTGCTCCGATCCTCAATACATTCGATAAAGTCACGCCAGAGAGGCGGCACATTGTGACCGTCCTTTTCATTGTCAAATTTGGGATCTTCATGAATCACCTGCCCCCCCTTCGCTGGATAAAATGTCCAGCCATCGCGCCAACCCATGTGGAAAGTTCCCTTGGAACCATAGAAATAGCAGCCTACTCGGGACTTTTCCGCCTCATTGCCCCCAAAGCGCCGGTGTTCCCAAACCGCTGTGAAATTTTCAAACTCATAAGTTGCCACCTGATGATCCGGGGCATCGGTGGTTTGTTCCTGATCATTCATTACAGCCTCTCCTTTCACCGACCTTCCTCCAGTGGAGTAGACAGATTTCGGATGCTTTTCATCCGTCCACCAGAGGATCTGGTCCAACCAGTGCACTCCCCAATCACCTAGCGTGCCGTTGGCAAAATCGAGGAAATTACGAAACCCGCCCGGATGTATCCGTTTGTTGAACGGGCGCATCGGTGCTGGACCACAGTACAGATCCCAGTCTAAGTTTCTGGGAACTTCCGAATTGGGGGTCGGGGTCTCCGCTCCTCCGCCGCCATGGGCGAAAGCTCGGATCATTCCAATATCACCAGCGCCACCCTCTTTGAGAAACTTCATACCGCTCACATGATGTGGTCCAATGCGCCGATGCATCCCCACCTGCACCACTCGGTCTGCCACCTGTGCGGCTTTTACCATTGCACGACTCTCTCCAATCGTGTGTCCGGTCGGCTTTTCAACAAATACGTGTGCCCCCGCTTCGACGCATGCAATGCTCTGCAGAGCGTGCCAGTGATCGGGCGTTGAAATAATAGCAATCTCGATATTCTCCTTCTCCAGCATATCGCGATAATCGTTGTACATATTCGGAAACTTTCCCGTTAACGCGTCAACCTCATCCGCAGAAACTTCCAACTCGTCAGAATCAACATCGCAAAGCGCTACCACGTCACAGCTGCCATCTTGTATTGCTACTCGCAGGATATTCATACCCCACCACCCCGATCCAATCAGAGCGGTACGATACTTTTTTCCGGACTTCGGCTGCGCGCGGATCCAGGGAGCAACCAACGGGCTGACAAGCGCAGTTGCACCAGCAGTAGATCGAATGAATGAGCGTCGATTGAGAGGAGTCATTGAGATATTTATGCAGTTTAATGTCCGGCGCAGGTCGACCGTAAAAAGGCCACCTGCCCGAACATGACCATGGAGGCAATGCTCTATGATTCCAAGCCTTACGACCACCAGTTTTTCAAGATTCAATCTCAGCTAAAAATCCAGAGCCTCATTGTTTACGAGTTTAGTTTGTCCGCCAAGGCTGTTTCGATATCGCGAGGCAAAACTTAAATTGTAGGAGTCAGCTCTAAAATCTGCTCTAATTCAACTCAGGCATTCCATTTTCCGACGGCACTCGGGTGACTGCCAATTGACAAGCGCCATACGAAACGGCAGACATGGGCAGCTATGTCAGATCAAACACGCCTACTTTTCGTTTGCCTAGGGAATATTTGCCGGTCGCCCTCAGGCGAAAATGTGATGCGCCATATTATCGACTCAATGGAATTAAGTAGTGAGTTTGAGATTGATTCCGCAGGCACCGCCGGTTGGCACATCGGCAAAAGGCCCGACTCCAGAATGATCGCCGCTGCGGAGAAACGAAACATCGAAATGAAAGGAAGAGCTCGTCAGGTCAATCCCGATGATTTTGCCCGTTATGACTGGATCTTCGCCATGGATCAAAGCAATTATGATGACTTGCTCGATGTAAGAGATCGTTGTCCCAATCCAACCGCGCGACTGATTTTGTTCTGTGAATTCTGTGACCAACACGAAGAAGATGAAGTCCCCGACCCCTACTACGGTGGTCCTGATGGCTTCGAAAAAGTGCTCGATCTGATTGAGGATGGCTGCACCTCGTTTCTCACGCTCTGGAAAAACAAGGATCTGCCATGATAGCCCAATCTATTGTTGATTGGCTTGAAGCGGAGAAAGGACTCCGACTCCGCTCATCGACAGCCCGATCGGTATCAGGCGGCTGCATCAACGAAGTGTACATGGCAGAAACCGAGGAAGGTGGACTGATTTTTACCAGGCTTATCGCAGCCAAATCCCACCCGTGGAGCCGATTCGTGGGACCATTTACAATCTCTGCCACCTATTGAACCACTTTAATCTTTTCGGTGGCAGCTATGCTTCGCAGGTAGATTCCTCAATTCAGAAAATCCTTTCGAACGTCTAGGTAACCGGCCCAAAGCAAAAACCCGCCGACGTGGAATACGTCGGCGGGTGCAGTCTAAATCTTGATGTCGGAGCGAATCAGGAATCAGCGTCTTTCTTTTTTTTGCCCTCGGGTTTCTTGCCGCTAGGGCCGCCTTTTCCTCCAGCGCGGGGTGCAGCGAGTTCCTTTTTAGTGAGCTCCCCATCGCTATTCTTATCTCGAGCCGCAAACAGCTTGTCGATCGAATTCTCCCCTCCCTTTCCCTTGACTTTGCCCGCCATGGGGGAAGCAGCAAATTCAGCTTTCGAAATGGATCCGTTCTTGTCCGTATCGAGCTTTTCGAGCATCATTTCAACACGCTTAGCAGGGTCTCCCTTGCCTCTGCCGCCTTTACTTTTTTTGTCGCCATCTTGGGCCTCAAGGCCCAACGTCATTCCGGCAACCAAAGCGGTCGCCACTAAGAGGATTTTTTTCATTACTTCGATAGGTTTAGAGTTTAGTCAGGATCATCGTCCTTCATGAGAGGAAACGCCGCCTCTACCGATCAGTTGCAAATTAAATCACTTTTTCATCGCTTTTTCCATCAACTCGAAAGTACGAGAGACAAGATCAGTTCGATTTTCAAGCAAGCCAGCAGCCAACAATGCATTGTCCAGTAACTGCACCGCGACAAGCTTTGCCAAGTCAGAATTATTCTCGCGCGCCTCAGAAAGTTGGTGAATCAGAGCATGACGAGGATTGAGTTCCAGATCGACCTTCAAAGGCGGAAGTGGCTCGTCAGGATTCATTGCCTGCATCATGGCACGCATCTGGGCAGTCATCCCGTCTTGCGGGGTCATCACAGCCGCTGGACTGCTGACGAGGCGCTTGCCGGCGGAAACATTTTCGATTTTTTCTCCCAGTTCACCGTTTAAAAATTCGATAAGCAACGCCATCTCATCATCAGGCAAAGCATCGCCCTCTATTTCGACGTTATCGTCGTCCTCAAACTCGAGACCGGAGCTCGCTGCCGAAACCAGCTGTTTCCCGTCAAACTCGCGAAGATGTTGAAGCAGATACTCATCAATAGCATCAAAAAAGAAGATCACTTCCAACCCACGGGACTTCAACGCCTCCAGGTATGGCCCACCCTCAATCGCGGCGCGGTCAGCACCGGTGAGGTAGTAAATCTTGTCCTGCCCGTCCTTCGCACGGGTCAGGTAATCTTCGAAGCTGGTCCACTCTCCTACCTCGGTCATGGAGCTTTCAAAACGAAGCAGCTTGGAAAGAGACTCGCGGTGATCGAAGTCCACCGCAGCGCCTTCTTTAAGGAAGCGGCTGAACTTGCCATAGAACTCTTTGTATTTGTCAGCATCATCTTTCGCTTCGCCTGCGAGAAACTTGAGAAAACGCTTCGTCACCACCTTGTTCAACTTACGAACGAGCGAACTGTCCTGCATCGATTCGCGACTGATGTTGAGCGGAATATCAGCACTGTCGATCACACCGCGCAGGAAACGCAGCCATTCGGGAAGGAGGCCATCCGGCTTATCATCGATCAGGACGTTCTTGCAGTATAGGGAAACTCCTGGTTCCATCTGACCCATACCCCACAACTCCGTGTTCTCAGCTGGGATAAAGAGAAGCGCATTGATCTCAATCGGCATCTCTGAGCTGAAGTGCATCCGATAACGCGGTTCGTCGAAAGCCTTGGCCGAAAACTTGTAGAACTCGCTATACTCCTCGTCAGTGACCTCAGACTTTTTCTTACGCCAGATGGCTTCGATCTTATTGATCCGATCTTCCCCAATCATAATTGGGAATGAGACAAAACTGGAGTAATTTTCTAAGATCTGCTTTATGCGGTTATCGCTGGCAAAGTCTTCACAATTCTCCCGAAGCTTCATCTCAATACGACAACCCCGATCGACATCACCGTCCGCTGTCTCGATCTCGTAGCCCGTTTTGCCATCACTGATCCAGACAAGACTTTCGCCTTCGGGTCTCCACGAACGAGTCGTTACACGGACCTCATCAGCCACCATGAAGGCCGAATAAAAACCGACGCCAAACTGACCAATAAGAGCACTTTCCTTCTGCTGAGAGTCCTCCATCGCTTTCACGAAAGCCTTTGAGCCAGAATGCGCAATCGTTCCTAAATTGTCATTCAATTCGTCCCGAGTCATTCCAAGGCCATGGTCAATAATGGTCACGGTCTTATTCTCCTCATCCACCTCAATTTTGATTTCCATCTCAAGATCAGGCTGATGAACTTCACTTTCCGTCAACTGGGTATGGCGTAGCTTTTCCAACGCATCAGAAGCGTTGGAAACCAGTTCACGGACAAAAATCTCCTTATCCGTGTAGAGAGAGTTAATTACAATATCAAGAACCTGACTGACTTCAGCCTGGAACTCGCGCTTCTCGGGTGTGTTTGTCTTCGACATCGCCTGTGGATAGTTAAATGCGGTGGTTGGCGGGGAAAATGGCGATACCAGCGCCGTTGTCAAGCAAGCGTGCCTGTCCCTAAGCCGATTTCTGTAAGTTTATCCCTGAAGTCAGTGCAACCCTCTGATGGGCGGGCGACGTTGATCTTCCGAATAGCAGTTGCCGTCAAAATGTTACAAATCCCCTTGATGCCAAGTCTCACTTACTTACAAATCAAGGCAATGCCACTGGGACGCCAAGAGACTTTTACGTCAATTCTGGCTTTTCTGAGACTAACTTCCTTTTTATCTAGGGAGTATGGCTTGCCGCTTCTCGGCGGATTCTACGCCGCTTCTCTCAATTCGCTTTTTCTGGGGGCCAAAGATGCCCTTACCGATCGCCTTTAATCCCTCATTATTATTCAGGACCGGAGAAGCACCTCCCTCGGATCCTTCATAACTCTCCTCGGCTTGTGGCTTGAAGAGCCCGCCTCCAATCGCTTTTAATCCCTCAAAAGGGACTTGTGTCATCTCAGTAATAACCTGCGACGGAAGCTTACCGATGTTTGAAATATGCTTAGCACTCCAAACTGGTTCTTGCATTGTTCCTGAACAGGAAAAGGTCAACAACTCACTAACCGGAGTAAGAATTGTTCGAGACAGAGCTCCCTTGGGGTTTACAACCACCTCTAAATCAACCGATTGATCTGTAAAAGAGATTGTTCCGGCACTCCTGACAAAAACGTTATCAGCGAGAGCCACAAAGTCATCGGTCTGCAACACTCCGTTTTCAATCTGATAGGTAGCCTGCGCCTCCCTCGCAACCCCTCCGTTGGACGGAGATACCTGAAGAAAACCGGCGAGAGCCCCCATTACGGGTAAAGTAAACAACTCGCCATCCTCAATCGAAGCAGCACCATGGCCATTGAGCCTCGATATATCTCCTGCATGACCGGAAAGATGAAAAACGGCATCAACCCGACCTGTCGCAACCTCCATCCCCCCGTAGAGCCGTGTCACATCTTCCAACGGAACACGGCTTACTCTGACTGAAGCGTCGTATGGCTTATCCTCTGATCTTACATTAAGCGCGTCATATTCCACCTCGACGCTGCCATCAAAAACCCCGGCAGAAAAGTTAGTAAGGTGAACACGGCTGCCCGAAATCTCCAACTCCCCCGATGGTGAGCTCAATGGAACCACTTTTCCGAAGAACTTATACTCAGCAGAATCCTCACATGAAAACGAAATTGATAGCTGATTATTCCGGGGCTTTTCTCTGACTTCTTCCTCTCTTCTCGAATCGAGAAATCCAGCTAATTTTACGGTTGGGGGGGACTTGAACCAGTATCGTTCCAGATAGTTAGACAGCTTCGCATTGAACGCTCTTGTGCCCTTGACCAGATTAACTGTGGAGACGACACCTTTCACCTCCCACTGACTTTTCTCCGGCGTATAATGCGCCATCTCGGCGACGATCTCTCCCTCACTGCGCCCGAGCACAATATCATTAAGCCAAAGCTGACCAGATTTAGCCTCAAAGTCAGCCTCCATTTCCAGGAAATCGACCCCTTTTAGTTGAAAGTTTCGGAGGTCTAAGACGCCTCTATTTATCCAAGTCTTAAGATCCCAGTTTTCGCCTTCCCCTACCGCAGCTAAGTAGACTGATGAATTCTCGGAGAATTCCCATGAGTCGAGAAATTTTCGACCACTTTCATCAAAGAAGGGTCGGAAAGCCTGGGGATCCAACTTAATTTCAGTATGATACTGGATGCTTTGAACCCCATTGCCCGGCTCGTACTTGAAGTTAGCAAAAGCCACCCCACTCTTATGATCAAGGCGGAGATTTCTCACGTAGGCCCTTTCTCCTTCTGCACTGAAGCTAAAATCAAGGCCGGAAAAAACAGTGCCTCGGGTCACGAATCTTTCTGACTTAAACTGCCCGATAACGGATCCCGGAAATGCCCAGGTCGCTCTGCCAATTTCATTAAGATTCAACTCACCCTTCATTTCGATTTCCGGGGGCGTAAAAAATACGACTTCGCCCAGCTTACGATCGTTCCAGAAGAATCCAACGAGACTCGAAATATCAGCATTAGAGACCAGATCAAACTCGATCAGATTTTTGTCCTGGTCCCATCTCCCCGTCAGTGCGATCTCACCTTGTTCGTCGCGAATACTGAGCGATTCTATTTCGGCCTCGCGGGATTGACCATCGAATCGAAAAACGGCACTCAGTCCCTCAACGTAATATTCGCTCTCTTCTTTTTTACTGAGTTGCCCCGACTCAATCTCTACCCTTGCAGTCATCGTGGAAAGATCCTCAAGGTCACCTCCAAATTCGACCGCAATCTTTGCAGGCTCATCAAGAAACTCATATCTCTCCAGCTCTTCGATGATCCGGCTGATTTGATAACGTCTCGCTGCTAATTGCTCTGAGTTACGCTTGCTTTCCTCCTCCGTCAGGTTCCTCTCATCCAAGGGTGACCTCACTAGCCTGCCGGCAAGGTTCAACTCTACATTGGCAACCGACGCCTCCGCAGAAACGATCTCAATCACACTCTCGGTGATCACGACTCGACCAGACAAGTTTTCAACTTTCAGCGTTTTCCCACTGGGATCTGAGGGGTCGACAGGAAGTGAAAGGCTCGCATCTGCCACATCGAGCGTGTTAACGGAGATCTCTTTATTGAGAATTTTACTCAAATCAACGTCGAGGTAAACGTCATCGACTGATGCAATTTCAAAGGTCTTATGTGGGTCGCGAAAAAAATGAATATCCTCGGCGACCAGACCACGAAAGGCTCCCAACGTAATTTTACCAACCTCAACATAATAACCACGATTGGCGAACTCATCCTCAATCGCATTGCGCCAGCTCTCGCTAAATCCATTTTTCCGCGCGTAGACCCCCGCCCAGATGACGAATCCCGTTAATAACAGGCAGAGAAACAAAAACAATCGACGAATCAAACGCATCATAAAAATCTTCTGCTAGGACTTGCCATAAGAATGCCCAGACAGGGACTTTCCCCGAAAGCTTTCGGCTTCTCCAGTAAAAAAAGGCGCAGAGGAGGCTTCGAACATAGAATAAACGATTGGAGACCGTGAATCCTTGGGATAATCTTTGGCCTTTCATTCAACCCATGCGAATCATCGCCGGAACCGCAGGAAGCCTGCAACTTCAAGTGCCCAAAAATCTTACTCGGCCAACCACTGACCGGGTTCGAGAGGCCTTGTTCTCCTCTCTCGGGCCAAAAATTGAGGGCGCCAAGGTTCTCGATCTTTTTGCAGGATCCGGTGCTCTCGGTATCGAATCCCTTAGCCGAGGAGCAAAAACAGCCAACTTTGTCGAATCCAGCAACGACGCGTGCCGAGTTGTGGCCGAGAATCTCGTAAAAGCCGGCCTTGAGGGAGGAACTGTTCAGCATCGCGACGTTTTCGGATTTCTATCGTCTCTTTCACTCGCAGACAGTTTTGATTTAATTTTTGCCGACCCTCCCTATGCTCGCGATGAAGCGACCTCTACCCAGATCACCCAATTGCTCAGCAGTAAAACACTTCGGCAATCCCTTTCGCCCGATGGCCTTTTTATCATTGAGAGCTTCGCCAAGGCTCCGCTCCCCGATTCTTTACTTTGGGAGGTTGCAAAAGAGAAAATTTACGGCAAAACACGAGTAAGCTTTCTTGTCCCGAAGAGCTGATTTCGAAGCTGATGCCATGCCAAGGTTCCTCGTCTATCTCATTTACAATTCACTGCTTCCTGGAGTCCTTCTACTGGGATTGCCTGCATTTATCGTCAAGGGAATCAAAAGAGGCGGCCTCGCACGCAATTTTCGCCAGCGGCTTGGCTGGTTCCATGGCCAAACCCTGCACCGGTTTGAGGGCGGGAATCCCATCTGGATCCACGCGGTAAGTGTCGGAGAAGTGCTTCTGGCACTTAAGCTCATCGAAGCTCTCCATGCGGCAGCACCCACGAAAAAAATCGTGCTGAGCACGACAACGACTACCGCATTCGATGTTGCAGACGAACACACGCACGAATTTCTAATCGTCATTCACAACCCGGTTGACATTCCGTTCGTCACTTCCCATGTCATCAAGCTAATCGATCCCGAGCAGCTCATCCTGATCGAGGCTGAGATCTGGCCAAACCTGATTAGACAATTAAACAATCGCGGCATTCCGATCAGATTGATTAATGCCCGACTTTCCCCGCGATCCCAGCGGCGCTACCAAAAAGCCCTTTCTTTAATTAAGCCCATCTTCTCCCAGATAGATCAGGTCACCGTTCCGTTTGAAGGCGATGTCGACCGCTGGGCCTCTGTAGGAATCAATCGCGATAGGATATGCGTTCTTGGTAGTGTCAAATTCGACAATACACTAACGGCGTCCGATAATCATAAGATCAATAAATTGAAGGAATGGCTTATCCAGCATGGCCTTCCTTGTCACAGCCGCATTATGCTGGGAGGATCGACCCATGACGGCGAAGAAATGCTGCTGGCAGAGACTGCTCAAAAGCTCAAAGTCGATCATCCAGACCTCGAACTAGTCATTATTCCTCGCCACGCAGAGCGCGGTGGGGAAATCGCTAAGCAACTGGAGACTGCCGGTTTCCTGCCTATTCTCCAAAAAACGAATGAGGCTAGAGCGGGTTCGTCCAGCAGTAAGAAAAAAGTTTGGATTGCCAACACTACAGGAGAACTGAGAGCCTGGTATTTCCTCGCAGAAATCGTTGTGGTGGGGAAAAGCCTCTGCGGAAAAGGCGGACAGAATCCCGTAGAGCCGATTCTAACCGGTAAGCCAACAATTGTGGGTCCAAACATGGAAAACTTTGCCGATATCGTTTCCAATCTCGTTAAAGCCGACGGCATTGTTCAGATTACGGGCACCGAGTCGCTTTTTCCGACTGTTGATGAACTGCTTTCAAATCCGACTCGATGCGAAGTGCTCATTCGAAACGGAGCAGCGGCGCTAGAACGTCATCGGGGAGCTACAAAGAGAACCGCAAATCTTATTCTCGGAGCTCCCCAGACCGATTAGCAGGAGAATCCCAGACTGGACAGAAACTACTCCGGGCTTCACATTATTCGTCATACCCCCAATGCCTGACCTGCTAGATATTCTGGAATACTGGTGGCCTGTCCCACTGGCTTATCTTATCGGAGCGACCCCCTTTGGGTTTCTTGCGGGAAAAATAAAAGGTATCGATATTCGTGATCACGGTAGTGGTAATATCGGAGCGACAAATGTTATGCGCACGCTGGGGAAGCCTGTCGGCATCACTGTGCTGCTGCTTGACATTCTCAAGGGGATAGCCCCCGCCATGATCGCTCTCTGCAGCTCCGAAACAAGCATCATTCCCATCGCAGCCTCTATCGGAGCTATTCTTGGGCACAACTACACCTTTTGGCTTGGCTTCAAGGGAGGAAAAGGTATCGCAACGACTGCCGGAGCTGTTGTTCCGCTGATGCCTTTTGCAATTCTATTTGCAGTCCTCGCATGGCTGGTGACGTTGAAGATCTCCAGATATGTCTCAGTTGCCTCCATCGCTGCAGCCGTGGCTATTCCAACCGCAGTGCTTGTCGAAAGTTTTATAAAAGACCGCTTTGATATTCCAACCTTCGGTTTTGCTTTGTTTGTCTGTGTGCTTGCAATCTGGAAACATCGCAGCAATATCGGCAGGCTGAAACAAGGCGAAGAGCCCAAGACTGGCTACGAAAAATCAACCCTTTGAGTAAATCCCATGATCCAAAATGCTGCCGTCCTTGGTGCAGGAAGCTGGGGCACTGCCCTCGCTATTGCTCTTGCTGACCGTGAACTTGACGTCGTTCTCTATGGTAACGAGCAAAACGTGTGCGACGAAATCAATCAATCGCACTCCAATAAGCGCTACCTTCCCGGTGTCGAGCTTCCCTCAAATATCAAAGGTTCACTAGATATCGCAGAAGCCGCGAGTCGGGAAATTATTCTCCTCGTGGTGCCCTCACAGGTGGCGAGACTGGTTCTTAAAAAACTAGCCGATGCGGGCCCCTCCAGAGAAACCATCATCGTCAGTTGCACAAAAGGCCTCGACCCAGAGACGGGTGAGTTGATGCATGAACTTATCGCAGAGTTTTTCCCCGAGAACCCAATCGCGGTTCTATCGGGCCCAAGTCATGCGGAAGAGGTGGCCTCACGCATGGCAACATTGGCAACCATCGGCTCCGAAGACTCCGCAGTGGCTGCTCGAGTCCAAGAGGTCTTCACTCTCCCTTGGTTCAGAACCTATACCAGTGACGATATCGTAGGGATTGAACTTGGGAGCGTAGTGAAGAATATTTTTGCTATCGCAGCGGGTGCTGCAGACGGGCTTGGCCTAGGGGACAACGCCAAAGCCGCCCTCGTTACTCGTGGACTTGCAGAGATGACTCGCCTCGGAGTTGCGATTGGAGGAAAGGAGGAGACCTTTCGGGGCCTCAGCGGTATTGGAGATCTTATCGTGACCTGTTATTCGCTCCATAGCCGCAACAATCGTGTCGGCCGCATGCTCGGGTCGGGAATGACTCTCGCTGAAGCCGTTGCTGAAATGGATCAGGTCGCTGAAGGCGTTCCCAACGCCATGAATGCGCACGAACTCTCACGGAAACTCGGAGTTCGTACGCCGATCATCGATCAAACCTACGCCGTTATCCACGAGAACAAGCCTCCGGGCCAGGCCCTTCGCGAACTGCTTGAGCGAAATCCACGCTCAGAAAAAGAGTAGCTTTCATGCGCTTGCTCATCGTCACACTAGGACTGCTGCTGGCCAGTTCTTCAGCCCTTTCGTGGGAGACTCGCAACGGTTCGCAAATCAGAGGCAAGTTCGACTCATTTAACTTCAAAACCAAAGAGCTTGTCTTCTCAGACCCAGTTAACCCTCCTGACAGACATGTTCCCTTTGAAGATCTCTCGCTCCGCTCGCAACAACGTCTCCTCTTTTCTCCAGTTTACCATCGAAGCTTCCCAGACGATTCCCTCTGGCCTACGGAAAAGAAGATGCTCCTTCTCGTCTCAGGAACTGCGGTCATCGTTCCTCTTCTCCTCGGCTTCTGGATATCGGGTATCTTGATTGCTCGGAAATTCAACCCCATTCATGCCCTGATCGGTTTTGTGGGCAGTTGGATTATCGGCTCCGTCCTTGTTGCCACTTACCTGATTCTGTCATCGCAATTCGATGGAAATGCGACTCTCCTTGGTGCTGGTTTCATTGTGGCTTCTATCTTTCTCTCCATTCTTGTCTCCGCGATCTACAATTGCCATACCTTTAAAGGATTCGCGATTCTCTTTTCCCACCTGTTAATCGGAACCTTGCTGGCATTAATATGCCTCGCCGCTACTAACTTGCTTCTGCCAAAAGAATCACTCGATGAACTTTGGAATCACCTCGTCTTTCGAGCTGTAGGTCTGGCATCACCTGCCAGCTAATACCCTAGGAAAACAGGGCTTCCAAGGCCTCGCGATAGGGAACCGCCTCAAGATCTGTTTCGCAAGGGGCCCATCCTGCGAACTCTTTGTCGCTGCTGTCATGAGGCCCCCGTTTCGTCTCCAGAATAATCGTATTCGGTTCGAGAGCCAGAACTCCATGCCAGACACACTCTTCAATATCAACCAGTCCTCCATTTGGAATTCGATGTGTTGTTTTCACTTCGCCTAATTGATCAAAGGTGATGAATCCAAGTTCGCCCTCCATTACGAGTATTGTTTCAGTAGCAGAGTTGCGAGGATGCAGGTGCGGTTGAATGTAGGTCCCCGGCTGTAGGATATTCACCATTCGCTGAACCAGATCTTTCTGGTGTCGGTGAATGGGAATCAGCATCCGACGCCTTGGACTATCAATCGATGCCTTAATCCCTGATTGGCGCAGTTTGGAAGTCCACTCAAAGACAGGGCCCTCCGGATTTGGGAAGGCTAGCTTCATTTCTGCGCCATGGCATTCTGGTCAGAGCAGCAGGCATCGATAGACAGACTACTGTTTATCCTTATCGCCTTTCTTGGCTTCCTCTGATTCTGTAGCCTCCTCTTCTGCAACCGGAGCATCATCGACAGGCATTTCAGCATCTTCAGCCACAACCGGTCGAGCAACCGCAGGACGAATAGCAAACTTCTTGATATCCTCTGGCATGCCTTCGCTCCCAAAACGCTTGCTAAACAAGTAGGCCACACTCTGCATCTCAGCCATCGCCGCCTTATTTTCTGCCTTCAACTGGGGATCAGCTTTCAGGATCACCATCACGGCCCCCATCGCTAACTTGGACATCAATTCATTATTTCCGTAGGCGAGCGTGAAAGCGCGGTAATAATCATCTAGAGCATTTTCCTTTTTCCCGTCAGCTTCATGCAACTTGCCTCTTAAGTAGGCAAGTTGAGCAACCTCTGCAGACGGAAGATCGCTAAAGTTTGGAGCCGGCAACAGCTTGGCATCACTGATCATGGGCTGCTGATAGGCAGCCAGAGCTGACCGAAGTCCCTCCATGTCTTTCTTACCTAGGAAGGCCCACAGCTTCTGATATTCGTGAGGTTTCTTGTAGTAGTCACCCAGCTTCGTTTCAATTGTTTTGGCCGCCGGTGAATCCAGCACTCTCGCCAATTGGGCATACTTGCCCGAACGAAGCAGGCTTTCACACTGATAGAAAAGAGCTTCAGCGGCAAAATTCTGAGGAAGGTTCAAGATAATCGAATAGTTGCGTGCCACGGCTCCAAATGCTTCAGCAGCAGCCGAGTAGTCACCGCGTTCAAAGAGTGCACGCGGCTCTGCCAACTCTTCAGGTCGGGCGTCCATACGAACCAGTTTGTTCAGCCCTTCGCCTCGAATCTGAGCATAGGGAATGAGACTTCCCCTACCTCCAGATGAGGTGGAAAAAATAACTCCTTGGTCGTTGGCTCCCTGCACATAACCCCTCGGGTTACCTCCCTCGGCCATGCTAATCGTTGCTGGAGTTTCCCTGACTTGAGCAAGTGCGCTCCCGGCCACTCCTGCCAAAAGGATCATCCCCACCATCATTAATTGAATCTTCTTCATTCTTAAATCGATACTAACTATTGGCTAAAGTCCCCTGCCCTACTGCTGTCCCAGTCCCAAGTCGCTCATCACTTGAGCTTCCTCCTCCGGAGTGATTCCCATATCGTTTTTCATATCTTCAATCTGGCGTCGGAGGCGTCGAAGTGCTCCCGAAGGTGTTTCCTCGTCCGTCCAATTTTGCCACTGGAAGAGAAACTTACGTGTGAGGCGGTAAAGAGCAATCTCACGTCCACGCTTGGCGGCTTTCGCTTCCTCATTATCGACCGGCATCTTATCAAAGTCTGCAAGACTATTGGGGATATATCGCTCCCACGCTTGAGTTACCCAGTCGCCAAACTTGCCGTAAGTTGAGACGACCGCAAGGTAGGCCTGATTGGCTGACACGGGGTCATCGAGCTCATCATAAACCGTTCCTAGGAGGAAACCGGCCTCAGCTCGTTTAGCTTTGTCATCCTGAAAGTACTTCTTTTCCTTATTGATGGTGTCCAGTGCAGCGAGTGCATCTTTCCAATCCCTATTCTTGATGTGAAGTAGCGCTAGATTAAGCCAAGCTTGGGGCTCAAGAGTCTTGTCTTTTCCACTTTCAATGATTCTGCGGAAACGCTCCCGTGCAGATTGCCCCTTGGCGGGATCGGAAGCTCGCATCTCAATGATACCCAGCTCCATCTCAGCGAGAAGTTTGAACTCCTCAGCTTCTGGATTAGTCCTAGCCAGCAATTCTTCAAAGTATGGAACCGCTCGGAAAGGATTGTCAGTCCCAGCAAAGTAGCGACCAATTTCACGAAGCACAAATTCGGACAGATCCCGCTTCTCAAATAGCTTCAACTCCTCAAAGATTGCGTCGATTTGGGTCTCTACGGATGCATAGCCAGGAGAATCCTTCTCCATGCCCTTGCGGGATTCCTGCAAAACAATGACCTGCTGAATCTTTAACCACGTCAAAAGACCTTGGTTACTCGGATTGGCATCGGGAAAATCACCCAGCGTTGCCACGGTAACCTCGACCCCACGGACGCGAGCAGATGCTTCGGCATACGATCCGATAGCTTTCCTCAACATCGTGATATCCTGATTTTGAGGCGGCTGATCTCCCAGCAGGAGGATCATCTTTTCGACCTGCGTTAAACCTTCCTCACCGCGATCGGCGCCTTCGAGATACTCCAATGAAAAGATCGAAATCTGCGGCTCCCACGTCGTTCCAGCATAGTCCGGGAAAAAGTCGTCATACATCCCGATTCCCTTATCTATTTCACCATCAGTGTAGAAAATATCAGCAGCCTTCCAGATACTTTCCGAAGCCATCTGCTTGTGATAATCAGCACGACCTTCATCGCCAGTCTGCTTGGCTTTTGACGCATCGATCCCACGAAGATAGCAATCAAGTGCCTTGGCACGCAGTTCAGGCTCCTCATCCGCCTGATCTTTACCAAGACTACCTGCCTGAACCAAATAAGCATCGCCTGTGATGTTCAAAGTACGACCCACTTGGATCGAATCGGGCCGCTCTGACAAGAGCCGCTCTGAGGCAACAATTGCCGCAGGGTAATCTTCAAGATTGAAGCGAGCGATCGTCAGGTCAGAAAGGGCCGTATCGAGGTAGCTCTCGGACTCCGGGAACTTAGCGAGGAACTCTTCATATTTTTCTGCCGCTTCGCGAGTTTTTCCGGTAACCAGCAGGTTACTGGACCGGTGAAACATGATCCCCTCGAGATACTCTCCTTCCGGATAGTGCTTCACGTATTCCGCAAAAGGCTCGACAGCTTCATCGAAGCGCTTCGTGATATAGAGCGACATGGGATAGAAGAAGTCGGCCAGTTCGCGCTGCTTCACTCCAGCCTCGTAGCGCTCGCGGACTGTCTCGGAAATCTCAATGACCTTGTCATATTGTTTCGCCGTGAAGAGCGACTGGAGCATGAAGCTAGAAACATTATTTCGAAGTTCATGGTCATCCGGCATCTCAGCCATAAACTTTTCGCCAAAATACTGCGCTGCCGGGTAGTCTGCCAGCATCGAGGAAAGGCGGGCTGCTTCGTGAAGAATCTCAGCACGGGCATCCTGCGGTCCACTAGGATACTTCTCAACGAGGAACCAATAGACGGCTCGGGCAGCCCGTACATTTTCCAGTGCCGTGTAGGAATTAGCAACAACGCGAAGGGACTCCGCATCAGGGTGCAGCTCAGCCTCTTCCATTTGGGCGAGTCTATCGATGAGTTGCTGGAACTGGGAGGGAACCTCCGTTCCGATCGGCTGGCGAGCTAGGTTCAAATTGATGTCGTTACGGACATCTTCAAAGGTGGGAGCAAGAGCAAAAAAGCGCAGCGAGACATTGTACATTCCCGCCTTACTGCACTCGAAACCGAGCATTCGGAGTCGCTCCAGAAACCCGAAGCGAAACTGATCCATCGGAGACATCTTGATGACGTCCTCGTTCTTATCAAGGAACCCGTGGATTTGGCTCTCGATCCTTTCCACTTCCACGGCATCAGCCGCAGCCTTATTTGCCAACTCTACCCAGGAAAGGCCTAAATCAAGGATTCCCTGCATCAGAAATGACGGCGAAATATTACGTTCATCACGCGCATCGAACAACTCTTGGATCACGGCTATGCCTTCAGGCGCGCGACCTACTTTCATCAGAGCTCCGCCGTATCGGAGCTTGAAACTAGCGTAGACCTGCTGCAATTCGTTGGGCGTCGGATTGCTCGCAATGTATTCATCGTAAAGCTTGATAGCCCCTTCGTAGTTGCCGAACTGTGCTTCGCAAAATCCAAGTTGGAATTTGGCGAGGTTTCTACGCGGATTTTGTGAGTTAATCGGAGACTCAACCTCCTTGGCGATTTCGTCGGAGCGCACGCAGATATCAAATGCAACGCGAGCGTCCTCCCAACGCTTTTGGGGCAGCAAAGTCATACCATAGTCGAAAAAGATCCCGCCAGCTTGCGATCCAAAGTCCTCAAAGAGAGTCTCCTGACCATTCGACTTTTCGATCATCAACTCATACATCTTCGATGCTTCGGCATGATTACCGAACATGAATAATTGGCCCGCTTTCTCATACAGTTCCTCGACACTAAGATTGTCGGAATTCTCCTGAGCCAGTGCCGCAACCGCGGTCATTGAAAGAGCTACCGCCATCACTGTTCGTCCGGCCACTTTCCTAATCCATTCCATATTCATCCTTTAAAATCTATTGGTTCACTCGGTGGTAAATCCGATAATCCTGACGTTCCATTCTGACGCCACCTAAAAGTTGTTCACGTTGGGTTAAGGCTACCTCCGGAAGAAGTCATCGCGAGCTGGAAATCCTTTTTATCAGGATCTAAGTCCAACAAATCTATCAGAAAATCCACAAAAAGGAAAAGACCGACATCTATCGGGGGAACGATATCCTGTCCGCCGTGATCCTCTTGGTCCCGTCTTCTCCTTATCATCCTCCAAAAAAGAACAGCGTCTCGCTACGACGCTCTCGGGGTTACTCCTCCTGAAAACCGGATATCGTCACCTTATCAATACCGACATCCGGATCGGCCAATGCGTTCAAAACATCAATAAAGCGCTGACCCTCCGCCGCGTCATCCGCGGCAATGATCACCATTGGTTCCGAATCCGTCAGGCGCGCACTTTCGGAGTAGGTCTTGAGGCGATCTAGTAACTGGGGGACGTCCCGGTTGGCAGCATCAGTATCAAGAACCTCTTCGTTAAGCACAATATGGCCCTGACTGTTCACCTCGACTGTCATCTGATCAATCTCAACATCCGAACCTTGCCCCGTGCTGGTTGGCATAGTCATTCCAAGATCCGCTTCTTTTGGATCAAGAGTTGAAGTAACGAGGAAATAAATAAGCAGAAGGAAGCTGACATCAATCAGCGAAGACATATCAAGCGCTGGATTTTCTTCCTTCGGGGGTTTTCTGCGAGCCATTTGTCGTTTCCCTATCAGACGGTTATCAATCTCTCACTACGACGTAACTTCCGAAGATCACATCACTCACGCCAGCGTCACCAGCGGCCTGAACCACTTTCTTGATGACGCGAGTATCAACTCCCTTGTCGGCACGTAAATTGAGCCGAGTGGGGAGACCTGACTCATCATGTCGCTCCCGTGCAGCCTGCACGTATTCGGTGATTGCGTCGGTCGATCCGAGTTCCACTTCATCCTGTGCCCAGATGGTTCCATCATCGAGAACGTTTACGACGACTCTACCCGTGGCATTTTTTGCGACTTGAGCATTCTTCGCTGTTGGTGGCTTAACACGCTTATCGATCTGAACGATGATCAAGTGAGAACTAACCATGAAGAAAATGAGCAGCAGGAACACGAGATCAATCATGGAGGACATATCCATTTGGAGTTCCTCGCCCTCGATACTCTCGGTTGCTGCTCTAAGTTTCTCTGACGCCATAGCTAGTGGAACAAACGTAAATTGTTTCAGGCTAAAGTTTGATCTATCCAGATCCTTAAGTGTTGTTAGCCTTCGGAAATCCCTTCGGGGACCTTGGCAAGTTGCTGGTCAGCGTTGACAGTGGCAACTGCGTAGTCGAGTCCCTCTAGCGCAACCTCCTGTGCCGCACCAACCAACTTGTTGAAGTGGTTTTTGAAAACGTAGAAACAGAAAATACTGGGAATAGCAACGACAAGGCCGCCGGCTGTCGTCATGAGTGCGAGTGAGATATTTCCAGCGAGGGCTCCCGGATCGGAGCCTCCACTGAGCCCCATGGTGTCGAATGCCATGATCATACCGGCAACTGTTCCAAAAAGACCAATCATCGGGGCCGCCTGAGCGATCACAGAAAAATATCCAATCCACGACATGTATTTAGAGTTCTCACGAACGGCAAAGTCTGCAAGCGCATCTTCCACCTTCTGGCGTCCGAGACTCTCCGGGTCAGTTGCATCCACCAACGGGTAGGCCGTGGCGACCATGCGACCAAGGTAAGAGGGGTCTTGAGCTGAGGCGTCAATAGAGCTTCGGACTTTGACGTCAGACATATTCGTGATTATGAGATTCCTCAAATCATCAGGTGCAAACTTTTTTTTGCTGAGCTGGAGAAGGTTAAAAACGGCAAGCGTAATCATGGCTACTGAAAGAATTCCGATGGGCAACATGAAGGCGCCGGCTTCGATAATCTTTGTCATCAAAGTTTTGGTCTCTTCAACAGGCGCGTCTCCCCCGTCTTGCGCCCAAACTCCGGGTGCAGCAAAGGTGAAAAGGAGAATGATTCCAAGAACAATTAATTGGCGATTGGATCGGAGGAGTGACATAGGTATTATGGTTTTGCTTTTACTAAATGCGAGAGGTTGTTCTTGAGGTATTTCACGTTTCCTGTAAAGCAAAAAGTGAAATTCATTTAAGGTTGTAAAAATCGTCACCAGCACCTGTTATTTCAAGAAATACCTCCTCTAAATTACGCTCCTCTGCCCCCTCTTTTGCAGAGAGGATTTCATCAACGCTACCTAGAGCCACAAGCCGCCCTTCGTTGATGATCCCGATGCGATCAGCTAGCTCCTGCGCAACGTTAAGAAGGTGGGTCGAGAGAAAAACTGTCACCCCCGCTTCACTCCTTGCTTTTAACTCTTCTTTCACAACCCTTACATTCTTTGGATCAAGCCCCACCATCGGCTCATCTATAATGATAACCTCTGGATCATGAAGGAGTGCCGAGGCAATCGCCAGTCTCTGCCTCGTTCCGTGGCTCAGATTCTCAATTCGCTGCGAGCTGTAGCTGACAAGAGAAAACTGTTCCATTAGGGCGGGAGCTCTCTGTTTCGCCTTTTTTGGTTCTACCTCAAACAAATCGGCAATAAAAGCCATAAACTCGATCGGAGTGAGCTTATGATAAAACTCGGCAACATCGGGGATATAGCCAATGCGCCGCTTCGCTTCGATGGGCTGACGGGTGATATCAAACCCACAAATTTTAGCGCTGCCACCAGAAGGATTCATCAACCCGGTGAGCAGCTTAATGGTGGTAGTTTTCCCTGCCGCGTTCGGGCCGAGGAAGGCAAAGAATTCTCCAGGTTCAACTGTGAGGTTTAATTGATCCAGTGCCAGCAATTCGCCATATCGCATTGATAGGTCTTTGATTTCAATCATCCGACTACTCTCTTTGTTTACGGTAAGCTTCCAAAGGAACAAGAATTTCAGATACGGCTTCAAGCCCTAGATTCGTTTCAACCTTTAGGGGTTCTCCAACCTCACTGAAATAGATTCGCAGTGTCATATCCTGATCTGGAAGTCTCAGGATAAGCAAATAGGCACGCATGTCTCTACCTCCAAAAGTATACTCCCCTACGTGAGCCGAACTGCGCCAGCGAATCGAAGACGGATCGAGTTGACTCAGGCCAAGCCCAGAAACCATCGGGAAAATAGCCGGCGGTATGGAACTTGAGTCATTCTTTTCATCTCCGAATTTGAATACTTCCTTCCCAGCAACCTGAGCGGAAGCACTGACTTTGAGCGGATCATTCTCGAAGGAGAGTAGCGCTGTCATGGAGTTGCGAGGTATCCGGATCGAAAAATCGCCTGCATCTAATTCGAATTCTTCGTTGAAAAAAAGATTCCCCTTCCAGTATGAGCCTCCGATGCTGGATTGATATCTCTCTTCGTATTTTTCTAAGCTGCCTGATAGCGAGAGTATCTTGATTACGTCACCTGTCTCTGGATTAGGGCCAGAGCTTCCTGCAAGACGCAATTCACCCCTTCGAATTCCGTTCTCCAATATTGTCATGATGCTACTTTCGTTCCAGTTGAAGAATACATCATAGACTTCACGCGCATCGACTTCCGTCATGCGAGACTCCGGCGGCGCAAAAATTACCGTGCAAAGCCAGCCTGCGGTGCTGAGCCAGAAGATCACTATAAAAGTCGAGACGAGGCGGAGCAGCATGGGCAAAGGAGGCTAGCACATGCCCTTCTATCTGGACAACCTAGATCCGCCTGAGCTCCTTACCCGCTCAACAATCACCCTTGAGAGTGTTCCTCACGCAGTGCGATCAGCACGGCTTTTTGAGCATGAAGCCGATTCTCAGCCTGCTGGAAGATTTCATCAGCGTGTCCTTCAAGCAACTCCTCAGTAATTTCTTTCCCACGGTAGGCGGGAAGACAATGCTGCACAATGACACCCGGATTTGCTTTCTTAACCAGTCTGCTGTGGATTTGGAACGGGGCGAGAGCTTTGAGACGAGCTTCTGCCTCCGCCTCCTTTCCCATGCTGACCCAGGTATCTGTGTAAAGCACATCGGCGTGCTCCGCCGCCAATTCGATGTCTTCAGTCAAGACCACCGGAGCTTTTCCTAATCTTTTCATAAATGCCGCGTCCGGTTGAAACTCGTGTGGTGCAGCAATGACCAATTTAAAACCAAGATGCTTAGCCGCCCACGCCCAAGAACGCCCCATGTTGCAATCGCCATCCCCAGCAAAGACAACTTTCTTATCTTCCCACCCACCGACGAGTTCCTTCATCGTAAGAAGATCTGCAAGAATTTGGCAGGGATGCTCTTCATCAGTGAGAGCATTTATCGTCGGTATTTTACCATAGTTTGAAAAGTCGATGACATCCTGATGATCAAACGTCCGGATAATGGCGCCATGCACCATGCGGCCAAGAACACGCGCCGTATCTTTAATCGGTTCGCCTCGCCCTAACTGAACGTCGTTTGCATTGAGAAACATGGGGCGCGCTCCCAATTCATTGAGGCCTGTTTCAAAACTGACCCGCGTGCGAGTTGATGACTTTGTGAAAATCATCGCCCACGTTTCGCCCTCGAGGGGCTTGGGACCTTCCAAGGAACGTTCTGCCTTGAGCTTCAACGCATCATCAATGAGCTGTTCCAACTCTTCCTTACTTAAGTCTTCTATGCCTAACAAATGCTTCATCAGCTCATGGATAATTTAAATCTCGGATAATACTGCGTGAAAGCAGTTTAATGCTTCATCAACTTCTTCGTCAGTAACGTTTAATCTTGGCAGCCACCGCACCACCTCGTCGCCGGCAGGCACGGTTAAGAAACCGGCTTCCATCGCTTTGTTAACAACAAAAAGACTTGGAGCCTGACCGGAAGCGAGAAATTCCTCGCTTCCCTCAAGTTTCTCTCGAGAGAGGACAAATCCAAGCATCAGACCGACGCCTCTAAGCGATTCAATTACCGGTAGATTCCAATCAGCAACTACTTTCCGGATTCGCGATTCCTGCCGCTTCACATTGGCCAATGCACTAGATCTCTCAAGCTCCTCCAACACTGCCAAGGAAACAGCCGAAGCGAGAGGTGTGCCGCCGAAAGTCGACCCGTGAGTTCCTGGCCCAAGGGCTCCCTCACATTCATCACTCGCCCAGAATGACCCAATCGGGAAACCTCCACCAAAGCCCTTTGCCCAACTTACCGCATCAGGCTCGACATCGACGCCACTACCTTCGAGCATGGTTCTCCAACCGCACCAGTCTCCAGTCCGACCAGAGCCACACTGAACCTCATCAAACAACAGTAAGAGATCGTATTGATCCCGTAAATCGGCAGCAGCTTGAAAGAAATCGGGCGAAACAGGATTTATTCCACCCTCGCCCTGCAAAGGCTCAAACAGAATGGCTGCTGTCTTTTCTGTCGCAGCTTTCCGCAAGGTGTCGCAGTCATTAAAGGGCACGTGCAAAAATCCGGGCAAGAGAGGGTCGAACCCCATTTTTACTTTTTCCTGCGCTGTAGCTGCAATACCGCCCAACGTCCTGCCGTGAAACGACTGCTTCACCGTGATCACTTCGTTCTTACCGGCATCTTTACCGTATTTGTCGAAAGCCCGCTTCCTCGCCAACTTGATGAGACCGTCGTTAGCTTCTGCTCCGCTGTTGCAGAAAAATACTTTGCCGGGACGCTCCATCATCGTTTCAACCACAAATCTGGCGAGTTCAGCCTGCTCACGAATCTGGTAGAGGTTCGAGCAGTGGATCAATTTCGCGGACTGTTCACCTAATGACTTTTGCATCACCTCGGGACAATGCCCCAAGGCGCACACTGCGATTCCAGTGGCAAAATCAAGATACCTCTTCCCTGACTCATCAAAAAGATAACCGCCTTCACCACGTGCGAAGGCAACGGGAAACCGACCGTAGTTACCGAGCACGAATTGATTCATCAATTCCGCTGTTGTTGCGTCATCGCTCATTTAACGATTTCAGTACCAATGCCTTTCTCAGTAAAAATCTCAAGCAGAAGCGAATGAGATATCCGCCCGTCAACCATGTGAATCTTCCCCACACCCGCATTTATCGCCTCGACTGAGGAACGAACCTTAGGGATCATACCTCCACTGATCACTCCCCCTCCGATCAATCCTTCTGCCTCCTCCACATTTAACGAGTCGATCAGTGTGCTTTGGTCAGACGGATCCCGCATCAAACCTAACACATCACTCAAGTAGACCAACTTCGATGCCTTCAACTCTGCTGCCAGCGCACTGGCCGCCAAATCGGCATTCACATTGAGGCTCAACTTGGTTCCCTCTTCCGATGCAACCGGTGACACCACCGGAACAATCTCAGAGGCCAAAGCGGCATGTATTTTTGAGAGATCGAAACCGGTCACCCGACCAACACGCCCCAATTCTACTTCCCTATTTTCCTCATCAGACCATCCGGTAAGTCTTTGGCCAATAAAAGTCTCGTTGCCAGCCACCCCGATAGCTCGCCCTCCGAAACTCTCAATGCCTTGCACCAGACCCCGATTGATCTTCCCACTCAGAGTTTTTTCCACGATTTCCATCGCCGCATCAGTTGTAACGCGTTGCCCACCGACAAACTTGGCCTCGAGTCCTGATTCATGCATTGCCGCCGAAATGGCCTTACCGCCACCGTGAACAATCACTGGATTGATGCCAGCGACTTCCATAAAGACGACATCACGGAGTAACCGACGCACCAAGGCTGGGTCATCCATGGCGCTGCCTCCAACCTTGATGAGAAAGGTCTTACCTCGAAACTCCTGCAGATACGGCAGGGCCTCGAGCAGCACATCGGCTTTCTCAATGTGATTCTGGAAGTTCGAGTTCATCGAAAAGTTGAAGCAGGAAACATGCCGGCTTTCCCTGCTCGGGCAAGGAAAGAATACGCCACTCACCCCCGCAGAGGAATAGCTTAGCGTTTTGTTGTTTTTCGATTCAACGCGTATTCCTCGCGGTTGAACTCCACATATTCCGGCGAGAGATCGGAGCTCCAAACATTGAACTCTCCTTTTCCAAGATTCAGATCAATCCCCACAGTAAACTCAGGTTCTTTCACCGCTCCTGACAACTTATCAATATCCGTCTTGGCCGCGACACCGTTCTGGGTCGCGAGAACACCGTTAAAATAGATGTCGACCAGTTCTTCTTTCACTCTCGCCCCCGAATAGCCCACAGCGTGAATAACGCGCCCCCAGTTGGGGTCGTTCCCATTCCACGAACACTTCACCAGCTTAGAATTGGCCACAGCACGAGCTACCCTCTCAGCATCCAGTTGAGAAGCTGCTCTTCTCACTTGAACCTCCACCAACTTGGTAACACGCTCGCCGTCAGATACGATTTTTCGCGCAAGGCATTGCATAACCTCGGTGAGTGCCTCGCGGAATTCGGCACTTCCGGTGCCACTTCGCGTGATTGTCTTGTTCCCCGCTTGATGATTCGCCATCACCACAACGGCATCATTGGTGCTCATATCACCATCGACAGAGATCCGATTAAATGACATGTCAACCGCTTCCCGAGTCGCGGCAACGAGCTCTGCTTTCGTTACCGCGGCATCTGTTGTGATGAAGCAAAGCATCGTAGCCATGTGAGGATTGATCATCCCTGAGCCTTTAGCGATCGCACCAATCTTAACTTTCTTATCACCAATTTTGACGGTCACGGCCACACTTTTGGGTTTAGTGTCACTCGTCATGATTGCCTCCGCTGCTGGCCCAGAGTTTCGCGACAGTGATTCAGCCAGACCTCCTATTTTTGGCTCAATTCGCTCTATCGGAAGGGGAACTCCGATAATGCCGGTGGAACAGATCTGCACTTCGCGCTGGTTCAGACCCAACGCCTTTGCCGTTGTGCTGGCCATAGTCCGTGCGTTCAGCATCCCACCGTGTCCAGTACAAGCATTCGCATTTCCGCTATTCACGATAATCGCTCTTGGCTCAGCCGATTTCAGGTAGCTGGATGAGAGCCTTACCGGAGCAGCACAGACTTCATTTTGAGTAAATACCGCCGCTCCTACGGTTGGGTATTGAGAATATATCAAGGCGAGATCGAGACGTTCAACGTCAGGATTTTTTATTCCACAGGATGCCGCAGCAGCAACAAACCCTTCGGGAGCACACACACCTCCCTCGATCTCTTTTACTTTTCTGCCCATGAGCGGTGCCGGACGAAACCTGCACTAAAAATTCATCAACCCGCTTTCTTCCGGCAGGCCACACATAAGGTTAAAACTCTGAATTGCCTGACTTCCCGCGCCTTTGCCCAGGTTGTCTTCGGCACTGGATAGAATCAAGCGTCCTGTCCGGCTGTCAACTACCCAACCTATATCAATAAAATTTGTTCTTACGACATGTTTTGTATCAGCAAAATTACCCTCCCCCAGAATCCTGACAAAAGCAGACTCCGAATAGGCTTTTTCCAGGACTCGGGCTACCTCTAATGAAATATCCCCTCCATCGCCTGAAGGCGCACAAAAGATGGTCGTCGCAATCCCCGCTGTAATGGGCATCAAATGGGGAACAAAGCTGATTCTAACCGTCTCGCCCGCAGCGATTGAAAGCTCCTGTTCTATCTCGCTGAGATGGCGATGCTTTGGAGCACCGTAGGCACGCAAGCTTTCGTTCACTTCGGCAAAAATAAGCGAAGCATCTGCCTTCTTTCCTGCGCCACTAACTCCGGATAGACTCGAAACCACGATACTGGCCGGCTTGAGTAAATTTGCTTTTAACAGTGGCAGCAAGGGAGTCAAGATACTCGTCGGGTAGCACCCAGGTGATGCCACCAAATCAGCTGAAGCGATCTCCTCGGAATACGTTTCCGGGAGCCCGTAAACTGCTCGGTCCAGGAGCTCGGGGGCAGGATGTGGCTGATCGTAAAACTCTTCGTAAATCTCGGGACTGCGAAGCCGGAAGTCTGCGCTCAGATCGATGACCCGAATTCCCTTGTCGAGCAACCCAATAGCAAACTCTGAAGCAACGCCATGCGGTAAAGCCAGAAATACCACACTAGCCCCAGTGTCCGCTATCGCATCGATACTGGGATGCATGAAAGTGAGTTCTTCCGCAACACGGGCGCCTCTCAATCTAGGAAAAACCTCAGAGAGAGATCTGCCGGCCTCCTGACGGGAGGTCACTCCAACGATTTCAACGTTTTGATGCATGACGAGGAGACGGATCAATTCCTGACCCGTGTAGCCGCTCGCACCAATCACTGCGATCTTAATGACCTCTTCACTCATGAGCCCTGCAGCATGGCATAAAAACCGAGTGAGTGGAAAAAACTTTGGTCAATAAATCTATTTTTTTGAGGTAATACCGAGTTGCGGAATGTGAAAAACAGTTCAGACTACAGACTCGCGTTTTTTAATCGCGAATTTGGTCGGCGGGACGTGGCGCAGTCTGGTAGCGCACCACAATGGGGTTGTGGGGGTCGCTGGTTCGAATCCAGTCGTCCCGACCATCGTTCACCAAAAACTCTCGAGGCCGCCGTTGGTCACCACCGCCTTACGATGGCGTCAAACTATGTCGCCATAGGCTGTTCATACAAATTACAGCCTAGGAATGTCAAAGTTGAAAAGACCTTCAAAGATTCTCTTAGAAGCGCCCTAGCAGTAGACTTTTATCTTTCACGGCCCCCATAATGCCCGGCAGGAAGGTCACCTCAGAGCCCCGGCCCAGAAGAAGGCTAAAGCCTTCATGATTTTTAATAATGGGAACGATGCGATGGCTGGTGTCATCCACTTATAAGACGTCGTACCACTCCCACCCTCATTCGACTCATTCAATTCGCCAGCCCGCGAGTTCCACTTTCTTTCGACCTCGGAGACTAAAGTCACGAATCATTGACGCGCAGATTTCTGAACTCGATAATGCCGAACTAACGCTCATCGCTCATTTCAAATAGCGGTTTACACTGCCAGATGACTCAAAAGCCTCGCTGCCAAAGAGTCGCAATCTCTCGGCCTCGCGCTATACTGAACAGTCGTGGCAAAACAACAAAAAGCTGAGAGAAAATTTCGGCGCCGTCTACCTTACCCGGGTATTTTTCGGTGGTTGACCCGATTTCTCCTGCGCTCCCTTATTTGCGCAGGGATATCACTCGTGCTCGTCTGCCTCATTGCTTGGATCACCTACGCCAATCGAGCCAGGCTTGTGAATCAAGTACTTAGTGCCTACGTAGAGCCCTTCGACGTTTCCGTTGAGACAATCGACCTTTGGCCTCCCGGAGAGGTTCACCTTACCAATCTAACTCTCTATCCCAAAGGTAGTAGCTCAAAAACTCACTTCACCCAGATCCCTGAGATTCACCTAACCTATGATTTTCAAGAACTTCGCGATAGTCAGCAGTTGAAATCGGTCGTCATCAAGCGGCCAACCATTAAGATCGATCAGCCCCATCTTGATACCTTGGGAATACGAAATAAATCTGTGTCGCCTGGCGGTATCGATCTGGCTGACTATGATCTTTTCACTGAATCTATTTCAATTTCTGGTGGTCGTTTAATCTTCGCCCATTCTCGGTCCCCTCGAATTGAAACGCGTTTTGATCTCGAAAGCGACCGCCTTTCTTTCGACCCGTCAGGCAACTCTGAAACACCCATTCTTCTCCATCTGGACAATCTTCGCATCAACGAACAGGGCGCTCTCGGCGATGTATCAGCCCTTTTCCATTTAAGCCGGGACCTGAAGAACTTTGATATCACCAGGTTAAAACTCGGTAGCTTTACCACACCTATCACTCCGGAGTGGTTTATCCCAGGGAATCCTAGCGCCCTATCTCAAGAATCCGAAGAGAAACTCAACGAGGCAATTTCTCGTTCTGATCCCGTTGAAATCCTTATTCGTCACTTCATCATTGGAAACTCAACCGGGTCGATAAAAGGATTCGATGGAAAATACGGGCTCCCGTCCTTTCCTGATATTGCATTCGACACACGTTTTGAGGGAAAAGACTTTCGCTACGCTAAGGGAAAGTGGTCGAGTGCGGGACCAATTCAGCTTTCACTCTCGAACCTGTCAGTTGGTTCTGGAAATAATCAATTACTCGCCGTTGGAAACCTTAATCTCTCGTCGAGTTCCCTTGAAGAGCTGGTGCACGAGCACAACGTCAATTCAGCCACCTTCGATGGTGTCGACATTTTTTTATCCGATGCGTCCCTCCGACGCTTTGCACGAGATCTCAACGAGAAGCAAAGGGGTAATGAAACTCGCAAAATAGCAGCACCTTGGAAACTCAACGCTCTCAAAGTCAATAACGGCAGTTTTTTACTTCACGAAGCTAACTTTGGAAACGATGTCGCACCGAGAGTAGAGGCTCACTTCAAAACTAATTTGTCCGACCTTGTCTGGGGTGAAAATGGTTTCAGTTCCGATGGAACACAATCTATTGAGTTCGAAAATGCTCGGATTCGAGCACCAGGATCCGATCCGTCTGTCACACCATTACTCTCCTTTAGCTCGGGCGTAGTCTCAGGAAAATGGTCTGAGTTTGATACCGACAAAACGATCCGGTCGATAACTTTGTCGGAGCCTAGGGTCGATCTAACCGATGCTTCGCTGGGCGATTGGCTTCAACCGAAAACAGAGATGAACGAAACGGACTCCGTCAAACGCTCCGTCTATAAGATCATCGATTTAGAAGTCACGGGAGGAAAACTTATTGCAGACTCTACTTTCGCGTCTGGAAAAGTTCCTAAGATCCATTCTGGTTTTTCCATCGCAACCAAAGACGAGGCAGACAATCCCTTTTCATATTTAATTACGCTCAACGATTTCAACCTCCGCAACCATCCACGAATTTACGAATTTGAGCCCCTCCCTGCCGAGGACGGGAGACTCATCCAATCCTCCAATCCCGTCGGCGAAGAGGAGGTAATTACTATCAAGGAAATTGAGATACACGCCAACGCATTCGAGGCTCAAGAGAATCAGCAGTTAGAGAAAGTTAAATTGTCCGGAGCCCTGCTCAGGGTCGGTGATGGTCTTAAAGCCATCACTGATACCTCAACTCGATCAGAGCAAGTCTCTCATGAAACACCCGATGATGTGGACGAAAGGTCACCTAAATGGCTTCTCCGCAAAGTGGAGGTCGTACAAAGTCAGGTCGAATTCAACACCCTCATCCCCCAAGTAGAGGGGCTTCAGTTTTCCATCGAAACCAGTCTGACGGATGTTCCCTTGTCAGTTGACGGTATGCTCGCTCAAGACAACCTCCAAAAGGTAGAGCTGGCAGGAATTGAAATCAAAGACCCATACGATTCCTTTATCACGGTTGCTGTCCTTCCCACTATTTTCGTCGAGTTTTCACTTTCCGGACTCGCAAGACAGGAGATAGAAAAAATAGATCTCATCAATCCTGCGTTACATGTTGGACAGGGTCTATTCTGGTGGATTGACTACCAGCGAAACTTCCGGGCTCAAAATGAAGGAGTAAGCGTAGGACTGGAAAAAGGTGGCCCAATGACTGCCGAACCGCCCCTTCCAGTGCCCAGGCCGAAGGAGACCCCGGTCACCCAACCTGATTGGTTGATCAAAACCATCAACGCCAGCGCCGGGAAAATTGTTATCGCTCCAACCGGCCTGCCGATCGGTATGATCCCCTTTCCGTTTAATGCCACCACAAGTATGAAGGATGGGAGCATCGATCTCAAACTCGCCATTCCCGGAAGCAACTATGTTTACGAGTTTCCCGAGTATGAGGTGGATCTTTACGGGCTCACCGGTGACGTGCAGTTTAACGTTCCAGTGAAGCAGGTCGACAACAACCTTGTGCAAACCTTCACACTCCGCCGCGCCATCTGGAAAAACTACGAAGCCGAAGATCTTTATTTATCGGTAACGTTTGATTCAAACGGTATTTACGGCAGTCTCGGTGGTGAAGCATACGGCGGATATGTGGAAGGTCAGTTTAACTACTATCTCAACGATCCCGGGAAATGGGACGGATGGTTAGCTGGCATTGACTTCAACACAGGTCCGCTCACTGATGTCATCGTTCCCGAAAATTTCAAAATGGAAGGAGGTGTTTCCCTGAGTCTCATCTCCGAGGGCCGCGACCAGACACTTGGAACAACAACGGGGGAATTTACTTCGACCACGCCAGGATTCTTCGACATCACCAAGTTGGATCAGCTTCTCGAAGAATTACCTGACGATTGGGGTATTCTCCAGCGGGAGTTAACCAAGCTGGGCTTGGTAGCTTTGAAACGATTTGATTATGAACAAGGCGCCGGTAGTCTTTCCCTGCGCGGTCGTGAGGGAAAGCTTCAGCTCCGTTTTTTAGGAGACTACGGAACCCGCGGGCTGAACCTCCATCTCTACGACCAGCGCTCCAACTCAGCGCCAGGCAACGGAACCGGGGACGAAAAGACCAATTCGCTTCGACTACCTGAAACCGCTGCTAGACCAGAGGCAGCAAATCAGAACGAATAACATGATAGCACTTGCAAAACAGACACCAAAGGTCGCTTTCGCCTTGGCCCTTCCAATCACCCTCGTGTTGAATTCATGCATGCCGACGTTTGATGTCGATGTTAGCACTCCGGAGCCGATTAAAGTTGATCTATCCATGGACGTCCACGTCTATCAGCACGGCGGATCGGACAAAGAAAAGTCTGAACAGCAAGCCTCCTATCGAGCCACCATGGATTCCCGTCGTAATCGCATGGCTGAAATTCAGGAGCTGAAGAACAATCGTTTTGTCGGAGAGAATCACCTTGGAAAACTCACTCTCCGCAATCGACCCGCTGGAGAATACGGCGATTACGTAGAACTAACGGTGGAAGAAGAAAACCGGGACCGCGAATTCCTGATGCGCTACGAGGCCGACGAAAAAGGAATTGCCCTCACCGAGGTCCAAGAAGAACAGTGGCGCCACTGGCAGCGGAAGTCCTTCCCCGGCGAGTGGGTTGAAGTCGGGGCCGACGAAGGTGACTATGATTGGCAGCAGAAACAGGCCGTCGGACAGTGATGCCCGGTCGCGTTCCAGATCAGGATTACCCATTCGCATTTTGTGATATTACTGCTACAAATAGCACGGGGGCAGTACTCGCCTGTCTCACTTAAAAAAGCACCACGCTCTTAGCAACTTCTCATGCGAAAAATCTTGGTAACTTCTGCCCTGCCCTACGCCAACGGGCCAATTCATATTGGCCACTTGGTGGAGTATTTGCAAACCGATATCTGGGTGCGTTTTCAGAAGATGAGGGGAAATCGCTGCCTTTACATCTGTGCCGATGACACTCACGGAACCGCGATTTCTATCCGCGCTCAGAAAGAAGGGCGCAGCGAAGAAGATCTCATCGCGGACATGAGCGAAGCCCATCAGCGAGACTTTGCAGGATTCGGCATTGAATTCGACAACTACGGATCTACCAACAGCGAAGAAAGCCTCAAGTTCTGTCACGAAATCTGGCAATCCCTCCGCGATGCGGAAATGGTGGTGGAAAGGGACATCGACCAGCTGTTCGACGTCGATAAGGGAGTCTTTCTGGCCGATCGATTTGTCCGCGGTACCTGCCCGGTTTGCGGTTCTCAAGACCAGCCCGGCGATAACTGCGACAAGTGCAACGCTACTTATTCACCCGCCGAGCTAGTCAACCCTGTCAGTACACTGTCAGGCACCACTCCTGAAATCCGTTCTGCCAAGCACCTCTTCGTGCAGATTGAAAAGCTGCATGACTTTCTCGCTGAATGGACCCAGTCCGGTACCCTGCCACCTGAAAGCGCCAACTATCTCAAGAATTTCTTTCTTAACGAACCACTCCGCGACTGGGACATTTCACGGCCCGGCCCCTACTTCGGTTTCGAAATTCCGGACTCCCCAGGCAACTACTGGTATGTCTGGTTCGACGCACCGATCGGCTATATTGGATCTACCCAGCAGTGGTGTGATGCCAACGGCGAGAAGATCGAAGACTGGTGGAAGAGTGACCAGACCGAGATTCACCATTTCATCGGTAAGGACATCCAGTATTTCCACACCCTCTTCTGGCCAGCCATGCTGAAAACAGCAGGGTTCAAGCTACCAACCAAGGTTCACATTCACGGCTTCCTCACCGTCGATGGTGAGAAAATGTCAAAATCCCGAGGCACTTTTATCGAAGGTGCCAAATATCTAGAGCATCTCGATCCGAGCTACCTGCGCTACTATTATGCAACCCGGCTCTCTTCCAAGGTCGAAGATCTTGACCTAAACCCGGAAGAATTTGTCAATAAAGTTAACAGTGATCTCGTTGGGAAAGTGGTTAACCTAGCCAGCCGGACAGCCAAATTCATTAAAGATACAGGTCTGTCGGCAGAATACCCCAATGACGGTGGCCTCTTCGAAACATTTGCTTCCCGCGGCTCAGAAATTGCGGAAGCTTATGAAGCCGGCGACTACAGCAAGGCAATGAGAATGGTCATGGAACTCGCTGACCAAGCAAATCCTTTTGTAGAAACTAACGCTCCTTGGGATTTGCGAAAAGATCCTGACAAAGCGAAACAGCTCCAAGAGGTCTGCACTGTCGCGCTGAACCTCTTCCGCACGCTCGCTATCTATCTCGCGCCCGTGCTACCCGACCTCGCAACCAAAGCCGGAGAGCTATTCGGTGAAAAACTCGATTGCTGGACCATGGCACAGACTCCTGTCACTGACCGACCGGTTGCCAAATTTAAACATATGATGCAGCGCGTCGACCCCGAGAAAATTGAGATCATGATTGAAGAATCACGAGAAAAGTCAGAGACAGAGCAAGCTGCCCCTCCAATAAGCAGCTGGAACGATTCAGACGAGGCACTTAAAGCTGACCCAATCGCCGAAGAGATATCGATCGAAGAATTTTTCAAGACTGATCTCCGCGTGGCGCGCATCATCGCAGCTAATGAAGTCCCGGAAGCACGTAAACTGGTTCAGCTCACTCTTAGTCTGGGAGGGGAAGAAATCCGCAATGTATTTGCTGGAATAAAGTCAGCCTACCAACCTGAGGAACTGGAGGGACGGCTCGTCGTTATGGTCGCGAATCTGGCTCCACGCAAAATGAAATTCGGCGTCAGTGAAGGCATGATCATCGCCAGCGGCCCCGGCGGAAAGGAAATCTTCCTTCTTTCACCTGATGCAGGAGCGGTGCCGGGGCAACGGGTTGGATAATACCACACTTTTGCCTAACCCTTACCGTTGCCCTTCCGCATATTCTCTCAGATAACGGTTTGAGGTTTTCCTTTAGCCATTCGCCGCCATAGTGCTGTGACGTGAGTATTCATCTAAAAAAGAAGAAGTTCTACCCGGTGACTTCGGGGCTCTCAAACTATCTGGATAGTTTCCAGCGCTCTTTTGACATTCCGGTTGTTTACGAAGAGCTTCATCGCTTTTCTCAACTGTTCCCTCTCTTAGATCGGGAGGGAAAGGACACCTTGTGGAAAACAGCCCACTACGAACCGTCTATCCGCGAAGAACTTAACCAAAAACTGATTCGCATTTACTCGCTGATCAAAACCAACGACATCCGAGTTGGAGATCACCTTGTCATGGAACGAGTTGATTTCTGCGAATTTGGAAACTCGCGCCCATTTCGAGTCCGCATCGTCAATCAATACAATGACAACTACGATCATTTCTACGTTAAGATTGCTGATGCGTCTCGGATCTACGGCCTGGAGTTAGAGCACATTCTCTCCCCCAACCGAATTAACTATCTCGTCAACGGCGACACCCTGATTGAAGAGCATATCGCTGGGGTCCCGGGAGATGTTTTCATTCAGGACTATTTTGACCGTGATGAAACAAATCTCACTCGTGTTGCCAAGGAGTTCATCAAATTCAATGAACGTTCGTTCATACGGCTGCTCGGCGATATGCGCAGTTACAATTACGTCGTTGACATCACCCCTGATTTTGAAGACGCGCAATACCGCGTTCGAGCAATCGATTTCGATCAGCAAAGCTATGAGGGTTACAAGGAGATGTATCTCCCTCAGTTCTTTCTTGAGAATTCCCTTGTCGTCGAGCTTTGCACCAAGCGAATCAATTTCCAGACGCGACGTCAGTATCAAGATGAGGAACGCACTCTAATTCGCCGTCGCTGTCAACTGGCAAGAGGGCGCCTTACTGCTTTCTGGAAAGCCATGTGCGATGCAGAAATCGCACCTGAGGACCACATTTTGCGACTTCGTGGTGAGTTGAATCAATATCACGAGTCCGAAGCATTTTCAGAGTGCGAAACCATGGGCCAAATCGTCCGCAAAAATGTTGAGGTGACCCTCGCCAGAACCACCTCGTGAGATACAAATTCTCGACGAATCCCTACATGTCTGAGCAAGTCCATTTTTTGAGAGCAGCTCTTCGCAACCGCGGTCGCGTCGGCGCAGTGGCGCCAAGTTCGAGAGATCTTGCTGAAATCATGGTGGATTGGCTCGATTGGGAAGAGCTGGAAACAGTAGTGGAATATGGGCCGGGAACCGGTGTCTTCACCGAGGCCATATCAAAGCGGCTTCTACCAAACATCCACTTTTTCGCAATAGAGCGTGATCCCCATCTGGCGTCGCTAACTCGGAAACGCTGCCCAGATATCAAGGTCATCGAAGACTGTGTCAGCCGGGTGCCCCACCTCTGTCACGAGGCTGGTATCAAAAAAATTGATGCCATCCTCTGTGGGTTGCCGTGGGCTGCTTTTTCACCGGAACTTCAAGACCAACTGCTTCAGGCCATGTTTGAAGTACTCCCTCCTGGGGGGAAATTCGCGACCTTCGCCTATTGGCAAGGCCTCGCGCTTCCGGCCGGCCAGCGCTTCAGACGCCTCCTTCACGAAAACTTCGCCGTTGTAAAACAAAGTCGAACCGCCTGGCGGAATCTCCCGCCGGCTTTTGTCTACCAGTGTGAGCGCTGAATTTAAGCCGCCACGGAAGCGACGGCTTTCCTCATCTTATCGAGCCCCACCTTAGCGCACTCCTCTGCCGGCATTTCCCAATAGGTCTTATTGAAAAGTTCGAGAGACAAAGCAGGGTAGGCTCCGACGGCCACAAAATTCTGCAGAATCTGTGTTAAGGGTGCCACACCATCTCCTGGAAAGACGCGATCAGAATCTTTGATCGTGTCGCGGGCCGGATCTGCTGGGTAGTCATTCATGTGATAACTCTGAAGTGCCTGTGGTCCCATGAGCAGAATCGACTCAAACGAGGACCCCCCCTTGTAGGTATGATAGACGTCTCCCAAAAAACAGGCTTTCGGGTGACCGGCTTTAATCGCGATATAAAGCGCTTTCTCCACGCTGCCAATGGTCGCGTTGCCACCCCACATTTCGATCTGTGGAACCACTCCCATCTCGTCTCCCAGCTCAAGTAGAGCGCTATATCGCTCTGCAGCAGCATCCATATTAACACTCTCTCCCCGCGGCACCCCTGCCGGTGGGGCAGCAATACGTAGGCCTCCTAATTGAGCAATGGTGTCCATGTCTCGCTTAGCTTCCTCCATTCCATCAGCTCGGACAGCGGGATCGTCGACGATCCACTTGGCAAAACCGATTGCACTCTCAACCGTCAGACCATGATCATCGATCCGTTTCTTTAAATCTTTCAAGGTTCCACCAGATTCCACGTATTCATTGATGCGCCGAAACCAAGGTTCGATCCCATCGTATCCTGCTTTTCCCGCTACTTCAATTTCCTCAGCCGCATTCAACTCTTGGCCGCGGATCGTCGACATATTGAGGCAGAGTTTGAAAGTTGGATCCGACTTATGACCATCTGCCGCGGCGTTACCCACCCCAAGAGCTAGACCACCTGCCAAGAGCCCACTTCCCGCAAGAAAATTGCGGCGGTCGGCACGATTCGGCGAATTGTAAGCGGATTTTTCAGTTCGGTTCATGAGAGTGTTTTGCCATGTTCAGCTTTTTGAATCAACCGTCTTCCCATCACATGATTCGGGTTTCTATCTCGGAGGCGCATAAATCTCCCTATCCGTTGAATGGGTGCTAAGATTTTACCCCGCAGAACCGTCCGTATAGGTAGAGGCTGGCGGACCTAAAAAGGTTTGCCCTGCGTAATCAACTCGGACCTTTTTCTCCGATCTAAGGCTTTTTCATACTTCAACACTCGTGACCCCGGAACTTTCCTGAACCGAATGCAGCCCGCTTTTACAGAGACAGCTCCGCCAGTAACCGGCACGGATGGCAGAAGACGCCACCGCATTGATCCTGATGCGGATCTGGTTCGGCGAGCCCGGTGTGGGGATACCACTGCCTTCGACGAACTGGTCAAGAAATATACCCCTAAGCTTTATGGCCTCGTGTATCACATGACCTCAAACCACGAGGACACCAATGATATTCTTCAGGACGTCTTTGCCAAGGCATACGGGGCCTTAAAAAAATTTCGTGGAAAATCAACTTTTTACACTTGGGTCTACTCAATCGCTACCAACATGACCCTGAACGTTCTCAAAAAGAGGAATCGCAGGCGTACTATGAGCCTCAATGACGTCGATCTTGCCATTGAGAAAGATAAGGAATTTATCGAGGCCACTTCCAAATCAGACCCCGTCCGCGAAGCAAATATTTCAGAATTACAGGAAAAATTGAACATAGCCATGCAGGAGCTGTCAGAGGCTCACCGAATGGTGGTAACAATGTTTGATATTCAAGGCATGCCTCATGCAGAAATCTCAAACATTTTGGAAGTTTCTGAAGGAACAGTCAGATCGCGACTATTTTACGCACACCAACTTTTGCAAGCATCCCTTGAAGATTTTCGAAAGTAGCTATCTGCAGGTGTCAGATTGACTTTAATTGATATTGCGTCTGGCAGCCCGAAAGTCTTACCGTTTCTGAAAAATTGATGAAAGGATCCGACGACGTCCGCAAATTGCTAAGACTCAAACGCTACGAGTCCCCTGGAGAAGATTACTTCGATTCGTTCCTGGAGGACTTTAAAGACCGGCAACGTTCTGAGCCCCTGGGCCGTTCCCCTTGGTCGATTCTTGCAGAAAGACTGACGGTTTGGTTCAACGAACTGGGACGGGCAAGGTGGCTCGTCCCGGCTGGAGCTGCCGCTGCGATAGTCGGCGTCGGGGTTTTTGTGGCTACGTGGGTCCCACCAGAAACCAGAGCAGATCTCCCTGCTGTGGCAACCACCGCGGAGATGCCCAGTAACGACGAGGTATCAGAAAAATTCGAGATCACTGTTCCGCGTCTGGATACAGACGAGCCTTCTTACCGTCCCGAAGTTCAATTCCCCAATGAGGGAATCGATAAAACCCCTGCGGGTCTCCTGCCTACAAATTACCGGGAGCTTTGATCACGATATCTGCCGCGATTCGGAGCAAGACTCTCGCTTCTGCAGGGCTCTTCATCTCCACGGAGAGCCTGCCGCACGAGGGTTTGGTCAAACCGACTCCTCTCTCTGTCTGAGCAGATCAGAAACCGAAGAACTAGTCGATCTCTCCGATGTGCCATTTCACCATCCGGCGGGTATCCGCTGAGGTCGGCATCGTACAAAGATTAGATAAAAAATAGCGCCACTCCAACATTCCCCAAAGTTCAGCCAATTCAGTGAGTCACTTAGATGGAATACGAGAACGAGGATTAGAGGCTCACTCGCCCCTGCAGCGCCTTCATCAAGGTGAGTTCATCTGCCGACTCCAACCCACCCCCTGCAGGAATACCCTGTGCCAGTTTCGAGACTCGGATCTCGCTGAAATCGGCCAGTATCTCAGCAAGGTAATTACCGGTGGCTTCCCCCTCCACATCGGAACTTAGTGCGAGGATAACCTCGGTGAAATTCCCCGCGCCGAGTCGCTCCAAAAACTCACGGATCCTCAAGTCCTCGGGCCCCACATTATCAAGAGGAGAGATTTTTCCGCGCAATGTGTGGTATTGGCCCCGGTAAGCGCCAGAGCGTTCTAAGGGTAATATATCGGTTGGTTGTTCCACCACGCAAAGTGAGGCCGAATCGCGCTGAACCGAATCGCATATCGCGCAGCCTTTCTCCTCGGTCGCAAAAAACCCGCAGGTACGGCACTCAAAAACGGTCTCCCCGGCAACACGAACCACATCAGAAAACAGCGCAGTAGTTCCCTTTTTCTGCTGCATCATCCACACCGCGACGCGTTCCGCACTCTTAGGCCCAATACCGGGAAGCTGCTTAAGATGCACGATCAAAGCTTTGACCGGTTCGGGATAGTCAACTTGTGCCATAACGCTGCTTCAATTCATAAACCTATCCTAATGGCTACATCAAACTGCTCAACCGAGCGTGGCCTTCCTCAGTCAATTGCTCCTGTCTGGACTTTGAACCACCTTCCAAGGCCGCAATTACTTCCTGAGTTTGAGCAATATAGAACTCAACTGGACCATCACTGCGTCCAGCGATCCGCGCCTGAGTCAGCTGATCAAGCGCCTTCTCGTAGTTTTGCTCACGAAAGTGAATGACCCCCTGCCAAAAAAGATCGCGGCGCTTAGCCTCTTTTGCATCAAACGAACCTGAGGAAGCAAGTAATTGATATATCTCAGTCATCACATCGTCCTCCGGGTTATAAAACATTTCCATGGGGCGAAACTCGAATTGCCCCTCAACAAGGCGATACGTTTCCGGCCCTACTAAGAGATCGGAACGATATCTCGAATTAGCACTCGCCAGCCGCCTTGAGTAATCCGTCTCAGCCCCGGTAGCGCTGTAGTAATAGTGCCCTCTCGAACCGTAGACACCGACGGCCATAGGCCCCGAACTGATTCCAATCCCAAAGTGGATCGGTTGATACCAGCGGGTCTCGCATTCCTCGTTTAGGGTCTTGAGTTGAGGCCGAAGTTCCAGAGCTGCCCGGCATGCTTCTTCGGCATGTTTATCATCAGACTGCACCATACCGAAGAAAACTCGCACCAATTCAGGACCTGACTCATCCAGATAGGCACCCTGCGAAGTGAGGAAAGTTGAAACGGTGCGCAAAAAGAGATTGCTCATCTTCATCAGATCCGCCGCCTCTAATTTCTCACAGAGGTCGGCGTGATTGAGGATACGGCAAGTCAGCACAGTTACATTTCGAACCCCTGCCTCAAATTCGGGGGGCTCATGAGCTTCGAGTAACTTATTGAACGTCTCATGAGACACCCGAAATCCAAGAACATCCTGTAGCAATCGTTTTCTCATCCCCCGTTCAGTTCCGGCAAAAATGAATCCTCCAGCCGCTGCCAAGAGCCCTGCTCCAAGCGCCGAGAACGGCTCAAATAGAAGCCCGTAGAGAGCCATCGTCCAAGAAAGCCCGAGTAATAGAAGGGCGGCACAACCACACACGAGAATCTTTTGCGCTATTTGGGAAAGATCGATAACGCACCAAGCAACCCCTATCGATACCGCGAGAACAACAAGCACCTCGATCCATAGGTAGCGAATTACAGTGGGCGCCTTGAGCAGTCCCCGCGTGACATAGAGTTCCTCGAGCCATGCAGCGCTTGCTGAGAATGCCCCCAAGGCAACCGCAACGATGATGAGCAAGGCTGCGCCCGCGCCAATCAAAATGGCTGTAAAAACATACCGTTGCATTCTCGTCTACTACCGGAGTTAAGTCTGCCGGTATCTCGGGCGAAAGTAAAGCCTTCTGAAGCGTTGGCAAGATCGCGCTCCCCGCGAAATCCTGTCAGGCGCGCTGACGCTGAAACCCGAGTTTCTCTTTGAGTTGACTGCCTACCGAGCGTATCCCGCTCTTGCGATTGAGCTGCTGAACTTGTTTTAAACTCGTCTCGTCAGAGAGCCACTCATCCTGAAGGTGATGAAGCTTTTTAACGGCACGGAAATGCGGGGTTTCAACGCCCGCAGGAAGCATCTTAGGAGACAGCCCAGCTCCTTCGCAGAATTTGGCCAATCCTTGGAAATACTTGTGGTGTAGCTGGCCTGCGTGCTCTTGCAAAGCCGACAGGCCGACTCGAAGAGCTTTATCAAATCCTATCTTCCAATCCTCGTCGTTGGAAAACTCAATCGGGACGTCATCGTGCTCCCAAAGTTCACAGTAACTGCGGATCGCATTACTTTCGGTTGGGACATTGATACGGGCCACCCCACCCGACATGGAGATCACGCGACAATCAAGTGAGCTGCCACAGTAAAGTCGCGAGTGCAGAAGGAGTGAAGCGATTTCCCATATATTGTCCGAACCGAAGCTAGCCGCGTTCCATTCCGGAAAGGCACGAACCCACTGACGAGTAGAGGAAGCCCCCTGTCGGGTCGCATCAAAGAAAATAATACCAAGGCTTTCGGTTTCGCTGACTTCCCTGAGTGCTGCGGTAAGTTTTTCAAAATCCACTGATTTTACCTCCCCAATCTCGACGGCAATCCAACCATTAGGAAAACGATCCCTGACCGCATCCATCGCTGCACTATCGCGAGAATCCCGAAGCTGCCGAGCACACACTTGAGGAATCACACTCAAAGCACACGGCATGCGATGAACATCCACTCCCTCACTCTTCAGAAAGTCAGCTCCATCCTTGTCACTAATACCGACAAAATCAGCAAGACGCATCTGAGCAACAAGTCGCTCCTTCATCTTGTCGCTCAATGCCTCATGGTTAGAAAGGCCAACCGCGTGGTAGCTGGACCTCGCTCCGTAGAATTCTCCCTCGGGCGCGAGCAAATAGGCGAAATCATCCAACTGTCCGGTTCTCCTGCGAACATAGGCGTTCAATTCCTCTGCTCCAACAATGGCAGCCAAGCTTTCAAATCGCTCTGCCTCCTCTTCGATCACTGCTTTGGGATACCCTTCGAGCAGATTCTCTCCAACACTGGCAGTACCATAATGGAGGAGATGTAGTTGCTTTCCACCCATCTGCAGAGCCCCTTCGCCATAGTTGCAGACAACATGGCCGCCTACCGTTGTCCGGTCGATTCCGGCGAGACCGGCACAGCGAAATCTGGCAAAATTTATCACACGACCCAACACGTGAGGCTTGAGCATCTCGCCAATCTGATACTGATCCGCGGGCCCGACCAACAGGGCATCATGAGACGCAACATTTATCTGTTTGACATCAGAAACCGGAGCAAGCCAATCGAGGCCCGGGCGATGGTGAGAGCGACCACGTCGCGAGACAGAAGAAGCCTTTTCACTGAGCTCGTTAAAGCAGAGTCGGTTGAGAGTGTCAGCCATATTCAGATATTACGTATATCTAAAATATTTACAATTACTAAAGAAAAATTCTTTAGCTTTATCGGCCGAAACGAGCGATTCGGCAGCTGCTTGAAATCCTGGCAAGAAGAACAACTAAAATGGGGGGGTCAGTTTCTCGCTCTGGTGACTTCTTTCATCTCTTCCTCAGTCGATCCTGTCGTGAGAATGCGCACAAGGTAGTCGCTTGTCTTTTCTGCCTCCGAAAAGTTCAGCCAGTGAGCGAGATTTTCAGGTCTTTCAAGGCGCGAAAAAATCACACGCTTAATCCGCTCCCGCTTGACCCACATAGTGCCGTAACCCTGGGAGTCGTCATCATTAAGAAGATTACTCGACCAGACTTTGACCTGATCTCCGGCACCATTAAGACCCAGATAAACAACGAGATGACCACTCTCTCCCTTTCCGATCGATTCATTCCAAAAGATTTTCATGAAATCGCCGGGAGTGGCCCCGTCGAATGACGAAAAATTAGTTCCGAGGTCAAGTCGCTCGAACAAGACGGCTGTGCCAGGGCCATTCGCATTCCAATGCCCAAAGATGCCAACCCCGTCCATTTTTCCATGAATGACGGATACTTTGTCACCAACATCAGCCATCTCCCGACTCAACTCCTTGGTAAGCACTCGTTGCAAACCTGCCACACTAACGACGTCGCAGAAGAGCAAATAGGTAGCACTTGAACAAAAACTGTAGCGAGCCGCTTTCGCCGGTTTGACTCTCAGTTGGCCGCTCAGTTCGACCTGAAGCGCTCTCCCAAGATCCTCCACCGTCTGGTAGAGCTCGTCGAACCGCTGAGATTCAGGTAAGCCCTGACGGTAGCGTCCGTAGACGCCCCCTTGGGGCATATTTTCGATTCGCTCGACTATCAGCTGATTGTAGTCGGCTGCCATTCCGAGAGAAATCGCTCCAAACAGCACCTGCGTTATCATATAGATTCGTAAAGCTGACGGCATCACAAGATGAAAGTTTATGCCAGATCACCTCAAGGAGGTCAAACTCAGCTTCCCCTCTCCAAAAAAGACAGAGGCCTTGAACCCTCCAGCAAATCAAGGTTTGAATAAGGCCTTTTTTCTTCCAGAAACCACTCCTGTCAGCTTCAGAGCTGAAGTTCTTGGTTTTCGGGCAAATCCTCCCCAGGGGCGGACTGCCGCGAATGAGTAACGAGAGCATAGAAATGGGATTTTAAGTGGGAGTGGTTTCCCTGAAAAGTCAGAGCCAGAGTCTCTCAGTTCCACGATTTCTCTGGAAAGAGTCATAGAATCGGGACTTCAGGCAAAAACCCCTGATTTTTCGGGGCTCCAAAGCCTTGACAAGCGGGACAAACCGCCTAGGTTCCCGCTCCCCGTCTAGCATTGGGACGAATTAAGGACTTAATTTCGAGTCCTGTTCCAAAAAAAGCGGGCAATCAATTTAGGAGAATGAAAACTTTTTCTGCCAAAGCTGAAGAAATCGACCGCAAGTGGTATGTGATCGACGCCGAGAACAAGGTTCTCGGAGATGTTGCTGTCGCCGCTGCCAAGCTACTCCGCGGCAAAGATAAACCCCTCTTTACCTCCCACGTGGACTGCGGAGATTTTGTTGTGGTGGTGAATGCCGATAAAGTTAAACTTACCGGCAACAAGGAAGAACAAAAGATTTACACGTCATATTCAGGCTATGTCGGAGGTCAGAAACGCGAGAGTGTCGCTAAGCTTCGCGAACGTCGCCCCGAACTCATTGTTGAACGTGCTGTCAACGGAATGGTTCCTCACAATCGCCTTGGTCGCCAGATCATGAAAAAACTCAAAGTTTACGCCGGCACCGAACACCCGCATGAGGCGCAGAACGCTGAGACCTTTAAATTTTAATCCCGAAAGCTTCTCCAGATAGTCATTTGCCTTTCAAGTCATGAGCGAAACCTACTCAGCCACTGGTCGCCGCAAGACCTCTACTGCACGAGTCACACTGACTCCCGGAAGTGGTAATATCACCATCAACAAGCGCGCCTTCGAAGAATATTTCGGCACGCTTTCTCTCCAGAACCAAGTGCTTCACCCATTTCACGTGGCTAACGCAGTGAATCAATTCGATGTCGCCGTCAATACCCGCGGAGGCGGTGTTACGGGTCAAATCGGAGCGATCCAGCTCGGTATTGCCCGCGCTCTTCTCAAAACGAACGAAGAGTTAAAGGAATCTCTTCGCGAAGCCGACCTTTTGACACGCGATTCACGCAAGAAGGAACGCAAGAAAGCAGGTCAGCCTAAGGCTCGTAAGCGCTTCCAGTTCTCGAAACGTTAGTCGCTCTTCACACAGACAGAATTTTCACGAACAGGGTTGGGTGCTTCACTCAACCCTGTTTTGCATTAGCCATGTGCCTTTCCGTCGCCGCAGAAATCCTTCTCACGGGAAAATGGAGGGACAGGGTGACCCCGCCCAATTAGATCGGGCTTCTAGGCCGGTTTACTCTGAGTCTCCCAAGCTTAGGAAGATGAGGCTTTAATCTCTTCCGCGGCTTTCTTGGGGCCGAGATGGCGTATGTCAGCAGCGCCTTCGAGGAAAATGCCGTCCTCAGCAGTGTTGACAGCATGATCCCCCACCCGCTCTAGGCTTCGGACAACAAAAAGCCTGCCCCTTGCTGGAGGTAGGCCTTTGAAAAACTGAGATGTCAGTTTGCGCTCTACTTCATAGAAGCAAAGCGGTCAGCAAGTATCTCGGCTGATGACTTCTCCCCAACTTTTTCTCGTGAAGCATCAATCCACTGCTGCTCGAGTTGGTTTTTGGTCGGTCGATCAGCTTCATAAAAGACACCAAATTTACCGGGATACTGAAGCGACGCTAACTCATAGGCTGAATTTTCATCGGTGACATCATGCCGAGCCTTATCTTCTTCGGTATTATCCCACTTTTTCTCTTCAATCAGCTCAAACTCTCCACCTTTACGAGGGTTGGCATTATCAAAGATACCCGGGTAGAACACGACACATTCCGACTGCACCTCAACCACGCTGAAACCAGGATGTTTAATCGCCCTCTCAAACATTTCCATCATATGCTTCACCTGGGCTGCGTGAGTTCGTCCAACAAATGAAGCCCCGCCGTAAACGAGTTTTTTCATAGGATTGATCGGACGGTCAATCGCCCCGGTCGGATCTGTCTTCGACTTGAACCCCTCGGGACTGGTCGGGGAGGTCTGCTTCTTGGTCAAACCGTAGACGAAGTTGTCCATCACCACGTAAGTGAGGTTGATATTCTTTCTAGCAGCATGGTCAAGATGGTTTCCACCAATTGAATATCCATCGCCGTCACCGCCAAAAGCAAACACGTGAAGATCCGGACGAGACAAGCTCACTCCAGAAGCTAAAGGCAGAGCCCGACCATGAATAAAATGAACACCATGACTGTTCACAAAATATGGAAACCGCGATGAGCAGCCGATACCAGCAATTGTGCAGATTTTTTCATGCGGAATTTGAAGCTTTTCGAGCACCTTGAAAAAAGCAGCTAAAACGGCAAAGTCCCCGCAGCCAGGGCACCAAGTAGGGTGATCCGCAGAGAGATCTTTCTTGGTCAGTTTTTTGGGTTCGTCGGTCGCAGATGACATGGTTTAGGAAAGGTTTTAGATTTAGGAGGAAGTCACAATGGCCTCAATCTTTTCAACAATTTCGCGTACTTTATAGGTTAACCCGTCAGTTTTGCAGATCGAACTAATCTTCGGATCGCAGTAGCGGGAACGAAGCAATGTCGCGAGCTGACCACTGCCATAGAGTCCTTCATCATTCAATTCCACGACGACTACATGCTTGTAGTTCGCGAAGATCTTTTCGAAACCATTCGGAAGCGGATTAAGGTGGCGCAGATGGATCGCCCCAACACTGATGTCGCGAGACTGAACCCGACTCACTGACTCCCGTATTGGGCCCCAAGTAGAGCCCCAACCAACGAGGAGAACATCCCCCGACTCATCCCCACTAATTTCTGGAAGAGTTAAGGCTCCAACCAGAGTCTTTAACTTGTTACGTCGACGATCCATCATTCGTTGATGCATCTCAGGATTGCCACTGGGATGTCCCCATTCGTCGTGTTCCAAGCCAGTCACAACAGGATACTTACCTTCAGCCATTGGTGCTCCGGGAGGCGCATGCCTAGTCAAGCCATCTAGCGGGTAAGGTTTGAATTCTTCGCCTCTGCTACCAAGGTCAAGCTTAGGATCGACCATCTTTGAAAGGTCGGGCTCTGAAAAGGCCTCAATCCGGGACGCTAGCGCCTGGTCCGTCAAAACAATCACTGGGCAACTGTATTCTTTTGCCAATTCGCAGGCTTCGATGGCCGTGTAATAACAATCCTCAACGTTCTTGGGAGCGATGACAATGCGCGGCGCGTCTCCATGGCTGCCATAGATAGCTTGCATGAGGTCGGACTGCTCCACACTGGTTGGAAGGCCTGTGCTGGGCCCCCCACGTTGAACATTGATCACCACCAACGGGATCTCAGCCATGGTGGCATACCCAAGGGCTTCCATTTTCAAAGACAGGCCAGGGCCGGAGCTCCCCGTAATCGCAACGTGGCCAGAATAAGCGAAACCAATCGCCATAGATACCGCGCCCAACTCGTCCTCAGCCTGAACAAAGAGCCCTCCATACTTTGGAAGTTCGCTACGTAGCTGCTCCATGATCGTGGACCACGGCGTGATGGGATAGCCGGCACCATAACGAACACCTCCGGCGATGAGGCCCAGGGTCATCGCGGTGTTTCCGTCGGTTGTCACCTGATCGCCTGACTTCTCAATCCCCTCTTTAAGGTCAAACTGTTGGCCAATGATATCGCCAACCGGATAGGCAAAACCCGAGTCAAACGCCAGCATCGCGTTCCTGAGCACATCCTCTCCCTTGCGCCCAAGCTGCTTTTCAATGAGGGAAACCAACTTCTCTTTTTTCAGTTGAAACAGCTGAGTAATTAGACCAAGCACAAAAATGTTTTTACCTCGATCCCTCGCACTACCTCCAATTGCTTCAACAGTTGTGCTGGTGATAGGGATCCCCACATGAACAATTCCTCGCTCGTCCTTTTTAATTTCCTCAACGTGGTCACTGTCGTAGATACAGATTCCGCCATCCTTTAACGAAGCGATATGGTTGTCATAGCTGTGCTGATAGAAGGATACCAAAAAATCTGATTCATCACCGGCCGAGAGGACTTCACCCGAACCGAGGTGCACCTGGAAGATCGAAGGCCCACCCGAAATAGTCGAGGGGATGGTCATGTAAGTCATGACTTCCCTGGCGCTTCGACCTGCAAGTTTTGCCAAAAAAGCACCGATGGTTTGAATGCCATCTTGTGAATTACCCGCAAACCGGATAACGGCATTTTGAAGTTCAGTGATTCCTTCTGCAGAACCAAAGGGACCTTCGCTTGTTTCGGATGAATCCGAAGTCGCGGAAACGCTCATTTTAGTGGGGAAATTCGCAAACTGGGGTGTTCCGAAAGTAAAACAAGCCGAACACGATTTGCAAAGAAAATGTCGTAAGAAAACCCTGTAAAAGAACAATTTTTACCCAGCTAGACACAACGGCTTTGGCATCGCAGGTCACGGGGACAAGTTGCCACCGTCGTCACGCCGTGTCACCAACTCCGGTTGCTCGTCGGGGGCCGCATTGATCGGGTTACCGCCCGGGTCAACAAGGCGGACAGAAACAAAGATCAAAAGAGCTCTCTTGCTCCTCTTGCTACTGTTGGATCGAAACGCTTTCCCCAAAACCGGAAGGTCGCCAACCACCGGAACTTTGTCGTTCGTTCCCGCAACGCTCTCGCCGTGAAAGCCCCCGATCGCGATTGTCTGACCATCCCAGACTGTCACATTGGTGGTCTCACGAACCGCGTCAAAAACCGGCATAAGAATTTCATTTTCAGTCACAACAGAGAGCTGGCCACCATCCAGGGCAGCACCGCCCAGAATCGGTGTGCCATAATTAATAAAACCGGTAAAATCGCTGAAGTCTGCCGTTACATTCAGATTCACGGTGAGATTGTCCGACGAAACTGTGGGCTCTACCTCGATCACTTTTCCAAGCTTGCGAGTTTCAAACGCCGTCGGGGTTGCCGGGGTCACAGGAAAATTTTCCCCTCCACCAAAATTCTGAGGAATCTCTGGAGGATCATACTCCGTGGGGTAAATAAACTCCCGCACCTGCTCAATCGACGCAATCTGGCCAGGCTTCACAAAGACGTGTGAGTCACACATTGTGTCGGAGCCTTTGCTCTGAGCGAGAGCCCGGACCACCATCTGGAATTGAGGATCTGTCAAGACACCGGCGACAGAGAAGACCCCCGGATACTTGGAAGCTCCTGCAGAAGGATTACCACGGTTTATAATGTCATCGATGGTCTGGGACGAGGAGGCATCCGCCATCCGTAAACCACCGGTGACCGGATTCATCCCTACAGGCAAGCCATCAACAGGAGAGACAAAGGGATAATCTATGGCCTCGGTTGGCGTTTGGGTAGACCCGTCTGTTCCACCAGAAAAGAAGACCTTTTGGCTCGACGCAAAGTTTGCTGCCCCCAGTAACCAATCCAACCCGAGAGCATTGAGATTCTCGTCTTCGATGGACACCATCTTGACGTTTACTTTTACCATCTTGCTGCCGTTGTCCTTAGATATCTGGATCAGATTCTCAACGGTAGCGTGCTGATCGATGTTATTCGTCACTACCAGCGTGCTGGTAGTGGCTATGTAAGAGGCAGAAGCCCCGGGAGGAAACACCACTCCAGACTGCTCAAGGAACTCTTGGGCTTTGATCCGTTTGAGAGTCAGCCCGGTCGTCCCCGATGCCGGGGCGGCGAAAGGGTCATTGACAGCATCAGCGGCACCGGCTCCCTGGTTTCCGGCTGAAATAAAGCCGGGAGGCACTGGGTAGCGGCGGGTGATCATCCCAGTGTCAAACGCCACTGAATTAGGAACCACGAAAACCGCATACTCATCAACGCGATACTTCATTCCCACCAGCTGGGTTACATACTTCAGAGCGCCCGCCATCGGAATATTGGAAAGACGGACTGTGACCGGAAGCTGAGAAGGATCCTGCCCATTGAGTGAACCGCTAGGATCAACCACGATACTAATGCCCTTTTTGGCTGGATCCGGTTCTTGAGCATCCAGCTCTTGGGACTTCGCTATGAGGAAATCGATCACATCCACCAGCCGGGCATCGCGGAACTCAAGACTTGGAATGATGATTCGATTCAACTTCTGCTCAATGAGAACGTTTCCGGACTCTGCGATCTCAGCGCTACTGACAAGACCAATCGTGTCGCCAAGATCCATATTCTCGACAGGCGTTTCCCAACCGGCAGCCACCTCAGCCAGCGCCTTAGAACGCGTTTGGTCATAGGCCGTGTCGTAGTATTCCGTTCGGTGACGTTCGACCTCTTCCTGTCCCCGACGAGCCGCCTCGTTGTAGGGGTCTATGTTGAGCACTTGATTGTAGGTGAAGTCGGCACGGTCATAATCCCCAAGCTCAAGGTAGCCTTTAGCCAAGATCAATTTGGTCTGAACCTCTTCAACCCGACGAAGGTGCTGGGGAGTCATCGCCCTGTTATACAACCCATGGGTTGACTCCAGATCCCCTAAGGTGCGTTTAACCTCTGGATCAATCAATGAGTCAGGGATGTAGCCACCCTTCGCCGTCGCGATTACGTCTTCGAGAGTCTGGGCCACTTCCGCCCATTTAGCCTCCTGAATTAATTGATCCGAAAAAGCGAGAGAGGCCTTCTGATACTGACGGAAAAATACTCTCCGCTGCTCTTCAATAGCGGGAACGATGGGCATCGCATTAAAGGCCCCTTTAAAATTGTCCATCGCCTCGCCGTAGGATCCATCCGACATGGCCGAAGCGCCGGCACTGAAAAGCATTTGGGCTGCTTTGACCTGTTTTTGCCGCTTCTGAGCTTCTTGTGCTGCGACAGACATGATATCATCTTGTGTTTCACCTGCGTCAGGAAACAACAAGAAACCAGATAGCACCAAGACTGTAGACAGAACCTCAGTTCTAGCTTTCGGGAGCTGCGCAGAAAGCAGCCAGCGATGTAGGAAATTTGCCAAAAAGAAGGGCTATAAAACTGGTTAACTACGGAGCCTGAGACTTTAGCAGCAGACCGCAGAGGTTCGCAAGCGGGTAATTCTTTTCCAATTTGATCCAGAATACCGCGAAAATCAGCAAAATCCGCTTTTCCCCTCTCCGCAAAGGACCCTAGTCCCTCGAACCGGGGATCAACTTCAGGGTGAGCTCTTCCTCTTCTCTTTTTACCACGATTTCAGTTTCCTCGCCTACCTTGAGATCGGCCATAGCGTCAGTGTAGTCATAAATATTGAGTATATTTTTACCGGCCAACCCGATAATAACATCCCCACCCTTAACTCCAGCTTTTCCAGCGGGGCCGTTGTCGGCTACCCCACTCAATTTCACTCCCTTGATTTCGCCCTGACTGTAGTCGGGAATTGTTCCCAAATAAACCCGGAAACCACGAGCACCCCGGTTCTTGGGTGGGTCCACTTTGACATATTTTGGCGCACTCGAATCGATCGCAAGACCTCGCGTAATCAGCCCCATCAGCTTCGCTATTTTTGTTGTCGCAGGGTAATTGATTTTATCGACGGTATCTCGCGGCGTATGATAGTCACTATGAGCGCCTGTGAAGGCACTGAGAATCGGAACTTTCCTGAGATAAAAGTTCGTCGCATCAGTTGGTAGGTAGGTATCCGGCTGTATTGTAATTGGCAGGCCGATGGGTGCATTGCGTCGTTCAATGGCTCCTTCCCAGTAGTCACTCGACCCGGTTCCCTGGAGCACCAGCTTATCGGTCAGCCTCCCAATCATATCCATGTTCAGGTAGGAACCCAGCAAAAGGCCAAGCGGAGCGTTTTCATCTCCCATCGTGTTCTTTGCCAGATCCCTGACAAAATGGGATGATCCAAGTAATCCTAGTTCCTCTCCAGACCAAGCTGCCAAAACCACATCCCGCTTCAAATCGAGCTTCCCCTGCTCACGTTGATCGGCGAGAAACTCAGCAATTTCTATCATGGCAGCGACTCCTGAAGCGTTGTCGTCGGCACCGAAGTGAATTTGGTCCTGCTCATCTTCAGTGGCCCGGGATCCCTGGCCCGCTTTTGGCCCGAGATGGTCGACGTGAGCCCCGATCACCACCGCCGGATTCGGATGAGGCCCAGTCTGGCCGGCCGATAGAATCCCGAGAACGTTCCTTCCTGTTCTTTTCTCCTGGTCCACATCAATCTCAACCTTGAGCTTCGTGTCAGGGATATCAAACCCTTGGACCATCTCGCCGGTGTCCAAGGTCGCTTGTATTGCTCTCAGATCTTTTCCGGCGTGGGCGACCAGTTTCTCTGCTATCTCAGTGGTGATACTGATCGCCGGTATGCCTGAATCAGCCAGTGAAGCATCGAAGCGCATCGGAATGAGTTCTTCATTCACCTCAGTGTTAGGACCCGTAACAAAAATGATTCCCGCAGCTTCTTTCCTCCTCGCCTGAGCCGCCTTGAAGCGCAGTCGTGAATGGCGCTGCATCTCGTCGCGCTGCTCCTTGCTCACATCCTCCGGCACATAACGAAGCACCATGACCCATTTATTTTTCACATCGAGATGGAAGTAACTCGAATACGACTCCCCTCCCTTTCCGTCCGGAATTTCAAGGCCATACCCGGCAAATGCGATACCTCCCTCTTTAATCTCACCCGTCTGAGAAAACGAAACCGGCCGCCAGTCATCTTGAACCTTCGGTGTCGACTCCACGTCACCTGTTCTCAATATCATCGCGTTGTCTTCACCAACGGCAACACCTGCCGTGAAATCAAAAGGCTGAAAGAAAGTACCGTCATCGCCGCCAGGTTCGAGCCCGAGACTCTCAAACATATCCGCGACGTATTGAGTCGCCTTTATTTCTCCCTCAGTTCCGGTCAAGCGACCCTGTAATTCCTCTGACGCGAGATACTCGATGTGCTGACGCATGTCACCTTCATCGATAGCTGCTACCGTCTCGGGGAGTGCCACTTTCGATTTTTCGACCTCTGCCGGAATTACCGCGTCCGTCAGTTCGAGTGAATACGGGCTTTCGTTGAGTAGCTCGATTGCATTTTGGTGATTCCAATTGGCGAGGAAAATCTGGGACTTTTTCTGAGGCGTCCGGTTCGAAGTCCACGAGAGCCGCTTGCCATCAGGAGAGAACACCGGCAGACCATCAAACCCTGCCGTGCCCGTCACCCGAACGGGTTCTTTTTCACCGGCAGCGTCAACGAGATAAAGTTCAAAATTGTCGAAGCCATGTTTGTTGGTGGCGAAGATCAGGTATTCACCACTGGCGTGAAAATAAGGGGCCCATGACATAGCCCCAATACGGGTCAACTGAGTCTGCTCAGTCCCGTCAATGTTCATAGTGAAGATTTCTGCGGTGAGTCCCTTGCGATCAAAACGTCGCCAGCAGATCTTCTTACCGTCAGCGCTGAAGAATGGACCTCCATCATAGCCGTCAACTTCCGTCAGTCGCTTCACGTTTGATCCATCAGCATCAGCAACATAGATCTCCATGGCGAACTTCTTGTCGAGCTTGAAGTATTTTTGATCTTCAACGCTCATAGAACCGTCATAAGCTTGGCGATTGGAAGCGAATACGATCATCGATCCATCCGGCGAATAAGCACCCTCAGCATCATAGCCTCTCGCGTTCGTCAGGTTGGCGTATTCCCCACTCTCAGTGTCGTAGGCGTAGAGTTCGTAGTGCTCATCGTAGTCCCATGAATACTTGCGGGCCCGACCGGACTCCCGCTCTTCAAATTCGGCTTCCTGGTGTGCCTCAGACTCCGAATCCTCGTGAGTTGATGCGAAGAGAACCCGCTTCCCGTCCGGATGAATCCAGGCACAAGTGGTCTTACCAAACCCCGGAGAAATACGCTCGATGTCGCCAAGCTCCAGATCCATCAGATAGATCTGATAAAACGGATTCCCCTCCTCTCGCTCGCTTTGAAACACCATTTTGTTTCCGTCCGCGGAAAAATAGCCCTCGCCCGCACGACGGCCTTCGAACGTCAGCTGCCGCGTAGCCGATAGTAGCAGGGCCTCATTTTCTGAACCAATATCTTGTTTCTCTGACGGGAAACCATCAGTCCCGGACAGCGCCAATACAGAAACGCCAAAGAAACCCAGTAACGATCTATTTAGGCGACAAGAGGATATTCGGAAGATGGGGAGCATAGCTGTAGACATTGAAACTAAGATAATTGCGGGTCAACGAGGTTACGAACCGCAATAGTGGTAGATTGCGGATTCCCAATCTTTGTTCAATGATGCCACTTAACCATGATAACTCGCTTTGCGCCAAGTCCGACAGGACACCTTCACAAGGGCCACGCCTTCTCGGCTTTAACGGCGTATGAGAATACCCGGCAAAAAGGGGGTAAATTCCTACTCCGGATCGAAGATATTGACTTCAACCGCTGCAAGAGCACCCACTCTCGCCAAATTCTCGAGGATCTCGATTGGCTCGGAATCGAATGGGAAGAACCCGTTCGTGTTCAGAGCGAGCACATTGATCAATACTCCCGAGCTGCCACCGAACTTTTGGAACGAGGCCTACTCTATCCATGCTTTTGCACTCGCAAAGACATTCAACGCGAGATTGAAGCAGCAGGGCAAGCCCCCCACGGCAGCGAAGAGCCGCTCTACCCGGGTACGTGCAAACGGCTGCCAAGCGGAGAAAGGGCAAGGCGAACCGAGTTAGGAGAATCCTATGCATTGCGCCTTGACCTCGATAAAGCAATGGCAGAAATCGATTCATCCATAACTTGGAATGATACACTTCAGGGGCCGCAGGAAGCTCGTCCTGAAATTCTCGGGGATATTGTCCTAGTGAGAAAAGATATTAGGACCAGCTATCACCTTGCCTCGGTCTTCGATGATGGACTCCAGCAGGTAACTGATATCGTCCGCGGTGTCGACTTATTCGATTCCACCCACATCCACTGCGTTCTCCAGAGACTTCTCGGCCTTCCGATCCCAACTTACCACCATCACAGACTCCTCACTGACGAGAATGGCAATCGCCTCGCTAAGCGAGACCGCTCTATCACGCTGAAGAGCCTTAGAGACGCGGGTATCACAGCGAAGCAACTCAAAAAAGAACTCGGATTCGCTGTCTAATTTGGGGAAAACGGAATCACAACATGAACGATCCAACCGGCTTCCAAAAGCTCGCCATCTCGGACGAAATTAGTGAGGGTGATTCACGCCCTTTTAAACTCGATGGCCATCGTATCGCCCTCGTTCGGCACGAAGGAAAAATTTTTGCGCTCGAAGATCGGTGTCCCCATGCAGACGCAACACTTGCCTTTGGCATGGTTGGCAATGGAGCCATTGCCTGCCCCTGGCACTTCGCCCAGTTTAAGCTGCTAACTGGAGAAGTTCTCAGCGGCCCCGCCTGCGAGGATATTAAAACCTACGCCGTAAGAGAAGCTGGCGGAGTGATCGAGGTGAAACTCGAGGACGACTGATTGAGTTCTCACAAAATCAATTGATCTTGATAAAACCCCCTTGACTGGCGGGCTCATCGCTGGAACGTTTCGCGTCCTGAATTTGAAGAAAGTTTGGGGTAATTCGACAGGGTTAGGTGGCTGAGTGGTCGAAAGCGCTTCTTTGCTAAAGAAGTGAACCCGAAAGGGTTCCGTGGGTTCGAATCCCACCCTGACCGCCATTAAAGGCCCGAGTTTCCAGCGCAGCGGAGACTCGGGCCTTTAATCTTTGCGGAAATGGATTCGAAGCGCAGGTCGATTCGCAGTGAGCCGAAGGCGAACGCAGAAAGACGGAGGCGGTAGCCGAAGTCAATCCCACCCTGACCGCCATTATATTAACCTAATTCCCCTGCAAAACGTCCGACCAGGCCTTTTAACGTTTGCGATATTTGATTCAAGTGAGGTCGAAGCTACTCCGGCCCACTTAATCCAAGCGGGCTCTCCTCTCCCCCTTGTTCGAGAAAATCGCTCATCACTTCTCTGAGTTCCTCTTCTTCGGAAGCCAGTTCCTGCTCAAGTTCGGCCTCAGAAGTGGTAGCCATTATGTATCCCTTGTTCTTCTTTGGATTCATCTGGTCGAACTTTATCATCAGGACTTCTGGAGGAAGCGGAATCACTTCAGTGTCCGGAATCCTAGTCAATACACTGAAATCCAAATGTCGGCACCAGTCACGAAGATTTCGCTGGGGCTGATTCTTTAATATCAGTTCCACAAGAAAACGCTCCGCGACCATCATATTGGCAACGATCAGCCCGTCTTCGTAGGTCTTGGTGACCGTCGGCCAAGATTGAATTCGAAGTTTTCCGATTCGGGAATCCTCGACCGGTGTCTCGGTGGAGAAATCCTTGAACTCTGCGAGCGGGTCGGGGTGCTTGCCGGTATCAGTGATGAGAATCCGGGTCCACATTCGAGGCGCTGGCGCTGGCTTGGGCTGGCCGGGTTCAGGTGGCGACTCCTTTCGCTCGTATTCCCGGATTGCCTTGCTTTCAAGCCATGATCCAAGGCCCATTTCTCCAGTCGATTTGAGCATTTCCCAATCCTCAAGCTTGTCTGGCATACCCTCCCAAAGAAGTTGAGGATTCACCGGCTTCATTCCCTCTTCGACATCAACATCCTGAGCAATCCCATCAGTGATGCCGGTGAACAGCAGACAACTCAAAAGAATACTATCAAACCTCATTCGTCGATATATCGAAAGTAAACAACGCGGTATTTAATCACAGGTTGCGGAGGATTGTAAGAATTTTCAAGGCTGCTCTCCTCCCACACCACTTTTCCCAAGGCACCGCTGACAAATCGGTCCATCTCCACCTTTTGAGGTCCGTCGAATGCGGGGTAGGTACCCTTTTGGTCCAACCGCAGTCGCTTTGAATTTTCTGGCTTGAGCAATGGAGGTGATCCCGGCAACTGAAAAAGTGTGTCCGTAACAGTCCCATCAAACGGAATCTCGGCCGCCTGGAGAGCAATGCGGTCCCATTCGCCTACAGAATTGACATGAGCGTTCCCGGGCACTCCGTCGTTGCCTGGCCAAATAAAGCGTTCAATCACCGCGTGAAACCGTTTCTCAGCGAGGACACGATCACCGTCTTCAAACTCTCCCCATTCGCTATGCCCCGGGATCTTTTGAACCACTTGTGCAACTCCCCATAGACCAAATGTATTAGAGTTCGTCGCCAAGCTACCCATCATGTTGCGAAGCAACTCCTCGTTCTGAAACTGTGTTGCTCCGTCATCATTTCTTAGATACCCGGTAACCTCTGCCAACTCCCCAACATAGAGAAATGGCTCGTTTTCTTGGCGAGCATTAATCGCGTCAACCAATTGCCTGACTTCCTCGTCAGTTCTCAGATGCTTAAACACAGCCTCAAGCGGAAGACTTCTTTCAGGAGGCAAAAAATAGGGGCTGTTGTCGGGATAAACCTTTGAGTTAAGATTCACCTGCCCTGCAGTACTGTTCATGAATGATACTGTCGAGAACTCATCAGGAAGAGTCGAATTAATGCGCCATTGATCATGTTGCATCGGGTAAGTAGCGCCAATGAGATCAAGCAACAAATAATCTGGAGGACCGTTATCATTTGATTCCCCTCCTCCAAGATCCAGCGTCCGCCACGGAGTTGGAGGTTCATTTTCATCCGGATTGCCCTGAATACCCGTATGCAGCACAGACCAGTATCCTTTCGAGGTAATTCGGCTTCGAGAGTTGTACTCGTCAGGGCGATTGAGTGGGAACGCGCGAGGGGTGTTAGCCTCAGGGGCTTTTACCTGACCTGGACCTCGTTGGAAATATCGCATCTTGCTTTTCTCAGACGAATCATCATCCGGTTCCAGATCCTCTCCTGCGATCGCGTTAAGCTCTCCCGGAGTGCCCTCATCCTCGTCATCGCGTATCCACGACTCTTTGTTCCAACTTAGACGGGGGTCAGAAATCTGCCATGAAACCGTCTTAGGGCCGTCGGTGAAACGCGTATCCAGCTCAAAGTCAGCTTCAAGAACGTGCTCGGACTCATTAGTCTCCCCGAGCGGGATCATCTGCACTGTTCTTTTGGAGTCATTGAGAATCCCCATCCCTAGTCTCAGCTTCACATCGAACTTTAACAGTCCCGTATCTGAGTCAATCAAAAGTGGCTCGTCTTCAGCGTGGTTCCCTCCCGTTTCGTTCTCAAATCGGTCTCTCGTATGAGGTAGAAAATCGCCAAACTTTCCTAGATAACGCCATGGACTCGTAACGACTTTTCTTTCTGTCCCCTTGTTTTTACCCATGCCGTAATTAGTCGAATTTCGGCTCACCAATCTAATGTTCCTGTTAGGGCTGATTCGCAAATTTCCGAGACTAAGTTTGTCGAGCGCATATCTTGGCTTCCCGTTTTGATTCAAGATGGGATCGCCATTAGCATCGCGACGGATGCGCCTATACTGGAAGTTCCAATCCTGGTCATTGCGTCTTTTCGGACGAGCCATCGCCTCCGGATTCGGCGGCCCCAACTCATAAAAATCAGGCATGCCTTCCGGTCTTGCCGCCGTCGGCTCGATGCGCAGATAATCCACTTTTGCCGGGAAATATTTCAGGAATACCTCGGGACCAAGGTCCGGCATGTAGTATTCGGCACTGTAGCGAAACCTCACCTTCTTCTTGCCCGATTTGCTATCGCGAATCACTTGAAAAGTCAGCAAAACTTCAGTGATATAGGGACCGGGATGCTGAGGGAGCATCGGCACAATATCAGCGTCTTCCGAGGAATCCACAGCGGAACTTTTGTCCTCATTTGAATTGAGTTTAATAGGCCAATAATGCCTTTCTGGCCTCCACCAAGTTCGCTCACCGCTGGGCGGAGAATAGATGGTGGAAGATGTCCTGAAAGCATAGTCGCGAGAAAAATTGTTTCTTCCGGTGCTCCGATTGGCATTAGACATTGTTGTGGTTGCCATACGGGCCATGAGGAGCATTGATAGCGCCATTTGATAGCATTCGCGTTCCCCATACTTGTCCACGAAACTTTCATTATAGCCCGGCCATTTGCGAGCCATATAACGCTTCAGCATTTCAAACTGAGCACGATTAACAACATTACCAGCAAGCTCTCTGCGGCCATCCTCATTCTGGACACCATGAGTGAAGCCCATGCTTCCCATTAGGGTGTTTAAATGAAGAACACCGCTGATATCAAAATCAGGGTCCTCGACCTCCGGGCCATTATAAACGAATGGCATCTGATACATGGGACCTGCTTCGAGAGACAGCGGTATATTTGTGGTGAAGAGTCTCGGTTTCCCAAAAGCATTGAATTCGGGGCTGCGGCTGTAAAAAGTCAGGTTGTAACGACTCCTAGTGAACCATTCCCGCTTCTGATTATCAGGCAGATCGACGAATTGAAGAATTGATTCTGGATAACGGGCAAATCCTCGTAACCAGGCATGAGCCAACAACGCGTCTTTATCGAGAAGGCTGGAATCATCAAACAACACATCAAGATTAACTGATCGCGGCCGTCCCAGAGCCCACTCACGATCTTTACTGTTTTCGTTAAACTCCACGTCCCCTGCTCCCGAGGTGAAAAGCGGAGTCATCATCCCCATATCATATTGCTGCCAGAATCCTTGTGGATCTTCATCTCTGCGGGACGGCTTTCCTAGAGCCACATTGAAATTGATCTTGGAACTTTCGTCATCCATCCAGAAGGCGTAGCGGCCCGAAATTTGATTCTCCTCAGAAGCAGTCTCGGCCGGGCGCTCGAGAACCGGCACCCACTTCACCCGCATCGGGGGGTAGTCTCCGTCAATACTAGGCTTACCATCAGCTTGCATCGCCGTCGCAATTGGCGAGTCAGTTCGTCCCGGCAACGGCTCATTAAGGTCAACAGAGTACACGTCCGGATCGTCGGTCTCGTTAGGGGACTGATCCGCTGCCCCGGTATGTAGGGGGATGATAGTCTCTGAGCCATCTTCCTTCACCACAGTCAACCTGCCCGGATTAGTCGCCCACACTTCGCCAGCTGCCACCTCAGCACTCTCACTGATCAACGCAGGCTCTGGAATATTGGTTCTCAGCAATTCGATACCGTGACTAACTGCACCCTGAGTCACCATTTTCGCTCTTTGCGTATTCGCGTAGGCGTGTGAGGCCCGCTGCTCCACTCGCATCGTGGCATAAAAAGCAATCACCATCGCGGTGAGTAAGGCTACAAAAATCAGCGTTAGGATGAGAGCGGCACCGCGCTCACTTACCATCCACGGCAAGCGATTGGGTGAGGGACCGTTGGGTCGCCTCTCTTCATTACAATGTCCTTTCAATTTCAAAGTCCTATGACCCTCCAAGCAGTTTTACTCTTGTCGAAAATGTTCTTGAACGCCGAATTCCGTTGAGATTCAGTGCGTCCTCAAATAGCTCCACCGACGTCTCAAGATCGAGAGAACCATCCGGAAACAAAACGGAAGACATCGGAGGAATTTCCAAGCCCTGCAGAGCAACATCATCATCAACCGTCACGATCGTGATTTCGATTTCAGCGGGCAACCGATTCGCCTTCATGGCGTATTTCGTTTCCCGGAGAAACACCGTGGTCGCTCCGTCTTCAAAAGGTTCAACATTGGCTTGATGAAAGTATCCAGCCGAATTGAAGATCATTTCGCTGGCAGGATGATTCCTAACCTCCGATAACCACGGAATCGGATTACCAAGCAAATCATAACACTGAACCCAAAAAGCTAGCACTCCGTCGGCGGCCGTGGAGACTATCGCATCACGATTAAAGGTATCTTCCTCATCAAACGCCGCATCATTCCAACGATCGAGATACCAGTTTGGCTCAACCGGCGAAGTTCTCATGTTCAGGCTTTCTCTTTCGAGATCCTCGATATTCTCTGAATTACCAACGGCTGGAAAATACGGATTCTCCTTCTTATCGCTCACAAACGGTTTCACAAAAATACGCTTTAACCGAAATAGCTGCCTATCTTCATCACGAAACAGGTAATAGCCCACACACCTGAGATCGCCGTAGCGCCCTAGCGGTGCCATCCAAAGAAGGGCAGGTGATTCCTCAACCACAGATGGAGCTCCAATGTCTCCTAGCATATTCCCCGGAATAACCGCAAACTGCATTCGCGTGTCCACCACTGCCGGAGTTAACTCGCGAGTAAGCAACTCAAGGGCACCTCTGGCTCTTTGGTAAGTCAGCACCTTTCTTTCTGACTCAATCCAAGTTCGTGAAACCGGTTCCACTGCCCCGACCAAAATGACCATTAAGCCGGCGAAGATAACGAACGCCACCAACAACTCAATCAACGAAAGCCCCGCCATGGCTTGCCTTGAATCTGGCAGAACCATCCCATCGCCATGAGGACGAGCGGAACCTTTGTTAGAATCCATATTTAAAATTCAATCTTGGGCTGAAAACCGGGTTCAATTAGTTCCCAGTCAGGCCCGGTCAAAGCATTGATGTAGTAGGAAATACGAACTCTGGGAGCGGCTTCAATCGCAGTTCCATCATCTCGTAGTGGCCAGTAAATCTGCATTCCAACCGCCTTTAGGTCTGAAATATTCTTGGGGGCGTTGGCGCCTTCAATCTCACTTATTTCCAATTCGAGACGGAAAAAAGCCCGTTCGAGAAGAGGATTCTTGATATCTTCAATATCATCAATATATCTCCCCTGCTGATCATAAAAAAGAGGACTGACGCTTGGCTGACCCACAGAAAGAGGGAGACCCTCCATACGATCGTGAGCATCCTCCATCATCGTTCCAATTGCCGTCCTATCCGCACTGTCACGGCTCATCTCCATGGCGTGAGGGAGCATTCCAATAATGGAAATCATTGCCACTGCAGCCACCGCCATCGAAAACGTCACTTCGACGAGGGAAAATGCAATACACCGGGTTTTTTTCTCGATTAATATCATGGACGGTAGATCCGGTAACGACCTGTCAAAGTATCCAGATTGATTTGAGACCAGTTGAAAACCTCGTTACTTTTGTTTGCCTGCCCGGGCTCAATGACCAGAATGAGATTCCTCATTTCAGCGCCCGGTGCTTCCACCCTTCCGGACGGATTGAACTGAAAAAATTTCACCTCCGCCGGCTTTCCATCCGCGCCTTTCGTCGTGAACGTATTTTCGAATAGTTCGAGCACCAAATCACCTCTCACCGAAGAAGCATCTTTTGAGGCGTAGGGGGCACGCCTCACGTAATCGGGAAGGTCGACTGGAAAGGACAAGTCACCTGAGAGGCTAGCCCATTCGCTCATCTGCTCAAATTGACGACGCTTACGATTCCACCCCCAGGCACTGTAGTCACGATATGGCTCATCTGCCTCAGGGACAACAATCCCAACCCTCACCGCGGTATGACGAGCAATCGCCTCACTGCGGCAGAAATTTACAAAATCGGCAAAATTTCGAGTCGAGGTGCTGAGCCCGTTTGACTTTAAAACGTAAAAAGCCCCCCCTGATAGACCCGTTAGGACGGCAATTACAGTTAGAACAGTCAGCATCTCCATCAAGGTAAACCCCCCGGAAAATCCTCTCCGGAACCGCCCTGTTTTCTGATGGCGAACGCTGCGACTCATCCCTGTTCAACTCCCAAGAGACGAGAATAGCGGATTCTGCCATGCATTTACAATGTAAAACATTGATTACGACAAAAAAAGGAGCTGAAGAATTTATACCTATTCAGCAAGAATATGTCGAAATAGGCTGGCCCATTGAGATGCCCGACTACTTCTTTCCTTCGGTTGACTGCTCTTTCGAAGTCTCCTCTGCAGGTGGCGGAATGAATCGAGGATTCTTCCCTTTAAAGGCTTTTTGCTCCAGCTCCTTCACTTGCGGACCATCCTTACCACTGACCACAGAAAAATGGTGAATTATCCCTTCGAACGGAGTGTTTTTCTCCCATCCCTTGTTGGGTGGTTCTTGAGGGTGCAGATCTCCCAGAACGACACTCTTCCCGTCAAGAATCTCTAACCCCTTACTTTTACTCTTCAGGCTGTAGGTCTTTATCTCCCCCTGATTCAGCCCATTGACCCTGATTTTACGGTCGCCACCACAAGTGATCGTCAGGTTCCCTCTGCTACCCTCTTCAAGCTTGCCCAGCGTAAAGGTTTCCACGCCGCTTCCTTTTGGCGCCCAAGCGAATCTCACTTCACTTTTTTTGATATAAAGCCCGAAACCGCCGGCACCACCCTGCATTTCGGCAATGACACCGTCCGTTGACCTTGGTGTTAGGTCAGCTCGTATCTTGACGAACGGCTGACTGGCAGCGAATCCTGAAATCTCGACATTCGCACCGATACCATCAAAGACATAACCGCTCTCTGACTGGGTAGCCCCCTCATTAAGGGTCCTCGTAACCTCTACTTCAGCAGGGCCAACCAAATAAGCTCTCTCTGGCAACTCATCAGTCAAGATCCACGTTCGATCCGCTATCGGAGGAAGACCTGCGAGAGCGGCTGATTTCTGCCCGATAGCATCGGTTTCACTTTTCGGCTTCTCCGGGACCTCTATATCCTTAGCCAACTCACTCATCACGACGAGTTCTCCGGCTGCCAGTTTCGCAAGCCATTCAGGTGCCCCCTCCCATAGGTTTCCCTTTCCAAAAAGATCCTGATAAATCTTCACCAGCCCCTGAAGTTCGTTCTGACGATCCGCGTTTTTTAGCTTGGCCAACATTTCCGCCGAACGCCTCAATGAAGTCTTAGTAAGATCGACTGACCCGCCAAAATTCAAGACATAGGCTCCTGCGTATTGGCGGATCGCCTCTTCCAGAGCACCCATCCCCTCATACGCCATTCCGCGAACGAGGTAGGTTTCAGGATTAGGAACTTCAACATTTCCAACAGCTTCGACACCCTCCTGCCACTTCTCTTTAGAGATGGCAACCCACGCCGCCACTTCAGGCGCCACCCTGCGATAGGATGGTGGAAGGTCAGAAAACTCATCCCGAACGATCGCTGCCTGAGCCGCGATAGCTTCCGTATCCATACGGTTCCGATAACATTCTAACAAACGCACTTTTGCCAATGAAACGAAATTGCCCGGCATTGGGTAATATTGAGAGGCCGGGGAACTAATCACTCTTGTGTAGAGGGAAATTGCTTCATCAACCTTTCCTGATTGAAACGCTTCTTCGGCGCCAATCCATTCGTTGGTGGGAGGAAAGTCAACGTATTCGATCTGACTTCGTAAAAATTGCTGGACCTGCGTTGCTGCTGGCGAAATTCTCCATTTTACCTGACCACGATCAACAGACACCAACTCCACGGTAAGGCTTCGTCCGTCTTTAAGGTGAACGGTGGCTAACTCCGCTGAAGCGAGCCCGCCGCCGAAGACAGCGAGAAACACGAATAAAATAAATGAGCGAAATTTCCCAGCCATATCAACCTGCCTCCGATTGTGTTTTGCTTTGATACTCCTTACGCCACTTAACAAAGATCTCTTTAGCCTTATCAACGCCAGCATGATCGAGATGCCCCATTCTCTTGAGCATGTCCTGCAGCACTTTGAGCGCCTTTAGATCCTCGCCGCTTTCTTTTGTGATCCCAGCCGTTCTTAGGTAGGCCTTCGTCGACCAGTCCAAGTGGCCCGGGAAGTTGGCATAGATACTGACGTAGACCTTCAGAGCGTCTGCTGTGTTACCCGCTTTGTCGAAACACTCAGCCAGCCGGTAGTTCGCTTCAGGACGACTGATCCTCCAACCCGTGTTCTCCAAATACTGCTCCCAAATTGGCTGTGCTGCCCCATAGTCGCCCTCTTTGATCTTGATTCGGGCCATTCCGAGAACGGCCTTTTCCTGAAGCTCATCGTTCGGCACCTCAGCGAGAACCCGCAAGAACTTCTCCATCGCTTCTCCCCGCTGGGAGGGATCTTCTGACTTAGCTTGGATCTCTGCTGTATCAATCAGGCAGTATTCAAAGTTGGCACTGCCCGGGCGATTATCGAGAATGTACTGATAAAGGACTTTTGCTTCTTCTGCACGATTCCGGACATTTGCTTTCCATCGAGCCAGACGAACGACCGGATAGTTACTCTGCTCTTCTGGTTTGAAACCTGCTTCGAGGCGGTAGAACTCTTTGTCGACTTTTTCCTGTTCTACTTCCTGCCTCTCGAGGGCATCGGCCTTTGCCACGGTGGCCCATCCCATTAGGCAGGGAGTTGCGCCTCGCTGATCTTGAAGCCCATTTATCTGTTCAAAGAAAAACTCAGGTTCAAACTCATCCTTCAGAAACTCAACATAGCTTCCAAACATCTCCGCGAGAACTGGGGAAAGCGGTTCGCCTTGATTCTCCCAGACCACGTCGCGCAATTTCTGAAGTCCCTCATCTTTTCGCCCTTGTTCTACCAGCATGGGAAGAGAGGCCACCAGAACATCGTTTTTATAATCAGATTCCGGGTGATTATCACGGAACTCGTTGTAGTGGGCGGAGGCCTTGTCCCATGCTTCGATTTCGACGGTCTGAACAACCAACTGCCACAGAGCATAAGCGACCGTATCCGGCTGCCCCAGCTGTTTACCACCATCTCTCCCGTTGAGATAGCAAAGTTCAACTTCAGCAAACTCACTTCCAAGCGTTGCCAGAATATCGCCTCTCAAGTTCCAGGATACCGCGTGGACTTCGTGGCCTGGAAACTCACTAATTACACGCCCCACCTTGGCGAGAGCGGCATCCATCTCATCGATCATGAACTCAGCCATGGCACACTGATAGAGTGCTGTGGGAACCAGCGTTGATTCAGGATACTTCTGGAGATAGCTATTGAGGATCTCAGCGGCTTCCGCCCACTTGGCGAGGCGCACTTTAGACAAGCCGAGGAAGAACTGAGCCAGTTCCATTCGCTCACCATTCGGGTAGATATTGAAATACTTAGACAGTTCCTGGTCGGCTTCTTCATAGTGACCGAGCTGAAACGCCGAAGCACCGAAGACAAAGTCGGGAATATCGCGAATTTCTTCGCCAGCCTCCATGTCAGCACGAACCTCGCCAGAAACTTCGTAGGAGTCCTCGTATTCTTCACGGATAAACAGAATCTCAACCAAAACCCGTGCCACGCCCGGCTTCAGCTCGTGATCCGGGAATTCATCAAGGAACTGCCGCCCATAATGATAAGCACTTTTCCACTGCTCTGTCTGAGCCGCAGACACCACCGCATTGTGAAGAAAGACAGGGCGCTGCTCATGTTGCTTCCCGGCAATATCTGATAATTGCGAGAAAGCAACGTAACTTCCCGAAAAGTTCTGAAGGATGAAGTGAATCGAGCCGACCCCGTTTAGAATCCTGACGTATTCCAAAGGAAGCTGCTTCATTTCTTTGTCCAGTCCCACCAGGGACTCCATTTTCTTGGCTTCGAGTGACTTGGCAACCACCCGATTCTCCAACTGTTCATAGCGACGTCGAAGTTCCGGTTCGAGGAGGTTGGGGTTTACCATCCTCTCATACCAAGCTAACGCGCGAATGGGATCAGACTGGCTCATTGCCAACTGCGCTAGATACTCAAAGCGCTCGTTTCTATCATGGCGCTCAATGAAAGGATCCTGATCGACGACACTTCGGTAGGTATTCAAAAATTCGCGAACACGCGGATATTCAACTTCTGGAGTCCAGTCGTCTGCCATCACCATAAAGATGGTTTCACGTAAACCGTCGCTGTGAGATTCACTGGATAATGGATTCACCAAATACTGGTAGCCTTTTTCTAACTCCCCCGCTTTCAGGTAACACCGTCCCAGGTTAACCCCGACAAAAATCAGGTTGATGGCAGAGTCTCCCTTTCCCTCAACGAGGACCTTTTCGTAGCGAGCAGCTGCCTCTTTCCACTTCTCGAGCTTCATTTCGGTATTCGCCCACTGCACGAGTGCTGAATTCTGAAAATTGTTGGGGCGCAGTCCCTGCTTCTCTTCGTCGCTCAATCCATCGAGATATTTATTATTGAACTTCTCGTAGCAGGTTTTGAACGAATCGACCGCTCCTGCGTAGTTCTCTTTTCCAAGTTGAGCTAACCCTCGGACAAAGTAAAAATGACCAAAAACAGGGCCATAATCTTTGAGGCCATAGGATCCATGCTCTTTGATAATCGCATTGGCAGCCGACAGGCCCTCATCCCACCTCTGTGCCTGCACAGCGGCCGTCGCCTTGTTGTAACCAACCACGGGATCGGTGACATCCTCTTCCTGAGCAAGCGCTAATCCAGAAATCAATAATCCGAAAATCCACACGAACACTATCCGTGCAGACTCTTTCTTCCTCGAACTACCAATCCTTATCATCAAATTACTAACGCTCTACTAAAGTCGGCCACTATACTTGCCGGGATTTTTCAGGTAATCGTAACCATCAATGGGCTCACCATTTTTATCCACAATCGTGTAACTTCCTTTGGTCTCACGAGCGACCTCCGCAAACTGCTCCATCCCCTTCGTTGTCTGCATTGCTACGGTATTGATCACAGGCCGCCCGAATTTTTTGTTTGTTGCGAGGATAGGCCCGGGCGTGTTGCCACCTGTTCCATCTGCCATGAAAAAGATAACGTCTGGAGCCGGTTCCAAGCGATGCGCCACATCTAAAGCAAGGCCCCAATCGGTTCCATAAAAGAGTTTTTCGCTGCGGATAAAGTCCATCGTCCTTTTTGCGTTGGCAGAGGAGCCCTGAATCCAATCGGCCTTGGGCATGCCAGAGTCAGGACCTTCAAACTCGTAGTCGCCAGCACCCCCAACACTCCTAAACTCGTAGGACTTACCACCTGGGCCCTTGGCGATGTTGGTCCTGTTGCCTCGATTTTCATTTAGAGACCATCCTTTTTCCCCATAGTAAGCTCCTCCGGCAAAAAGCAGAACTTGATACTGCACACCTTTGAGTGACTTAAGAGCCTTCTCCAACTCACCATTTCGCAGTTCGACTTGATTCGGCCTCATGGAACCGGAGTGGTCCAAAACAAACAAAAATCTTTTGCCCGTCGACGAACCGCCGAAGAATGAGGCACCGCTTCCGAGTCCAGAACCACCACTCCCAAAGCCACCACTTCCAAAATCAGCATCACCGAGACCCAGCGGGCCCTTGCTGGTCTTCGTCACGTTAGGGAGAGAAATCTTAGCGACTGCATTCGCCCTCATCAACTGCGCCATCGGAGCCGCTGCTGCGGAAGAAGCCGATGTCTTCTTGGTCTGCTTCACCACATTCTTCTTCTGCATCTCCTGCTTTTTGACCGGTGGTCCAATCACCGCAGCAACAATTTCTGGTTCATCCCTCTGCTCGGGCAGGATCACCACCAGCATAGCGATCAAAGCGATCACCACGTGGACAGCAATGGCGACGGCAATGGCGGTCATTTTCTTTCCAGTCTGGGATGGCTCTTCAGCGTTCTCAGTCAAAACGACCTCTTCGCCATCGTAGTCCTCAGTTGCCCCGTCTGGTATTGGGACCTCGGAAATAGTTGGAGGTGGCGGCGGGGCATCTGCTTGGCCGATGATCGGAGGCGGTGGAAGCACTGCTGGGTCATCAGAAACCTCAACCGTATCTCCAGAAAGTTTTGCCGCATACGCAAGGTGTTGAGCCGAACGCTCGGAATCTCCGGCGTGTTCAAGAAGCGTACCCAGTAACTGATGCCCGTAGGCGCTATCCGGGAGATGCGCGATAAAAGCCTCCACGAAATGGATGGCTCCTATTCCGGCAAATTCAGCACTCCGTTGTAGGTCTGTCTCATTCCCGGGAGCAACGGGAGAAGAACTGATAAGGTGCGCCGCCTCTTCCGCCGCCCCGCGTTCCAACATTTTTTCAGCTAAGAGGAATCGGGTCGACCAATCATCAGGGTTAACCTCAAGGACGCTCAACAAGGAGTTTTCAACTTCGCTCATAATCGGATTTCTTAGTTAGCTAGACTCACATTCTTAATCTTAGCTTTGGCGCAGACATTAAGCACATCGATAAATCGCTGTCCGACCGCTTCCTGGTCACAGTCGATAATAACCTGAGTCTCCGTGTTGGCCACTTCAGCGGCAGCCGAATAGCGACTCAGCCGCTCGGTCAAGTTGGGGAGGGCTCGATTTTCAGGGTCGGTATCGGCGACTTCCTCGTTCACGTAAACCACCCCTGCCTGATCAACTTTAACCAACATCTGGTCAATCTTGACCTCTCTGGAGTCTTCCTGAGCAACACCGGGAAGAACAAGGCTCAAGTCCGCTTCGGATTTCTGAAGCGTCGTTGTCACTAGGAAGTAAATCAGGAGAAGAAAGGCAACGTCAATCAAAGGACTGATATCAAGCTCAGGCTCTTCCTCACCTCCAAATGGATCACTGTCCGCCATTACTAGTTTGAAACCTGATAGGTCGAGAAAATTACTGTGGGCACTCCGCCAGCAGCGGAAGCCCGGCTCACGTCTTGGATATGTTTATAGGGAACGTCTTTATGGGCGCGAAGATGGAGCCGGGTATTCGCGTTCTGCACCTTGGTCTGGGACATTCGCATCTCAAGTTCGTCGAGGCTCAATACATTTCCCGCAATATCCTTGATCGTTCCATCGACATAAATATTCACAACAACACGTCCCTCCACGAGTTTGGGCACCTTAGAATCACTCGCCACCGGGATAATCACATTTGGATCCTTGGGAAAGGTGATGATGTTGGCTGCGACCATAAAAAAGATCAGAAGAAGGAACACCAAGTCGATCATGGGGGACAAGTCCGCCTTTAACCCGGTTCCATCAAATAGATCGTTGTCCTTCGCCATCCTGTTTCTTGTTCAGAAATTTACCGGCTACGATAATTACTGCTGGGTTACCGTACGACGGAGAACGTTGATAAGTTCTTCAGCTGCCTCGTCGGTTTCAGCTACCAACTGCTGAAGGCGATCTCGGAAAATGAAGTAACAAAAAATCGCGGGAAGGGCAACCACGAGACCGGAGGCGGTCGTGATGAGAGCCTCTGAAATATTCCCCGCAAATTTGGAGGGATCTCCGGTGCCACCGCTACTCAGTTTAGCAAATGCGCCAATCATACCGGAAACAGTTCCGAGCAGTCCCATCATCGGTGCTGCCTGAGCGAGCACAGAAAAGTAGTTAATCGTTCTGACTCTCCCTCGGTTAAACTTTCGGGAAGCTGCAGCCATTGTCTCCTCAAGTTTCTCACTATCGAGCACTTCGTAGCCTCGCTCAGCGATGAAATGAACCGCTGCCTGCATCACCCCACCAAGACAATTCGGCGAGGTGGCCGCTTTGTGAGAGGCTGACTCAAAGTCCGCGTTTTCCATGTCCCCCGTCATGGCCATGACAAGTTGCTCGGGCACGAAGTTTTTGCGTTGCAGATCAATGAGGCAGTAAACTATGAGACCGATCACTGCGATGGAAAACGTCCCCAGAATCCACATGGACCACCCGCCTGCCTTGATCATTTGGAGGAGATTTACTTCCCCAGAAGAGGCCGTTCCTTCGACCTCTTGGGCGGCCGCGGCCGCAGGCGTCGTGGCCGGGGCCTCGTCGCCCGGCAGTGTCACATCGAACTCATCCTGAGCTTCGAGCGGAGTAAGCAATAGAGAGAACGCCAAAAGAGGGGCAATTCCGGAAATCAGAGTCTTAAATATCATTGAGCGGGGCTTGGATTGAAAATTCTACCGGCTTAAGAGAAACCAAAATTGAGTCATTATGTCAATAAAACGCTAGTTTTCGGTGTTTCTAAACAGGAACGGCGAAAATAGCGTCCGCTCACTTGGTCATACATTGAAATCACGCAAGCGTTACAACTCTTTTTTCAATTACTAACTCAAACTCACTCATGCAGGCCACGGTGCAGGCCACCAGTCCGTCGCTGAACAAAACCGGCGCTACAATACAAGCGGGATCCGTAGGCTCGAGACAACGAACTGGAAGCTCACTTTCGAACTCGATCTCGATTTTCTGTGGCTCGAGGGAAAACCCTTCGCCACTCGCTTTCATGCGCGCTTCTTTTGCAGTCCAAATCCAAAAGAAGGCCCTATTTTTCTCCTCAGGGGTCATCCCCTCATACCTCGCGATCTCTACCTCCCGAAAGCAACGCCGACTCAATCCATCGATGTCAACGTCACGGCTGAAACACTCAATATCGATTCCAACAGACGGCAATCGCGAGATGGCGATAACAGCCCGGTCCAGCGAGTGGGAAAGATTAAAATGAAGCTCCCCTCCCGCCAATCGGGGCTTCCCATGCTCCCCATTTTGAAATTCCAAATCGCCGGGCGAACAGTTCAAGTGGGCAGCCAACAGCAATCGGGTGACAGCACGACCACGAATGTAACGCGCCCTATGGTTTTTAAAGTGAAACGATTTGGCACGTTCTCTTTCATGATCGCTGAGCCATGCCTCAAGACTATCAATCGGTAGCTCGTGCTCGTGATCCAAGCGGAAGGAACTAACCCGAATTTCGTTCGTCGCCAGTGCTTCTGGAGAATACCCACTTACCTGCATGTCTTTTTCTAAGCAGCACCGAGGAGACTCTGACTAACACCCCAGAATTCCCAAAATACTTTTGCAACTCCTGCCAGCAAAATGGTGACCGAAATGATCGAAGCCAAGCGGATGGACTTCCGGGTCGATCCGGGGACCAACTTTAATTGAGAATAAAGCAATTCTCCCAACACAACACCACCTATAAATCCGCCAGCATGAGCAGCATTGTCGATGAATTGGCTTCCCATCAATCCAAAGATTGCAATGACGACACATGACATAATCAAATTGGCACGCAGATAATCGGGTAGCTGATCCCGAAATTTCCGGGTCACAACGATCAAAAAACCGAGACAACCCAGGATACCGCCTGAGGCGCCAACCGAGGCCGGGGCCTGACCCAGAAAGAGGCTGGCCAGTGATCCGGTCACCACCGAAACGAGGAAGACAACACTTAACAAAGACGGACTTACCAACGCAACAAGAACTCTCCCAAGGCTAAAAAGAGCCATGCCATTGAAGACAATATGAATTAGATTCCCATGGAGTAGCCCGGTTGTAATCAAGCGCCACCATTCGCCATCTTCCTTGACCGCGGCTTTAACCAGCGCGGCTTCTTGGATTGAGGTCTGGATCCCCGGAAAAGTAACTGGGTTCTGGTAGTCCACCAAACATTGGCCCAGGAAAACAACTCCAAGAATACCCACTGCCACCTTAACCAAACCGGTTGGCTGACGCCCCACCCAGCGACTGAAAAACTCATTTCTGACCAACCGGTCATTCAACTCGTCAACGCTGTATCGATCCACCGGACGAAACCAAGCCATCACTGATTCTACAAGCGGATAAAGTCCAAACAACGCTACTCCCATAATTGCCATCATCAGGAATTGGGGCCGGAAGAGCCCCAAGGCGATCAAACCCACACAGAGAGCCAGACTTTTGAGAAACCGCTGACGAAGACGCTGCCGGTATTCTGCTTTATCGACACGATGGTGGTGAGGCCTCCACAGCGACACGCTGATAAGGCGATCATACCAAGGAACGAAAAAACCGATAGGCTTCTTCACCCGAGTCATGAGCCTCTCAATCTCTCCGACACTTCCGACGGTAATGTAGTTGCCGGGTTTATAACGCTGACCGTCGATGGAGACATACTCGTCCACCTTCAACCCATAAGACCCCTTCGCTGAGTCAGGCAGCTCCTCGATCAGTCCCTCATCTCCCCAAGGAATATTATCTGGAATACGCTCTAAAAACCAAACCTCTCCGTCCGGCCAATCTTGAACGGCTCTCGTCGGCGGTCCATCAATCTGCTCCTGTCCTGCCATCGCTCCCACCATAGCCGAGGTCAGGACAATTCGAAAGCGTTAGAAAGCCAGAAGAAAACTCCATTAAAGATGATAAGCCCAACGACAACTAATGCTTGTTCCGCACGCCGCCTTATCAGCAAACTGAGAGAGTCGTATCGATGATTTCTAACACGCTGGATCACCTACCAAAACCGCCGTCAACTGCAGGACCACCTGTTTATTCACCAGTAACTGGCTGACCTAAATCAACTCCGTAAAAAGGCGAAATGAGATGATGATCTCAGCTCCCACTGTTTCGATTGCCCCAAATCGTCGCTTAAACTGTTCAAGGAGAGGGCCATTGAGAAAAAACGATCAAACACCGAACAACGCCTCAACCCACGAGGCGTGAAGTCTTCCGCAGACGGGGGCCGTCTTTCTGTTTTCATTCTAAAGGACTTGGTGTATAAATACTATAATTCACATACCACCACTAAAATGGGTTTTTTCTTTGCATTGATTGTCTCCTCTCTTGCCGGAGGAATTGGGTGGTGGATTGGCAACTTTTTTGGAATTGTCGCGGCACTCTTGTGCAGTGCCACCGCAAGTGTGGTCGGCTATTACTACGGTCAGAAGTGGAACCGGGAATACTTCGGCTAACTACTGGCAGTATCTATCAAGAATCCGCCTCATTTTTCCCTCCCGCGCCTCGATACTCTCGCACAACGCGAACTGAACTCTCGCTCGGTTCAAATTCTGAACGTCATAGTTCGTCTTAAAGTAGACGTCACCTGCTAGGTAATCAGCAAAGAAGCGCAAACCCAGCTCAAAGGTGATTAATCGGATCGAATCAAACAAGTAATGCTTATCCTTTTCGGTCAGAAACCCTTTGGCTTCAGTCAGGTATCCTCTCACCAGCGCCTCAAAAAGACCAAGGTCGAGAAATACTTCGCTCAAGTCAGTGGTCTCCTCGCCTGCCGGGTTGCAGCCACTTCGCACGGCATCGCCGATGTCGTAGTGAATCAACCCAGGTTTAACCGTATCCAGATCGACAATACAGGTTCCCTTGCCTGTGAATTTATCAATCATCACGTTCGTGATCTTAGGATCACCGTGAATCGGGCGCTCCCTCAATTCGCCAGCCTCGCGGGCATCCTCAAGCACTGAAGCAAACTCACGCCGCGCCTCAACGAACTGACTTAAGCGGCGAGCCTCCGACAATGCGGCCAACCGCGCCTGACCCGTTTCAGTCTCAAGAGCTTCGTCATAGGACAGAAGATAAGCCGGGGTAATATGAAATCCTGGCAGGGTATCAGCCAATTGCTCGATTGGAAAATCGGAGATGATTCGCTGGAAATGCCCCAGAACCAACCCCGCCTCCGCGGCATGCTCCGGTTCGCTCACTTTCTCATAACTAATTGTGCTCGCGATCATGGAGAGTGCCCGCCAGTATTCCCCTTCCCCATCGAGAACGAAATCACCGCCGTCTTTTGCCGAAATCACTCGCGGCAGTTGCCAGATCCGATCAGCTGAATCGGCTTCCGAAGCGATTCGCCTGTGGGCATGATCAGTCACAACTTTCATATTCGACATCACCGCGGCTGGATCTTTAAAGACGGTGCGATTGATACGTTGCAGAATATACTGTTCCTCAGAGAAGGTTGTTCTCAGGATCACAAGGTAAGTATCGTTGACATTACCGGCACCGATAGGCCGCAGAGTCACGAGACGTCCTGGGACATCAAATTGGGTCGCAATCGTTTCCGCAATCATTCAAAGAGCAGCAGATCGCCATTTTACGACGATCGCAAGAGACAAGAATACCGCTACAAAATAGTTCGATTGTCAATGCCCCTTTAAATTCCGTAGCCGACCATCACATCATCACTGCCGTTCTGAACGAGGTCTTCGATACTGGTGTCGTCGAGACGCTCGTTGATCAGTGCCTGGGCCTCCTTGAGGCATTTCACCATTCCGTCGGAACCAGAAAACGTGGGGAAATCATCGGTAGCGATAAAGGTCACTAACTCTCCATCCACGGCCTCGATAACCTCTGCCACCGAAATGAGCCGACTTTCTCGCGCCAATCGATATCCTCCCCCAACACCACGCTTACTTCTCAGCAATCCAGAACGCTTCAGGACAAGAAGAATCTGCTCAAGAAATTTTACCGGAATTTTACCGGCGCTGGCCAGTTCTTGGGCCAGCATCGTCCGGTCGGGCGAGAGCGATCCCAGGATGGTCATCGCTCTCAGCGCATAGTCGGCTTTGCGGGAAATCTGCATGGCTTCCGTTCAATTACGGTAATTGAACAAATCAACGAGAGAAGCCTCTGAATCAAGCCCTCTCTCTTCGGTGACCGACTTCAGTGCGTTAAGAATTTTCTTTTGGATGTTAGCAGTAACTCGCCGCCCCTTACGAGCTTTTTGAACTTGCTTGTGGGTCAGTTGCTCTTTACTCGCCTCGACTAATTCGTGGTTGTCGATCCCCCACTTTTTCAACAATTCGTTGATAGGTTGAGATCCGAGGTCGCGCTGTATCTCGTCAGACATCTGCGTAAATAATTCAATCTGCGTAAATTGTCGCATTACTGCGCATTTTGTTTCTTGCCCGTGTGCCACATCTCGCTAACCGTTCGGCTTGCATATGACAACCCGTATTTTGCTTAGCACCACGAGTTATCAGGATACTCCTGGCCCCCATCACGAACTACTGGGATCTCAGAGTTTCGAAATTGTTCGCGAACGCGGACCGCTGCCTGAATCCACAATGCTCAATCTCTCGGGGGAATTCGATGCCTTTCTCTGCGGTGACGATGTTATCTCGAGGTCGGTCATAGAGAAATCTCTCCCTCGCCTCAGGGTAATCAGCAAATATGGTATCGGCCTCGACAAGATAGACGTTGCCTACGCGACCGAGCAAAAACTCCCTGTGCTGAATACTCCAGGAGTGAATCACACGACCGTTGCCGAACATACCTTCGGACTCCTTCTTAGTCTCTCCAAGAAAATTCAGGAGAATGCTACGGACGTCATTGCTGGCAAATGGCAAGCAGGATGGAAGAAACCTGTCGGCCACGAAATTCTAGGTAAAACGATGGGAATCATCGGGATGGGTCGAATCGGTAAAGAGGTCGCCACAAGAGCTCGCGCCTTCGGGATGAATGTAATCGCTTTTGATCCCTACTTTGATGAAGAGTTTGCGAGCCGCCATGAGGTGACCCGCTGCTCTTCTATGGATGAAGTTCTTACCAAGGCGAATGTCGTAAGCCTTCATTGCTTCCTCGACGAGAATACCCGGGGCATGATCAATGCCGAGAAGATTGCAGAAATGCAGAATGACGTGATTGTTCTCAACTGCGCCCGCGGCGAACTGGTCCAAAGCGATGATATGGTTGCCGCTCTCGAATCCGGGAAGGCAGCCGGATATGGAGCAGATGTGCTCGACCAAGAACCACCCCCTGAAAATCACAAACTTTTCGAGACTCCCAACTGCATCATCACCAGCCACATCGCCTCCCGCACTTTCGAAAGTGTAGAGCGCCAAGCCCTCCGAGCGACTCATAACCTTATCAATTTCCTGAATGATGATCCTGACTACATTCAGGCAAACCAATTCTAAGTCTCAACACACGCCACAGAAACATGCTGAATATTAAGTCTCCTTCCGAAGTTGCCTTCGATGCAATTTCTCTCGGCGAAGTTATGCTGCGCCTAGACCCCGGTGAAGGTCGAATTCACACGTCTCGAAACTTCGAGGCTTGGGAAGGTGGCGGGGAATACAATGTGACCCGTGGCCTGCGTCGCTGCTTCGGGCTTCGAACGGCTTGTGTTACGGCATTTGCGGACAATCCCGTCGGGCGCCTTGTCGAGGACTTCATTCTTCAGGGCGGAGTCGACACTCGATTTATCCATTGGCGCGATTATGACGGTATCGGCAGAGACGTGCGAAATGGCCTCAACTTTACGGAGCGTGGCTATGGAATTCGTGGTGCTGTAGGCTGCCCTGACCGGGCCAATACAGCAGCCAGCCAGCTCAAGCCGGGCGACATTGACTGGGAAGATATCTTCGGAAATCATGGCGCCCGTTGGTTCCACACCGGCGGTATCTTCGCGGCCCTTAGCGAAACCGCCGCCGAAGTGACTATCGAAGCGTGCAGAGCGGCGCAGAAGCATGGCACGATTGTCAGCTACGATCTCAACTACCGCCCCTCCCTCTGGAGCGCGATTGGCGGACTCGGCAAAGCTCAGGAGGTGAATCGCGAGATCGCAAAATACGTCGATGTCATGATCGGTAACGAAGAGGATTTCACCGCGAGCCTTGGATTCGATGTCGAAGGTGTGGACGCAAATATCAGGGGAATCGACGTAAGTAATTTCAAGCGCATGATCGAAACAGCCGTGAACGAGTTTCCTAATTTCAAGGCCACCGCAACTACCCTGCGGGAGGTCCACACCGCTACTGTCAACGACTGGGGTGCCATCTGCTGGCACGAAGATGAGTTCTACGAGGCAACCCCTTACCCGAACCTTGAAATTCTTGATCGTGTCGGTGGAGGTGACAGCTTTGCTTCAGGTTTTGCTTATGGTTTCCTCGCCCACAATGACCCTGCAAAAGCCATCAATTATGGTGCCGCACACGGTGCTCTGGCCATGACAACCCCGGGAGATACCACGATGGCCTCACTCGCAGAAGTAGAAAAAATCATAGGAGGTGGTGGTGCCCGAGTGGTACGCTAGCCCCGATTGACCCTAGTGTCCCGAAGGGTATTTTTCTCAGAGCCACTCCCCACTTGGCTAAAATGGTCTCTAAAAAAGCCCAAAGCTCCTGAATTCCTGAATTTCCGCTTGTATTCTGGTCAAAACGCGTAAATTCACCCCCCCATGGCAAAGAAGAGTTGGATCTCCAGAAACAAGCGGAAAGGGCGTACAGTAGAAAAGTATGCCAAGCTTCGTGCTAAGCTGAAGGCAGAAAAAGACTATGCTGGTCTCACGATGCTTCCCCGCGACGCGAGCCCCACTCGTCTGGTCAACCGTTGTGAGGTTACCGGTCGCCGCCGTGGTTACCTTCGCCGCTTCAAGATGTCCCGTATTACGTTTCGCGAACTTGCCTCACACGGCATGATCCCAGGCGTGACCAAGTCGAGTTGGTAGCCTGCGGCTCAAACCAAGGATCTTTCCAAAAGCGAGGCCATCAGGCTTCGCTTTTTTTGTGCCCCTTACCAGCCTCCCTCCAATTGAGTTGCAAAGCGTCATCAGTCACCAGATAATTAGGAAATGCCGATTTACGAATACATCGCGGTCGACGCAGAAAAAGGCTGCCGGACGTGTAGCCAAGGATTTGAATTGCGGCGCCCGGTCACACGCCCTCCCTTAGAGCGGTGTCCTCTTTGTCGAACTCCTCTGAAAAAGCTAGTCTCCAAGAGGATTAACTCTCCAAAAATCACCAAGCCACTATCGGTCACGGACGCTAAGAAAGCTGGTTTCACCGTCCTAGAAAAGCGCGACGAGGGCACCTACGAAAAAATGTGATCGAGCCTCCTATTTCGGCACGATGATCATTTTCCCATCTTCGACCTTTAGGTCGGAAAGTTTGCTGAAGAAATTCTCAATTTTGGGGGTGTTCTGAAGATCCTTAAAAAGGTTCTCCTCACTCATTTCCTGAATGTAGATTTCAGGCACTTTCATTCCATTGACCTCAAGTTCTTCCAGATAGAGAACAAGACGACCACGGCTCATATTTAGGCTAAATCCACCGGTCCCGTTGAAATATTTTCCTTCAAACTGTTCAGCAATAAAGTTGATCGGAACCTCAAGACCTTCGAGATCAATACTTACCCGGGCTTTCAGGACATCTTCATCGATCTCTACGGCTGCCATTCCGGCGAAATGGCTGAAATCCTTGTGATTGTAGAGAAGGAGATTCAGCTCTTCTCCCGTGAGGATGAGAGGTTGTGACACATTTCCTGCGTCCATCTCATCAGCAAATTGATCGAATTTAGCCAGCACCCGCTCGACCTGAGGCTTGGGGGCTTCGGGGGCCACAATTTCTTCTGCGGTATCAGAAGTGAACAGCTCGACAGCTTCCTCCACTTTTCCTTTAGCCCAGAAATAGCCACCAATTCCCAGCGCAACGCTCAGGACAAGCACGATTAGACAACCGATACCGCAACCCGCTACAAATTTCCCGCCTCCTCCACCACTGTCAGCAGGAGACTGATTCATCTGATTGGGATTTTCCAAGGGAGGCGGTGTTTGGTTCATGGTGCTAGAAGGAAAAATGTGGCTCAATCTAAGGTTCGCGGCGTCAACAATTCAGTCAAGGTTCCACAGCCAAATTCAGCCTCACCCCAAAACTCTATATTTAAGTTCAGCCAACCAACCGCCAAGGTAGGGAACTCATCCACCGGGCCACTCAATGCCAGTCGATTTACCAAGGCATGCATCCCGGGATTATGCCCAAACAAAAAAGCGGTCTCGACCGATTCATCAAACTGCTGAACGATAGACAACATCTCAGTAGCAGAAGCCAGGTAAAGAGAACGGTCATAAGTGATTTTTGCTTCGGGATAACTCACTTCCTCGGCGAGAATCCGTGCCGTTGTCGCAGCTCTCACTGCGCTGCTCGAAGCAATATGCTCTGGCTCTATTCCTCTGCTCTTTAGCGCAGCCGCCATTCTAGGAGCGTCCCGCTTTCCACGCTCATTCAGCGGTCGTTCGTGGTCAGAGAGCTCCGAAATATCCCAGCTCGATTTCCCATGTCGAATCAAGAGCAATTGTTTCATAAATCTTGCACAAATGACGCCCCGTCTTTGCCTATTCGGTAGCTTGACAGATAATAGCAGCCTACCGAATCTAGAAGCTATAACTTTCTTTCGACCCATGAAGAAAACTGCCCACCTTACCCTTACCTCAGCCCTCATCGGGCTTGCTTCATCCGCTTTTACGGTTTCAGCCAGTAACTGGCCGAACTGGCGAGGTCCAAACTTTGATGGTTCATCCAATGAGACCGGCTACCCCACCACTTTCACCAAGGAGGATGCGGCATGGAAAACCCAGCTTCCTGGTGCTGGCGGTTCCACTCCGATCGTTTGGGAAGATGCCATATTCCTAACTTCCGCCAACGCTGATAACAGCGCTATTCTCGCTATCCGAATCAATGCAAACACTGGCAAGATTGTCTGGTCTAGGGAATTCAGCGACGAGGCGATGCGCGATGAAAGAACCAACACGGCGGGTGCTTCCGCAGTGACCGACGGTAAGTTGGTATTCTTCTTTACCGGTTCGGGCGACCTTGCCACCTTCGATTTTGATGGCAATCAGGTATGGCAACGCAACGTGGAGGAAGACTACGGCCAGTTCGCAATGCAGTGGACGTTTTCTAGTTCACCCCAGTTGGTTAACGACATTTTGTATTTACAGGTTCTGCAGCGCGACCAACCCGTCAATGGCTATGGTCGTGACGACGGACCGATTAATTCCTACCTGCTCGCCATGGATCCCGCTACTGGTGAAACCAAGTGGAAACATGTGCGCGACAACAAGGCGGTGATGGAGTCCAAGGAAGCTTTCAGCACTCCTATTCCAATCATGGCAGACAAGCGCGACGAACTCCTCATCGTCGGCGCCGACTGTCTGACAGGACATAATCCCAAGACCGGCGAAGAACTCTGGCGCTGGGGCACCTACAATCCCGAGAAAATTGGTCATTGGCGTCTCGTCCCAACCGCCACTTATGGTGAGGGTATGATCTTGATCTGCGGCCCCAAGGGATCCCCGGTCTACGGCATTGAGTCCGGAGGATCAGGCGATATCTCTACTAACGGCAATGTCTGGACGTCCAAGGGCAAGGAGGTTACCTCCGATGTCCCCTCTCCCGCATTCTATGACGGCTACTTCTACGTGCTGAACGGCCGTAACAAGTTCATCACTTGCCTTCACCCAACTACCGGAGAATTTGTCTGGAGTTCCCGGATTGACGGGAAGACCAAGATTGAATCCTCTCCGACAGCCGTCGATGGAAAACTTTACTTCATCAGCCACCTTGGTGAGGTATTCGTCTACAGCGCCGGTGAAAATGGAGGTGCCATGCTTCACACTGCGATGTTTGGTTCATCTCAGAGTGTGAACATCCGTGCCAGTATCGTGCCCGCCAACGGAACTCTCTACATTCGCACCGATGATCACCTCTACGCTGTAAGATAGCGGCCGGTCAACTCCTCACGTGAAGTGCCTGAGCGCCTTGTCACGCATCCGGCGCATAGACCATTCGATGGTATAGTCCTCCAGCGACTGCATTTCGACCCACGCGAGGTCGTGGGACTCGTCGGTAACGACGTAGCTTTCATCTTTTCCCGTCTGCAGAAGAAACCGGATATCGTAATGAAAGTGCGATGGCTCACCCTTTCGTTCAGGAATCCCATGCACATCCAAATCAAAGATCTCGGTGGTGACCGTCCTCAGAGCCCTTAGCCCCGTTTCCTCCACACACTCTCGCATAGCCACCGACAACGCATCAGACTCCCCGTCAGCATGACCTCCGGGCTGCAGCCAGAGATTCAGCTTGGCATGATGAGTCAGTAGCGTGCGCTTTCTGGAAGAGTCGATAATCCAGCCCGAACCAGTGACGTGACCCGCCTGCTGGGACCGCTCGAAGCAATCCGGGTATCGCTGAACAAAATCCTTCACTCGAAGCGCAGTGTCGGTTTCACCGTGATGTCTTTCCAGGTAACGATCAATCAACTGGATCAAGGGGTCTCGATGCATGCGCGCAAAGCTTACGCGTGCATGTCATTCCCGCAACGGCATTTCGGAAGTTGCCAGTATCCTGCGCCCTCAAAGTGGAGTAAGTTTCTTTCAATCATGTCGTCCTGTTGCATGCAACCTGATCCCGAACCGGAAGCAGATTCGTCTCGCTGCGAGAGTAGAGCGAAGCGTGTTGACTGGATTCTCTGTGGCTCTCTCCTCCTAGTGCTCCCTGCCTACTTGGCCTCTTACTTCGTTCCACTTGATGGTTTTGCCTTCGGCGAGTTTATCCATGGAATTCGCGAATTCATCGACGCCATCTGGTGGGGACTGCTATTCGGAATCATAGCCGTTGGAATTCTACACTATGTTCCCCAGAGCCAGATTCACCGGTGGCTGGGTGAAAAGAGTAA
>MDTC01021516.1_pt1 | contig 82453 bp, 74 predicted proteins | sample 811181 | NCBI WGS metagenome assembly MDTC01 (sample SAMN05326644, study PRJNA326480) | marine metagenome | isolation source: seawater | place: Pacific Ocean: North | collected 2011
AAGCAACGCGACGCTGCTGGAGATCCGCTGGCAGGGGTTGAGGGAAATCCGTCGTTTTGACGATGGATTCCGTACGATGGTCGACAATCGCTATCGCCAGAATGCCTTGTTGGTGCACCTCCGGGAAACCGAATTGTTCGCAAATCTCAGTGAAGAAGCCCTTGACAAGGTCGCATCCGCCACTCTGTTCGAAACATATGGTGCCTTTGACTGGCATGTTAGTTACCAGAAAATGCGCGCTACCGGAAAATCAGGCGCGGCCAACGAACCCCCCATTGCCCGTGAAGGGGAATATGTCGATGGCCTGCTGATGATCCGGGCTGGATTTGCCCAGGTTGCCCGCAGCTATGGCAGTGGTCAGCGTACACTGACATATCTGGGTGCAAGAGACAGTTTCGGTCTGAAAGAACTTTATCAGGGCTGGAAGTCAGGCCAGACCATTAACATGACAGCTTCCCTAACGGCGCTTGGTTATGTGGATGCCTTGCGCGTTCCTGCCGCCATCCTTGAGGAACATGTTTTTCCGGGACTTGATGAAAAAGTTGTCGCCCATGCCCATCCCGAATATGGCGGACGCACTCTGTCTGATGATGCCTTGCTGGAGTTTGCCGTCGAGGAGCGTTTTATCAACGCCACCCAGGCCATGCTTATTGACCTGGACAAATGTGTCCGGTGTGACGACTGTGTGCGTGCCTGCGCCTCGACCCATGGCGGTAATCCAAGATTTTTACGGCATGGCAAGACTTTTGACCACTGGATGGTGACAAACGCCTGTATGCACTGCACTGACCCTGTCTGCATGATTGGCTGTCCTACCGGCGCGATCCACCGCAGCCAGATCGGTGGCAGTGTGGTGATCAATGATGATACCTGTATTGGCTGTGCGACCTGTGCCAATTCCTGCCCCTATAACAATATTCGCATGGTCGAGATCCGTAGTGCCGACAGTCATATTTTGGTCGACCCCGATACTGGTCGTCCCATTCTGAAGGCCACAAAATGTGACCTTTGTTACACCAACCTTGGTGGACCGGCCTGTGTCCGGGCCTGTCCCCACGATGCACTAAGTCGCGTTGACTTTCATCTGGATGACATAGCGGAAGGGGAACTCTGATGGTTGCCAGCCGTGTCCGCCTGCTGATGATTGCGTTTGCCGCCGGGATCATTTTTTATCTGCTGCTGATCGAAAGCGAAAACAACAGAACGCGGCTGGGAAGTGCAGCAGAACTGACCGGATACTGGCTGTTTGGTATGATGGTCTTTTTGACGTTATTTAATCTGCGCAAAAAACTGTCCATGATACCGCTGGGCCCCGCCAACATCTGGCTGGCACTGCATTCCATTGGTGGTCTATTGGCGCTGACGCTCTACTGGTTGCATACTAAGACGCTGTGGCCGCTTGGCGTTTATGAACAAATGCTGGCGGCGCTTTTTTATCTGACCGTCGCCAGCGGCATTTTTGGACATGTGGTTCAGAAAATTTGCCCACCCCGGCTGGCTCAGTCGGATATCGAAGTAATTTTTGAACGCATCCCCGCCCATGTGGCAGAGATCAGACAAAAAGCCGAAGAAATTGTTCTGTCTTGCAGCGAGGAAACAAGGGAAGACACGCTGGGCAGGCACTATCTTGACACAATGTCCTGGTTTTTCCGTCGGCCCAGATTCTTCATCAGCCATATGGTGGGCAGTCAAAAGGGGCGCCAGTGGGTGCGGCAACAGGACGCCACCGTCCGGCGCTATCTCAACGAAAACGAGAAAGTCTGGCTGGACAAGCTGACCGAACAGGCGCAGTTCAAGAACCGTATTGATCTGCACTTTGCTCTGCAAAGCATTATGAAAAGCTGGCTGTTGATCCATCTGCCGTTAACGGCGACGTTGATGGTCCTCGCGGTGTGGCATCTCCTTGTTGTGAATGTCTACGCGCTATGACTGACACCTTTGACTTCAGATTTGACCGCAGTGCCTATGAACGGCCCAACAACAAATTTGTTTGTGGTCGTGCGACGGAATGGGGAAAGCCTTGCGCTAGGGGACCCAACGGAGACGGAACATGCGGCGGGACTACCGAATGTCAGCCCTATAACAGCAACGGACGCTGGGAATGCCGGCGGCCGGCCCAGAATGGCGGGTCCTGCGCGACAGGACCTTCACCCGATGGGACCTGCGGGTGCTCTTTGCCACCCTGTGTGCCTAGGCGCTCCCTGCGGCAATTCCGCTGGCGCCTTTCGGTCATCATGGTGGGTGTCGTCGTTGCCCTTATTGCTGTTTTTACCCATTTGTCGACGGACGGAAATTTTTTTGAAGGGGCGGTACGACTAGCGTTCCTGGATGCCGGTGAACTGACCGGTTCGCATTCCGGTTTCACCGGTGCCAAAGGGTGCAAGGCCTGTCACAAAAATCACGATCTGAATCCATCGGTGTGGCTGGCGTCGGTCTTCAAATACAATGATTTGTCTAAGAGGTGTGTCGATTGTCACAAATTTGGTGGTCCCTCGAACAGTCCACACAACGCAAATTTCAGCACGGCAATTGGCAATCCAGCGAACGGACCGGAATCTACTGAATGCACCATGTGTCATACCGAACACAAGGGCGTAGATGCCAATATTTCCGGTCTGAATAATCTACAGTGTGCTTTCTGCCACAAGAAGTCCTTTGCGACTTTTGACAAGGGGCATCCAAAGTTTTCGGAGGCTTTCCCCCATTTCCGAAGAACATCGATCCGCTTCAATCATGCCTCACATTTGAACAAGAATTTTCTGAAACCCGAAGTGAAGGATATGGTGCCGGAAAGCTGCACGACCTGTCATCAGGCCAGCTCTGCCCAGCGCTCGGTTGAACCGCTTGGATTTAAGGAAGCCTGTGCCGGTTGTCATGCCGACCAGATTGCCCCCCGAAACCTGGTGGTGCTGAACCTGCCGGAGTTCGAGGAAATTACGCTTGACAAAGAAGCTGTGATTGAGGCCTGCGGGAGGATTGCCGAAGACGATGACGACGACGACGAAGAGGAATTCGAAAGCATTTCCGAAGATGAACTGAACAGTATCGCCGCTTTCCTGATGAATGTGGAGGCTGATGATCATGAAGCCTATTCGGAGGCCTTCCAGGAACTGATTATTGCCATGACGGAAGAGGGACACGTTCCCCTGCCTGACCTTCTGTCCAAAGCGGGCATTGAGGATGGGCACGCGACCTTGCTGGCGGGGCTCAATCCTGAAGTGATCAAACGTATGGCCTGCGCCTGGGCGAAGAACCAGGAATATGAATTGCCGTCAGAACCCGAATTTGGCGGATGGTACGGGGACCTTCTCGAACTGGTTTACAAACCTTCGGGCCATGCCGACCCTGTTCTCAAGGCCTGGCTGGAAATGGCAATCAGTATCAACAGCGATGATGAAGATGAGTCAGAACGTATTGCCGATATGCGCCATGAACTGCTGTCGCCAGGCAAGGGAGCTGGCGCCTGTATCAAATGTCATGCCGTCAGTCAGGATACAGAAGACGGCCCTCTGAAAATCGAATGGAATTATCATCGCGACAGTGGTCAAAGTTATCAAACCTATTCACACGGGCAGCATCTCAGCCTGGTCAATCCACAAGGCGTCAAGCTTGCGGACCCCAATCAGGGTTGTGCCAGCTGTCACAAACTGGACGTCAAGGCGGACTTTGCCAGTGGATACAGTGATTTCAATGCGAAGACGTTCAAGAGTAACTTTGTTTCAATAAAAAAGCAGGCCTGCGTACAATGCCATACTGAGGGGCGCGTACGGCAGGATTGCCAGTTATGCCATGATTATCACAAGGAGCCTGGCTTCACTGACCAGGTCACAAGAAATGAAAACTAGGCATGCCACAATTCCAGATTTGTTGATCGATTTTCGGCCTGTGCAGCTATGGACCAGCCTGCTTCTCACTGGGTTGGTATTGAGTGCATTGGCCGTATGGCCGGTTCAGGCAGCTGAAAAGAAAGCAGCCGATCCCCATGCCGATGTCTTTGCGGTAAGTTCCTACCCGTCTGCAACAGAATGCGCCAAGTGTCATGGTGAAATCTACGAACAGTGGCGCTCCTCGAGTCATGCCTATGCATCGATTTCTCCGGTGTTTCACAAGTTTGAACAGGCTATCAACAATCTGGCTCCCACGATCGGAAATTTCTGTGTCCGTTGTCACGCCCAGGCTGGCACCCAAATGGGTGAAAAACGCGAGGCTCCTCTCTGGGAACGCACGCAAGTATCCCGCGAAGGTATTACCTGCATCACCTGTCACCGTGTGGATGAAGCATACCTGAAGGTCAATGGTGAGCGACGCATCGTACCGGGCGATATCTTCCAGCCGGTTTATGGTCCGAAAGGCGGGGCGGGTATCGCTGAAGTTATCAAAAACAAGGATTACTACAAGGTTGCCACCAGCAAGGAAGAGCGCGGCAACCAGATCCACCTGTCTGGTATCAAGTTCAGCCAGCTCGACAAATCAGAATTCTGTGGGGCCTGCCATCAGGTGGCCGTCAACCTCGGCATCAAGCTCGAGGTTGTCTGGGACCAGTACCGCGCTTCACCGGCCAGGGCAGCCGGGGTCAGCTGTCAGGACTGTCACATGAGCAAAGAGCCTGGCAAGGCCGCCGGTTTCGCCAAAGGCCCGGCAGCCGTCGTCAGCGGGCGTGAACTGAACCCGGATGGTGTGCGTCATAATCATAGCATGGTGGGACCCGGTTACCCCATTGCCCACCCCGGTATCTTTCCGCACAACACTGAATCCCATAACTGGACCATCGAGGAATGGTTGCAGTTTGATTATCGCGCCGGCTGGGGAACAGAAGAGTTTGAGGAAAAAGTCGACAATGAGGAGATTGAAGTCGAGTTTCCCGAGGCCTGGGAAGATGTCGGTGACCGTGAAGATGCCCGCCTGATCATTGAGGATAATCTCGAGAAGATCGAAAAGAAAAAAGAACTGCGCCGGCAAGTCATGGAAAACGGCTCCCGTATTGACGGGCCGTTCTTTGAGGGCAGCAAAGGTGCGGGACAGGACCTGTCCTTTGGCTACAAGATTACCAACATCAATCCGGGGCACAACCTGCCCTCAGGATCGCTGGGGGCCCAGCCAGAAATCTGGCTGAATGTGGCGCTAATTGATCCGGAGGGCAAGAATGTCTGGGAATCAGGATATGTGGATTCAGCCGGTGACATGGCCGATCTGCATTCCCAGGATGTGCTGGACGGCAAGCTTCCCCATGACGATCAGCTGTTCAACCTGCAGACCAAGTTCCTGACAACTAACCTTAAAGGCACGGACCGCGAGATGTATCTGCCGGTCAATTTTGATATCGACCAGATACCCTTCCTGCGGCCGGCCTCGCAGCCGACGACGGTGATTAATCACGCGCCCTCCGTTCGCATGGAAGGGCGCAGCATTCCACCCATGGGCTCCCGCATGGCCAATTACACCGTGCCGGGCGACCTGATCACGAAGCAGGGCAAATACCGTCTGGCGGTACGCCTACGAAGCCGAGCTGAGCCGATCTATTTCATGAAGTTCATTGGAGCCACTACGGACATGATCCGCTCCATGAATGAATGGATGCTGGCAATCCACCCCTACACCGTTGAGTTCAGGGTCAAATAGATGTTGGTACAGATCACCGCGAAGAACACCCGTATCCTGCCGATGGTGCTGGGTGCAGCCCTTGCCGTATCGCTGGCTTTTGCGGCCCAGGCGGCGGATGTGAAGATGGATGACAGCGCCAAGCCCGTAGAACATTCCTCCACCGTTTTCAAGCCGGACCCAGACTACAAGGAAACACCTTATTCTCCTGAGGCCCAGCGGAAGATTTATGGTGGCAAGTCCGCCGTTGAAACACCGCGTCCCCTGTTTGAGGCAGGCCGTAAACAGTATGTCTCGGGGCCCTTCGAGGAGGGTATCGATCTGGTCGGCCGCAAGAACCTGATGTTCCCTGGAATGTCCATCTACGGCGATTGGCGTACAGCAGTGGCCTATAACGACAACGGTGGAACAGAAGTCGGCCGAGTCGCAACTCGCCTGAACTTGGACGTGGACCTGAAACTGACTTCAACGGAACGTATCCACGCTTTCCTGCGCCCGCTGGACCAGGCGGGCAATTTTACCCGCTTTGATTTTTCGGCTGATGACGAGGATCAGGGCGAACTGGTGGCTGACGGCAACCTGGAGACCTTGTTTTTTGAAGGTGATCTGGGTTCCATTGCCACGGGTCTGAGTGACGAGTATTCAGACTTTGATCTGCCCTTTGCCTTGGGCCTGATGCCTTTGCTGTTCCAGAATGGCGTCTGGCTGGAAGATGCTTTCATCGGTGCGGCCTTCACCATTCCGGCCCGCAACAGCAAGGCCCTGGATATCTCCAACATGGACTTCACCTTTTTTGCCGGTTTTGACAAGGTGACATCGCCCGCCATAACAGATGGCAATGGCGAGCAGGCCGATCACAATGTGGATATCTACGGCGCCGCCACCTTTGTCGAAGCCAACCAGGGCTACTGGGAGGTAGGTTATGCCCATCTGGATGGCCGCAACAATTTGGACGAATTTGACTTCCACAACTTGACTCTGGCCCACAGCCGGCGGTTTGGGGCTTTCATGTCTAACAGTGCCCGCGTGATCTGGAGCTTTGGCCAAAACCGCGAAAACAACGCCCAGCAGACAGCTGATGGTGTGATTGTGCTGCTGGAAAACTCTCTGATCACGTCGAAGCCTTCCACTTACATTCCCTATTTCAATTTCTTTGCCGGATTTGACCGGCCGCAATCTGCTGCCCGTGATAATGGTGGAATTTTGAAAAACACCGGCATCAATTTTGAAACAGACGGCCTGACCGGATATCCGAAATTAGATGACACGGGCCATGACACCTTCGGCGGTGCGGTCGGCATCAACTATCTGTTTGGTCTGGATCGCCAGATTGTGGCAGAGGTAGCCGGGTTCAAAATCCGTGGAGACGAAAATGAAACGGGCAGGGCGGCCGCCGATGACCAGCTCGGCATTGGTTTGCGCTATCAACAACCCATCAGCAAGGTCTGGATATTACGCGGCGATGTCATGGCCGGTTTCCGCAGTGAAGCCGATGATCTCATGGGTGTACGGTTTGAAGTCCGGCGGAAATTCTGATGCTGGTCTGGCGAATGACACGGCAGGAGAGGAGCAAGTGACATGGATGTTCTGATTGATCTGGCTGCGATCACCTTTCTTGGTGTGGTCACTGTCTGCACGGGCAGCTGGGCCCTGATGTACAACCGTCGCACCCTGCTGGCGCGGAAAACCCATGAACACCAGCAGAATCTGCTGCGGGCGCAAATCGATCTGATTGCCGATCGCCGCCGCATGGAAAGGGAGAAAACGGACCTTTCCTGGAACGGCTCTAGGAAGTTCGAAATCCAGCGCAAACAAATTGAAGCTGACGGCGTATGTTCGTTCTATCTCACCCCCCATGACCGAAAGAACCTGCCACCCTTTGAACCTGGTCAGTTCCTGACCTTCAACTTGCCGGTACCGGGCCAAACTAAAAACATCGTTCGCTGCTATTCCCTGTCGGACAGTCCCAACCATCCGGATTATTATAGGGTCTCCATCAAGCGCGTACCTCCCCCCAGGGACCAGCCCGAATTGCCACCAGGCCTGTCATCCAATTATTTCCTTGACCATATGGAAGAAGGCGACATCCTGGATGTGATGGCCCCGTCTGGCCATTTCTATCTGGATATGTCGTCCCACAACCCGGTTGTCTTGATCGGCGGCGGTGTTGGTCTGACGCCGGTCCTGTCCATGCTCAATGCCATTGTCGCAACCGGATCACAGCGCGAAACCCATTTCTTCTATGGCATCGTCAGTGGCAAGGACCATGCCTTCAAGGATCACCTGAACCAGATTGCCCGTGAAAACATCAACGTGCATCTACATGTCTGCTATTCCAACCCGGCAGAAGACGATGTGGGAGGTGAGGACTACCAGCATGCAGGCCGTGTTGGCGTGCCGCTGTTCAAGGAACTGCTGGATTCGAACAACTACGATTTTTATCTCTGTGGCCCGCCGCCCATGATGAACTCCATTGTGGGTGACTTGGGGGAATGGGGTGTTCCTGAAAAGAACATTCACTTTGAAGCCTTCGGCCCAGCTTCGGTCAAGAAGACCAAGGATGAACAGAAGACTGATGGGGCAGCGCCGGATGTCTCTTACGAGGTTAATTTTGCCCGGTCCAACAAAAAGATCACCTGGACACCCGAGACCGGATCGCTGCTTGAGCTTGCAGAGTGCAATGGGGTCAACGCTATCAATTCTGGTTGCCGGGCAGGGAATTGTGGCTCCTGCGTCACTGCGATCAAGCAGGGCGAAGTCGAATATGTCAGTGAACCAGGTTCACCCCCGGAAGACGGCTCCTGTCTTGCCTGCATCACAGTGCCAAAGTCCAACATGGAAATTGACGCCTGATCCGGCTGATCAAGCCTTTTCATGAACCAGGATCAGACGGCATCAGGCCAACATCGATCAACCCAATGGTATCGCTCAGGAAGCCGTGCAGATTAGGCCAAAATCCGGTTGATCCTCGAGCTGTGCCAAAAGTCGCCATCCCAGCATCTAGATTTTCCCACACAGTCGACTGAGATTTCTGGCGAATGGAGCGCTTGTCCGTTGAACCCCGACTTGCCGCCATATTGGCCGCCAATGTGGTGGGCTATTCCAAGCTAACGGGCGCCGATGATGAAACAACGCTTGAAATCTTCATGCCTTGCCGCTCTGAGATCAGGGGTCAGGCCACGGCCGGTTCGTGATTTCTTACCTCGGATCTCTCTTATGGCTAAGTCTTGGCTCTCTGCGACATAAAGATCAAGGGGACAAACGGGATCATCAGGCTGATGCCGATAAAGACGAATCCGTCCTGAAAGCCCAAGGCGGTGGCCTGCGCCACGATCATCTCCTTCAAATGCCACGCAGCAACACCGTCGCGCACCAGATCGGAGACGCCAGCCTGCGGGATCAATAAGCCGGCACTGTGCAGCAACTCCCGCGTGGTATCGTTGGCAAAAGTCTGCGTCGCAGCGAGAAAACTCGCATGGTGCTGGATGCGTTGCTCCAAGAACACCGCATAAAGCGCGGCGCCATTGGCTACTCACTGCAAATCCTGGAATTCCGCTTTGACGTCGGGCGGTAGCCTACGCTAGTGGATCCGCCAGCAGCGGCATTCGGGCAGCGCAATTCATGGCAGATCACACCCGGAATTCAAAGCCAGCCGTCGAGCATCGCTGCCGCTAGCATCAGGCTGAGTTGCACCAGCGAGGCAAAGAAGTTAACCATGGCGCGCCGAGGCGTCGGATCGCGGGCCAGCTCTACGCTACGCCACAGGAAGTAGGCACCGCCGGCCACTGTCCCGATAAGGTAGATCGCACCCAGCCCAAACAATACCGGCACCAGCGAGACCGTCACCAGCAGCACCGTGCTAGCCAGGATGATGCGGCCGGCGCGCTCTGGTCCTACCACCACCGGCAGCATGGGCACGCCCGCCGCCTGGTAGTCTACCTTGAGGGCCGCCGCCAGGCTCCAGAAATGAGGTGGCGTCCAGAAGAACAGCGCGACCGCCAGGGCCAACGGCGCCCCGGCCGGCTCTGGCCCCATCACTGCCGCCCCGGCCAACACGGCAAAGCTGCCGGAAAAGCCGCCGAAGACGATGTTGAGCCAGGTCCGTCGCTTGAGCCAGACGGTATAGATCACGGCATAGGTAAAGGAGCCGAGGAAGATGTAAAGCGCCACCCAGAGGTTAATGGCCAAGGCCGCTGCCAGCACCGAAAGCCCGAGCAGTCCCCAGATCACGACCAGCCACGCCGCCCCAGGACGGGCCGCACCGGTCACGAAGGGGCGGTCGCGGGTACGCGACATACGGGCGTCGAGGTCGCGCTCGTAATACTGGTTGAAGGCACCTGAGCTGGCAGCCGATACCAGCACCGCGCATGCCAGCACCAGCACCTGCCACGCCGTCGGCGCAGGACCCGGCGCCACGGCCAAGCCGGCAAGCGCACTCAGGGTGATGACCATACCAATGCGGAGCTTGAAGATAGAAAAGAGCCGGCTTGCAGCGTTCATCAGGCTACCTTATTCCGCGAACCTGGAACCCGGATTCCCTATACCAACCCGGCCGGCGCCGCCGAAGCCGCGCGCTCGCCAAGCGTGCCGTGGCAATCGTCACCGTCCGCCCAGCGGCCCGTTACTCCGCTGCCACCGTTTGCTCACCCGGAGAAGTCTCGATCTCCCGGGAATTCAGCAGGTCCCAGGCAAAGACCACCAGACCCGCGGCGATCAGGAGTCCGAAGATCAGGACCAAGTTGCCGTACACCATCCAGCCTTCCTGATCCCACGCTGCGAAACGTCGGGGCATGCCGGCCACGCCCGCCGCCAAAAACGAGTAAAATGCCCCAGCCGCTCCGATGCTATAAAGAACGACGAACCAATTACCCTTTACACGGTTAAGTCTGCGGCCCGTGATAACGGGATAATGATGGTAGAAAACGCCCATCCACATCAACGTGATAGCGACCAGGACGCCCATAGTATGGCCAGCCTGCCACATCGTTCCATGGATCTGGAAAGACCAGGCCACATTTGATGTAACGACAGCGCTGACGCCATCCAGGATGTAAAGCGCGAAGCCCATGAGCAAAGCCATAGTACCGGGTTCGGGCTTCAGGCCGTGTTTCCAGATCGTCGCGAGAATGGTGAAAATCGTCAACGCGCCGCCGATCCCAGTGGCCCAGCTCATGATGTTGCCGTGATAGGCGAGCGCCGAGGGCATGGCAGGAAACATGGTGAAGAAGTGGTGGAAAAACGAAGTCAGGGAGGCGACAAGCAATATCCAGAGCGCCAACTTAGCCAGGCGGTCGCTAAACAGCTTGCGGGTGCCATCGGCGAGATAAAGCGGTAATGTCGCATAAACCGCGGCGACAATCATGATCGCCATGGCTTCCATCAGATTGTGGGCAAAAATGAAGAAGGCGAATTGGAAGACCACTGGTTCTGTCGCCCAAGCGATGGCGGTCAAGGGAATGACCCCATACAAACCGAGTAGAATGAGCCCCGCGATAATAAGAATGGGTATTCCGGCAACCAGAAGCACCAACACCGCCATCGCCATTCCCAGCATGCCGGGGTCCCTGAGCGTGCGCCGTTCCAGCACTAGATCCTCGCGCTCCCTGCCAAAGAACAACATCCACAATACCTGTACGGGATACAATACGATGACCGTAGTGATGACTAGCGCTATGCCGGTAAAGCCGAGGATGACCACGTCCATGCTCCATTGACCGGTCTGCACACCGACGATGGGCAGCGGATACATCAGGGCATAACTGATCTTAAGCCCACCCAAAATGGCGAGCGTCAGAAGAACAGAGCCAACGTTCATGAAGATATAGATCAAGGCTGGAAGCCAACCGGTAACCGGTCTGCCCAGACAGCCGGCCGTCCGATGCAGGGACACACCGATCATTAGTTGGAACAAGAAGGGAAAGGCCAGCGCCGCGCCGTGCGCGGTAAGCGCGGTATAGTACAAAGCGCTGTCAAGTCCCAACAGCTGGGTGAGCGGTAGCGCCACGCCCAAAAGCCCGGCGACTGCGAGCCAGACAAACGAGGTCAAGACCATCAGGCTTGGCCAAGCATTGATCTCCTCCAACCCCGTGCTCGTGTCGACACTGAACATCTTGCCCAAAAGAGGGATGCGTTGGACAATATTCGTCGCAGTTACCATTTTCTTACCCTCCATCCTTGACTTGCTTATTGGCTGCTCTACTTGACAACGATCTCATCCCGCATCTCGTGGTGAGCGGCGCCGCAATACTCCAAACAGCGGACCTTGTAGATGCCCGTTTCCGTGAACGTATGAACGATCGAGGCGGGCGTCTCCAATCCCGGCATCAGCATCATCGTGAACAACATTCTGCCATCCGGGTGGTAGATGGCGAAACTGTGCATTGTGTCGGCGCTTTTGGCCGAGAAACGGACCGCCTGTCCAACCTCGAATTCCCGCGCCGACATCTCATAGGACCAGGATTCCGCTGTTACATCGACATCTCGAATGTTTTGCTGTGTCGACACAGCTCGCGCCGATGATATCGGCGGCATGTACTCGATGCTAGCGATATTGATCCCAAGGAACAGGATGATGACGAATGTGACCCAAAGCCCGTCCACACGTGAAAGCTTGCGCTGGTCGGCATCGCTCGGATCGGGATTTGCGAAACCCTTGCGATAGATAATGTAAAGAAACACGACAAGGAAAGGAATTTGAAGACAGAGCATGAAGAAATATGCTCCCGACGCGTTCTGGAAAAGAGAATCAAGCATTACCGACACCCCTTGTGATGACAACAACAGTTCTGGTTGACGAACCGATTGTCGCAGCCTGTTTTTTCCGTCACTTGAAAGTATAGTATCTTATTTATGGTATACTTTGTATAAAATCTTTTTTTAACGCCTCTAATGCGCAATTATTGTTTACTGTTTAGGCGAATATTGAGCTAATCGAGGTTTTCGATGGACTGTAAGCTCTGCGGGTTACCCTTGCCGGCGCCGCCAATCCGGGCTGCAGGCCATGTTTTTTGTTGTCTCGGCTGCCGGGAGGTGTACCGATGCTTTGGCGAAGCTGCCGTGACCGGGAAGCCGGCGGACCAAAAACCAGAGTACGGAGCGGACCCCCAGGGCGCAGAAGCATTTCTCAGAATTGATGGGATGCATTGCGCCTCATGCGAACTCCTGATCGAGCGCACGGCATCGCGGATCGAGGGGATCTATTCTGCAACGGCGAACTATGCCACCTCAACCGCCAGGATTGTCTTCAATGCCAGTATTATTGGCGAAGACGATTTACCCGCAGCCCTGAGCGGTAGCGGCTACCGCGCCCGTCTGTGCTCCGACGGCGCGGCATTTTACGATGACCGGAAAACCCTGCTCCGGCTTCTCATAGGGACCTGTTTCGCCGCCGTGGTGATGATGCTCTATCTTGCCTTTTACTACCCCATCCACCTGGGCCTTATCAGTGCTCGCGATCTGGAAGCGGTCGGTTGGCTGGCATTCGACGTCGTCCCCTACGTCATGCTCATCCTTACCACGGGGCTCATCTTTTACGTCGGCGCCCCAATCTTACGAGGGGCGTGGATCGGCCTCAGGGCACGGGCCTTGAACATGGACAATCTTCTAGCGATTGCCATTCTGGCGGCCTATGGCTACAGCATCGGCCAATTTTTCTCCGAATCACTCGATCTCTATTTCGATGTGGCCTCGGTAATCGTGGCAGTGGTAACGATTGGCCGCTATAACGAGCATCAGGCAAAAGCCCACGCCACGGGTGAACTGACCAACATCATGACCGCCTGGACCCCTCGGGCGCGAGTCCAACGTAAGGGCCGATACAGAAGTGTGTCGACCGATGAGCTTCAGCCGGACGACCGCATTGCCGTCGGGCAGTGGGAAACCATTCCCGTGGACGGAACCATTGTCGCCGGAATCGGCGGGATCGATGAATCGTTTCTGACCGGAGAACCCTTTCCGATCACGCGCGGAGCGGGCGAAACCGTCCTCGGTGGGTCCATCGTCAAGGAGGGCGAGTTGGAAATCATGGTCGGCCCCAAGGTCCAAAGTCAGATGGATGTCCTCGCCCGGATTCTTTGGAGCGTCCAAAGTTCGGCCACTGGCGTCCAGGGTTTGGCCGACCGGGCCGCCCGGCTATTCGTACCGTTGGTTCTGGGACTGGCTGCTGGCGTCACTTTTTGGTTCATCCTCGACGGCGCCCCCCCGGGAGCAGCGTTGTTGGCCGGATTGGCAACGCTCATCGTCTCTTGTCCCTGCACCTTTGGCTTGGCTATTCCGCTGACGACGGCGGTCGGCGTGGGCACGGCCTTGCGTCAAGGCATTATCATTACCAGCGCCGCGGCCTTCGAAAAAATCCCTCGGCCCGACATCATCGCGATCGACAAGACGGGCATCCTGTCAACTGGCGACATGGCGGTGACCGAGCTTGAAGGTCCGCCAGAGATGGCCGGATACGCCGCTGCAGTCGAACGTCTCTCGCCACACCCAATCGCCGAAGCGATCGCGCGCTTGGATTCTCGACAGAACGCAATCGATCTCAAATTCTATCCAGGCTGGGGGGCGGTGGCGCGCGTCGATGGTCGACGGGTCGCGGTTGGCGGAAAGGCCCTGTTTGCTTTCCTGGGCTGGGAAATACCCGGCCATTTGACGGCGTTCGCTGTACGCGTGGCGCCGGGTGACGGAGTGGTCTCCTACGTCGGCTGGGAGGGTCGGCTGCGAGGCGCTATCGTCACCCGGGACCAATCCCGCCCGCAATGGGAACGGGTCGTCGATGCCCTCAGGCAAAATAGCCGCGTAGTGTTGCTGACCGGCGCGGCGCATTCGAGCGGCTACGAAGAGCGGGTCGATCAGGTCTTTGCCGGTGTGCCACCCGAGGCCAAGGCAGCAGTCATCCGAGGTCTCAAATCGGAAGGGACCGTGGCTATGATCGGCGACGGCAGTAATGATGCCCCGGCCCTTGCCGCCGCCGATCTGGGTATTGCTTTCGGTGCCCCCACCTCTCTGGCAGCGGAGGCGGCGGATGTGGTCATCCCCGGTGAAAGACTGGAGCGGATATTCAGCGCATTTGAGTTGATCGACATCATCCGGCGTCGGGTGCGGCAGAATCTTGGATGGGCCCTGCTTTACAATGCGGTGGCGATCCCGCTGGCCGTGAGCGGGTATCTCAATCCACTGTTCGCCGCCGTGGCGATGTCGGCGAGCAGCCTCCTGGTGGTGTGGAATTCAGCCCGATCCATGGCAAGTACAGGTTCGCTGAGCCTATCGGCGAGCTTAGATCAGGCCAATCCGAAAGTATTGAGAAGGCTGGGCACACCAAAATAATTCCCGATGTCCTGGTGCTGGCCGGCAGAATGACCGTGGCCACCGCCTTTGAATGCGTTCAGGCAGGAATAGATTCCGAATAGGATAATGCCGACGCCCGCCACCTGACGCGTCACGGGGTGGCGGGCAATTGATCCAAGATGCCCTGCGGCGATGCCCAGAGCCAGCAGCGCGGGCAAGGTACCGATGCCAAAGCCTAGCATGGTCAGTGCCCCTTGAAATGGTGTGGCCGACATCATCGACAGCGTCAGCGCAGAATAAACCAGGCCGCATGGCAACCAGCCCCAAATCAGCCCCAGTCCGAAGGCGTCCACCGGCGTCTTGACGGGGAAAAAACGCCGGCCAATAGGTTTGATAAGCCGCCAGACCTGCGCGCCTGCTTTTTCTAGCGAAGCAATGGCCTGCCACCAACCGGCGAGATAGAGCCCCAGGGCTATCATGAAAAGCCCGGCAATCAGGTTGCCGACCGAGATTGTCGCACTCAGATCCAATTTGTTCGCCTGGGCGCCGATCAAGCCGGCTGCCGTGCCCGCGACGGCGTAGCTAGAGATGCGTCCAACGTTGTAGCCAAGATGAAGCAACGCCAGGGACAGGGCTGACCGCTGCCGGAATTGCGCCAGGCCGGCATTCAGCGCCCCCAAGATGCCGCCACACATGCCGATACAATGTGTCGAGCCCAGCAACCCGATCATTAGCGCGGTATAGAACGTATGCTCCACAAGCAGGTCCATCCCATTGCCCCAAACCCCTGTCCAAGCCATACTGTAGATGACTAGCCAACTCCCCGATATTTTGGACCAATTATAGTATTTGCAAATGCTGGACTTAGTCCAGCAGTCACGGTTAATCTTGGAAATGGTTCCGGTTGTTGGCCGCCGGAAAAATCGGCACCTGTCGGATCAAGTCTGACTTACCACACTTCACGATTTGCCAAATTGCGCCTGCTGTTGACGTGGAGTTTGAGTCCGCTTCCGCAAACCTTTATCAAACCGGGCTCCAGTGAGACTGAGATTTTCCACCGGCCTCGACAAAAGACTTATTCAATAATATCCGCCATGAACAGACTATCAGGATTTCCTATTGCATAGCGTCTAGATGCCGGTAGGCAGGGTGTCCACAGTATCGAAAGCGGAAGTCTAGCCAGACACCCCAAAGCCTGGAAAAGCCGCCGTGCACGGCTGATAGTAGGGCGTGGGTCCGCGTTGTCTGATCCATCTTGCTACGTTCCCAAATTTTTACCTTGATTGATGACCTGCGGCGGAGGCCGGTTCCGGTATAGGCCGAGAAAACTGATAGCGAAGTGAAAAGTATGGGTGAGGTGCACCTAGGTAGAAAAAAATATGACGTGTCAGCTAGGGAGAGAAGCCAAATCATCAAATAGGGACTATCGAGTAGCCGCAGAGCTAAATTCTTTCCCTCTATGATAAAACTGTCTACGTTTGTACCTGAATTGAAGATCATCTGGAAAAAGTCGGTTGAAGATTCGATAAATTTTTGACAAGCAGCCCGTTGTGCGTTCGGCGCCGTGCGGTTTGCAGTCGAAGGACAATGCCATGGCTCCATATACCTTTACTGCCGTCGCCGCGAATTTGCCGTCCACCGTGCCCTTTATTGGGCCGGAAGCCCAGGAGCGGGCGCGAGGGACACCGTTTCTTGCCCGTATCGGGGCCAATGAATGCGTCTTCGGACCATCGCCCAAAGCCATTGCGGCGATGGCTCAGGCGGCAGTAGAATCCTGGTGTTATGGGGATCCAGAGAATTTCGAGATCAAAGCGGCCCTCGCCGCACACTACAATATTCCAGCTGACAATATCGTTGTCGGCGAAGGTATTGATGGGTTGTTCGGCTACACCGCACGCCTGTTTATAGAGCCAGGAACTGCGGTTGCCACATCCTTGGGCGCCTATCCCACCTTCAATTATCAGGTCTCTACATGTGGCGGGCGCATCACGACCATCCCTTACCGGGACGATCATGAAGACCCGGAGGCGTTAATCGATTTAGCCATCGCCGAGAATGCGCGGCTGATTTATCTGGCGAACCCCGATAACCCCATGGGATCATGGTGGGATGCAAAAACCATTCAGTGCATGATTGACGCAGTACCCGAAGGCGTCATTTTGTGCCTTGATGAAGCCTATCTTGAATTTGCGCCCGCTGGTACGGCGCCGCCGCTGGATGTTTTCTGTGATAAAGTGTTGCGCTTCCGAACGTTTTCTAAGGCTTACGGCCTAGCTGGCTGCCGCATCGGCTATGCCATTGGCGAGGCCGAATTGATCCAGAGCTTCGATAAACTGCGCAATCATTTTGGCGTCAGCCGGGTTGCCCAGGCCGGTGCGCTAGCCGCCTTGGCTGATCAACAATATGCGAAAAGGGTCGTCCAACAGGTCGCCGCGGCCCGCAACCGCATAGCCTCCATCGCAAAGGATAATGGATTGGAGGCGCTGCCATCAGCCTCCAATTTCGTGGCAATCGATTGTGGGCGCGATGGGGATTACGCGCGACGGGTTTTAGCCAATCTGGTTACGCGGGGCATCTTCGTCCGCATGCCCGGCGTGCCGCCACAAGATCGCTGTATCCGTATTAGCGCCGGCACCAAGGACGACCTTGACGTGTTGGAAGAGGTTTTCCCCGAAGCCTTGCGCAACAGCGAGGCATCCACTTAGAAAGAATTTGCCGGATTGGGATCATGATCTGTTTTTTCGATCGTCGATATAGGTGGCGCAGTTTTTCTTGCCCTGATCAATGAACAAGCCCAATCGGCGAATGGCCGTTTATCCGACCTCGCAAGTAACCTGTTGAGCCACCCGTACAACGATGTGGAACTCGCGTTGGCGGTCTGCTGCACGTTGGACGGCGACGAGGAGTGACTTCAAAGCTTGCGATGCTCGAGATGGGTCATCTTTGACGGTCGTGAAAAATCGGGGTCAGGCTCAATGTTGGGCCTTTAACGGAAACTATGGATTTGTGGCGTGACCCTCGAAGAATGCCAATAGCTACCGTTAAAGGAAACCTAATGTAACCGCACCTAGATGCCACTGGTGGGCCCCGACCTGAAACTCCCCCAAGGACACACCATAGGAATACCCGCGTACCCCCGGTGACACTGGCCTGGGGGTCATAGGATCCATTTGCCGTTTCCTCTGATGGCAAATTTATTACTTATTTGCCAACTTTACATAATAGAATGGAGAAGAACAGCTTGGCACCCGGCGTCGCGCGAATCCCAAAAATTTTGCAAGAGGTGATTGACGGCGCCAGCCTTCAATCCAGGCAAACCGCGTGCAGAGCCTCGCGGGTCGGCCTGTCAATGTGAAGGATGTCTTGCAGATAGGTCTCGACCGTGCCGCACCGCATTCCCCTGTCGAGCAACCCGCTTCGCCAGTTGAAAATATTCCTGATGGTCGCCCGCAAGATACGCCTTCCACGCATTTTTATAAAGCGTCAGCAAAGTCCCGCAACAAATGTCCTGGCGTACCGCAGTCCCTGAGGTTGTCCCCCTGATTGTCTACTGTCCGTACCCCGTTGACCCAGACGCCATGCAACCCAATCGCTGGAGTGTCGACACGGGCTGCGCCAGCCGGCAAGTCGCTTACCCTGCGTTTTTCACCGCGGCCTACGGTCTTAGGATCGAACAGCATCAGGTCTGCCCATGCTCCCGGCACCAAACGGCCCCGGTCCTTGATCCGGCAGATGTCAGCGGCACGCGAAGTTAGCGCCTGTATCGCGTATTCTACTGACATTTCGCCTCGGTCTCGGACCCAGTGTCCCAGCAGGTGTAAGCCGAACCCAGCATCGCATAGGAAAGAAAGATGCGCCCCAGCGTCGGACAGGGTAATCGCGGCGGCGGGGTTACGAAGTAACTCGACGACCCGGTCCTCGTCAACATTGAAAAGGCGGCAATCAAACATGGATTTGAGATCGTCGGCAAGACCAAAATCAAGAAACCAATCCCAAGGATCCTCGCCTGCCTCGCGCGCTAGAGAGCCAACCTTCTTGCCAATGAGGTCACGATGAACAGGCTTATGCGCTGACATGATAGTCATATGATCCCAGTTGTTCGAGGAGAAACGGTTCGGCACACCCGTCGTCTTCATCTCGTCCTTCAGGCTTTGACGAAAGGAAGCATCCGCTAGAACTGTCTTATAGGCTTCTGTGCCCTCGGCCTCAATTGCCGGACGCCAGCCAATCAGCGCCTCCAACGGATACGGATGTTCCAAAGTGAATTCCATGCCCAAAGGAAAACAGCCGACCTGTGACCAAAGCTCCCGCCCCCGATTGCGGGCCTCCCCTATCTGATCGATTTCACGGAACACCCGGTCCGGATCACCAGGATCGACAAACATCGCAGCGATCATGACTGGGCGTCCATTCTTTGCGGCAACCTCTTCGAGCCAAGGCACTGTAGTGGTCATGCCCTTGGTCAGCATAAAAATACCGCTCCCAGCATCACCCAAGGCGCCGGTCAGTTCCAGCATTTCATGTTCATCGGCAAGTCGAGACGGCATGGGAATTCCAGCTTCGCCATTATGCTGCTCCAAAGTTGAAGTTGCAAAACCACACGCGCCTGCTTCAAGCGCTTTCAGTACTAAGGTCTTCATCTCCGCTACTTCTGTTTCGGTTGCGGCACGATCCGATGCTTCATCACCGAGGACCCAGGTACGTACAGAGGAATGCCCACAAAACGCTGCAACATTTGGCACCATTCCCCGGGATTCAAGCGAATTCAAGTAATCCGGAAACGTCTCGAAGTCCCAGTTGATCCCTGCCTGCATCGCTTCTAACGACATACCTTCGACATGGGTTAGGTTCTTCAACGTCCGCTCACGGTGTTCTGGTTTACACGGCGCGATTGTGAAACCGCAATTGCCGATGACCACGGAAGTCACACCTAACCGATTCGACGGAGTTGCATAAGGGTCCCAGGTAAGCTGCGCGTCGAAATGCGTATGTAGATCGACGATGCCGGGCGACAGGCTTAAACCACCTGCATCTACCACTTCGTGGCTATCGCCGACCGAGTGCCCGACTTCAGCGATGCGTCCGTCCTTGACAGCCAACTCACCATTGATGCTTGGACTACCCAGACCATCGATAATACATGCGTTCTTGATCACCAAATCATGCATATGCGTTTTCTCCCAAGTATCTCAGATAACTCCCATTCACGCTCATATACCTTTTTGCTTCCGAACAAGGCAGTCCACGCAGGCTTGCATAAGCCCGTCCTTCATTAATAAATTTTGGACAGTTGCGCCTGTTTCATTACATCGGATCTCGCCCATGTAGGTCTGATGTTAAACTGCTGGGCGTTGATGGTGCAAGCGGCGGTCTGATGGCTCTAATTCACTTGTTTCTCATGCCCTTCCGTATAGGTTTCGCGCAGTTCGGCCTTGAGGATCTTGCCGGCGCCGGAGAGGGGCAGGTGGTCGCTTTCAAAGGTCACGCTGCGGCGGCACTTTTAGTTGGCTATCCATTCGCGGCAATGGGCGATGATGCCGGCCTCATCAAGTTTCTGACTTTCCGCCAGGCGGGCAATAGCGTGTACCTGTTCTCTCCATTTTTCATGCAGGAAGCCGATCACCGCGCATTCGACCACGGCATTGTGCTGATAGATGGCATTTTAGACCTCCGTCGAATAAACGTTCTCACCGCCAGAGATAATCATGTCTTTGACTCGGTCGACAACGTAGACAAAACTGTCGTCGTCCATATATCCGTCATCGCGTGTATGCAGCCAACCGTTGCGCAGGGTCTCGGCGGTCAGTTCCGGCAAGTGTCTGACGTCAGCTCCCCTGGGACATATTGAGGGGTTTTCATTGGGCAGAAATCCATCAGCAAGAAAGACTCGGCTGAGAAAGCGACCCGGGATATTCGTCGCAAGACGCGCAGGCATTATTCGTCGAAAGAGAAGATACACATCGTACTTGAAGGCTTGCGTAGCGAGGAGAGCATTGCCACGCTGTACTGTCGCGAGGGCATCGCGGATAGCCTGTATCACAGTTGAAAGCGACCGAACAACCCGATCGGACTTGACGGTCCAGCGGAGTACCCCAGCCTGACGGCAGCGATGGTGAGACGTGGTTGGGGCAAGACGCGTATCCGCAAAATCCTCGGTGAGAACTGGCTCGCCTTCCTTAAGTGTAGTAATTCAGACTCGATCTGACAGTTACCGATTTTGAGGCGGTGATTGTCAGCGCATGAAAAGCGCTTTCTGCAAAATGCCACTGGTTTTGCGAGAACAACAACATGAGCCCCCCAAACGATCTTGTTCGCCCCCAATATTTCAACCATACTAAATCAATGGGATTTGGCCGGCGCCTCCAATATAGGCCAACCTCTAACTTCGTGGCGCGGCTATGCCAAATGGGGCAGGCCAGTGCCGCCGCCGAACACTACTGCCAGGAGTTTTGCTTGTTCGTGGAACGATGGGCTTCGCTCTCTTCCCACAACGCGAAAACAGTTAAGCGGAAAAAATGCGCTCGTACCACGAACCCGCACGTCAAACACCAATCCGCGAAAGCGTTGATGTATTAGTGGTAGGCGGCGGTTCGGCGGGACTATGTGCCGCCGTCGCGGCGGCGCGAACCGGCGCCAGGGTTGTGCTGGCCGAAAGCCACGGCTTTCTGGGCGGCACCCTGACAGCCGTAACCCTCGGCAGTATTTGCGGCCTATACACGGTAACCGAGGATGACATCGTGCCGGCGGTTGGCGGTCTGCTGAGCGAAATTATCGAGCGGCTGGCCTTTCTTGAAGGCCCGCGTGCGCCGATACGGTGGCTGGAAACGGCGACCATGGTCTACGATCCATTCTTACTTCGCATGGTAGCGGACAATCTCGTCACCGAGACCGATATGACCCTGGCGCTGCATACCAGGGCCGTCTCCGTCATCATGGACGGCAGCCAGATTGACGGTGTGGTGTTCGAGGGACAGGACGGGCGCTGGGCCTGCCGCGCTAAAATGGTGATCGATTGCACGGGGGATGGGACCATCGCGGCGCTGGCCGGCGCCAGGTTTGAAATGGACCCAGACAGTATTCAGTTTCCCAACCCAATGTTCCGCCTTGGCGGCGTTAACACGGACAAAGTCACGGCCATGAAACGTCCCGAATTGAGTCAATACCTGGAACAGGCCGTTGCCTCCGGGTTCGAGCTGCCAAGGACAGCGGGAGGTTTGTTCGTAATCCATCCGGGCGCGGTGCATTTGAACGTGACCCGCGTGGCGCGGGACGGCATGCCGCCGAACACCCTGGAAACCGAAGACGTCACCTGGGCCGAGATTGAGGGCCGGCGGCAAGTGATGTTGTACCGGGACGCTTTTCGCGCCCACGTACCCGGCTTTGAAAACTGTTACGTGGACGATTGCGGTACGCGCATCGGGGTGCGGGAAACCAGGCGGATTACCGGGCAGCATTCCCTGAGCGTTGACGAGGTCATGGGCGAAGCACGCTTTGACGACGCCATCGCCTGTTGTTCCTGGCCGTTGGAGGAGCACGGCGCCGGACGCGCCACCAGATGGGTCTGGCTGCGCCCCGGTGGCTACTATCAGATCCCGTTCCGCAGCCTTATCCCCCTCGAAATCGAAGGCTTGCTGATTGCCGGGCGCTGTATTTCGGCCTCGCACGAAGCCCAGGCCTCGTTGCGTGTCGCCGCCCCCTGTATGGCCATGGGGCAGGCCGCCGGGACGGCCGCGGCCATGGCCATCGATGGGAGCGTCAGGGTGACGGACCTCAACTGCGAGCATCTACAGGAACGTTTGCTGCAACAGGGCGCAATCATTCATAAGAGAGGGAGCAAAATTGCCTAAACTTCGTAGTAACCTGGAGCCTGGAACAACCGCATGGGCCGTGCGGCGCGCACAATGGAAGGCCCTTGGGCTCAGCGACGAGGATTTGCTGAAACCGAAAATAGCCGTCGTCAATACATCCTCCGAATTGTCGATCTGTTTCAGCCACCTCGACGATATATCGGTGATCGTGAAGCAGGCCATCCGCGATGCGGGTGGCGTGCCGTTCGAGGTACGGACCGTCGCCCCCAGTGATTTCGTCACCTGCGCGGCACGCGCGGGGCGCTATATTCTGCCCTCCCGCGACCTACTGGTGAACGACATAGAAGTATCCGTCGAAGGGCCGTTGCTTGACGGCATGGTCTGCCTGAGTTCCTGCGACAAGACCACTCCGGCACATCTGATGGCGGCGGCGCGTTTGAACATTCCAACTGTCATCGTGCCGTGCGGCTATCAAGGCTGCGGCGAATTCGGGGGCGAACCCATTGATGTCGAGGATGTTTTCGAGTCCGCCGGCATGGTCTCGACGGGCGCCATTGATATCGAGACCATGGGCGGCATGTGCGACGCGGCGATCACCACGCCCGGAGTTTGCGCCGGCATGGGAACCGCCAACAGCATGCACGTGATGGCCGAGGCCCTGGGCATGGCGCCGCCCGGCTCGACCCCCATCGCGGCCATCGGCCCGCGCATGGATGCGCTGGCGGCGGATGCCGGGACCCGTATCGTCACCATGATCGAACAGGATATTCGCCCCCTTTCGATTATGACCCCAGGTGCATTCGCCAATGCCATGGCCGTCGCCCTGGCGCTGAGCACTTCGATCAACGTCCTGCGTCATCTGCAGGCGGTCGCCGAAGAGGGCGGCGTCGGTGTCAACATCTACGATTTGATTGACCAGTTGGGACCACGCGTGCCCGTACTCTGCGCGGTGAAGCCAAACGGGCCGAACAGCATTATCGATCTGGAAAATGCCGGCGGCACGGCGGCCGTCATGAAACAACTGGAAAGCCGTCTCGATACCCAGGCAAAGACAATTTCGGGAGATTCAATACGTGATCTGCTGACCGAAATTCCGGACAACCCGGTCACGCCTCTGGGTTCGATTTCGGCACCCGTTTCCCCCGGACCGTCATTGATGATCCTAAAGGGCTCGCTGGCGCCCGATGGCTCCGTGGTCAAGGTTGGCGCCGTGCCGGCGCGGGCGGAGGCGTTTCGGGGGCCCGCCAACGTTTATGAAAGCCAGGAAGAGGCACTTGATGCCTTGAGTAACGGCGCCATTGAGCCAGGTCAGGTCGTCGTCCTGCGGGGTCTCGGCTCGCGCGGCGGCCCGGGCGTAGCCTCGGCGTCATGGTTTGTGGCCGCCATGCAGGGGGCCGACCTAGGGGACAAAATCGCCGTTGTCACGGATGGCCAGTTGTCGGGGCTTAACCGCGGCTTCGTGGTCGGCCAGGTGATGCCCGAGGCGGCACGTGGCGGCCCCTTGGCGCTGGTTCAAACCGGCGATCCCGTCGTTATCGACCTGGCCAACCGCAGGATCGATTTAGCCATCGATGCAGCAACCTTTAAAGCCCGCAGCGAGGCGCTGCCGGAATTCGAAATGACGGAAACCAAGGGGTGGCTGGGCATCTACCAAAGGCTGGTCCAGCCATTGGCAAAGGGCGGTGTTCTGCGGCCCTGAGTACGTAGCGACGGAACCCAGTAATGAAGCATTACGATTATATTATTGTTGGCGGCGGCTCGTCGGGCTGTGTTCTTGCCAACCGCCTCTCCGCGCGCAGCATTGCGTCGGTACTGCTGCTCGAAGCCGGGCCCGACACGCTACCCGATGAAATTCCTGATTCCATTAACGCCGAAGGGCATTTGCCTGACTATTTCAGTCCGTCGCGGTACTGGACGAAGCTGAAAGTCTTCCGCGATGTCGTTGGCAACAGATCCCCCAGCGAAGTTGAAGCCTCCATGACGGCACAGCGCTACGAGCAGGCCAGGGTCATGGGCGGCGGCTCGAGCGTCAACGGGCAGGTCGCGATCCGGGGCCTGCCCTCCGATTATGATGGCTGGGCGGACATGGGCGCGGCGGGCTGGGGTTGGGAGGATTGCCTGCCATACTTCAAGCGGCTGGAACGCGATATGGACTTCGACGGCCCCTTACATGGTAAGGATGGCCCCATGGGCATTCGCCGCACATTCCCGGAAGATTGGGCTGGTTTCGCCTTGGCCTTTCGCGACGCGGTGGCAGAGCAGGGCCTGCCTTATCATGACGATTGCCATGCGGAATTCGGTGATGGCTGTTTCCCGTTTCCAAAGAACAATGTCTATGGCCGGCGTATTACCACGGCGGTCGCCTATCTCGACAGCGCCGTGCGCCGGCGCCCCAACCTGGACATCATTACCGATGCCCAGGTGGATCAGATCGAATTCGACGGCACACGGGCAACTGTCGTGTCGGTATCTCCCCCAGGGGGCAAGGAACGCTTCGAGGGCGGAGAAATCATCCTTTGCGCCGGCGCTCTGCATACCCCTGCGGTCCTACTGCGCGCAGGGATCGGGCCCGCCGTGCATTTAGGCGAGATGGGCATTGAAGTTCGTGCGGATCTGCCGGCTGTCGGTGCCAATCTACAGGATCATCCGCTTGTCGGCTTCGGCGTGCACTTGAAACGAAGCGCTCGGCTACAGTCGCATAGTCTATAGCCGTTTTTCCTCCCGGATGGCGGGCTGTCCGCCCCAGGATATGAAGATGTCATTGGGCAACAGGTTTGATCAAACGGCGGTCGGACATCAGTTCGGCGTCGTTCGGGTCGGGCCGGATAAGGCTTTTTCCCGTGGCCTGGTCCGTTTGCGCACCACCGATGCCAAGGACGAACCCCATGTATCGTTCAATCTTTTGTCCGATGAGCGCGATCTTGCCAGGATGATTTATGGCATCCGCTTTGCCTGCAAGGTGCTGTCGGCGGACGCCATTCAAAAGGCATCATTCTCCATATTCGCCGGCGCCTACACGGATTGGACACGCCGCCTGGGTATAAAGACTTGGTACAACAAAATCCTGACGGAAGTCGGCGCCTTTGCCTTGGACCTTGGCGTCTTGCCGCGAAACGCGATCATGCGGGTTGTCACGTCTTCAGGTTACGGAATAGATGAGTTATTGCGCGATGATCATGCGGCAGAGGCTTTCGCCCGTGAAACGGCGCTGGGAAACTGGCACGCCTGCGGCACCGTGCGGATGGGCGCCAAAGGTGACCGCGATGCCTGTGTGGACAGTGCCGGCAGGGTCCTTGGCATCAAAAATCTGAGGGTCGCCGATGCCTCGATCATGCCTGCCATTCCCTGCGCCAATATTCACCTGACCACGATCATGGCGGCGGAAAAACTGTCTGATTGCATTTGAGGCGTGCCGAGACGCTGCAATCGGAATGGTCATTCAACCCCGTTACTCATGATGCAGGATGCTGCCGTCCAAAACAGTGGCCTGCACACGGATATCGCGTATCTCGTCCTCGGGGCATGTGAAGTAATCCCGGTCGAGAACCACAATATCCGCAAGCTTGCCCGGCTCGATCGAGCCCTTCACGGCTTCTTCACGGCCAGCATAGGCACCCAGAGTGGTGTAAGCATGCAAGGCTTCGATCCGGCTAACTGCCTGACACTGGTCCAAATCCCCGCCATCGTCCGAGCGGCGCGTGATCATCGACCAGAGTGCTAGGAATGGATTCGCCTGACAAACCATTGCGTCCGAATGGCCAGGCGCGGGGACGCCGGCATCGATCAGGCTTCGATGCGGCCACATGTGCTGCATCGCCGCCTGGCCGCGATTGGCCACATAGGCGCCGCCTAAGTCGTACATGAAACCCGTGGCGGAACTATCAATTACCCCCAATCGCTTCAGGCGCTCGAGAATAGGCGGCGTGACATAGCAGCAATGCTCAACCCGCATCCGGTGATCATGGCGCGGCGCGGCTAAGAGGCATGCCTCGATGGCATCAAGTGCAAAGTCTATGCCCCTATCGCCGACGCCTTCGATCATGACCTGCAGTCCCGCCTTGTGCGCCGCGACCGCCCGCGCCGCAAGATCCGCGGCTTCATATAGCAGCATCCCGGTATTGGGCTCGGGCTCGCCAGGTATGGGAGCACCGACATAGGGTTCGTAATAGGCTGCCGTACGGCCAGAGGTCGAACAATCCGGGCACCATTCGGCGCCGATCACGCGCAACCAATCGTCACCAAGGCCCGAATGAAAACCGGCACGTATGAAGCTCTCGACCAGCCCCTCCTCGCGACCTGAAACGATGATGCCGACACGCATCTCCAGCCTGCCCTGGGCGCGCAGGATCTGATAGGCCTCGATCGACTTACGCCCGCAAAGCGAATTGTAAACACTGGTAACGCCAAACCCGCGCCATTCGGCGAAGACCTGCTCGAGCCCATCGGCGAGCATTTCGGGCGTGTTGGCCGCCTCGATATGGCTCAAAAAGACAAGCGCGGCAGTCTCCCGGCACAGTCCCGTGACCGCACCCGACGCAGGGTCCCGGTCAAACCTGCCAAACGGTGGATCCGCTGGATCGGTTCCAAGGCCTACCTCCGTATAGGCCCGGCTATTGGCCAGTCCAAGATGGCCATCGGTACGCTGGATGTATAGCGGCCGCCCCTTGGCCGCCTGATCCATCTCGGCCAGGCTCGGATAGCCACCCGATTTCACGTCGTCGAAGCGATAGCAGACAATCCAGTCATCCGGTCCCCGCTCCTCGGCCAGTTCCGCGATGCGTGAAAGAAGGCCTGCCCGGGTGTCAATCTTGTCCGGGCTTACCATTTCCCAACTCGCGATCCGCGCCGCATAGCCATCGGGGTGAGTATGGCTGTCAACGATGCCGGGGATCGCTGTCCGCCCCTCGAGATTGAACATTTCGGTGCCAACGCCAGCGAGCGCGCGGATGTCGTCGTCGCCACCGGTGGCAATAATCCTGCCGTTGTGCACAGCGAGGGCCGAAATGAAACGGCCATCCGCATCCATCACGGCGATCTTACCGCCATGAAGAATCAAGTCAGGCGAGAATGAAGACATCCGATATCCTCCCAATTTGGAAATGTCATGGACCCTAATCCGGCCGGAAGGGAAGGTAAATCACCCGTCAGGAGATCGGTTATGCCGAGGGCGAGGGGCGGTGAAGAATTTGATCCATCAACTCAGCATATCGACTGCCGTCCGTTTCATCTTGTCGTTCACTTCGAGATATCGCTGCGTTGCGGCCGCTTCGCTATTCCTTGCCCGTCGGGATATCGCGAAAGCTCAGGCCCTTGTCCGTGCGCGGATCCTGGGGTAGGCCAAGGACGCGCTCGGCGATGATATTACGCAGGATTTCATCCGTGCCACCGGCAACGCGCATGGCCGGCGACTGCAAATATGACTGCTGAAAACGGCCATCGCCGGGAACCAGATCATGATCCGAGACGATGCCGCATTGATCCATCAGATCGCTGCCAAAGCGGGCAATCTCCTGTGCCTTGCGGGCGCTGACCAGCTTGGCGATGGAATTTTCCGGCCCCGGCGTTTCACCCCGAGACAGGGCGGAGACCGAGCGCATCCTGGTATTCTTCAGACCGGCGGTTTCGCAATACCATTGCGCCAGCCGTGAACGCACGGCCTGGTTCTCGATCGCGGGGCGGTCATCCAGTTCGACGGTTTGCGCCAAGGCGAAAATCTGTTCGAAATCCGGGCCCGGCGCCTCGCCCACCGAAACCCGCTCGTTCATCAATGTGGCCAGCGCGACCTTCCAGCCGTCGCCTACCTTTCCCAGCCGCTGGGCATCAGGCACGCGCACGTCATCGAACCGCACCGCGTTGAAGTGAGAGCTGCCCGAGATCTGGCGAATGGGCTCGATGGAAATGCCGGGCGATTTCATGTCGATAAAGAAGAACGTCAGGCCCTTATGCTTCGCCACATCGGGATCCGTGCGGACCACGATGATGCCGAAGTCGCTGTAGTGCGCGCCGGAAGTCCAGATTTTCTCGCCGTTGAAAATCCAATCTTCTCCGTCCCGCACCGCCCCCATGCGCAGGCCGGCCAGGTCCGAGCCGGCGGCGCTTTCACTGAAGATCTGACACCAGATTTCCTCGCCCTTGGCCATGGGGGCCAGATAGCGGGCCTTTTGCTCTTCCGTGGCGAATTTCATCAGGATAGGACCGGCCATGCCCTGGCCGATTTCGACGACACCGCGCGGCACGATGTAGCGAGATTCTTCCTGGCCGTAAATCACACGCTCGATTGAGCTAAGGCCCCGCCCGCCATATTCCCGTGGCCAGTTCAGACAAGCCCAGCGGTCCTCGTAGCGCTTGAGCTGAAATTCCTTGCAGAGGCGGACAATGTTGTCCCGCGTTTTATCTTCCAGAACCGAGGCCCAGGTCTGGTTTGGATGCGCCTTCGGAGTGGCATTGGCATCCAGCCAGGCGCGGCATTCGGCGCGGAATTCAGCCTCGGCAGAGGTATCGGAGAAATCCATTATGCCGCCTCCCCTTCTCTGGCCTCCAGAGCCCGAACCAGTTTTTCCTCCCAAACCAGGTTGGAGCCGATATTGACGGCCAGCGAGCGGGCGCGGCGGTAATAGAGATGACAATCGGTTTCCCAGGTGCAGCCCATGCCGCCATGCACCTGGATACTTTCGCTCGCGCAGAGGTCAAAGGCCTTGGTGGCGCTGACCCGCGCGGCGGCGGCGGCCAGGGGAAGCTCGGGCGCATCATGGCTCAGGGCCCAGGCAGCGTAATAGCAGTTCGACTTAGCCAGGGTCGCGGCGACATACATATCCGCCAGCTTGTGCTTAACGCCTTGGTAGGAGCCGATGGCGCGGCCAAAGGCAAAACGCTCGCGGGCATACTCACAGGCCTGATCCAGGGCGACCTGTGCTCCGCCCACCTGCTCAAAAGCGAAGAAGACCGCCGCATGATCATATATACGCCGCAATAATTCCCAAGCCGCGCCGGGCTGGCCCAAGCGTTCGGCGGCTGCATTCCGAAAATGCAGCCTGCCTTGCGGCCGGCTGGGATCGAGAGAGGCAATCGGCGTCACCTCAACATCCGGGCCGGCAAGAGGGACGATATGGAACGTGCCGCCCGCCTCCGCGCTCAACACCAGCGCCAGATCCGCCGCGGCGGCATTGGCAACGGGATATTTTTCGCCGTTCAGCTTGCCGTCCTTGGCAGCTACCGCGACGTTCCTTGGCGTTGCATTTGCCGGGCCTTCGCTGACCGCCAGGGTGGCCGAAATTTCACCCGTGGCAAGCCTGGGCAGATATTCACGCTTTTGTGCCTCGCTGCCCGCCGCCAGCAGCAACGGCGTGGCGAGATAGACCGAGGTGGAAAATACCGTCGTCGCAAGGGCGCGGCCAAGCTCTTCGGAAAGCACGCATAGCTCCAACGCGCCGGCGCCGGCGCCACCGTATTCTTCGGGAATGGCCGTGCCCATCCAGCCCAGCTTGGCCATGTCGCGCCACAGGTCGGTGGCCGAGGCCTCATCGCCATCCAGCATGCCGCGGGCCAGTTGAGCGCCGCCTTGACTGTCAAGAAAGCCGCGCGCCTGATCGCGCAGAAGCTGTTGTTCCTCGGAGAAATCGAAATTCATGACCCAGCTCCATCCTGTGCCGTACCCAGCGTTTCATTGGCCAAGTCACGGGCCCATTCATAGCTGGCCTTGCCATTGGCGGCGCGGAACAACTCATCGACGAAAATAACGTTCTTCGGCACCTTGTAGTCGGCAAGCTTGCTTTTGCAATGGTCGCGAACCAGTTGTTCGTCGATCTCGGCCTCGCCGGTCTTGGAGACAATGGCGACCACCTTCTGCCCCCAGATATCGTCCACCACGCCGACAACCTGGGCATCCAGGATGCCGGACAGTGTCTTCAGAGCATGTTCCACTTCCTCGGCGAAGATTTTCTCGCCACCCGAATTAATAGTCACGGAATCCCGGCCCAGGAAATGATAGCTGCCGTCCTCGTTCATGCGGGCCCGGTCGCCCGGCACCGCATAACGTTTGCCGTCGATCACCGGGAAAGCAAGCTTGGTTTTCTCCGCATCGTTTAGATAACCCATGGCCACCGGTTCGCCCTGTGCCACCCAGCCGGTTTCGTCTTCGCCCGGTTGCAGAATGCGGGTGCGGTCGGCGCTGATCACACAGGCATTGATATCCATCTCGAAATCCACCGATGATTTAGTCTTGCCACCCTTGGAGAGGTTCATCGCCTGCCGGCCCGCCTCGGACGAGCCCACCGCATCGACCAACAACATCTGGGGCATGTGGTCCTGCAAACGCTTTTTGTTGCGCGGCGAAAGCACCGCGCCGCCGGAATTGATCATGGAAAAGGCGGATAGGTCATAGCTGCCTCGGTCCATCTCTGCCAGCAGAGGCGCGGCGAAGGCATCGCCAATCAGAGTCGCCTGGGTGATGCTCTCACGCTCGAACGTTTGCACGATTTCCTTGGCGTCGAAATGATCCACGGTTTCCTGAATTACGATGGCGCTGCCGCGAAACATCGCGCCCAGGGCCATGCAAGTACCCGAAGCATGCATCATCGGCGCCAGAGGCATGGCCTTGCCCAGGCGGCCTTGTGAAACACGCCGGGTGACATCGGCGACGGTCTTTTCCTGGCTGGTGCCGACCGGCGTCTGCGCGATCAAGCCAAAGAAAATATCGGTCTGCCGCCACAACACACCCTTGGGTAGGCCCGTGGTACCACCGGTATAGATAATGAACAGATCATCGTCGCGACAACCGGGATCAATGGGTTCCGGCGCACAGGCGGCCAGGGCCTCCTCATAGTCGATAGCGCCCGCCATCAGGGTTACGTCCGAGCCGTCAGCGACCTGGATCCAGACCTGGATGTCCGGCAGTTGATCCCGCAGGCTTGCCAGCATCACCGCGAAACGGGCATGAAAAACGATTGCCTTGGCGCCGGAGTTCTTCAGCAGATAAACCAGCTCGTCATCCTGATAGCGGTAGTTCACGTTGATGGCGGAGGCGCGGCACTTAAAGGCGGCTAAAAGCGTCTCAAGGTATTCGTTGCAATTGTAAAGATACATCGCCACGTGATCCTGGCTCGATTGCCAGTTTTCCAGCCGCCCCAGCTCTTTGTGCAAACCAAGGCCGTTTTGCCGCAGAAAGGCCCCCAGCCGCCGCGTCCTATCATTGAACTGCGCCCAGGTGTAACGGCGCCCGCCAAAGATCAGACATTCCGTTTCGGGTATGGCGGCGGCGATGGCTTCTTGTAGTCGTGCAAGGTTCATGGTTCTCGAAATACTCTAATGCTCTGGCTAATGCTCAGGTATCAGGCAGGAATGGATCGACTCCTCGCCGGGAATTTCCCGCCCCAGGGTACGGATCGCCAACGCCGCATCGGCGACGGTAAAGTCGTGGGTATGCATCTTCTCCAACGGCACAGTGCCGCCGTGGATCAGGTCGATGGCCTTGGCATAGCCCGACGAAGTCACGCCAAAGGCGCCCAGAACGCGCAATTCCTTAAAGACAATCTTGTCAGAGACGAACCTGGCCATGGGCTTGAAGCCCTTGACGCCGGCCAGCACGACGGTGCCGCCGACCCGCGCGGCGGTGATGGCGTCATTGACCGGGCCATCCAGGCCGGGCGAGACATCCAGCACCGTATTAACGCCCTCACCGCCCGTGATCTCCCTGATTCTCTCGCGCAGGTTTTCGTTCTCCACGTCAATAACGTCGGTAGCGCCAAATTCCTTGGCCAGGTTCAGCTTGTTTTGATCCGCCGCCAAGCCGGACACGATGATGGTTTTGGCGCCCACCGATTTGGCCGCGATCACCGCCGCCAGGCCGCGCTGGCCCGGTCCCTGGATCAGGAGGCTGTCGCCGAATTTGGTCTGGGGGAGCTCCACGGCCCAGCGAAAGCCGGCGCCCAGGGGATTGTACATGACCGCGATCTGGGCTGGGATGGATTTGTCCATTCTGTGCAAGATGCTGCGGCTATCGAGAACCATGTGATTGGCATAGGCACCCCACAAGCCATGCCCCTCGGCCAGGGGAATGGTGGAATAGATTTGCCGGTTGGCACAAAGATGATACTCGCCGGACAGGCAGCGTTTGCAGATATGGCAGGACAGCAACGTTTCCACCGCCACCCGGTCGCCCACATCGACGCCCCAGCGCAGGGCGGCGGCATCGCCAATCGCCTCGATCACGCCAAGGGGTTCATGGCCCGGAATATGAGGCATCGGCAGGCCAAGACCGCTCTTGAATTGTTCGCAATCGGTGCCGCAGATACCGCAGGCCTCGATGCGCAACAAGGCCCGGTCATCGGTGATTTGCGGCAACGGAATATCGCGCGGTTCCAGGACACCGGGCGCGGTCAGGACCATTGCAAATGTGGTTTTTTGCGCCATGGTTTGGACCCCTAGCCTTTCAGGCAGGTGGTAGATGCGATGCCCGCGGCCAGAAAATCCTTGCCGGCGCGGACCTCCAGGGACACCGTCGCCAGGCCATCACCGAGGTTTTCCAGGCGGGAAATGCTGATCAGATGATCCGCATTGGTTTTCAGACCCGTGAAGCGCAGGGATAGGTCAGGGTTGGGGATGGCCAGGGGCTTACCCTTCAATCGGCTGGCCACGGGTGGGCCGACGGAAGTATCGGCGGCGATACAGGCAGCTTCGATACTGGCAGCCGGATCGTCCCAGATCACCTTCACAGCGGTAGCGATGGCGCCGTCAACCTTGCCCAGGTATCGTGGCTGGAAGGTATCAATCATTGGAATGCGGTAGTTCTTGCCCGGATGCCGCCAGGTCTTGCCGTCTTCATAGGCCGACAGGCCGGAGAAATCCGGCGCATCGGGGTCTGCGGAAAAATCAGCCAGGGCGGCGGGCTCCACCAGAGACACCGTGCCCCGCGTCGCCAGCTTGCCTTCCTCGGTGAAGATATCGACGCTGACCGTGCTCAATGTCCGCCCGGCATTCAGCACAGTCGGCACGACCTTGGCCAGGCCGGGCCGGAAGCTGCGGATAAAGCGTGCATCCAGGCCAATGGGCTGGCGACCAGCGGCCACGCCACGGGCGGCGAAGACACAGATCGCGGCCAGATTGCCACCGTTGGTGCCGCCAAAGCCGCCGTTCAGTTCCTCCGCCAGATCAAAGGCCCATTGGCCATCTTCTTTTGATGTACCGCGCAAGCGTTCAGCGAAATTCATGATCTTGAAATGGCTCCTCAGTCCGCGAATGTGGCGCGCGCCTGGCTTAAAACGACGCCGCCATTCTGGTCTTCCACCTGGATGATCGCCGCGCCGGGGCCATCATTCCAGAACTTGGTAACGATATGATCCTCGAACTGCACCGTGTCCGCGAAACGCCCGGTCATGGATTTAAACCGCGCCGGATCACCGCCGCACAAACCATGCAATATTGCGCGGCCAACAAAGCCATAGGTGCACAGACCATGCATGAAGGGTTTGTCATAGCCGGCTTTTCGGGCGAATTCGGGATCGATATGCAATGCCACCCGGTCACCGGACAGCCGATAAATTGCGCCTTGTTCCGGCTGGGTGGCGTAGTCGATGATCAAGTCCGGCTCACGTTCGGGCGGTTGGTTCTTGTCCTTGGTCGAGGGGCCCGGCTCGCCGCCAAAGCCGCCGCCACCGATATAAAAGAGCGTGGAATAGCTTTTGAACAACGGTCCATCAGCATCGGAGGCCAGGGCCGAGACGCCGATCACGCCCGACTTGCCCTTGTCCCAAACCTCCGAAACCTTGCTCTCCAGGGTAATCTCGGTCTTCACCGGTAGGGGCCGCAGCAATTCGATGCCCTGTTCACCATGCAACAGGCGCTGGATCTTCAGCTTCACCACATGGCGCAGGTTGCCCATGGCGCGCGTGGCCGGGATTACCGCGTAGGTCGGCAGCACCAACGGGCCGCCACTTTCACGATCGCTGCCTTCATATACGAAGTCGAGCTCGTCCGCTGGTTTGGCGCCAACGCCCAGGGCGTAGAGCATGACATCCTTGGCATTCCAGGAAATCGTCAGGGGATCGAACTTGTGCCCCACCATGTCGAGGGACAGGGTATCGCCAACCATCCTACGAGACCATCCAACTGCCGCCGCTGACGCACAAGGTCTGGCCCGTCAGGTAATAGCCTTCGTCCGACATCAGAAACAGCGCCGTATTGGCGATGTCCTTCGGCTCGCCCTTGCGTGGTAGGGGAATGGTCTCCAAATAGCCTTCCAGTTGCTCCTTTGGATAAATCCGTTCCAGGAAAGGGTTCATGATCAAACCCGGCGCGATAGCGTTCAGGCGGATGCCGTGTTTGGCGACCTCGTTCCCCACGGACTTGGAAAAGGCGACAACGCCCGCCTTGGCGGCGGCGTAATGGCATTGGTTCGGCGCGCCTTCCAGCCCGGCGGTGGACGACAGGCTAACGATACTGCCGCTTTCCTGTTTGATCATGGCCGGCAATACGGCGCGGACACAGCGGAAGGTGCCCTTGATGCAAACATCGAACACCAGATCCCATTGCTCGTCCGTGATATCGACGCATTCGTTCAAAACATTGATGCCGGCGTTATTCATCAGACCATCGATGCGGCCAAATTTCTCCAGCGTCGCGGCGACCAGATTGTCCACATGTTCCTGATTGGTGACGTCGCACAGCACGCCGATGGACTCCACGCCGAAGTCGTCCCGGATCATTTCAGAGGCCTCCTTGGTGCGCTTTTGGTGGGTGTCGCTGACCACCACCTTGGCGCCTTCCTCGGCGAAGCGGCGGGCGCTGGTTTGCCCAATGCCGGCCCCGGCGGAACCCGTAACGATAATGACCTTGTCCTGTAATCTCATGCTCTTTCTCCTATATCACAGCAACATATTCTAACGAGCGTTAGGCTTAGCTTCAACAAAATTTTCGTGTCAAAATCTCAATTTTAAACCTATTTGCCATGAAAGAATGGAAAACTGGGTGTCTTGACATCAAATAGTCATCATATTATCCCTAATAATTGTTAGGTAATGAGGCCGAACCGCGAATTTTTCAGCAGGCCGAAGTTTGTATTTTGAGGAGATCGACCATGGCAGACCATGAATTTGAAGACTTGCTCTACGAAACCAATGACGGCGTCGCGAAAATCACCATCAACCGCCCCGACAGCCTGAACGCCTTGCGCGGCGTTACCATGGCCGAGTTGATCGCGGCGGTCGAAATGGCCGGGTATGACAAAACCGTCGGCGTGATCGTGCTGACCGGTGCCGGCGAACGTGCCTTCACGGTTGGCGGTGACGTTAAATGGGAAAAGGAAGGCGGCCTGGCCGAACGTCATATCACGGTCAATCCACGCGGCGTGCATGACGCGGTGCGCCATTGCGGCAAGCCGGTGATCTCCGTGGTCAAGGGCTATGCCATCGGCATGGGTAATCATCTAGCCTATTGCTGTGACCTGACCATCGCCGCCGACAACGCCATCTTTGGCCAAAACGGCCCCCGTGTCGCCAGCCCGGCGGAGGGTTGGATCGTCGCCTATGCAGCCCGTGTCGTCGGCGCCAAGAAAGCCCGCGAAATGTGGATGCTGTGCCGCAAATACGATGCCCAGCAGGCCTTGGAGATGGGCATCTGCAACGCGGTGGTACCGATGGATCAACTGGAGGAGGAAGTCGACAAGTGGTGCCAGGAAATCCTCAGCCTCAGCCCGACCTGCGTGAAGATCGTCAAGGCATCGTTTGATTCGGATGTGGATTACATGCGCGATCCAGCTGCCAATCATTTCCAAATGATGTTGGCACCAGACTATTTTTCAACGCCAGAATCCAAGGAGGGTGCAAATGCCTTTCTGGAAAAACGTCCGCCGGACTTCAAACAATTTCTCCGCTGAGGTATTGAGAGGCATTAGGGAATGGGGATCGACGCTTGAGCGTGGAAGAGAAAGATTCGCAGCAGCCAGCCCCAAAGAAGGGCCGGGGCCAGAGCGGATCCGTGTCCCGGCGCCTTATTCTTGATGTCGCCGCCGCGATGTTTTCGGCCCAGGGCTTCACCGAAACCTCGATGCGTGAAATCGCCGCCAAGGCGGGGATGCGCGCGCCATCGGTCTATTACCATTTCACCTCGAAAGAGCAGATTCTTAGTGAAATCCTTTCGATTGCCATCAGGTCCACCAATCTTGCCGTCAGGGAAAGTGTTGAACGATTACCCGCGGATGCCGCGCCGCGGCGCAAGATCGAGGCGGCGGTCGGGGCGCATGTGCGAAGTTTGCACCGCAATATTCATTATACCGCGACCAGCGTGCGGTATCAGGGCCAGGTACCCCAGGAGGTCGCGCTAAATGTTCGCGCGGATCGGGAAACTTATGCCGATTACTGGCAGCAACTCTTGGCGGAAGCCGCCGCATCGGGCGATTTGTCGCCGACAATAAACCGGCAATTCCTGCAGCCGCTAATCCTTGGTTCCATGAACCATACCATCAATTGGTATGACGCCGGCCGCGGCAATCTCGAGGAACTTATCCTAACAGTCCTGGCGTTGTTCAAGGGAATGTGGCCCCATCAAGATCGGTGACCTTCGCCCCTTTTAGGGGACAGTGTCAGATCAGAACGGAAACTACTTCATATGAACAAATTTGGCATCGGCCGGCCCCTAAAAAGGTACAAAGACCGCCGCTTCCTGACCGGCAAGGGCCGTTGTTCCATGACGTCAATCTGAACGGCCAAGCCCATGCGGTGATAGTCCGCTCGTCCCATGCCAATGCGCGGATCGTCCGCATGGAAATCGATACGGACACCGGCCAGGTCGATCTGCTTCGCTATGCCGTGGTCGACGATGTCGGCACCGTGATCAATCCCGTCGGCCTGAAAGGCCAGATCCATGGCAGCATCGCGCAAGGCGTGGGCCAAGCATTGATGGAACAGGTGGTCTATGACCCAGACAATGGCCAATTGTTGAGCGGCTCCTTCATGGATTATGCCATACCGCGGGCCGATACGACCTGCGCCATCAAGGTGGAAAGCAATTCGGTGCCGACCAAGCTCAACCCGCTGGGCGCCAAGGGTGCGGGCGAGGCCGGCACGGTCGGCGCCCTGCCGACGGTGATGAATGCCGTGCTCCATGCCCTGGCGCCGCAGGGCGTCAGGGAACTCGACATGCCGGCGACCAGCGCACGGGTTTGGCAGGCCATGCAGCAGGCGAAAAGCAGCTGACGCCCAGCCAGGTTTCAACCAGGGCAATTGCGCGGGCAAAATTGCCCAAACAAAATGCATGGTGCCCGCTTCCCGGCGACGCTAAACTTCAAGCAAGCTTGCCAAATGGGGAATGTGGGCTAAAGAAATCCCGCGCCGGGATTGCAACACGAAGGGAATGACATGAGCCTGCATAAGCGCGTTTTGATCGCCAACCGTGGCGAAATAGCCATCCGCATTGCCAAGGCCGCCAAGGCATTGGGCATGGAATCCATCGCCGTGTATGCCCCGGTGGATGCCTTGTCCCTGCATACGCGGGTAACGACCCAGGCCCAGGCGATCGGTCAGGATGGTGGTCAGGATGGCGGCCAAGATGCCGTGGCCGCCTATCTGGATGGCGCCGCTTTGATCAGGATCGCCAAGGAAATGCACTGCGACTGCATTCATCCCGGCTATGGCTTTCTATCTGAAAACACCAATTTCGCGACTATGTGCGCGGCCGAGGATATCGCCTTCATCGGGCCCTCCGCCTCCGCCTTGCAGCTGTTTGGCGACAAGGTTACGGCGCGGGCGCTGGCACAATCCTGCGGCATTCCCGTTGTTTCGGGCAGCACCGCCGCGCTCAATTCCAGCAATGAAGCCCGCGAAATCGCCAATGGCATCGGCTATCCCATCATGTTGAAAGCAGCGGCGGGCGGTGGTGGCCGGGGCATGCGCGCGGTGGCCTCGGACGGTGAATTGGTGGATGCCTTTGAACGCTGCCAAAGCGAAGCAGCGGCGGCCTTTGGCGATGGCTCGATCTTTATCGAAAAACTGGTCGAACGGCCCCGCCATATCGAAGTACAGATCCTGGCCGATACCCAGGGACGGACGGTTCATCTGCACGAGCGTGATTGCTCGGTACAGATCCGCAATCAAAAAGTCATCGAGATCGCACCCGCCGCCGGTCTTGATCGCGCATTGAGACAAAACATGCTCGATGACGCGATCAAACTCGCCAAGGAGGCTGACTACGTCAATGCCGGCACCGTTGAGTTTCTGGTATCGCCGGAGAGCGGCGATTACTACTTCATCGAATGCAATCCACGCATCCAGGTAGAGCACACGGTGACCGAACAAGTCACCGGCATCGACCTGGTGGAAGCGCAATTCCACATTGCGGGCGGTGCCTCGCTGCAATCCCTGGGCCTTGCGGACCAGGCGGCGGTCGGCGCGGCCAGGGGATATGCGGTTCAGGCCCGTGTCGTGGCCCAAGGCAGCGGCACGATCAGTGGCTACAAGGAGCCATCGGGCCCTGGCATCCGCGTCGATGCCTGCGGTTATCTCGGCTATACGCCGCCGCCTCAGTTTGATCCACTGCTGGCCAAGCTCATATGCACGGCCAGTTCCGGCGGCACGCTGGTGGCGGCCGTGGAGCGGACCCTGGCCGCCATGGACGAATTCCACATCGGCGGGTTGCCGACCAACCTGGCGCAGCTACGCGCCATTCTGGAAAAGCCCGAGGTCGGCGGCGGCGATGCCAGGACCTCGCTGATGGCCGAGCATCCGGAACTCTCGGACATCACCGCGCTGTCGTCGGGGGGCGAACCGGTCAGCTTTCTCGAACAGCAGGCCGCCACGCTAATTGCGCCGGGTGCCGGACAGGCGTGGGCACGGTTCGAATCTAATTTGCCGCCACTGGAGATCGCCGACAATGCCACGGGTCTGGAATGTCCCATGGGCGGCAGCATCTTGGAATTGTCCTTGGTTGAAGGCGCACACGTTAGCGCCGGCGATACGCTGCTTGTCATCAGCGCCATGAAGATGGAGGCGGCGGTCGCCGCTCCCTGTTCGGGCACCATCACGGCGATCCAATCCGTACGCGAGGGTGACAATGTGGTCGCGGGACAGGTCGTCGCCGAGATCACGCCAGATGCGGGCGACGCGGAACGGGATCTGGCCGAACGAGATGTCAACGAGACCTGGACGCCGGTGCTCGAAGAAGTCAAAACCTTGCAGCAATTGGCCCATGACCGTCTGGCGCCTGGTTCCGAGGACCCCGGTGTCGTCCGGCAACGCTCCCGCGACAAATTGACCTGCCGAGAACGCATCACCTTGCTTTTGGATGAGGATTCATTCCGCGAGGTCGGCAGCCTGGCCGGCTTCGCCACCTATGACGAGGACGGCAATGTCGCGGCCTTCACGCCCGCCAACCATGTGGGCGGCTGGGGCATGATCGCCGGCCGCACGGCCATTGTCTGCGCCGACGATTTCACCTCTCGGGGCGGTCATGCGGACGGTGCCATCGGCTCCAAAAGCCGCTATCTGGACCAATTGTCGCTGGAGCTGAATGCGCCATCAATCAGACTGCTTGATGGCTCGTCAGGGGGTGGCAGCGTCGCCACCATGGTGCCGCAACAACAGCAATCCGGTGCCAGTGACGCCCAGGAAAGCAGCGGCGCGATCAAGGCGGGCCGGCCGCGGGTAACGGGCGGGGGCGGCTCGTTCCTGCCTGGCGAGCTGGGCAGCGCGGTCTACACCGAACAGCTATCAACGGTGCCCGTGGTCAATATGCTGCTGGGCAGCGTCGTGGGCATCGGCGCGGCGAAAGCCGTCCTTGGGCATTTTTCTGTCATGGTTCGCGATATCTCGCAATTGTTTGTTGCCGGCCCCCCGGTTGTCAGCCACGCCATGGGATACGACATTACCAAGGAGGAACTTGGTGACTGGCGCATCCACTGCACCAACGGCTCTGTCGATAATTTGGCGGAGAGCGAGGATGAGGCGGTCGCGATAACCCGCAAATTTCTCTCTTATCTGCCATCCAGCGTCCATGAAACGCCGCCGGTTCTGCCGCCGAACCCGGACGATCCTCATGACCGGCGCGAGGAGGAGCTATTCACGCTGATCCCGCGCAGCCGCACATCGACCTTTGATATGCGCAAGGCCATCCGATTGCTGGCCGACAAGGATTCGTTCTTCGAGACCGGATCGCTTTGGGGTACGGATCAGATTACCGGCTTCGTTCGCTTCAACGGACATCCGCTTGGCGTCATTGCCTCCGACAGCCGGCACGTCAACGGCGGCGCCTTGACGGCGGATGGTTGCGATAAACTGCGGCGCCATATCGACCTGTGCGATGTCTTCCATATCCCGATCCTTAATCTGGTTGATAACCCAGGCTTTGCCGTGGGTCTGGAGCATGAGATCGCGGGCACCATCCGCAAGGGCGGTGAATGGATGGTGGCATTCGCGCAAATCAAGGTGCCTATTTTCACGGTTATCGCTAGGCGCAGCTTTGGCGTCGCGGGCAACAACTACGCCACGCCCCTGGCCCGGCCTTCCGTTCGGGTCGCCTGGCCCGCCGCCGACACGGGCGGCATTCCACCCGAAGGCGGCATTGAAGCAGCATACAAACGCCAGTTGGCGGAGGCGGAGGACCCAGTCGCGCTACGGGCGGAAATCAACGCCCGCATCGAAAGCGCCCGCGGCCCCGTCGGCCCCCTGAACAAATTTCAGATCGAAGAAATGGTCGATCCCAGGGATACCCGCCGCTTGATCTGCGAATGGGTTGGAACCGCTTACAAGATTATCGCACAGCCGGGCCGGCTTGGGCCCCGCGCATTGCAATTCAGACCTTGATTGGAGTTCGACCGATGAATGAAGCTCCAGCCTACCTGCCGCCCAAAGTCTGGCAATGGGACAAAGAGAACGGCGGTAAATTCGCCAATATCAACCGCCCCACCGCAGGCTCGACGCACGACAAGGCGCTGCCCGTGGGCAAGCATCCCATGCAGCTCTATTCCCTGGGCACGCCGAATGGCGTCAAGGTCACGATATTGCTGGAAGAGCTGTTGGCGCTTGGACATGCGGGCGCCGAGTACGATGCCTGGCCGATCAATATCGGCGATGGCAATCAATTCGGCAGCGGCTTTGTCGAGGCGAACCCGAATTCCAAGATCCCCGCATTGATGGACCACAGTGGATCGACGCCCGTGCGGGTCTTCGAATCCGGTGCAATTGTGTTGCATTTGGCGGAGAAATTCGATGCATTTCTTCCCAGCGATCCCAATAAACGGCCCGAATGCCTGTCATGGCTGTTTTGGCAAATGGGCAGTGCGCCGTTTCTTGGCGGCGGCTTTGGTCATTTTTACAGCTACGCGCCCTTTAAAATCGAATACAGCATTAACCGTTACGCCATGGAAGTAAAACGCCAGCTGGATTTACTCAACCGCCATCTGGCCGACAATCAGTATATGTGCGGCGACGAATACACCATTGCCGATATAGCAATCTGGCCCTGGTACGGCGCCGTGGTCCTGAACAGGGTTTACGACGCGGCTGAATTTCTCGATGCCGGGTCCTATAAGAACCTTGGCCGATGGACCCATGAAATTGATGCACGGGACGCCGTTCGGCGTGGCCGCATGGTCAACCGTTACTCCGGCCCCCTTGAAGAGCAACTTCGTGAGCGCCACGATGCCACCGACTTCGAGAGCAAGACCCAGGATAAGATCGAAGCCTCGAAAGGTTAGGCCGCTTACCTATGGCCAGGGCGTTTCCTTGACGGCATTGCGGGCGGCGATGCGGCCAAATGCCATACATTCGCCGATATTTCCCGTGCCCTGATACAGATAGCTGTAAATCGAGCCAAGTTCGCCGGCACTGTAAAGGCGCGGAATGGCGGTGCCGTTGGGGCGGAGGACCTGCGCCTTCTCGTTACGCTGCGGACCGCCCTGGGTATTCAGCATCGAGGGCGACATTTCCAGCGCATAATACGGCCCCCCATCAAACGGCGTTAGCATGAGTTCCCGGCCAAAATCTTCGTCGGCACCCGCCTCGGCTTGGGCATTCCAGCGGTCAACGGTTTCGCGCAGCCGATCGGGATCAAGGCTGATGGCGTCGGCAAGACCGGCCACGGTATCCGCTGTCCTGATCCAGTCTTTTCGCAGTTCGGCGCTGTTGTCCTCGCTCCAATCATAGCGTTCGATGATCTGCGTCCAGCCATGGCTTGGGGTCTTGTCATAGAGCGGCCCCGAGGCCATCAACGTCTGGTCGAAAACCATGTACATTGGACATGGCGTTGAAAGCGCCTGCCATGTTCCATTCGATGGTACCTTGCCATGGCGGGTCTTGAATTTCTCGTCCGTGAAACGCCTCCCATCAGGGCCGACAACGATCATGCCGCCCGGCACGCTCTTGCTGAAATGCAGCGCCTGCATGGAGAACGTGGTGGAAAATTCCGGTACTTTCAGGGCCATGGACGGCCCGGCAAAGTTGTTCATATGCCAAAGGTTGGCACCGACGGCCAGGGCCATAGAGATGCCGTCGCCTTCGTTGTAGGGGCTGCCGGAGGTGTAACAATAAGGCACGCCCGAGAGATAATTGCGGATCATCTCCTGGTTATTCTCAAAACCGCCACAGGTCAGCACGACCGCCTTGCGAGCCTTGACGAAGACGGGCTTGCCGCTCTGTTCAGCACGGACGCCCAGAATTTCTCCGGTTGCGCCATCTTGGATTAGTTCGCGGCCCGGCAACTCGTAACAAACCTTGATCGGGCGCTCCCTGACCAGGCTCTCGAACCGGTTCCAGGTGTGGGAATAACCGTAGTTCGGGCCGTCGTGAAACTTATGGACGCAATCCGAACCCGGCAGATCTGGAAACTCAATTCCGGCTGGCTGGTGCTGATGCTCCTGAGGATCACCGCCCAAGCTGGCCAGCCATTCGTTATTCAAACACATCTCTTCCGACCAGGTGCAGACCATCTCATCAGGCACGGTATAAGGACCACACAGCGCCTTCAGGTAGGTAGCCGCGCTTTCCGCCGACGAAGTGTTGAGGTAGCCTTGCGCGGCAACACGGGTATTGCCGCCCTCCTGTCCTTCGGGCGCCTTTTCCAGGAGCGCCACCTCGGCACCCAGTTCGCAGGCGGTAACGGCGGCGGCGACGCCGGCTCCGCCAAAGCCGACAACAACCACGTCAGCCGTAATATCCCAGTTGTCCGGCATCATAACCCGCTACTCCAATTTCGCATCATCTAGAGAATACCACGCTTCTTCAATTCGGCGAGCTCCGCCGCATCCAGATCAAGCAAACGGCTATAGACCTCCTCGTTGTGATGGCCAAGTTTGGCCCCGCCCTCCAGTTTCGGCAGCGAGCCGGCAGAGAATGTCACGGGGAAACCCGCCATGATGCCGCGCTCGACGGGCGCTTCCGAATCCTGGCGATACATTGGTTTCAGGGTGCCGCGGTCACGGAAGTGGCCGTCATCCACCACCTCAGGCAAGGTCCGGACCCGAGCAATGGGAATACTGACGTTCTCCAGCAATGTAATCCCGTCGGCGCAATTAAGCTTGCCCAGTCGCCCCTGGATTTCCGCCCGTAATTCCTCGACATGCGTTTCTCTGTCTTCGCTCGTCGCGTAGCGAGGATTTTTCAGCAACTCATCAGCGCCGAGCGCCTTGCACAAATTTCGCCACCGCGTCAGCCCGCCGAGTGTGATAATCACATCGCCATCAGTTAGGTGATATAGCCCGGTGAGACCATGGCGGCTGTCATTTCCGGCGCGGACAGGCTGGCCGTCGTGGAGGACATCCTCTATGGGCTCCATGAACATCAATGTGGCCAAGGTATCGATCATTGAGGCGTCGAGATATTGGCCCTCACCCGTCTTTTCCTTGTGGCGCAAGGCGCCAAGGATCGAATACGCAGCATAAAGCGGCGTGACTAAATCTCCGACGAAAACGCCAATTCGTGTCGGCGGTCCGTCCGCGCTACCGTTCATATCCATGATGCCGGACATGGCCTGGATCTGATGATCATGGGCGGGCAGGTCCTTGTAGGGTCCGGTCTGGCCGTAGCCGGCGATGGAGCAGTAGACGATACCCGGATTTACCACCGCTATCTCATCATAGCCGAGACCAAGGCGCGTCATCGAACCCGGTGAAAGGTTTTCCACCACGACATTGGCGTCCTTCGCCAGTTCCAGAAACATCCGCTTCCCCTCCGGATCCTTCAGGTTCAAGGTGACGCTCTTCACTCCTTCTGAACGTTTGAGGAAACGGATCGAAAGATCCTCCTCCGTCTCCCTGTCAAAGCTTCTGCCGTTGGGGCCAGCAAAGGGTCCGATTTCTCGGATCGGATCACCGCTGCCCGGTATCTCGATCTTGATGACTTCGGCTCCAAAGCGCGCCAAGGTCATGCTCAAAAAGGGACCAGCAAGGAAAACCGTGACCGAAAGGACCCGGATATCATCGAGGGGTTTCATGGCCTGTCCTTTGGGTTACCGCGAACTGAAGATGATACAGAACACTATACGCCCTTGAATTTCGGCTTCCTTTTTTCGACGAAGGCGGCGCGGGCCTCCTTGGCATCGTCCGAGCTTTGCAAAATACCGCCTGCGTTTGAGGTCAGCACCATCGTGGTTTCGAGCGTGGAGTCGAGCGCCGCGCGCATGATCCGCTTGGAGGTCCATTGCACCAGAGGCGGCAGGGCAATGATGCGGTCACAAAGTTCCCGCGTCGTTGCCTCAAGCTCATCTAGGGTAACCAGATGATTGAGCATACCCCACTCGTAGGCACGCTCCGCCGATAACGAGCCGGTGTAGACAAATTCCAGTGCCCGGCCCAATCCGACCATTTTTGGCAGATAGTAACTGCCGCCGTTCTCGATGATTTGGCCTGCCTGCTGATAGCCGATGAAGCGGGTGTTCTCGCAACCGATGCGAATATCGCAATGCAGCGCCATATCCATGCCGGAACCGACGGCAGCGCCATTTATCATGGCGATGGTGGGCTTCCGGATTATAGAGATGTCCCGGTGGAGCTTGGTGAAGCCGTGATAGAAGTGCTGCCGGGCAGCGTCTGGGCCTTCGTGCGCACCGCGGGCGCCAACAAAATCCGGGCCGATCTCGTCCGCCGACGGACGGCTCTTAAGGTCGGCACCGGAACAAAAGCCCCGGCCCACTCCCGTTAGTACGATGACGCGCACATCCGGGTCGTCATCGCCGGCACGCATGTACTCGCCAACCTTGGCGACCGTGCCCATCTCCTCCGCCGTGCCGTAAAGCGCGTTCATCTTGTCTGGCCGGTTGAACTTGATCCAGAGGATGCCGTTATCCTCCTTCTCATAAAGTAGATAATCGACAAGCTCGGGTCCCATATGGGTTTCCTCCATTTAAGCGGTTAGCTTCCTTGAACCTGTAGCGTTCGTGGTGCATTCGCCTCGACAACATGTTCCTGATAGGCAGGACGGGTAAGTAATTGCTCGTAATAGGCCTCCAAATTCGCATGCGGGGGCCGGTTCGGCGTCCACTGCATCCAGCGATGGGTGATCGAACCCACCGGGATATCCCCCATGGTCAGCCGTGCGCCACCCACATAGTCGTTATCCTCCAAATGGGCGTCGAGAATATCGAACCAGGGCTTGGCCTTCTCCGCCGCCTCCTCGATCGCCGCCTTACTGCGTTCCGCTTCCTGCAGCCGGAAATAGTGGTCCAGATAGGCGGGGTTGAAAGAAGCCTGATTGAGGGCGCTCCAATCCATCCATTTGTCAGAGGCGGCCCGCTCGCGAAGATCTTCCGGACAGAGATTACCCATGCTGTATTTGGTGCAGAGGTAACGCACCACGGCACCAGACTCCCACAAGGTGAAGCCGTCCTCTTCTTCAAGCGTAGGCACGCGGCCATTGGGGTTTTTCCGGCGGTATTCCGGATCATCATTGCCGCCAAACGGCCCGCCCCAATCTATCCGTTCATACTCGATGCCAATTTCTCCTAGGCACCACAACGCCTTAATAACATTCGAGCCATCTTTCCGTCCCCATATCTTGAGCATTAGTCAATCTCTCTCGTAGTCGTTTCAAGAACTGCCGAAGCTGAGCAGGTTTTCCAACGGTTTGTATAGTTCCTCTAGGTAAGCGATGTCATCGTCTTCCAATGTGATCTTGGTGGCGACGACCAGTTGATCGAGTTGGCTGATCTTCGAAACACCGACAACCGGGGCGGTAACTTCAGGCTTACTTAGGAGCCAAGCAATGGCGATCTGAGCCGGGGTGTAGCCAAGTTTTTCCGCCACCTCGACAACCCGAACGGCGATTTCAAAATCCATTTTGCCCAGATAAAGCCCTTCCGTGCGCTTGCGGTCCGCGCCCTGGGAGCGTGCCGATCTGCCACCGTCCAGGCTACCCTTGTACGACCCCGCCAGGATGCCTCGCGCCAGGGGCGACCAGGGCGTCAACGCCACGCCGGTACTGGCACAATAGGGGTTCATCTCACGCTCTTCCTCACGGTAGATCAGGTTGTAATGGTTCTGCATGGAAACAAAGCGTGTCCAGCCATGACGCTCGGCGGTCATCTGCAGCTCGGCGAATTGCCAAGCGAACATCGTGGACCCACCGAGGTAAAGCGCCTTGCCGGCCTTTACCACATCATGCAGCGCCTCCATAGTTTCCTCAATGGGCGGCAGGGTAAGGCCCTGATGAAGGCGGCCGTGCGGATGGCGGTGAATGATCAATTGGTCCAAATAGTCGAGGCCGAGGCGTTGCAGACAGGCGTCCACGCCCTCCATCACATGTTTTCGCGACAGTCCCCCCTGATTGATGTTCGAACCCATGGGGCCTGAAATCTTGGTCGAGAGGACATATTGGTCGCGCGGCACCAGTTCGCGCAGAAGCTCGCCTACAACTCGTTCGCAGGCGCCAAGGCCATAGATGTCCGCGCAATCGAAATAGAACAGCCCATGGTCCAACGCGGCCTTGAAGATTGGCCGGGCTTCATCGATGGGGAGTGTCCAATCGCCCTGATGTCCCCGTCCAGGCTCGCCGAAATTCATCGTACCTAGACACAATCGTGAAACACCAAGCCCACTTCTACCCAACTGCATCGTTTCCAACATGGCATCCTCCCTAACGAAACAGACGGCAAGGGTATGGCGCATGCGCCATGTGCGCAATGTACAATCGGGCCCAATCTTGCCTGGATTTTCCACTCACCGTTGGTTATTTCTGAGGTGCCAACTGGCAGCAAAAGCTAAAATTTCAAGGAATAGTATCATGGATATGGTCCGCCTCGACCCGCCCGCCGAACTGACGATGCCGATCGGCGAAGCAATGTTCAGCCAGCGTGCCATGCGCCGTCTGGACCCAAACCGCCCGATCACGGACAAGCAGCTACAAATTATTCTGAACGCCGCCTCCAAGGCACCGAACGGTGGCAACACCCAGCCGGCCCGCTATCTGGTCATTCGCGAACGTGAGGCGATCAAAGAATTCGGCAAGCTGTATTTCGAAGCATGGTGGGCCAAACGCCGGGATGCTTACGGCTGGACTTCCAAGGCTGATATTCCGAAAGGCTCAGTGTACCGCCTACCGGCCCTGCTGGCGGACGAAATGCTCAATGCACCGGTTGTCATTCTGGCTTACTCGGAACCATCCGGCGTCGCCGCTTCTTCCACCTTCCCCGGCGTGCAGAATTTGCTGCTATCGGCCCGCGCCCTGGGCCTCGGCAGCGTGCTGACGACCCTGCATTCACAAGTCATGGACCGAGTCAATGCGATGTTCGGCGTGCCTGCGGAAATGGTCTTTCACTGCTGCATTCCAATCGGTTATCCGCGCGGCAATTTTGGACCAACCTCCCGTCTGCCGACCAGCACCACAACCTCGTGGGACCGTTGGGGTAAAGCGCCGCCCTGGAAATAGAACCTAGCAAGCTGCTAGTGGTTCCACCACGGTCTATCAGAGAACGAGCGCATATCGATCTCATGACTCCAGGTCGAGCGATGCTGTTGGGCGAGGTGAAAATAGGTGTCCGCGATCTTCTCCGGTAGCATAAGGCCATCATGGTCCATGCCCCGCGTTTCCCGTAGTTGCCGAAATTTCTCGGGCCCTAGCATTTTGCCCAAGGTATCGGGCGCATCCACCGCACCATCGAGAAGGACATGGGCAACGTGAATGCCCTTGGGTCCAAACTCCGCATTCAGGCTCTGACACAGCATACGTCGCCCGCCCATGGCTGCCGCATGCGAATGCTGACCCTTATTGCCGCGCATGGCCGCCGTTGCCGAAGTGACCAGAAACGTTCCCCTGCCCCGCTCCTCCATGAGAGGACACACGGTCGAGGCGGCACGGAACAATGCGAACGTAGCCATACGCCAGCCTATTTCAAATGCCTTGTAGGTGGTGTCAGCCAATGCCCGGTCACCGATCTGGGCCCCCAAATTAAAGACCACTACCTCTATGGGACCAATATCAGCCTCGACCGCGGCGACCCGCTCTTCGATGCCGTCGGCATCAACGGCATTGAGCAGAAAACCCGATGCGGAACCGCCGTCGCTCTCGATGCTTTCGACCAGCGCCTTCAGGCCATCCTGATCGGTGCGCCGGCAGAGCACAGCATGATAGCCTTCCTTGGCGAAACGTTTTCCCACGGTGCCGCCGATACCGGCACCGGCGCCAATGACGAGACAGACAGGTTTCATGGCTCCATAATTCCTCATGGTTCAAATCACGCATCCATTTTGCAGCAAATTTGCTGAAACGCGCTAGCTTTTTGGAAACGGGACGAGTTGCCGCCTGCCTTCATCCCAGAGGCGTAGGCGGGCGCACGTGATGCTTTGCACCAACGTCAGACGATTGATCGCGGCCAGCTCGGGGTGGTCGCGCACCACGTCGCGCAGGCGATAGAACGGAATGCGGCTGTTCAGATGATGCACATGATGAATGCCGATGCTGGCGGTAAGCCATCCCAGCACACCAGGCAGATCATAGTGGGTGCTGCCATGAAGCGCCGCGTTGGGAAGGTTCCAGGCCTGCTCGTTGGCCCAATAAGTTTCTTCAAACTGGTGCTGAACATAAAAAAGCCAAACACCGATGGAAGAGGCCAACAGTAGGATCGGCAGCTGAACCAACAGAAATGGCACCGCGCCCAGACCATAAATCAGGCCGGCGGCGACCAGCCCGATCATGATGTTGGTGCCCATGGCGGAGCTCCAGGTGCGCCAACCGGCCCGGCCCAGGATTAATGGTAGCCGATTGCGCAGCAGAAACTGATAGGCCGGCCCAACCCCGAACATGATGGCGGGATGGCGATAAAAGCGATAGGCAAGGCGGCGGGGTCGGGAGAAGCCCTGGTATTCACGCACCGTCAGAGTATCGATATCGCCAACCCCACGTTTATCAAGATTTCCCGCAGTCGCATGATGGATGGCATGGCTGTAGCGCCAAACTTCATATGGTGTGAACGTCAACACCCCCAGCACCCGGCCGACCCAATCGTTCAGGACTCGGTGGCGAAAGAACGCGCCGTGGCCACTGTCGTGCTGGATCAGAAACAGCCGGACCAGAAACACTGCCGCCGGCAAACACACGGCCAGGGTCAACCAATAACTAATGGACAGGGCCCACCAGCCGGCAAGCCACAAGCCGGCAAACGCCAAAAGGGTAATACACAACTCGACCACGCTGCGCGAATGACTGGGTTCGCGGTATTGTCCCAGAACCTGCAACCAGTTGCAGGCGGTGATCGTCGTCGCCTCGGGTATTTTCAACATAAACTGGCAGTCCCACCGTAAAACCATTGGCCCAGGCCCCCATGGCCCCGAGACATGATTGTTGTTTAGACGATAGGGGAAAATCAGGCTGGGAACGCCATGCGCTCCATCAAAATCCGCCGGCCAGCGTCAGTGTCCAGGGCGCCCTAATATGGCGGGTAGTCACGGAAAGCAAGCCTTTTCCGGGCGGACGGACGCACAAAGGAGCTGCCGCGCCTGCTTCAACTTTCCATCATACCAGCCACGGTATAGCCGCCATCAGCAAAATAGATATGGCCGGTAACGAAACTGCTTTCCTCCACCGCCAGAAATGCAGCGACGGCGGCGATTTCCTCCGGCCGGCCAAAACGCGCCATGGGCATGCGCGCCATCACGCTAGGCGGTGGAACCTCGCCCTGAATTTCTCTGGTCTTGGTCGGGCCCGGCCCAACCGCATTGACCCTGATGTCATGTTCGTACAGCTCGATCGCCATGCTCTGGGTCAAATTCATCAGGCCCGCCTTGGACGCGCCATAGGCCGCCCGCCCCCGGCCCCCGAAAAGGCCCGAATTGGAAGCAACGAAGACAATGCGGCCGCCGCCACCGTCCTGGGCCACCATCTGACGGGCCGCCTCCTGTCCGCACATGAAGGCGCCGGAGAGGTTCAGCTCCAAAACCTTGTTCCAAAAGTGGTCCGTCATCTCCAGAAACGGCATGCGATCCATGATACCGGCGTTGCTGACCGCGACATCCAGGCGCCCGCACAACGATACGGCGTGCGTCACCATGGCCGCGATCGAGGCGCGCTTTGTCACATCGACCGACCAAGCAGTGGCGGCCCCACCCGCATCATTGATCGCCGCCGTGGTCTCGCCCGCCGCCGCCTCGTCAATATCGCCAACCAACACATGCGCGCCCTCGGCCGCCAACCGCACGGCGATGGCCCGGCCAATACCGTTCCCCGCCCCTGTAACCAGGGCTGATTGTCCATCCAGCCGTTTCAACATGTTATCATCCTCCATGGCCAACGCGGCACAAAGCGTGGCCCATTGCCATCATCTTGGCGGCGGCGATTTCCTGGTCCCATATCCGATGACACAGACGAACAAAAGGCATTAAAGCCAATCCTTGCCCTGACGGGCATAGTCTTCGCCCTTGATTAGCATCCGCATCAGATCACCCGAGGCTGTGCCGGTGATATCCTCCGGCTCGACGCCATCGCGCAAGGCCTGCATGGTATCGTGAATGGCCTGCACCGAGGCGGTAAATGTGTGATGGCCGCGTAATAGAAAACGTACACCTTGACCGGCCAGCCAAGCTGGATCACGCATATCCTTAGCCCCACCGCCCAATAGCAGCGGTACCTCGATTTCGGCGGCGATGGTCTCCAGCGCCTCGCGGGACGGTACTCCGACAAGAAAGATCGCATCCACGCCGGCTCCGACATAGGCCTTGGCCCGGGCAATGGCATCATCACTGGAGGTCATAGCGGCGGCACTGGTACGCCCGGCGATGACCATTTCAGGATCCGCGCGGCCTTCGATTGCGGCGCGCATCTTACCCACGCCTTCCTCCATCGACAGCAGCGACGCCTTGCCTTCCTGGCCAAACGGTTGTGGCAGATCGGTATCTTCAATAGCCAGGCCGGCCAGACCCGCAAATTCCAACTCCTCCACCGTGCGCTTGACGTTGAGGGCGTTGCCATAGCCGTGATCAGCATCAGCAAACAGCGGCAATTCCGAAGCCCGGCCTATCCGGTGAGCCTGCTGAGCGAATTCGGTCTGGGTCAATAAGATCAGATCCGGCGCCGCCAACACTGCCAATGCGGCCAGGGAGCCAGCATACATACCCATCTCATAGCCGACGTTTTCCGCGATCCGAGCCGATATCGGGTCGTAGATCGAGGCCGGATAGACACAATGCTGGGTCTCCAGAATTTCGCGGAATTCTCGGCGCCGGCTGCTCCAACGTGACATCAAAGATATCTCCTGTTTTCTCAGTAGGCTGAGATGCCGCCCTCGGCCGCGATCACGGCGCCGTTGACCATGCGCGATTCATCCGACGCCAGGAACAGCGCAATGTTGGCTATATCCTCCGGCTCGCCAACGCCGAACGGATAACTTTCATAGGCGCTGATCGTGCCGCCGCGCTCCTTCGCGGGCTTCCGCGCCACATAGCGGGATTTGACGCGGTCGGTCTTGATCAAGCCGGGACAGATAACATTGGCGCGGACGCCTTCGGAGGAGTAGGAACCGGCCAGACTGCGGGTGAACGAGATCAGCCCACCCTTGGCCGAGGCATATACATGCGCCGGATGATTGCCACGTAACGCCACCACTGAGGAGACGTTGACCACCGCCCCGCCGCCGCTGTTGATAATATGTGGAATACCATATCGGCTGCACAGGAACGGGCCTTTTAAATCCAGAGGTATGGTCCGCTCCCAAACTTCAAGATCCACATCGGTAACCTTATTGTCTTCCAAGACGGAACCACCAGCGCAGTTGAACAGAATATGCAGACCACCGAAATGCTCCACCGCCTGCTTCATTACCGCCTCAACACTGACTTCGTCCGTGACATCCGTTGGCACAAATATGGCGTTGTTGCCCGCCTCCAAAGCCGCCGCTGCGCCCAGCTCTGGGTTGAGTTCAGCCACCACGACTTGTGCGCCCTCACGGGTGAAAATCCCCGCCGCCGCCCGCGCGATGCCCGATCCCGCCCCGGTAATTACCGCGACCTTTCCATCTAATCTACCCATCTTATTTACCTCTGCTCGTTCCTGTTTTCTCAGCCTAGCATACTACAGGGCCCTACCTATGATATGCCCGCCATGGATCGCCGCCATCAGGTTACGCGGTGACAAACAATCACCGATGCAATGTACTGGAATATCGCCAAACGCATTGGCCAGAGAATCATTAGCCAAGCGCGGTGTCACAAAGATAACTTCATCGATGCCCGTCAAAATCTTGTCGTTGCCGGTAAAGACATTGCGGCAGGTCACCTGACCATCACGATAGTTAACCAGATCGTGGGATGGTAGAATTACCACCCCGGCTCGGTGCAGGCGTCTGTGCACGCCAATGGCGCTGCAATAATTAACATTCTGGCCAATGCCGGGCCGTGGCGTGATCAGGATGATTTTTTCGAATTGCCGCACCAACAAATCCGCCAAGCCGTAGGCGGTGGGGCTGTGATCCTGATCAAACAAAATCGCCGTGCCAGCTTGCTCCACATTGCCCCCAGCATTTTCCGTGATATAGGCATGACCATCTGTCACAGGATCAGCGTGCGGTGACAAATTCATGGGGCGGCGCAGGGCGGCCCCGGTGGCAAGCACAATGGCGTCGGGCTCAAGGGCACGGACATCCCCGGCACCGGCATTTTGCTTCAGAACGAACCGCACCCCATGCAGATCAGCCATCCGTTTCTGATAGACAATAATCTTGGCAATTTCCGACCGACCCGGCAGCTGGCTATCCAGGCGCAACTTACCGCCGACGTCTTCCGATACACCGAACAGTGTGACCCAATGGCCCCGTGCCGCCGCAACCCAGGCTGCCTCCAAGCCGGCCGGTCCCGCGCCCACGACTGCAACGGTCTTGGCTTCGGCACACGGCGTCAATGTTGAATTTGCCTCGCCCGGCAGGCCCAGATAGGGGTTGTGATGCTCGGCCAAGGGCTTGCCAGCATGAATTTCGCCCCAAGCCCAGTTGTCGAAGACCGTGGGCCTGATCTCGGCACCGCGCCCCGCCTCGGCCTTGCGGGCCCAGGCGGCATCAGCGATGTGAGCCCGGGCCATCCCAACCAGATCTCCATAACCTCCAGCGACAATGCTTTCGGCTAGTTCAGGCTCACCAATCCGACCCAGTGCCATGACCGGGATACCTCCCGCCGCCTGGCGCATACGTTTTGGGATATACTTGAAGTGGCCGGGCTGAAAGTGCAGATCGGGCACATGATTTTCCAATGACAAGCTGAAATTTCCCTGACCGTAAGCGAAATAGTCGAAATCGCAGGTCGCGGCCAAACGTTCCGTCAGGCGCGCGGCTTCCTCAACATCGATGCCGCCATCGACGCCTTCATCACCAGGCATTTTCAGACCAATGATGAAATCCGTGCCGCAGCGTTGCCGGATTCCGGCGGCGATGGCGCGGACGAAGCGGGTGCGCCCCTCGACCCCACCGCCATAATCATCGTCACGGCTGTTCGACCAAGGTGAAAGAAACTGCCCAATCAGATAGCCATGCGCACCATGCAGTTCGACACCGGCGAAACCACAACGGTGCAACCTTCCCGCCGCCGCAACATAAGCGTCGGCGACACAAGCGACATCGTCCGCTGACATCACATGCGGCACGGTCCAGCTCAAGGCATCTGGCTGCTGGGACACCCCCATGGGTGATTTGGTTGGATGCCACAGCTGCTGCCGGCCAGGATGCCATAGCTGCCCCACCAATAAGGCGCCAGCTTCATGCACTGCACCGGCCACCGTCACGAAACCCTTGTCGTTGCGATCATCGAAGCCGGTAACGACTGCATCATGTGCGATGGCCTCCGGATCAACGGCTATAATTTCCGAGACGATCAGCCCGGCGCCGCCTTTAGCCCGCTCTATCAGATAGTTGCCCCAGGGTTCGGTAATTTGGTTGTTCCGGCCGAAATTCGTCAAGGTCGCTGGTACGGCAACCCTGTTGCGCACCTGCCGTTGCCCGATGCGCAAGGGCGAAAATAATGCGGGGTAAACGGACATGATTTTGAATTCCTTATCGATAGTGGGCGCAACAGGCTAATCTATCGCCAACACATCGTCACCTGCATGCACTATTGGAGACCGCGATGGCCTTTGATCTGATCCTGCGTAACGCCCGCATCGCTGGGTCCACGCCCGATACGCCGCTAATCGATATCGCGGTTCAGGGCAAAACCATTGCCGCCGTACAACCGGCGCTGGAGGCGGAGGGCAAGGAGTGGGGCATGGGTGGCCGCCTTGTCTCGCCAGGGCTGATCGAGACCCATATCCATCTGGACAAATCCCGCATCATGGACCGCTGCGCCGCCGCGCCTGATCGCGGGATGGACCATATGGCAAGGGTCTCAGTGGTGAAGCCGAGCTTCACCCAGGAAGACGTCTATGCCCGTGCCAAAGAAACCGTGGAACAATGCCTGGTCAATGGTGCCACGCACATGCGTACCCATGTGGAGCTGGATCCCAATGGCGGCCTGCGCGGTTTTGAAGCCCTGAAACAACTAGCGGCGGACTATTCTTGGGCCATCGATATTGAACTCTGCGTATTCGCCCAAGAAGGTCTGACCAACGTACCCGAGACCGATGCCAACATGGTCGCCGCCCTGAAAAATGGCGCCACGGTCGTTGGTGGCGCACCAGGCTATGACCCGGACCATGGCGGCCAGATCTGCCGTATATTTGAGCTGGCCAGGGAATTCGACGTGGATGTGGACATCCACCTGGATGTGGGGCCAACCATCGACGACATGGACATCCATCTGGTTTGCGATCTGACGGCGGAGTTCGGCTGGGGCGGACGGGTGGCGGTGGGGCACGGCACCAAGTATTCCTGCCTACCGCCCGATCAGTTACAAGCCTTGGGCGCGCGGCTGGCCGATACCGGTATCGCGGTCACCGTATTGCCAGCGACGGATCTGTTTGTCATGGGTCGGCATCAGAACCATAGCGTTATACGCGGCGTCACGGATGCCAATGCTCTTCTGGCATGCGGCGTCAACTGTTCGCTATCCACCAACAACGTACTCAACCCATTCACACCGTTCGGGGACTGTTCGTTGGTCCACATCGCCAATCTATACGCCAACGTGGTCCAGCGAGGCGGCCAGGACGAGTTGACAGATTGTTTCAAGATGCTGACCCACTGTGCGGCCCGTCTGTTACGCCAGGATGACTACGGCATCACGCCCGGTAAATCCGCTGATCTGGTGGTCTGGAATGCCAACAGCGAGGCGGAGGCCGTAGCCACCATTGCCCAGCCCGTGTATGGTTTCAAACGGGGTAGGCAAACCTTCACCCAAACCCTGCCGGAACTGCACCGGTCTTAGGAATTTGCACGAGAACATCTGTATGACGATCAAGGTAATCGGCGCCGGTTTTGGCCGCACAGGCACGCTGTCTACGAAAGGTGCCTTGGAGCATCTGGGCCTAGGGCCCTGCTATCACATGATGGAAGTTATCAATCGGCCCGAGAACGCGGACGCCTGGTACGACGCGGCCCAAACAGACCCGGTGGGCGGCGAGGCGGATTGGGCCGATATCCTGACTGGCTATAGTTCCTGCGTCGATTGGCCGGCCTGCCATTTCTGGCGGTCTCTATCGGAATTTTATCCGGACGCTAAAGTAATCCTGACCCTGCGCGACGAAGATGCCTGGTGGAACAGCATTTCCAACACCATCTTCCCCGGCTTCCAAAACAAGGACGCTGTCTACGATAAGGATCGGTTGCGAACGCGGCGTATGTCAAAAGACCTGATTGTCAACAAGGTTTTCGGCGGCAATCTGACCGACAAGGAACATGCCCTGGCGATCTATCGCCGCAATATCGAGGAGGTCAAAGCCGGCCTGCCCGCCGAGCGCCTGCTGGTCTTTGACGTGGCCGAGGGTTGGGTGCCATTGTGCGCTTTCCTAAGCCTACCGGTACCCGACATTCCCTTCCCCCGGACCAACAATACCCAGGAGTTTCAGGAACGCGTCGCCGCCCGTCAGGCTGTGGCCAGCCGGGCCTGACCTAGGACACTAGACCATTTTCCGAAATGACTTGCCCACCCGCGCCCCTCCCGGCCACCCAATGAGTATGATCCCGTGGGTGGCCAGGAGGGGGGCGGCCGGACGACTCGATGAATATCGAAAATGGTTTAGAGATCATCCAGAGTCGGGGTGCGGTAGCGGTCATCGGGATCGTCCCAGCCCTTGAAGTTCGGCCTGCGTTTCTCGGCAAAGGCGGCGCGTGATTCCATCAGATCGCTCTTGGCGCCATGATCGTGCAGGGCACCGGCCAGGTGCTCCATGTCCGGCGCTACGGCGGGACGCATCTGGCGCATCATGTGCACCGTGTTGACACGGGAGGCGGGCGGCAAGGTCAACAGATGCTCTGCCATCTCCATTGCCGTCGGCATCAACTGATCCGCATCCACCACCCGGTTCACAAAGCCAATCTCGTAAAAACGCTGCGCCGTGAAGCGGAAGCCCAATGCCATCTCCATGGCCACCGCATAGGGCAGATTGGCGATGTGGCCGTGGTTGTAGCCGCCCAGCAACCAACGCTTAGCTTCCGAGATCTCGAACACCGCCTCGTGCACGGCCACGCGTAGGTCCGCGCCTTCCGCCAGCATAAAGCCGCCGCCCATGGCAAAGCCGTTAATGGCTCCAATCACCGGCTTTTCCAATGTTCCGTCCCGATAGGGATCCGACAGCTGCAAGACCTTCCCGCCGGGCCTGCCATGCTCCAAGGTTTCCTTCATATCCTCGCCGGCGCAAAAACCCCGCCCCGTGCCGGTGAAAATGGCAACTTCCAATTCTTTGCTTTCCCGGAATTCCGTCCAGATTTCCGCCAGCATGGTGCGCATTTCCGTATTCAAGGCGTTCAGACGCTCAGGCCGGTTCATCCTGACCACAAAAATTTGTCCGTGACGCTCCGTCTCGACAACAGCCATGTCTAAAGTCTCCCGCCGCCAGGGGCATTGGTGGGTTGATAGTTTCTGAACCAGGACATTAGGCTCTAATCCTTATTCCAGGCAACACCATGGGCACTTTCGGCTTGGCCATCGACGATACGGAATTGTTCGGTGACACCGTCATCGCCAATGGACCGTTCAATGCCCAGCAGAGTGCCGAGCGGATGATCACATAGGGAAGCAGCAAAGTCGGCTTCTTCACGAGCCGCGGTCATCGCGGCATCCCGGTTGGGTGCGATGTAGTGGGCCATGAAATGATCAGTCAAGGTTTCGACGACCGTTTCGAAGTCCGCCATCTCTATCTCTTGGACGATGACGAAGGTTGACCAGCCGAAACTCGCCGTGCCCATGAAGGCGGTGGCGAAAGCAATCTCGTCGGCGCCGTCCAGGTTCGCGGGGTCTCTATCCCCGCCCGCAAAGACGAAGGCGCCGGAGACGGCCCATTCGCCGGACTGGGCCGGGTTGTCAAAAATGTACTGATCGGACTGATCAATCCGTATGGTCATGGGGAATTTCATGGTGGCACGATAGCAGATCAATGCAGAATTGTCCGCGAGAGGCGGTTGCCCGGCGATGGCGCTTGCGGCATGTTACGGCCCATGTTGAAGATCATAGTAAGAGCCATAATCGCTCTGCCACTGCTGACAATTTCCGTTGCCGCACCCTCTCGGGGCATGGCGGCTGAGCGATTCATAACCCTGGCATCGACCACATCCACCGTCGCTTCCGGTCTGTACGACCGGATACTGCCGATTTTCAGCAAAAGCACCGGCATCGCCGTACATGTCATCGCGGTCGGCACCGGCCAGGCCCTACGCCTATCGCGGAACGGTGATGCGGACGGCTTGCTGGTGCATCACCCGCCCTCGGAAGAGGCCTTTATCAAGGCTGGTTTCGGCGTTGATCGCCGATTGGTCATGTACAACCAGTTCCTGATCGCCGGGCCCAAACACGATCCCGCCAATGCCGCCGGCGCCGGCGATGTATCCGAGGCCCTACGCCGTATCGCGGCAAATGGCGCGCCCTTTATCTCCCGCACGGATGATAGCGGCACCCACAAAAAGGAACTTGGGTTGTGGAGGACTGCCAAGGTTGATCCCAAACCGGGCTCCGGCATCTGGTATATGGAGACCGGCTCAGGCATGGGCGCCACCCTGCGCATGGCCACCGCCACAAACGGCTATACCCTGACCGACCGGGGTACTTGGCTAAGCTATCACGACAGAGGCGGAATGGCCCCGATCTTTGACAAGGCCGATCCAGGCCTGCGCAATCAATACAGCGTTATCATGGTCAACCCCTCCCGCCACCCCCACGTCAAAGCGGCCGATTTCCGCATCTTCATGGCTTGGCTGACCGCACCGGCTGGACAGGCAGCTATTGCCGCCGTTACCGTAGGGGGTAAGAAACTGTTTACTCCCAACGCCGAATAGGAGGATCATCGCCATGGAATTCGGGGTGCATTTCGCAAACTTCATTTTTCCCGAACCGGACCGGGCGGTGGAATTCTGCCAAGTGGCGGAGCGGGTGGGCTTTTCCTTTGCCGTCACCATCGAACATGTGGTGCTGCCGACAAACTATAACTCCACCTATCCCTACTCGCCCACGGGCAAACTACCGGGCGATCACCTAACACCATTGCCCGATCCCCTGGTCTGGATGACCCATGTGGCTGCACGCACCGACCGGCTGCGTTTCATGACCGGCGTGTTAATCTTACCCCAACGCAATCCCCTGGTCCTGGCGAAACAGATCGCCACCATGGACTACATGTCCGGTGGCCGGATGGAGTTGGGCATCGGCGTCGGCTGGCTGGAAGAGGAGTTCGACGCCCTGGGCATTCCCTTCGCGCGCCGGGGCAAGCGCACGGATGAATATATCAAAGCCATGCGCACCCTGTGGGCCACGGACGAGGTGGCCTATCACGGCGAATTCGTCAACTTCGATGACATGAACTGTAACCCCAAGCCGATCCAGGCCGATCTGCCAATTATCATTGGCGGGCACAGCGAATTCGCAGCCCGGCGGGCGGGCCGTCTGGGCAATGGTTATTTTCCGGCCACGGGATGGGCCGGGGATATCAAGCCGTTGCTGGCAACGGTGCGCCAGGAGGCTGAAAAAGTGGGCCGCGATCCCAACCAGGTACAGATCACCACGGGCTTGGATCCAGAGGATCCGGTTGGTTCTGCCCAACGTATGGCGGAACTAGGCGCTAGCCGTTTCGCCATACCGTCCGCAATCTTCGAAGGAGACTTCGGCGAAAAGCTGGAACGCTACGCGGCGGAAGTTATCGCGCCCATTCAGGAACGGTTGGGCTAACTCTTAACGGTGTGCCAATTCCTCTTCCACCGACAAAATCGGATCGCCCTCAAGCGGCTTCGACGGTTCGCCGTCGATACCGCGGGGGACATCACCAACCAAGGTGATACGGTAAAGTTGGCGGTCAAAATTGGAATCGAAGATATCGTTCGGCGGCAGATGCGCGGTGGAGCGGTTATCCCACATGGCGATGTCGCCGGCATTCCATTTGAAGCGCACGGTGAATTCAGGCCGCACCAGATGCTCCCACAGCATTTCCAATAACCGCTGGCTTTCCCGGGGACTAACCCCAATGATTGACTTCACAAACGAGGGGCTAAGAAACAATAGCCGTTCGCCTGTTTCGGGATGCACGGTGACCATGGGATGCTCGGTCTTCAAGGTCCGGCGCTTGACGCTGTTATCGTATGCATCAACTGTCTTGGCGCCGGCGGGCGGCGCGAAGGCATGGATACAGCGCAGACCGTCTACCAACTGTTTTATCGGCGCCGACAGTGCGTCATAGGCAACGGCGAGATTGGTCCACATAGTATCGCCGCCAAAAGGCGGCACGGTCACGCCGCGCAGGATCGCGGCCAAGGGTGGATTGACGGCGGCGGTAATATCCGTGTGCCAGCCGACCCATGGGGTTGCCAGCCGTTCCTCACGGTGGCTGTTGGCGGTCCGGTTCTTGGCGATTGAGTAAATCTCGGGATAACCGTCCTCATGGCCGAACACGGCGTGACCGATGGTCGGTTGGCCGAACTGCCGGGCCATGGCGACATGGGCAGTGTGGTCCAGGTTCTGATTGCGGAAGAAAATCACCTTCCACTTAACCATGGCGTCGTTGATCGACTGGCAGAGCGCCGGCGTCATCGGCCGGCTGAGATCCACGCCCGAGATTTCGGCGCCAATATGAAGGGTCAGCGGCGTGATAAGCGGTGTACCGTTGTTGGAATCACTTTCCCCGTCCGTTTCCAGTGATACCGAAGTCATAGCCTTCTCCTGTTTCCCCTCACCCCGGACCTAGGTATGCTTGACAGCTTAGAATACCCAGTCAATGCCGTCTAGAATTGCTGCGTGAAATTCAGGCATTGAAAATCGTGAAAAAGGCGTCAGGAAACAAAGGCCAATCGTTAGATTTTGACGTTTACCCAGACGAAGAGACTTCATCTTCCAAACCTGGATAGCTATCAGGAAACCGATGCATGCCGTCCGGCCCCAGAGGCAGGTCGACGGCTTCGATTACCGCATCCATAGGCAGATCACCATACAAATGCGGGAATAGCTGCCCACCGCGCGAGGCCTCCCATTTCAGGGCCGGGCCGAGCTTGTCAGACGCCACCAAAAGCATGGTTAGGCCCGCCTGCCTAGCCCGATGAATGGCAACGGAAGTACGGACCTGAGCAAATGTAGAGAAATGCATGAAGCCGTCACGCCGATCATCGGTGGAGCCGGTATAGATGCCATCGGCCTGGGCTTCCTGCCAGGCCGCCGTTTCACAAACGTGATAGATTGTTTTCTCGCTCATGCCGCCATCCAGCCCCCGTCCACCATCAGATTCTCGCCGGTAATATAGCGCGCCTCGTCACTGGCCAGAAAGGCCACGGCGGAGGCTACATCATCAGGCTGACCCAAACGCGGCAGCGGCGTACGGCGTTCCGAATAGTCGATCAGTTCCGCGTCGTTGGCGCGGCCCAGCTTGCCGGTGATGATCTTGCCCGGCGCCACGGCGTTGCAAATGATTTGCTGGGCGCCATAGTCGGCGGCGATTTGCCGGGTCATATAAACCACCGCCGCCTTACCCGTGCCATAGGCGATGTCGCCGGGCGAGGAAATCATGCCATGCTGCGAGGATATGTTGACGATCCGCCCGCGCGCCTCGGCCCGCGGTTCCTGGGTCAAAAACTGCTGTACCGCGCGCTTGCAACCCAGAAAAACACCCTTGGCGTTTACCGCCATGACCTGATCCCACTCATCCTCCGACGTGTCCAATAGCGGTTTGCCCACGGATATAGCCGCATTGTTGATCATCACATCCAGACGGCCATGTTCCGCCACGGCGCAGCTGATCACGCTCTCCAGATCATCCCATGAAGCCACGTCGCCGGACACGAAAGAGGCCGTGCCACCCGCCTCGGTAATTTCCGTTGCCGTCGCGCGCCCGCCTTCGCGTACCTCTTCGGTGCGGTCAAAGATCGTCACCGCCGCGCCTTCCGCCGCCAGCTGACGGCAAATTGCCCGGCCTATGCCCGACGAGCCACCCGTGACGATGACGGCTTTGTTCTCAAATCGCATGGGAGCTCTCCTTCAATCGTGTGGTGTCACGCGGCCACGGTTTTTTTTCACGTTGCCGCGCTTTTTCTTGCTATCCATCCGCCGACGCTTGGCGCCCATACTTGGTTTGGTCGGATGGCGGTGTTTGGGTGGTGTCGCGGCCTTTCGGATCAAATCCACCAGACGGGCCACGGCATCCTGGCGGTTGCGCTCCTGGCTGCGATACTGACTGGCGGTCAGCACGATAACGCCGGCCTGGGTCATGCGGCTGCCTGCCAAGGGCCGCAAACGGCGCAGCAATGGGGCGGACAGGGCCGGGCTGTTGGCGGCATCGAAACGCAATTGCACCGCCGTGGCGACCTTGTTCACATTCTGCCCGCCCGGACCCGGGGCGCGGATAAAACGTTCCTCAATCTCGTCCTCAGACAGTTGGATATGTTCGGTAACCTGTATCATGACCTCTATTCGCGCCGATAGCGCCTTTCATTCAGCAAGGTAGTTGTCATAGCGGCGCGCCCTTGGCAAGATCACGGCCAAATGGAGGGACCATATCTTGATACATGAACTGCGCATCTACACCTTGTGGCCGGGCAAGGTGCCGGAGTTTCTGAAGCTGGCGCAAGAACGCGCCATGGTGATCCGGGGTGACGACTGCGGTAAGTGCGAAGGCTATTGGTTCACCGAATTCGGCACTCTGAACCAGATCGCCCATCTTTGGTCCTATGACGACCTCAACGCCCGGACCGATGCAAGGGCGCGGCTGGGGCAGAACCCGGACTGGGTCAACGACTATGTAGCCCATGTAAAGCCACTGATCCGGCGCCAGCAGATCCGCCTGATGCATCCCCGCCTTGCCCTCAAGCCGGTCAGTGGCGAGGATCATGTCTATGAATACCGCTATTACAAAACCCACATGGGTGCGGCCCCGGCCTTCATCAAGGCCATCTCGGAAGCCATGCCGGCGCGGGAGAGGCATTCGCAAAATGTCTGCCTATGGCAAACGGAGGCCGAGGACCCGAATGAGGTCTCGCACCTTTGGGTCTATGATAGTCTGGCGCACCGTGCCGAAGCACGGGCCAATGCCATGGCCGATCCTGACTGGCAGGCCTTTCTGGGCCAGGCCGGACAGCATCTGGAAGAGATGCGAAATATGCTGTTGCTGTCGGCATCCTTTTCACCACTGAAATAAACAGCAAGATTAGGCATACCAATGACCCAATTTAGAGAAATCACCTCTGGCCTGCGTTTTCCCGAAGGCCCCATCGCTATGCCCGACGGCAGCGTCATCCTAGTGGAGATCGAGCGTCAGACCCTAACCCGCGTACTGCCTGACGGCAGCCAGGAGATCATCGCCAAGACAGGCGGCGGCCCCAACGGCGCGGCCATGGGCCCGGACGGCAAATGCTATATCTGTAACAACGGCGGCTTCAATTGGGGCACCGACGACGGCATTTTGCACACAACGGGTGCCTCCGACGACTACGTCACCGGCTCCATCCAGCGGGTCGACCTGGCAACCGGCGAGGTCGAGACCTTGTATACCGAGTGTGACGGCAACCACCTGTGCGGCCCCAATGATATTGTTTTCGACAAGAATGGTAATTTCTGGTTCACGGATTTGGGCAAGGCGCGGCCGCGGGATCTGGACCGTGGCGCGGTTTATTATGCCCGTTCAGACGGCAGCCTGATTGTCGAGGCCGTGCATCCCTTGTTCCAACCCAACGGCATCGGCCTGTCACCGGACGATAGCCGGGTCTATGCCGCCGAGACCGACGCAGGCCGCCTGGTCGCCTGGGACATCGTGGGCGAGGGTGAAATCGCGAAAAAGCCCTGGCCCGCCGTCGGCTGGGGCGACCTAATCATGGCGCCCGAAGGCAATGTGCGTTTCGATTCCCTGGCGCTGGAGGCCAACGGCAACATCTGCGTCGCCACTTTGATGACGGGCGGTATTACCGTCGCCGCGCCAACGGGGGGTATCGTGGAATTCATCCCCATGCCCGACGTCATGACCACCAACATCTGCTTTGGCGGCCCTGACCTGAAAACCGCGTTCATCACCCTTTCGGGCACCGGCAAGCTAGTTGCCATGGACTGGCCGCGCCCCGGGTTGCCCCTGCATTTCCTGAACAAGTAGATCCGTCGGTCATTGTTCCGTTCCTCATTTTCGTAGCTGGATTTTGAAATCGAAGCGTGTCTTGCGACCTTCAATGAAGAATAGATATGACACCTCTGCATCAACTTCGTTTCCGAGAGGCCGGAAAAAAGTTTCAATTGTTTCGGCGAAGATGGAGCCCCAATCGAAGCTTGGCGATAGGCGCAAGGATACGTTAGTAACGCGGTGCGTTGTTATTCATACGGGGAAGAAAAAAATGACGGGACCTCTCGACGGCGTTCGGATACTTGATGTGACCTCCGTGGGTTATGGCCCTTATGCCTGCCAGATTCTTGGCGACTATGGCGCCGATATCATCAAGATCGAGGCACGGGAAGGCGATATCACGCGCGGCATCTATCCGTTCCGCAACGAGGGCATGGGCCATTTTTTCCTGATGGCGAACAGGAACAAACGCAGCATCGTTCTCGACCTGAAGGCAGAGCAGGGGCAGGAGGCATTCCTGAGACTGGTCGAGAGCATGGACGTGCTGATCTGCTCGGTTCGTCCTGCCGCCATGGACCGCCTGGGCCTGGGCTATGAAGACTGCCGCGCCGTCAACCCGAATATCATCTATGTGGCGCTGGTCGGTTTTGGCCAATCAGGCCCCTACGCCAAGCGGCCGGCCTATGACGACATCATCCAGGGTGTCTCGGGCATGGCGGCGATGCAGGGTGGCCGCGACGGCCCACCGACCTTCGTCAATGCCTCCGTCTGCGACAAAATCTGCTCCCAGGTGGGAGCGCACGCCACCTTGGCGGCACTGTTCGGCCGGCAGCAGAACGGAAAGGGGCAATTGGTCGAGGTGCCGATGTTCGAAGCCATGGTCGGGTTCAACCTGATTGAGCACAATTCCGGTCAGGCTTTCGAGCCGCCATTGGGGCCCGCCGGGTACGAGCGTTCCATGGTCGAATACCGCCGGCCCTATGCCACGCTAGACGGCTATGTCTGCGCCCTGCCTTACAACACCAAGCAATGGCAGGCGTTTTTCACCATGACGAACCGCGAGGACATGCTGGAGGACCCCCGCGTCATCGACCCGAAAATCCGCAGCGAAAAGATTGGCGAGCTATACAAACTGGTGGCGGATCTAGTGAAGGATTGGAAGACCACCGATCTGCTTGCCGCCCTTGAAGAGGCCGATATTCCCCACGGCGAGGCGGCCAACCTGGGCGATTTGGCTAATGACGAGCACATGCGGGCGGTTGGGTTTTTCCAGACCTTCGAACATCCCAGCGAAGGCCGCATCAAATTGACCGCGCCGCCGATGACGTTTTCAGAGACCCCGGCGGAGATCCGCCGCCTGCCCGCCACCTTGGGCGAACATAGCGTGGAAATCCTACGCGAGGCCGGCTATTCCGAGGCTCGGATTTCCGAGCTGCTAAAAGCGGGCATTAGTGTCGACGGCAGCGCCGGATAATACTTAGGCTATTCCATGCCCAAGGCATGTTTGTAGGTATCAATCAGGGCTTCCATCTCCTGTTGATCGGCGCTATCCATCTTCCGCAGCTTGACGATCTGACGCATGATCTTGGGATCAAAACCGATATCCTTGGCCTCGGCATAAACTTCCCGCACATCCGAGGCCAGGGCCGCTTTTTCCTCTTCCAGCCGCTCCACCCGCTCGATGAACTGCCGCAACCGATCCGCCGCGATACCACCCACTTCGACCATTCAACTTTGCTCCCAATACAGAAAAATCTATTTTAGCCTCAGCGAATCTCGCGCCCGGAGGCCGGACCATAGCCGCCGCCTACTGCGCACGCAATCAAAGAACGCGGTCTTTAATCCACCGTGGCCATATGGGGGTTTCGCGGGTCCTGGGTCCAGTTCAAATAGGGCTTGCCATTGTCCACCTTGGCCATGGTGATACAGCCCTCCACTGGGCAAACATGGGCGCACAGGTTACAACCGACGCATTGGGCATCGATGGTCTGAAAGCGCCTATCGGGCCCCTGCCCGCTCACGGATATGGCCTGATGCGCCGTATCCTCACAGGCGATATGGCACAGACCGCACTGGATGCATGTTTCCTGATCGATCCGCGCGACCAGCTCGGCATTGATGTTCAGATCCTGCCAATCCACCAGATTGGCCAGGGCGGCGCCGTGGAAATCCGCCAGACGGCCATAACCCTTGGCACCCATCCAGTTGGCCAACCCGTCGATCATGTCATCAATAATCTTGAAACCATAATGCATCGCGCCCGTACAGACCTGAACGCCGTGGGAACCGAGCGCGATGAATTCCGCCCCATCGCGCCAGGTCTCGATACCACCGATACCCGATATGGCCATGCCGGCACATTCGAGGTCGCGGGCAATCTGGGCCACCAGATGCAGGGCGATGGGTTTCACTGCCGGCCCGCAATAGCCGCCGTGACTGCCCTTGCCATCCACCGTTGGCGTAGGCGCCATGTTGTCCAGATCCACCGAGACGATGGAATTCACGGTATTGATCAATGACACCGCATCGGCGCCGCCGGCCTTGGCGGCCCGTGCCGGAGCCAGAATATTGGTCACGTTCGGCGTCAGCTTCACGAACACCGGCATCCGGGTCATGGATTTACACCACCGGGTCACCATTTCCACATATTCCGGCACTTGGCCAACGGCTGCCCCCATGCCACGCTCGGACATGCCATGGGGGCAGCCGAAATTCAGCTCCACCCCGTCGGCGCCGGTGTCTTCGACAGCGGCTAGGATCTTTTTCCATGGCGCCTCCTCGCATGGCACCATGAGGGAGACTAGCAGCGCCCGGTCGGGCCAGTCCCGCTTGATCTGCTTGATCTCCCGCAGGTTCACATCAAGGGGCCGGTCGGTGATCAGTTCTATATTATTGAAACCCACCATGCGCTGTCCGTTGACCGCGACGGCACCATAGCGCGAGGTGGTGTTGACCACTGGCGGGTCCTCGCCCAGGGTCTTCCACACCGCACCGCCCCAGCCAGCCTTGAAGGCACGTTCCACGTTGTAAGCCTTGTCGGTGGGCGGAGCCGAGGCCAGCCAGAACGGGTTCGGCGATTTGATGCCAGCAAAGTCGCAACGTAGATCGGCCATGGCCTAGCTCCCCCTATTTTCCTGCAGGAACGCATCGATAGCACGGGCCGCCACCTTACCGTCCTGCACGGCCCGCACGGTCAGATCCTCGCCCGCCACGCAATCCCCACCTGCCCAGACATCGGGTAGCGACGTCCGGCCATTTTTTTCAACAGCTATGCGTCCATCCGCCAATTCCAACCCGTCATCGGCCATGGGCAGATAGGCCTGACCCACGGCCTTGAAGACCATGTCGCAGGGAATGACCGTTTCGTTATCCGTCTGCCCGGACGTAAAAACCGCCGCCACTACTTTGTCCGCCTTGCCCTCGAACCGCACGGGTTGCAGCCAATGCTTGATCCGCACGCCATTGATCTGCGCGAATGCCTGCTCGTGCCGGGTCGCGCCCATCTGCTCCGGTCCGCGCCGATAGGCGATGGTAACATCCTCGGCGCCGAGACGTTTGCTCTGCACCGCTATATCGATCGCCGTGTTGCCGCCGCCAATTACCACGACCCTGGCGCCCATGGGCAAGCTGGACAGATCGTCCGCCTGCCGCAGTTCGGCGATATAGTCGACCGCATTCTGCACACCCACCAGATCCTCCCCCGGCAGGTCCAAGCCGCGAACGCCGCCCTGGCCCAGGCCCAGGAACACCGCATCAAAATCCTGCCGTAACTGGCCCAGCATGACCTGCTGACCATGGCGGATCTCTATGCCGCCGACCGCTAAAATGAAGGCGGCCTCACGCTGGGCGAAGTCATCAGGCAATTTGTAGGCTGCGATGCCGAATTCGTTCAGCCCGCCGGGCTTGTCCCTGGCCTCAAAGACAACAACCTGGTGCCCTTGCCGGGCCAGGCCATAGGCACAGCTCAACCCCGCCGGACCAGCACCCATCACCGCAACCTTGCGCCCCGTAACCGGCGCGCGGGGGAAGGGATGTGGGGCATCGGTATTTAGATGATCCGTGGCATGGCGCTGCAGAAGTCCGATTGCAAGGGGCGGGTCATGGCGCACGCAAGCACCCTGGCAGAGGACCTCGGTTGGGCAGACGCGGGCGCAGCTGCCACCAAATATATTTTCCCTCAGGATCGATAGAGCCGCGCCGGCCACGTTGCTGGTTGCAATCGCGCGGATGAAGCCGGGAATGTCGATGCCGGTAGGACAAGCGTTGATACAGGGCGCGTCGTAACAAAAATAACAGCGATTGGCCTCCGCCATCGCCGCCGCACGATCCAAAGGCTGGCACACGTCGGCGAAATTCTCCGCCAGCTCCGTGGCGCTTAGCCGTCCCGCCTGAATGTCAGCCATGCCAATCCCCTATCAATCCCATGCCGATGCGGGAAAGTGTAGCGAAAAGGCAGTGGTTTATGTCTATTTTTTCGCGCCGATCTTGGGCTCGGCGCCGGTCACGAGACGTCGGATGTTCTGATGATGACGAACGAAGACCAATACCGTCATGAAGGCCGCCAGCTCCATGATCTGCCAATTTCCGAACCAATAGGCATATCCAGGCCCCGCCAGGGCGGCGGTCAAGGAGGCCAGCGAGGAATAGCGGAACAAGGCAGCCATCGCCAGCCAGGTCAGACAACAGAGCAAACCGGCTGGCCAATTAGCCACCAGCATCACGCCGATGAAGGTGGCCATGCCCTTGCCGCCCCTAAATTTTAGCCAGATGGGAAAAAGATGGCCGATGAAGGCGCCACCACCCGCCACCACCGCCGTATCGGGTCCATACATAGCGCCTAGAAACACCGCCGCAGCGCCCTTGCCGCCATCCAAAACCAATGTCAGCGCGGCTATGCTCTTGTTGCCCGTGCGCAGCACATTGGTGGCGCCGATACTACCCGAGCCGATGTCGCGCACATCGCCCAGGCCCGCCAGCCGGGTCAGCACCAGGCCAAATGGTATGGAGCCGAGCAGATAGCCGAACGCAGCAGCGGCCCAGAATGGCCAAATATAGGTAAAATCGCCTATGGGACTTGGCATTCTCCCCCCGTTTGACTAGTCGCCGTCAGGATCGGAGTATACCACCTTTCCATCAACAATGGTGCGCCAAGGCCGGCCCTGTACAGGACGGTCATGATACGGCGTGTTCTTGGCCTTGGAGTGAAAATTGTCTTCGTCAATGCGCCAGGGCTTGTCAGGGTCAAAGATCAACAGATCCGCCGGCGCGCCCGGCGCCAACTTGCCCCCCCGTAGGCCCAACAGATCCGCCGGGCGGGAGGTCATCTTGGCCAACAGATCGGAAAGCCCCAAGGCGCCGTTGTGATACAGCTCCAACGCCAGGGGCAGCATGGTTTCCAGGCCGATGATGCCGGCTGCCGCCAGTTCGAACGGCAAACGTTTAGATTCCGCATCCTGCGGATCATGGCAAGAACAGATCACATCGATGGTGCCGTCAGCCAGACCCGCGACGACGGCCAGGCGGTCGTCCTCGGCACGTAGCGGCGGTGCGGTCTTGGCAAATGTTCGGTATTGCCCGACGGCGATTTCATTCATGGCAAAGCTGTGCACCGCCGCCGCCGCCGATACGGGCAGGCCCTGCGCCTTGCCCCGCGCCATGGCCTCGATCGCCTGTGTGGTAGACAGACAGGCCGCGTGATAGCGCCCACCGGTCATTTCGACCAGGCGCAGATCCCGTTCCAACATGATGGTTTCCGCCTGGGTCGGGATGCCGGGCAGACCCAGGCGCATAGCCACCTCGCCCGCGTTCATCACACCGCTGCGGGCCAGGGCGGGTTCCTCGGGGTAATGGCAGATCAACAAGCCGAAGGCGGAGGCATAGCTGAGCACCCGGCGCATGACCTGGGCATTATCAACGGCACGGTCCGCGTCCGTGAAGGCCACCGCGTCGGCCTCCGCCAACAGGCCTAGTTCGGCCATCTGTTCACCCAACAAGCCCCTGGTAATGGCGGCCATGGGATGGATCCGCACGCAGGCCTTATCCCGCGCCTGACGCTTGATGTATTCGACCAGGGCAACATCGTCGATCACCGGCTCGGTATTCGGCTGCACGATGATGCAGGTGACGCCGCCGGCGGCAGCGGCCTCCGAGGCGGAAGCGAGCGTTTCCTTATGCTCAGCGCCCGGCTCGCCGACAAAAACACGCATGTCGATCAGGCCGGGGCAGAGTACGCGGCCCGCGCAATCAACCACCGCCGTGCCGTCGGGCACATCGTCACCCAAACGGCCTGGGAAAAGATCAGTCCCTAAATCGACAATACGGCCATCTTTGCTCAACAAGGCGCCGGGGGCATCCAGACCGCTGGCCGGGTCGATCAGGCGGGCGTTGATATAGGCCGTCGCACTCATGACGTGGCCTCCTGAGGCCCGACAGGCGGCTGGTTCGTGCTACGCCGGGACAGCAGATCCAACACCGCCATGCGTACCGCGACGCCCATCTCCACCTGCTCGCGGATCACGCTGCGGTTTATGTCGTCGGCCAGGTCGCTATCGATTTCCACGCCCCGGTTCATCGGCCCGGGATGCATGATCAAGGCTTCCGGCTTGGCCTTGGACAGCTTGGCCTGGTCCAGGCCAAAGAAGTGATAATACTCCCGCGTCGAGGGCACGTAAGCACCGTTCATACGCTCGTTTTGCAAGCGCAGCATCATCACGATGTCGGCGTCAGCCAAGCCCGCTTCCATGTTGTGAAAGATCTCGACCCCCATGCGCTCCACTGCCCCGGGCAACAGGGTTGGCGGGGCGATGGCGCGGACATCGGCGCCCATGATGGAGAGCAGCATAATATTTGAGCGCGCCACCCGGCTATGCAGGATATCGCCGCAGATGGCCACGGTCAGGCCATGTAGATGACCCAGGCGGCGGCGGATGGTCAGGGCATCCAGCAGCGCCTGGGTGGGGTGTTCATGGCTGCCGTCGCCGGCGTTAATGACGCTGCAATCCATCTTTTGGCTTAACAGGGCAACGGCGCCCGAATGCGGGTGACGCACCACCAGGGCATCGGGGTGCATGGCGTTCAGGGTCGCCGCCGTATCGATCAGGGTCTCGCCCTTTTTGATGGCCGAGGCCGTGGCCGACATATTGATGACATCGGCGCCCAGACGCTTACCGGCCAGCTCGAACGAGGTTCTGGTACGGGTGGAGGTTTCAAAAAACAGATTGATCTGTGTGCGCCCGCCTAGGATCGAACGCTTTTTATCGACCTGGCGGTTTTGCGCCACGTATTGGTCGGACAGATCAAGGATCTCGGTGATATCGTCGGGGGACAGCCCCTCGATACCAAGGAGATGGCGGAAAGGCAGACCGTTCGAAGCTAATTCATTCATCAAAAGGCGATCTTATAGGATTGACGGCGCCAGGGTGCAATACTATCGCCACGACGACAGTATAGATTTGAAGTGAAACCATGACTATCCCCAACCCAGGCCACCTGGACCAAGCGGGCCGCGTCATCATGCTTTCCGGTGCCAATCGCGGCATTGGTGCCGTCATCGCCAAACGTTTGCGCCAGGACGGCTATCTCCTCAGCCTTGGCGCCCGCGCGCTCGAAAACATGGCCGAACAAGCGGGCGAGAACTGCCTCTGCCATGCATTCGATGCGTTCGATCCCGAATCACCCAAGGCCTGGGCCGATGCCACCTTTGCCAGGTTTGGCCGTATTGACGGCTTAATCAATAATGCCGGCATCGCGGCGGCATTCGGTTTCGAGGACGGCGATGAAGCGGATCTGGACCGTATGCTGGAGGTCAACCTGAAGGCGCCCTACCGCTTGATCTGCGCCGCGCTGCCCCATCTGAAGGCGGCGGGCAGCGGCCGCATTGTCACGGTTACCTCCATGGCCGGCATGCGTTTCAAGCGCGGCTCTCCGGGATATGCCATGTCCAAGTTCGCAGCCATGGGCCTAAATTCCGCCGCCCGGGCCCAGTTCTGGGATGACGGTATTCGGGTCACAGCGGTGGCGCCCGGACCGGTCAACACCGACATGATGCCCCAGGGCTTCACGGCGGAGACAGCAACCCAGCCAGAAACCATCGCCGATATTATCGCCACGGTAATTGCCATGCCCAACAATGCCTCGGTCGCATCAGTGCCCATCAACGCCGTGTTCGAGCCCCTGCCATGAACTCCGCAACATCACGATGGCCCCTAGTTTTCGCCGGCCTTTCGGCTGCCCTGGCGGTATTTCTTGCCGCCGGCGCGGCCCATGATCTGAAGCAATGGCTTGGGACGGAGGAGCTCGCCCGCATTCATACCGCCGTGCGCTATCAGGTCTGGCATGCCCTGGCGCTGTTGGGCACGGCGGCGCTGACGGCGGTAAAGCCAACCGCTTGGTTGCGGGTTGCCGCATACGGTTTCGCCCTGGGCAGCGTGTTGTTCTGCGGCGGGTTGTACATGATGTCGTTTACGGGAATAGCGATCTTCGGCTGGTTGGCGCCCCTGGGCGGCCTGGCTTTCCTGACCGGCTGGCTGGCTCTGGCGGGCCATGGCTGGCGTGGACTTAAAACCTAAAAGCAGCCAAACTTGGTCCATTGCATAGAGATAAAATGCTGGATCAAGCCATCGAAAAAGAACGACCACACCGGCGTCAAAGCGCCGGTCGCGCCGGCGGCCACGAGCAGCCCCAAAAAGGCGCCGCCTCCGATCGCGGCCAAGTTTGCGATCCTGCTTTGCATGCTAATATCATAGAGCGACCAGAAGACGATGCCTAGCCGAACGACATGCCGCTGATCTCCATCCTCATGGCCGCTTATGAGGCCCAGGACACCATCTTGGCCGCCATAGCCAGCGTCCGCGCCCAAGAACACGACAATTGGGAAGTGATCATCGCGTCAGATTGCGGCAGCGACTATCTTGCTTTGTTTCAAACGCGCGCCCTGGAAGACGGGCGCGTTCGCATGGTGGCGACGCCGGCCGTCGGCTCAGGACCGTCGGCTGCGCGCAATGCCGCACTTGCCGCTGCCAACGGCGATTTTATTGCGATCTTGGATAGCGACGATACCTGGCAGCCCGACAAGCTCTCCGCCCTGCTGCCCTTGGCCAAGGAAAGCGGCCTGGCTTGCGACAATACGCGGGCCGTGACGCAGGACGGCCGGATCATCGGCACAGCCTATTCGGAGAATGCCTCCCCCCACCCCATCGATACTGTAACCATGATGAACACTGGGGTGCCCCATTTTCCGCTGCTGCGCCGGGATCTGACGGGGCCCGGCTATCGCGCAGAGCTGCGCTTCGCCGAAGACGTGGTGTTCAACATGGAACTGATTGCCCGCGCCGGCACCATGACCCTGCTGCCGCGCCCCTTAACCAACTATGTTCAGCGCCCTGATAGCGCAAGCAACGGCGCCGATGCCTGGCAGCGAGCCGAGACGGCCTATGCGCAGATCTTGGCCTTGCTGGATGATGGAGGCCTGTCGGTTCCGGCCGGCCAGAAAGGCATTATTCTGGCCGCAATAGATGAAAAAAGACAGTTCAATGCAGCCTATGGCAGAGCCGTTCGGGCCGGTCAGGCAACCACCTTTCAGACCTTCCTGGCGGCACGACGCGAAAGACTCTAATTGGCCTTGGCAAAGTGCCAGAAACAGTGATATATGGCGCCGGTGCTGTTTTACAAAACCGCACCAAAGTACGCAACGGTCGCGCTAAGTCCGAATTTCGGGACCACTGGTCTAGGCGGCGCGCGCACAACGAAGCAACTGGGAGGACTGATGTAATGAGGACGATTAGCATGCAACTGTCCGGTACGGCCCTAGCATTAGCATTAGGCGCTAGTATCGGCTTGGCGGCCGGGACAGCAGGCGCGGCCGATTCCGTAGTCATGGCAGTACCGTCGTTTCTGACTGGCGCGGGGGCCCCCGCCTTTGGCGTACCCTCACGCAATGGCGCGGAGATCATAATCAACGCGATAAACAAAGGCAAAGTACCGGCACCTTACAACAGCAAGGGACTGGCGGGACGCCAAATTAAAGCAATTTTCTACGACGAGTCCGGCGGTGGCACCAAGCAGGTGGCGGAGCTTCGCAACAAGGTGCAGAAACAAGGTGCCGATCTAGTTGTTGGCTACATTTCTTCTGGCACTTGTGCCGCGATTGCACCGGTAGCTGAAGAACTCAAAGTGTTTACGGTCTTGCCAGTCTGCGGTACGCCGCGAATTTTCGAGGATATAATCCCGAACGCAAAGTATGTATTCCGTACTATGATGCATGCTACCGCTGATGGCGTTGCCGAGGCGCATTACGTGAAGGCCAAGATGCCCAACGTAAAATCATATACCGGCATCAATCAGAACTATGCTTGGGGCCAGGATTCTTGGCGCGACTTCGACTTAGCGATGAAGGTTCTGATGCCGCACACCACGGCATCCGACAAGGCGCAATGGCCCAAAATATTCGCTGGTCAATATGGTACTGAAATTTCAGCACTAATGTTGGCGAAAGAAAATCTGGTCCATTCCAGCTTCTGGGGCGGAGATTTGGAGGCACTCATCTTCCAAGGTTCAGCACGCGGCCTGTTCAGGAAGAAGACTTTGTTGTTTTCGGTTGCTGCGTCGTCAATTTACCGCCTAGGCAAGAAATTTCCCCTTGGCGTGATTGTCGGCGCCCGTGGACCCTACGGCGTCTATGCCAAGAATATCGATACCCCGATAAACAATTGGTTCCGCGCCGCCTATATTGATCGTTACAATACGCCGCCAACTGGCGGAGCATATCAGTTTGCCCAAGGTGTACTGGCAGCCAAGTACGCCTATGATACGGCAGCCTCGGCAAATGGCGGAAAGTTCCCCTCAAAAGACCAAGTTGTGGCTGCGTTAACCGGTGCAACTTTCGAGGGTGTAACCACCACCGTCAAGATGGCATTGGGCAATGGTCATCAATCGATGACCGATTACATGCTTGGCAAGTCTGCTTGGGACAAAGAGAATGGCGAGCCGAAGATAGTAGATATCATGAAATTCAAGGGGACATGCCTCCTGCCTCCAAACGGCGTCAAGGGCGTGGATTGGCTCAAAGGCGGCATGAAGGGCGCCAATTGCTAGTAATAATTTGGACCGGTGGCGCCTGATACGGCGCCTCCGGTTCGACCGTTTTTTCAACAAAATTCAAGCGGGTCCATTGTGATTCAAGAAATCGTCACGATCATCGTCGACGGACTGGTTTACTCGTCATACCTGTTCATGGTCGCTGTCGGTCTGACCGTGATCTTTGGGGTGATGAAAATCCTCAACGTTACCCATGGATCCTTTTACGCTTTTGGCGCCTACCTAGCCGCCACCCTAGTAGGGATATACTACGAAACCGATCTGCCGGAATTTGGCGGTTTCTTAATGTTATTTGCTGCCGCCATCGCGGTCGGGGTCTTCTTCGGCATTGTCTTAGAACGTGGTCTGTTGCGTTTCCTATACCACCGCGATGAACACATTATCGTACTGGCAACCTTTGCCATGTTCCTGGTGCTTGAAGATGTAATCATCCTGATCTGGGGTGTCGATCCCTATTTTGCCTATCAGCCAATGGCGTTGTTGGGGTCTACCGAGATCGTGGGCATGCCCTTCGACACGTACAGCCTGACAATGATCGGTTTGGCCGTGGTTGTTGGCATCGTGCTTTGGCTAGGTCTCACACGGACTAAATGGGGCAAGTTGTTACTAGCGGTGATCTATGACCGTGAACTGGCCCAGACCATGGGCATCAACGTCACAGTGGTCTTTCTCGTTACCTTTATCATTGGCGCCATGCTCGGCGCTCTGGGAGGAGCCTATGTGGCGCCGACCATCTCTGTATCTCCTGGCGTAGGTGTCGAGGTCATCGTGTTAGCGTTTGCGGTTGTAGTGATCGGCGGTATGGGTAGCATCCCCGGCGCCATGATAGGTTCCCTGGTTGTTGGCCTGGCCCGGGCGGCAGCGGTACATAAGTTTCCGGAAGTGGAATTATTTGTAATTTACGCCATCATGGCCGCCGTTCTGGCGTTCCGACCCGAAGGCCTGTTTGCTCCGGCTAAGGCAAGGAAAATCTGATGCGGTATGTCGACAAAACTGTGATCGGTTTGACCATCGCCTTTCTGGTCTTACTGGCACTCAATTTCGTGCTGGCTGAGTGGATGCGCTTTATCGGGCTACAAAGTCTTGCTCGCGGCGCCGTGGCTCTAGGCCTCCTCGTGCTGTGGCGTAGTGGTCTGGTCTCGTTTGGCCATGCGTTGTATTTTGGCTTTGGAGCCTACACGACAGTAATGTTGTCGCTAGCCGGGTTCACCGATGCATTCGTGCTAGTCTTTGCTGCGACAGTGATGTCGGGCCTATTGGCCTTCGTGCTGGGTTTCCTGCTGCGGCGCTATCGAGCGATCTTCTTTGCTCTACTGAACATGGCATTTTCGATGATCCTCTATGGCGTGGTAGTAAAGTCTGAGGCCTTGGGGAGCACTGATGGTTTCGGTGTGCATAAACCAACCTTTTTGGGCTATGCGCCTGAGGGCGAAGCGGTACAAACTACCCTGTTCTTGTTTGCCTTGGTGTTCACTTACATCATTACCGTCGCAACACACATTTATCTGCACACCACTCTGGGCTCCATGAGCATGGCGGTGCGCGAGAACGAAATTAGGGTTGAGTATCTCGGCTATTCTGCCGAAAAGGTGATCCATCTAAAGTACGTCTTCTCGGGTTTGGTCGCCGGCTTTGGCGGTGGCATCATGGCCTTGGCTGTCGGCCATGTAGATCCAGATTCCATGGCTAACTGGACGGTCTCAGGCGAATTCGTTTTCATCACAATTCTCAGTGGCACCGGCAGCGTGGCGGCAACCTATATCGGCGCCCTAGTATTCGAATTGATCCGCACCTATGCCTTCGAATATGCCCCGCACATCTGGCAATTCATTCTCGGCGGCAGCCTGTTGGCGATTATCATGTTCCTACCTGATGGCATCTGGTCACTGGTGAAACGCGTGCGCAAGGTTGAGGCATGATGCAGCCATGAACGTGATCCTGGAAGTCAACGATTTACAAAAGACCTTTGGAGCCGTCGTCGCAGCGAAGGACATCAATGTCACAATCAGCGAGCACGAAACCATCGGCGTCATTGGCGCTAATGGCGCTGGCAAAACCACATTCGTCAACATGGTCACGGGGTACATGAAGCCAACAGCCGGGCAGATAAAATTTCTCGGCCAGGATATCCTAGGTCTACAGCCCCGGGACATCACTTGCAGAGGCATCAGCCGGTCATTCCAGGTCCCACAGGTATTCATGTCGGAAACGGTGTTCGAGAACCTATTGATGGCTTATGCCATTTTTGAGGACACCGGATTAGACATGTTAAAACCGATCATGAGTGAGGAAAGAACGGCGCGGGTCGATGACCATCTTAATCGTTATCAAATTGCAGATTATCGGAATGCCATTGCCAGCACCCTGCCACAAGGAGTGCGCAAGCTTTTGGATATAGCCATGGCAGCGGTCCGTTCACCAAAGTTGTTAATGCTGGATGAACCTACCAGCGGCATCAGCGTCGAGGAAAAGTTTCCCCTGATGGACATCATTATGGATGCTCTGAAGCAGGAGAACACCACAGTACTATTTATCGAACACGACATGGAGATCGTCGAGCGCTATGTAGCACGGGTATTGGCTTTCTACCAGGGTGAGGTCGTCTGCGATGCACCAACCGAGGAGGCTATGGTAGACGAAAAGGTGCGCAAGTTTGTGATCGGCGAGGAATACCACCGCACCCGGATCGAACGGGTCGCCGAGGATAGTGCAGATGCTTAGCATCTCTGGCCTGGACGTGAATATCGGCCCGACGCCGATCTTACGTGAAATTTCGTTAAATGTGCCAACAGGATCCATGTGCGGTTTGATCGGCCGCAACGGTGCCGGCAAGACAACGTTGATGAGAGCCATCATGGGTTCCCTAAATGCCGAGGGAGGAGAAATCGTTTTCGATCATCTTGACCTTACCAAGGTAAATTCTCACAAACGCGCCCACATGGGTATCGGCTTCATGCCCGAGGACCGTCGGTTGGTGCCAGTGCTGACGGCCGAGGAAAACGTCCTGCTGCCAGTCTGGGCTACCGGCATGAAGGATGTTGAGGATAGATTAGCCTGGATTTACGAACTTATGCCTGAGGTTGCAGAATTCCGCAGCCGCGGAGCCACCGAGTTGTCCGGCGGTCAGCAGAAATTCGTCGCTTTCGCCCGCGCCCTGATGGTCGGCACCCAATTATTGCTATTGGATGAGCCAAGCGAAGGTATCGCGCCGATCTTCGCACAACGTATGAAAGAAATTCTAGCTGACCTCAAAAAGCAAGGTGAATCCGTGCTAGTGGCTGAATCCAATGACACCCATGTTGCCGACATCCTCGATCAAACTTTCGTAATTGAGCGCGGCAGCATCGTCGCCGGATAGCACCCTATGGCCGTTCTTGCCGCCAACAATTTGCCGGACCGCGTGGCCGATGTCGAGGCGTTAGAGGAGCTGCTCTCCCGGCCTAGCCGGGCACTAATTGATGATCTGGCAGCGTTGAAGGGCGACATCATCATCCTGGGCGTCGGCGGCAAGGTCGGCCCCTGCCTGGCCCGTATGGCAAAGCGTGCGGCGCCTGAAAAGCGCGTCGTTGGGGTGGCCCGTTTTACCGATACCGCTGTTAGACAACGCCTGGAAGATTGGGGCGTGGAAACAATCGCCTGTGATCTGTTAGACCGAGACGGCGTGAACGCGCTGCCGCAACTGCCAAACGTGATCTATATGGCTGGCAAGAAATTCGGCACCTCCGGCGGCGAGCCCTTTACCTGGGCCATGAACGCCCATGTTCCGGCCCTGGTGGCGGAAGCCTTTGCGGCTTCGCGCATCGTGGCCTTTTCCACCCTGTGCGTTTATCCGTTTGTCGATGTCACCGGCCCCCTGTGCAATGAAGACGTGGCGCCCGTGCCGGTGGGCGAATATGCCAATTCCTGCGTTGGCCGCGAACGCATCTTTCAATATTTTTCGCAACTGCACGGCACCCCAGGGCGCCTGATCCGGCTGAATTACGCCATCGATCTGCGCTATGGCGTGCTCTACGACATCGCGAACTGGGTCTATACCTCCCAGAGCATAAATTTACGCGCCGGCCATGCTAACGTGATCTGGCAAGGTGACGTCAATGCTCAGGTCATTCGCGCCCTGGGTCATTGTGAGACCCCTTCCCGGCCACTGAACATGGGAGGACCGGAGCAGGTCAGAGTACGCGATCTGGCGATCGCCTTTGGTCAGCGTTTTGGTATCGAGCCCAAATTCGAGAACCAGGAAAGCGGCATGGGCTGGCACAATGACACCTCTTTAGCATCGAAACTGTTCGGCTATCCAGAAGTGCCCCTGTCGCGTATGATCGATTGGACGGTGGACTGGACCGAACGGGACCAACCCCATTATGATCTGCCAACCCACTACGAGGCTCGCGACGGCTCTTTTTAGCAAGCAGCCGGCGGGCGGATTGGAGGCTTAAAATGAGCGTATTCAACAGCAGACCTCTAGACGGCGTGATACCGGCCACCTTGCTGGCCTTTGATAACGACATGATGATCGACGAGGCAGCATCGCGCCGGCATCTGCGCGATGTCGCTGCAACCGAGGGGTTAAGCGCCATCACCGTCAACGGCCATGCCTCGGAAGTGCATGCCTGCGGCTTTGACGAGCAGAAACACATTCTTGAATTCTGCCTTGAGGAAGAGGGCGATAACCTGCCCTTGATCAATGGCATCTACGCCGACGGCAGTCTGCAAGCCGCCCGCATGGCCCGCATGGCCGAGGCGGCGGGCGCTCAAGCCCTGTTGGTATTTCCGCCCAACAGCATGATCATGGGTGGGCAGTTGCGGCCCGAAATGGCCCTGACCCATTTCAAGACCATTGCCGACGCTACTGATCTGCCGATGATTGTCTTTCAATACCCCCAAGTCAGCGGTCAAGGCTATCCCTTCGATACCTTGTTACGAATGATACAGGAAATACCCTCGATCAAGGCGATCAAGGATTGGTCGAACGACGCCATGCTGCACGAAAAGCACATCCGCGCCCTGCAAGGCGGCGAAGCGGGCCGGGCCATTACCGTGCTAACCACTCATTCGGCTTGGCTGATGGCTTCGCTGAGCATGGGCGCCAACGGTTTGTTGTCGGGCGCCGGCAGCGTGATACCGGAGCTTCAAGTGGCCTTGCTCCAAGCCGTGAAGGCCGGCGATTTGCCGGCCGCCCAGGCCATCAACGATCGGATCTACCCCCTGGCGCAAGCGTTCTACACGCCGCCATTCCTGGATATGCATAACCGCATGAAGGAATGCCTGGTGTTGTTGGGCCGTCAGGACCGCGCCGTGGTGCGACCGCCCCTGATGAAATTAGGTGATGATGAGATCGACCGCCTGGGTCAGGCTCTAACAGCCGCCCACCTGCCGCCCGTGGGCGCAGTATCGGCCGCCGCAGAGTGATTTAGGCCTCTCAGGCAGTTGCTATATAATGCCGCGTGGCGGTGGCTTCGCTTTCGATCTCCTTGATCCGGTACTTGACCATGTCGCCGATGAAGATGCTGCCCAGCAATTTATAATTCCGCGTCACCGGAAAATGGTAGATGCGGTGTTTGGTCATGGTCGACATGATAGTGTAGATATTGTATTCGGGCAGATAGTAAACCACGTTTTGGTTCGTCAGGTCTGCTACTGAGGTTTCCGTGCAATGGGCGCCGATCTGGGCCATGTCGTGGACGATGTCATGCCCCTACCAGACGCTTACTGGTCGTAAGTGTTATTAATCCCTATTTCCCAGATGAACCCAATATTTCATGCGGGGACAGTGTGATTCTGCTTTAAGAATCAATGTCATACATCCATCAGAACAAACGCTCCTCACTTCACCCGGCGGGTGAAAGCAAAAAGTCCCCTTTGCGGGTCAGTTTTGACCGCCGCCTGAAGCTGGAATTCCACGGTTCCAAGATCACGTCCGATGCTGGGTTGCTCACCTATCGAGAGCTTGACGATGCCCTTGGTCTGACAGAGGTTGCCGGGGAGCGGTTTGTAGACCCGAGGACTGGGAAGAACGGTCAACACGGGATGGCCGGTCTGTTTCGTCAGTCCTCGTTTGGACGGCTCGGCGGCTACGAGGACGTGAACGACGCCGACCGCCTCGGGCACGACCCTGCCATGCGATGGATTGTCGGCGGTCATGCCATCGCCAAGCGGGCGGCTTCGGCAAGTCAGATGGGCCGCTTCGAGACAGAGTTCTCCTGGCCACCGGCGACAACGTTGCTGCCCTGGCAGACCTGAACGGGGCGTGGATCGATCATGTACATGACCGCCGCCCACCAAAGATGATCATTCCTGAACCGGACTGCAGTGTCAGCCCTACCCATGGCGAACAAGAGGGAACAGCATACAACGGTCATTTTGGTTGTACCTGTTACCATCCGTTATTTCTGTTCAATCAGTTCGGTGACCTGGAACGCTGCTCCCTGCGCCCTGGCAATGTCCACAGTGCCGAGGGATGGCGTGATGTACTGGAGCCTGTCGTTGCGCGTTATCGGGAACGAACCCTGCGACGCTATTTTCGAGGGGATGCCGCCTTTGCTCTGCCGGACCTGTATGAATTTCTGGAAGCCGAGAATTACAAATACGTCATCCGTCTCAAAGCTAACAAGGTTCTCCAGGACCGCA